>LFCJ01004528.1_pt1 | contig 10189 bp, 20 predicted proteins | sample 643141 | NCBI WGS metagenome assembly LFCJ01 (sample SAMN03766243, study PRJNA286221) | soda lake metagenome | biome: soda lake; feature: Kulunda steppe; material: water; isolation source: sample B1-Br-g2 brine of Lake Bitter-1 | place: Russia: Kulunda steppe | collected 2010-07 | reverse complement strand
TAAGGAGGATTTAAAATGGCAAAAGAAAAGTTTGAGCGAACAAAACCACACGTAAATATTGGAACAATTGGTCACGTAGACCACGGAAAGACAACGACAACAGCAGCTATAACAAAAGTATTATATGAGCATGTAGGTGGAGGAGAAGGAGCACAAGAATTTACTGATATTGATAATGCTCCAGAAGAAAAAGAGAGAGGAATAACAATTGCGACATCTCACGTAGAATATGAGACAGAGAATCGTCACTATGCACACGTAGATTGTCCAGGCCACGCTGACTATGTAAAGAACATGGTAACAGGTGCAGCACAGATGGATGGTGCAGTATTAGTAGTGTCAGCAGCAGACGGTCCAATGCCGCAAACAAAGGAGCACTTATTACTAGCTAGACAGGTAGGTGTCCCAGAGATAGTAGTATTTTTAAACAAAGCAGATATGGTAGAAGATGAAGAATTAATTGAGTTAGTAGAGATGGAAGTAAGAGAGTTATTAAATGAGTATGATTTTGATGGAGATGGAGCTCCAGTAGTTGTAGGTTCAGCTTTAAAAGCATTAGAAGAGCCTGAAGGAGAATGGGCAGAAGACATTTTAGAATTAGCAGATGCAATAGATGAGCATATTCCAACTCCAGAAAGAGATATAGATAAAGAGTTCTTAATGCCAGTAGAAGATGTATTTACAATAACTGGTAGAGGTACAGTTGCAACAGGACGTGTAGAAAGAGGAACAGTTGAAGTAGGAGATGAAGTAGAGATAGTAGGAATTAAAGATACAGAGACTACAGTAGTAACAGGGATTGAAATGTTTAGAAAGATGATGGATGATGCTCAAGCAGGAGATAATGTTGGGGCATTATTAAGAGGAATAGACAGAGAAGATATAGAAAGAGGACAGGTATTAGCAGAACCAGGAAGTATTACTCCTCATACTAAGTTTAAGGCACAAGTATATGTATTAGATAAAGATGAAGGAGGAAGACATACTCCATTCTTTGATGGTTATAAGCCACAGTTTTACTTTAGAACAACAGATGTAACAGGCCAGATTAATTTACCAGATGGAGTAGAGATGGTAATGCCTGGAGATAATGTAGAGATGGAAGGCGAATTAATTTCACCAATAGCAATGGAAGAAGGATTAAAGTTTGCTATTCGTGAAGGTGGAAAGACAGTTGGTGCTGGTTCAATTACTGAAATTATTGAATAATTTATCCTGAATAGAAAAGGGAATGGGGAGAGCATTTCCTCCTCATCTTTTTTCTGTCTAATTAAATGTATCTGGAGGTGTTAGATTATGGCTGATGAAGCTAGAGAAAAGATTAGAATTAAATTAAAGGCTTATGAACACCAGTTACTTGACAATTCAGCAGAAAAGATTGTAGAAACTGCTAAAAGAACTGGAGCTGGAGTTTCAGGTCCTGTGCCTTTACCAACTAAAAAAGAGGTTTTTACAATTTTAAGAGGGCCACATATAAATAGTGATTCAAGAGAGCAGTTTGAGATGAGAACTCATAAACGATTAATTGATATTAAAGAGCCAACACCAAAAACTGTTGACTCATTGATGAGACTTGATTTGCCAGCTGGTGTTGATATTGAAATCAAATTATAAATTATGGTAGGTTTTAGGAGGTGAAAGCAAAGATGAAAGGGATTTTAGGCAAAAAAATAGGTATGACTCAAGTTTTTAATGATGATGGAGAAGTAGTTCCTGTTACTGTAGTAAAAGCTGGTCCTTGTTCAGTTATCCAAAAAAAGACTGAAGAGGTAGATGGTTATAATGCAGTACAACTAGGTTTTGATGAAGTCAAAGAGTCTAGAATTAATAAACCACTTAAAGGCCATTTTGAAAAATATGACGTTGAGCCTAAAAAATATATTAAAGAACTTCGTTCTTCTGATATAGCTGATTTAGAGCCTGGTGATGAGCTTACAACTGAGATTTTTTCTCCAGGAGATAAAGTGGATGTGACAGGTACTTCAAAAGGTAAAGGATTTGCAGGTACTGTTAAGAGATGGAATTTTAATACTGGTCCTAAGAGTCATGGTTCTAGAAATTATAGATTACCTGGTTCTCTAGGTGCAAGTGCTGATCCAGCTCGTGTATTTAAAGGTAAGAAATTACCTGGGAGAATGGGTCGTAGCAAAGTAACTATTCAGAATTTAGAAGTAGTAAGGATAGATACAGACAAGGATGTTTTATTGATTAAAGGGGCTGTACCAGGTCCTAAAGAAGGACTACTAATCGTTAAAGAAACTGTAAAATAGTTTTTATTTGTAGGAAGGAGGAAAAGAGATGGCGGGAATGTCATTATATGATATAGAAGGTCAAGAGCTAGAAGATATTAATTTGAATGATGAAGTTTTTGCTGCAGAAATTAACGAAGGGCTTGTACACCAAGCTGTTACAGCACAACTTTCTGCTAAGAGAGCAGGTACTGTTAAGACTAAAACTCGCTCAGAAGTGAGAGGTGGCGGTCGTAAACCATGGCGTCAAAAAGGTACTGGTCGAGCTAGACATGGTAGTATTCGTTCTCCAATCTGGGTAGGTGGTGGAACTACTTTTGGGCCACAGCCTAAAAAGTATAAGAATAATCTACCTAAAAAAATGAAAAAAGCAGCTGTTAAGGCTGTTTTAACTGATAAAGTTAATAATGATGATTTAATTGCAATTAATGAAATTGAATTCGAAGAACCTAAAACTAAGGCTATGGTTAATGTTTTAGAAAATTTAGATGCAGCTGATAAAAAAGTTTTATTGGTTTTAGCTGAAAAGGATATTAATGTTTATAAATCAGTAAGTAATATTCCAGGAGTAAAGGTTGTTACTTCTGATTGGGTAACAGTTTATGATGTCTTAAATAGTGATAAAGTAATAATGACTGAAGCTGCAATTGCAGGGGTTGAGGAGGTGCTTGTATAATGAATAATCCTCATGATGTTATCATTCAACCTCATATTTCTGAACAGAGTATGAGAGCAATGGAAGAGGATAATTGGTACACATTTAAAGTGGCTGATAAGGCTAATAAGCCTGAAATAAAAAAAGCTATAGAAACGATATTTGATGTGAAAGTAGAAAAGGTTACTACTAATAAAATGCCTAGCAAGAATAGAAGAATGGGTTATCACGAAGGAACTACTACAGCTTGGAAAAAAGCAAGAATTAAGTTATCCAGTGATGATCATATTGAAATCTTTGAAGGAATGTAATTTATAGTTTTTAGAAAAGGAGGGAACTTAAAATGGCAATTAAGAAATTTAAGCCGACCACGCCGTCAAGAAGATACATGACTACTTCTGATTTTTCTGATTTAACAACTGATGAGCCAGAAAAGTCACTATTAGAACCGCTAAAGAAAAAAGGTGGTCGTAATTCTTATGGTAGAATTACTACTAGACATCAAGGCGGTGGGCATAAGAGAAAATATAGAGTTATAGACTTTAAGCGTGATAAAGATGGTATTCCAGCTAAAGTAGCTTCGATTGAATATGATCCTAATCGTTCAGCAAGAATTGCATTGTTAAACTATGCTGATGGAGAAAAGAGATATATCATTGCACCAAGAGGATTAAAAGTTGGAGATGAGATAATGTCTGGTCCAGACGCTGATATTACTCCAGGAAATGCTTTGAAGTTAAAGGATATGCCTGTTGGTACAATAGTTCATAATATTGAACTAAAGCCTGGAAAAGGAGCTCAAATAGTTAGATCTGCTGGTGCTCAAGCACAACTAGTAGCTAAAGAAGACAGATATGCTCAGATTAAATTACCTTCAACTGAAGTGCGATATATTAGCATTGAGTGCAAAGCTACAGTTGGTCAAGTAGGTAATGTTAATCATGAGAATATTGTGATTGGGAAGGCAGGTAAAAGCCGTTGGTTAGGCATTAGACCAAGTGTTAGAGGTGTAGCTATGAACCCTCATGATCATCCACATGGTGGTGGTGAAGGCAGAAAAGCTGCTGGAAGACATCCGGTAACGCCTTGGGGACAAAAGACTAATGGCAAAAAGACTAGAAAGCCTAAAGATTCTGATAAAATGATTGTAAGAAGTCGACATGCTAGTGGAAAAAGAGATAAAAAGTAAAATAGGAGGGATATAGATTGGGACATTCAACACGACAAGGTCCATTTGTTGAAGAAAAGTTGATGGCCAAGATTGAAGAAATGAATGAAGCAGGAAAAAAAGAAGTTGTAAAGACTTGGTCTCGAAGCTCTACGATTTATCCACAGATGGTAGGTCACACAATAGCTGTACATGATGGAAGAAAGCATGTGCCAGTATATATTACTGAAGAGATGGTAGGACATAAATTAGGTGAATTTGCACCGACTAGAATTTTTAGAAGTCATAGTGTGCATACTGAGAGATCTACGTCTATTAAGTAGATTTTTTAGAGTAAAGGAGGTTAGTAAAGATGGAAGCAAAAGCTATAGCTAAAGAGGTTCGTATTTCAGCTCGAAAGGCTAGATTAGTAATAGATTTAATTAGAGGGAAAGAAATTAGTGAGGCAATTGGTATCTTAAGAAATACGCCAAAGAAAGCGGCGAAGACTGTAGAAAAAGTTTTAAATTCTGCTGTTGCCAATGCTGAGCATAATCATGATATGTTTGCTGATGAGCTATATATATCTGAGGCTTATGTAGACGAAGGGCCAACGATGAAACGATATAAACCTAGAGCAATGGGTCAAGCTAGTCCAATTAATAAAAGAACTAGCCATATTACTGTAAAAGTAGCAGAGAAGGAGGGATAATGAGATGGGGCAAAAGATAAACCCACACGGTTTAAGAGTTGGTGTAGTAAAAGACTGGGATGCAAAATGGTACGCTGAAAAAGATGAGTATGCTGATTTGTTACATGAAGATTTAGAAATCAGAAATCATATAAAAGAAAAAATGTATGATGCTGGTATTGCTAGAATTGTAATTGAACGCGCTGCTAAGCGAGTAAAAGTTGATGTTCATACAGCAAGACCTGGTATGGTAATTGGAAAAGGTGGTTCTGAAGTATCAGCCTTAAGAAACGAATTAGAAGAAATTACTGATAAGAATGTTCAAATTAATGTTGTTGAGGTGAAAAATCCCGATAAAAATGCACAATTAGTGGCAGAAAATATTGCGCAACAGATTGAAAATAGAGTATCATTTAGAAGAGCAATGAAGCAATCTTTAAATAGAGCTTTGCAACAGAGTGGAGTTGAAGGAGCTAAGGTTGAATGTGCTGGACGTCTAGGTGGGGCTGATATGTCTAGAACGGAAGGTTATGATGAAGGTAGTGTTCCTTTACACACACTTAGAGCTGATATTGATTATGGTTTTGTAGAGGCATATACAACTTATGGAAAGATCGGAGTTAAGGTCTGGATTTATAAAGGAGAAATCCTCCCAGAGGTTGACGACGAAGAGTAAATTTTAGAAAGGAGGACAATAAATGTTAATTCCAAAACGAGTTAAATTTAGAAAACAGCAACGGGGAAGACTAAAAGGAAAAGCACATCGAGGCAATAAAGTTAATTTTGGCGATTATGGATTACAGGCATTAGAGCCAGCTTGGATTACCAATCGACAGATTGAAGCGACTAGAATTGCTATTACTAGACATTTAGAGCGTGGCGGAAAAGTATGGGTTAATATTTTTCCTGATAAGCCTGTTACAGCTACACCTGCTGAGACTAGAATGGGTAGTGGAAAAGGCGAACCTGAAAAATGGGTTGCAGTAGTTAAACCTGGTCGTGTAATGTTTGAGATTGGTGGAATTGACCAAGAAACAGCCCAAAAAGCTATGGAGTTAGCATCACATAAATTGCCGATTGATACTAAATTGGTAAGTCGTGAAGAAATGGATGGTGAGAAAGATGAAAGCTAATGAATTAAGAGATTTAAGTGAGAGAGAATTAGAGAAAAAACTAGAAGATTTAAAAGAAGAGTTGTTTAATTTGAGATTTCAAAATGCAACAGTCCAATTAGATAATCCAATAAGAATTCGAGAAGTAAAAAGGACTATTGCTCGAGTTAAGACTGTAATGAATGAACGAAAGCTTGGGATTAATCAACAAGCTTAATGGAAAGGAGGAAAGAGATGAGCGAAAGTAATCGCAAGGTCAAGATAGGAAAAGTAGTTAGTGACAAGATGGATAAGACTGTAGTTGTTGCAGTTGAAAGAAAGACTCAACATCCTTTATATAAAAGAGTAATTAAAAGAACTTCAAGATTTAAAGCTCATGATGAAGAAAATGAATGCAAGACTGGTGATAAAGTAAGAATTGTAGAAACAACGCCAATTAGTAAAGAAAAGACTTGGCTAATAGATGAAATATTACGTAAAGCGAAGTAAAGTTTGCAAATAGTCTGGAAAAAAAGGAGGTTCTTAAGATGATTCAGGCGGAATCAAGATTGAAAGTAGCAGATAATTCAGGTGCCAGAGAAATCTTATGTGTTAAAGTACTAGGTGGATCTAAAAAGAGATATGCATCTATTGGTGATGTTATAGTTGGCACTGTTAAAGAAGCTATTCCGGATGGAATGGTAAGTAAAGGTGATGTAGTGCGAGCAGTTATCGTTAGAACTAAGCGAGAAATCAGAAGAGATGATGGTTCTTATATTAGCTTTGATGAGAATTCTGCTGTGCTAATTGAAAAAAATGATGAACCAACTGGAACCCGTGTTTTTGGGCCAATTGCTCGTGAATTAAGAGATAACAACTTTACGAGAATTATTTCTTTAGCGCCCGAGGTATTATAATTGTTGTGGCAGAAAGGGGGTAATTTGATTGTCTAAAGCAAAATTGCATGTTAAAAAAGGCGATTTAGTCAAGGTTATTGCTGGTAAAGATAAAGGTAAAGAAGGTGAAGTGTTAAAGTCTTTTCCTAATGAGGGAAAAGTAATTGTAGAAGAAGTTAATATTGTACAAAAACATATTCAACCTTCACAAGAAAATCCACAAGGTGGGCTTACTGAACAAGAGGCAGCAATTGATAGTTCTAATGTAATGCTGGTCTGTCCTTCGTGTAATCAGGCAAGTAGAACTGGGAAGAAGTTTTTAGACAGTGGAGAAAAGGTAAGATATTGTAAAAAATGTAATGAAGTTGTAGATTAATTTTTGTTTAGAAAGGAGGTTTTTAAAAGATGGCAGTTTTAAAAGAAAACTATAAAGAGCAGATTCTTCCTGCTTTAATGGATAAATTTGAATATGATAACGTAATGGAAGTTCCTAAAGTAGAAAAAATTGTTGTTAATATGGGGCTTGGAGATGCTGCAGAAGATGCTAAATTACTTGATTTAGGAGTAGAGATGATAACTCAAATCACAGGTCAAAATCCAGTAATTACTAGAGCAAAGAAATCAATTGCTAATTTTAAGATTAGAAAAGGAATGCCTGTTGGTTGTAAAGCTACTTTACGAGGAGAAAAGATGTATGAGTTCTTATATAAATTAATTAATGTTGCTCTACCAAGAGTTAGAGACTTTAGAGGATTATCTCCCAAGTCTTTTGATGGGCGAGGGAATTATTCATTAGGACTTGATAATAATACTGTATTTCCTGAAATTAGTGTTGATGAGATAGAAAGAATTTTAGGCATGGATATTGTTATTATTACTTCTGCTGAATCTGATGAAGAAGCAAGAGAACTTTTGGCATTGATGAATATGCCTTTTAAAAAGAATTAATTAAGGAGGTAAAAGCGTGGCAAAAAAATCTAAGATTGAAAAAGCCAAAAAAGAGTCTAAATATGAGACTAGAGAAGAGCGAAGATGCCGACGTTGTGGAAGACCGAATGGTGTTTTAAGAAAATTTGAATTATGCCGAATCTGTTTTAGAGAATTAGCTCATCAAGGTAAACTACCAGGAGTTAAGAAAGCAAGTTGGTAAACAGATAAATTTGAAAGGAGGTTGTTATGACTATGACTGATCCAATTGCAGATATGTTGACTAGAATTAGAAATGCTAATGAAATTAAAAAAGATCATGTAGATATTCCTGCTTCTAATGTTAAAGAGCAAATTGCCGAAGTTTTAACAGAAGAAGGATTTGTGAAAAGCTATAAAAGGATTTCAGATAAAGTGCAGGATAAGATTCGAGTTTATTTAAAGTTTGGCCCGAATGAAGAGTTAGTAATTACTGGTTTAAAAAGAATTAGTAAGCCTGGGTTAAGGGTTTATGCAAATAAAGAAGAGCTGCCTAAAGTATTAGGTGGACTAGGTACTGCTATTATTTCCACTTCTCATGGTGTAATGCCTGATCGAGAAGCTCGTAAAGAAGGTATTGGTGGAGAAGTATTGTGTTACGTCTGGTAATCTAAATTTAAGGAGGTGGATCTCATGTCAAGAATTGGTCATGTGCCAGTAGAGATACCTGATAATGTTGAAATAACAAAAAAGGATAATGTAATTAAAGTTAAAGGACCTAAAGGAGATTTAACTGAAGAAATTAGCCCTCGTTTAGAGGTAAATATAGATGATGATCAGATTATTATTGAAAGGAATTCTAACTCTAGAACTGATAAGGCTAATCATGGATTAGCTAGAAGCTTAGTCATAAATATGATTGAAGGTGTTGTTAATGGCTATCAAAAGGAGCTTGAGCTTAGTGGAGTTGGATACCGTGCTGTAAAAAAAGGTAAGAATTTAGAATTACAGGTAGGATATTCTCATCCAGTAGTAATTGAACCGGAAGAAGAGATAGAGTTTGAAGTTGAAGATGGAAAGATTATTGTTAAAGGAGTAAATAAACAATTAGTGGGACAGATTGCTGCTAATATACGTGAAGTAAGAAAACCAGAACCATATAATGCAAAAGGTGTAAAGTATGTTGGTGAGCATATCAGAAGAAAAGAAGGTAAGACTGGATAAAGCTAATTAATTTATTTTTATGCTAGTAAAGGAGGGACAATGATGAGCAATTTGAGTAAACGGGAAGCAAAAGAGAGACGACATAACAGAGTACGTAATAAAGTTAAAGGTGCTCCTGATAGACCTCGTTTAAATGTATATCGAAGTTTAAAGCATATTTATGCTCAGGTTATAGATGACTTTCGAGGTAAGACTTTAGCATCTGCATCTACTGTAGATACTGAAATAAGAGATGAGATTGATAATGGTGGAAATGTTGACGCTGCTGAAGTAGTTGGAAAGTATATAGCAGAAAGAGCCAAAGAAAAAGGTATTGAGGCTGTAGTTTTTGATCGTGGTGGCAATGACTATCATGGTCGTGTAAAAGCTTTGGCCGATGCTGCCAGAGAGAATGGTCTTGAATTTTAATTTGAACAAAAGGAGGGGAATTGATGAAAAAGGAGATTATTGACCCTAGTGGCCTAAATTTAGAAGAGCGGGTCGTTAATATAAGTCGAGTTTCTAAAGTAGTAAAGGGTGGAAGACGATTTAGCTTTAGTTCTTTAGTTGTAGTAGGAAATAAAGATGGTTATGTTGGTGCTGCAATCGGTAAAGCAAATGAAGTTCCAGATTCAATCAAAAAAGGTATTGATGCAGCCAAAAAAGAATTGATTAAATTACCACTTGAAGGTAGAACAATTCCACATAAAATCACTGGAGTTTTTGGTGCAGGGAGAGTCTTATTAAAGCCTGCTGCTGAAGGTACTGGTGTTATAGCTGGTGGACCAGTAAGAGCTGTAGTTGAGTTAGCTGGAATTAAAGATATACTGACTAAATCTCTTGGTTCTGATAATCCAATTAATATGGTTAGAGCAACTATACAAGGGTTAAATAGCTTAAAAGATGCCGAGTCAGTTGCTGAATTAAGAGGAAAAACTGTAGAAGAAATTCTTGGGTAATAGTTATTTGAAAATTTCAAGGAGGTGAACAAAATGGAATTGCATGATTTAAAACCTGCTGAAGGATCAAAAAAGAATAAAAGAAGAAAAGGTCGTGGAATTGGTTCAGGTAAAGGGAAGACTGCTGGAAAAGGACATAAGGGCCAAAAAGCTCGTTCTGGAAAGCCTTTAAGACCAACTTTTGAAGGAGGTCAAACGCCTTACTTTAAGAGGTTTCCTAAGCGAGGATTTTCTAATCACGACTTTAAGACTGAGTATGCAATAGTTAATGTTAAAGATTTAAATAGATTCGATGCTGGTAGTGAGATTGGTGCTGAAGAATTAAAAGATGCAAATTTAATTACTGACCTTAAGGATGGTCTAAAAGTTCTTGGTGATGGTGAGCTTGATAT
>LFCJ01004526.1_pt1 | contig 10192 bp, 15 predicted proteins | sample 643141 | NCBI WGS metagenome assembly LFCJ01 (sample SAMN03766243, study PRJNA286221) | soda lake metagenome | biome: soda lake; feature: Kulunda steppe; material: water; isolation source: sample B1-Br-g2 brine of Lake Bitter-1 | place: Russia: Kulunda steppe | collected 2010-07 | reverse complement strand
GAGCAGTAGTAGCACCAGCACCAGCACCAGCACCAGCACCAGCAGAAGATTTTGAAGAGCAGACAGTAGAAGAGAGCAATCAGCGTCGGGCAGCAATCAGCACTTGAGAGCGGACAGCTAGGGAGTGCCTTGGAACACAAGCGTGTTCTTCAGATCACAATGCACCCGATCTGAAGGGTCAACCTGTTAACATTGTATTTTTCCAGGCAGAATTTCAAGGGGATATCCAGATCTGTTGTAAGCATTAAGGGAGTCGAGGAATGAGGGGCCCAGCGGCACTAAGGCATGTGCCCGCACATGAGTAGGAGTGAAACCCTAGTGCCAGATATAGCGCTATATTTGGTTGCTAGAAGCCCCCAGCCGAAACAGAAGTAATCTTTCGCTCTCATTTTTTGTATGGGAGCATTATACAGGGTGCTGAACCTCCCTTCCAATTTTGATGCCTAAATTCGAGGTGCAAGGTGGAGTTCTGGCAGATATAGCAGCTGAAATACAGCTATATATCGATACAGCGCTATAGAATGCCTCATTTAGCGCTATATGCCAATCCCTAGTCATAATGCATTTGGAGCTCAAACTCCAGCACAAGTCATTTGGGGAGCATGCTGCTTAAAGCGTCAAGATACTGTCAGACAAGCAAACACTGGCTCCCGTGCACAGCGGGAAGCAGCAGGGCTCATGCCTAGAAGTCAGATGCACAGAGGCTTGCAATGCAGCATACCACTGACACCTCAATAACAATGTTATCAATTAGCTCACAGCCTGCAGAGCCCACAGGCTCTCACGGAAGGCCATTCAAAGCTTGGAGTGCAAGGTGGATATTCCAATTCAGTGGCCTGGGGACACACGGAACCCGATGCTTGCGCACTCACCCGCGAAAATTGACAGCTTGCTCTGTTTTGAGGAAGTGGTCTACAGCCAACATTGAGAAGAAGGTGTGTGGACTTTGTAGGTGGCCCCAGGTATCTGAGTCCATAAGCACCTGTTCTCTTCCAAGCTGGCAGCGCCTGAGGTTGAACATGAATCTTTTTAGCTTTGCTTTACTCCCTGCAAAAGCAGTCAGCCAGCAAGGGCAGGAGCGCATGACGCGTCAACTCCATTGAATGCTTCAGAGGCCACAGCAGGGAATCCCTATCATGCATGCAAGCAAGTACGTTTTGGCGGTGGCTACGCAGCACATGCCACACAGGGTGTTGCACAGCAAGTTGCGCAGGATGTTGCAAGAGAAATGCAAGAAAAAGCATGCCACCTGCCCACATGAGTCCTACCTGCCACCTCCAGCATAGCCTCAAAAGCATTCTCGACGCCCTCCATCTCAATGCTGAGCTGCCCCTGCTTGCCAATGGACACCTCTATGGTCTCCATGGTCTGCTGCACTGGCGGAGAAATGGCCCCATCCTGCTGCGTCCCCTGCTGCGCTCCATCCGCAGGCCCCGATGGCTGCTCCCGGCGGAGCAGCTTGTTGTTGCCAGACATGACACCCTGCATTGCATTTGGCGGCTGCGGGACGTACTCCTCACTCCTCTTCGCCGCGTCCTGCTCCCATGCTGGCCAGTGATACACCAGCAGGCTGAGCAGTGGGTCTACCACAACCCGCGTGGAAGCTGAGGGTGGGAAGGACTGCCCGCTGCCCGCGCAAGCGTCATGCGCCGCCAGGCCAGCAGCCGCCTCCGCCTGCATGGCAGCCGCTTCCGCCGCCGCAGCTGCCGCCTTGGCCATGGCCTCAGCGGTCAGCGGCATCCCCTGCTCTTCCTTGCCTTGGTAGGCCCCCATCAGCCTATGCAGCGGGTTTGCCCCCAAAGAGGAGGGGGCCGGCGGCGGCGTGGCCGTGGCCTCGGGCAGGCCATCCACCTGCCAGCCCGCCTTGCACGCCAGCACCTCCCAAAACAGCAGCTTGAACTCGGGACACACCACCCATGCGGACTCCAGCTGCAGCAGCCAGCGTGGGTCCAGGTCCCGGGTGATGGCTGCCAGGCCGTGTGGGGAAAGCTCTGCTTGGGCGGGGGGCAGCAGAGGCTGGGCCTTGCCAGGGGCCGCTGTGGCAGACGCCGCAGAGGGGACGCGCAGGGCCCTGCCACTTTTGAACAACCCCGACCAGTCAGCGGCTTCCAGCCAGCGCCTGCAGCATGGTGCAGGGGTGGGTTGGAGCAATGAGCTCCAAGATCATGGCAGGCAGGGGGGCCTCTTTAGACCCTAGTAGATTCAAAATGCCAACACTTTAAATCTGCAAGGGTCTAAAGCAAGGTGCAAAAAAAGGAGTGCTTGTTTAATCAATTGATGGCAATAGAAGTCTTGACAGCGCTGTGAATGGCAATTTCACCTATGTGGCCTGTGCACCACTAAAAAGCTTTTGCATGGCCCCAAACGAGTCAATGACAGTCACGAAATGATGCATCAATTTAACCCGAACAAGTCTAGGGATAGGCACAATATATGCAACAAAGATCAGGTGTGCGCACACGTGTGTATGCACTGTTCTTTTATCTCATTCAAAGTTCCATGTATGTATTGCACGTGTAAGGATTGATTTTCCATGTCTCTTTTCAAAGTCTGGTGCCTGCCAGATGATTACACTGGCTCTAGCAAACACACCTGAGAAACTTTCTCTGGCGTTGAGTGTCGGCATAAGCTGCCAAAACTACTATACCCCAGCCATGCATACGCAATGGAGATATTCATTGACTCCTGTGTTGAATCCACCAGCAAATACCCCTGCTGTTTGACTTGCTCACCTCTGAAGTTCAGCATTCTGGGTTTGACCACGGGTTGCTCACCTGAAGGGCAGCTTTTTGGTCAGAAGGGCCGTAGGGCGCTTACCTTTGAAGGGCAGCTTTCAAGGTAGGGCTGGTCCCTCACCTTAAAGGGCAGCTTTTTAGGTATGGCTGATAGCTCACCTTTGAAGGGCACCATTTTAGGTATGGCTGATCGCTCACCTTTGAAGGGCAGCTTTTTGGGTTTGGCCAAAGGGCGCTCACCTGAAGGGCAGCCTTTTGGTTAGGGCCATGGGGGGCTCCATCACCAGGTCTGTGCCACCCAAGCAGGGTCCGAGCCACACAACCACCTCCTCCACTCTCACAGGGTGGCCATGAAGAGATTCAAAGGCGGCATCGGCTGCCGCAACAAACCTGCACACGGTTAAATGGCAGAGATACTGACATGTGGAGCCAACCGGGCACACCTGCACTAGCTATTTTTGAGAGAAAACAAGTGTGCAAACATGCACACATACACACACACTTACGCAAGCATGCAGAAGGCGCAGACACACACACACACTCACACACACGCTCACGCAAGTATGCAGAAGGCGCAGACACACTTGCCTAACAGCAGAGGTGCGCAAGCATGCACGTGTGCGAACATGCCGGCTTGACTGCACCTAGCAATACAGGCAATGGGGCACAACAGGAAGGCCCTGCTGTGTTGGTGTACATCCTTGTCAATCGGCAAGCACGGTAACCCAAGGCGGACACTTGTTTTACCCTGCTGGCATGCGTTCTGTGAGTGTACTGTGTCAAGGAAGGGCAGCAGCAGGGCCCTGAGGATGTGTGCCCAGCACCAGCCCAAACATCTCTTGCTCTGCAGCAGTGCTTTATTCAAGACGACAGGAACAGCGCCCTCAAAACACGTGCTCAGCAGCAGTGTTTGGCCTGCAGTACTGGCAGGACCTCCATTCTTGCACAAGCGTTGCCTTGCCTGAGCAATACAGTGCACAGCACAGCACAACAACAACACCTCTGCCTGTGCAAGTGAGGGCACCTCCATCACTTACAGGCCTTCCGCCTTACGGAGCAGCGCCCATTTTACACCGTTGTAAGGCTGCTGGTGTGAAGCCAGGCCGTACAGTAGGGCAGCTCGCCAGACACGCGGGTGCCTGTGGGCGTACGGGCCTCCATCCAGCACCCCCCCCACACACGTTCTCGCCACAGCCTCTGGAGACATCATCATCAAAGGGAGCTCAGAGTTTTTCTGGTCAAAACGAAACTGCTCTGTCAACTCTGAAAAATCAGTGCCGGGCACTTCAGAGCCAATCATGGACGGAGGGCTCTGGTCTCTATAAATAGGGAGGAGCTTGGCGCTGGCTGACTCTGGGGGCTGCTTTTCCAGCATCTGTAATCCCCTCTGCATGCATGCATGCATATGACAGCATAGGGCAGACACTGATTTAGGAGCATGAGGATGAGCGCCAAAGGTGGCAGCGCAGCACAAGTTGGCAGCACCCCTGCCCCTTTTTTCTTTGGAGCACAGGTGGCAGCGCAGCACAAGCTGGCAGCACCCCTGCCCCTTTCTTGTTTGGATCACAGGTGGCAGCGCAGCACAAGCTGGCAACACCCCTGCCCCTTTCTTGTTTGGAGCACAGGTGGCAGCGCAGTACAAGCTGGCAGCACCCCTACCCCTTTCTTGTTTGGATCACAGGTGGCAGCGCAGCACAAGTTGGCAGCACCCCTGCCCCCTTTTTTTTGGAGCACAGGTGTGGGACACGAGTGGGACATGCAAATGGGACATGCAAATGGGACATGAGTGGGACATGCAAATGGGACATGCAAATGGGACATGAGTGGGACATGCAAATGGGACATGCAAATGGGACATGCAAATGGGACATGAGTGGGACATGCAAATGGGACATGCAAATGGGACATGAGTGGGACATGCAAATGGGACATGAATGGGACATGAATGGGACATGCAAATGGGACATGAGTGGGACACGGGCGAGTAGCAGCAGGTGAGCCGCGTCCTCCTTACCTCAACAGCTTTCTGCAGCTGCACTTTGTCTTGACCATCTTGCAAACCAGAAGGGGCCCAGAACTTTTGCTCAAGGCCAGATACCCAGATTCCATGCCCATACAGCCGCGTCATGTCATACGTAGGTTTTAACCTCAGCATGCCACCTGAATTCAAGGGATTTTCCAGACATGTTTGCAGCAAAGCAGCAACAGTCATTGTGCACTATGCTAAGTAAAGTGACCAGAGGACTCGAAAGAAAAGCGCAGCCTGAATATACGATTGCTCTTTATAACCAGAACCTTCAGGCACACTGGCAAAGAAGTCTGGACAGCCAGAATCACCTGTTGCCAGCAGCACCATACTGTCAAGCATTTGCCGTGTCTTTATGCTGTACATCATCTCGACCGCCTGCATACACGTAAGGCGCGTAACACCAACATCCCAGAAGCTCATTTACTAACAAAATACCGGCTGTACATACATTTCAACGCGTATGAAGTTGCTTTGTTTGGAAAGCCCAAGCACCTGCTCTAGCACTTTCTGCCCTTTCTGTTTAATCTATTTAAGCAGTCCGCCACGATCCTGCTAAGTTCTCAGGAATTCAAGCAAAGGGTGACAGATGAGAAAATTCCTAAAAAAGTCCTCATTAGTAAAATGAAAATACCCCATTTGTGACAAGGAAGTTGTTTTACTGCAGGGTAAAGGTTGGTCAGGGCAGAAGGTATGCAGCCCAAATATCAGGCCCATTCGATGACAAAGTTCCACATGAGCTCCAACAGGCAACATGTATTAGTACAGCCTCACAAGAGCATGAAAATACCGGTGAACGTTCAGAAAACAGCCATAGTTGACAACTGAGGCGGTCCTGCACATAAAAATGTATCTGGACATATGACCGAGAGAGACTGACCTTAAAATACATCGACTCGTCTTCAATGTGTTGGGATGCGCCCAGGCAGGCGGGATAGAGTAGGTCCTCATCGGCAAGAACCGATTTGTCACCGCCCACCAGCACAAGTGCCAGCGCCGCACGCACGAAGTTCCATGCAGTCTGCTCACGTAAGTTATAAGTCTTGTACCTAGCGTTTGGCACTGTGATGCCGTGTACAAAACTAGCATAAATTTCGGTACTGGGCGCATGCAACTGCAGGGAAGGCGTACAGGGCAAGAGAAGGCAGAGTCAAAGTCAGAGGTGGCCATTAGAAGCGCTCCTGGAAACCTCAACATCATCACAGCACTTACGTTGCTTGGAAGGAGGAGGCATGCGATCCTCAGCATGTGGGTTGAATCATATTCTTTTTCATCAGCAGAATATTGGTCCGCTGGAAGGATTGCTTGAAGCAGTTTCACAAATAGTGGCTCGGCAACGCCTGCATGGCATCAGAGGCACAGCCTGATTTGCTTCTTGTAATTTGGAGCTGTGGGAAAGGTTTGGATGTTCTTGGTGTACAGCGGGACAAGTCATGGGCTGATGATTTGGCTGATAATTCTGGAACAAAAAAGCCCAGGCAAAAGCATGAAGTCCAGCGGCAGACCAGCCTCTCAGGTCAGGGGCCAACATGTGGTTTTGCAAGCTGGCAAAGTTGCACAGTGCATCTGAGTCAGGAATGGAGGATTTGCGTGTCTCTTATCATTCATGCATTCAAATTTTATCAATTGATCTGCCATGCTTGAACATCAATCCTCGACTTTTAAGACCCTCCCTAAGATGGGCCCTGTGATACACCTGTCTTGCTTCATTTAGCACCTTAAGAGTGGCCAAACATCAGACCCCCAGACTCAGACATAATGATGAGTTGTATGTACTTGGAACCAGGGGGGTTGGCGTCAGTTAGTGCCTTCCTCCCCTCCTCTCTTAAAGCTTAAAGGCAAAACATACATTCTAATCAAATTGACATACCTTGAATTTGACCAAACCATTTACGCACTCTGAGTTAGAATGAGGTAAATCCTCCAAATACGATCCGAACAATGTTTAAACTCATTGTTTGCTTACATTCCGCGCCTCATGCTCATTTTAATTCTGCACGCATGCATCCAACTTTGGCACAAGTGCTGCTCACAGACGTGCAGGTATTAGAAAAACTCACCAAGATCACATGCATTTGCATGTGTGGATGGATGTATTTGCGTCTTTGTCATGTAAATGGGTGCACATGCATGCAAGTGTGCACATGTGTATGCCCTTGGGATTAAATGCGCGCGCGTGTGTGTATGTGTGTGTGCATGCAAGCATGCATGTACCAGTGCGTGAACGCCTGCAAGGATGAATGTGTGCCGGTGAGCATGAGAGCATACCAGGACGCCGCTCCAAGAAAGGGGAAGGATGTGTCAGATCGTAGGGGGGGCTCTTGGTGCGGCCGCACAGCGAGAGGATGGACATGCGACATAAACCGCGTGTGTCAAGGTCTCCAAGCCTTGGGACCTGTCACAAGGTCAACCCAGGGCACATGCACTTGCTGAGTGTCTGAAAGATGTGGCTCGTGTTGGGTAACCAGAGGGGGAGGGGGCTGCTTATGGCCTCCAGGCACATGCTAAGGAGCTCATGTCATGGTCGCAACTCTTGGCATGCCTTGCAAAAAGAGCAGCTGCAGCAATTGTGGTGGACCTTGCTGTGGGCCAGTTTGTGCAACCCTGAGAGGAACATTGTGCACGCACAAGCTTGTGTAACTACACGCCTGTACTTGGTGTTTGGGCGCGGCAAGTGGTCCCAGGCAAGCATGGCACGGCAAAACAGTGAGCGCTGGAGTGCAAGGGCAGAACCAGGCAAGCATGGACAAAGACAAGCTCAGTGCTGAAATCGTGGCACAGCATACGGCTTCAAGAGAAGCACAGCACGGGGCCTTCAGTGCAGCAGGGGCTTTTCAATACTTTTCCACCACCTTCAAGTGGCTTTGCCCACACAGATTGTGTTGCGCCCCGCACACGTGGAAGCGCGCGCCTCCTCCAGGGTCTCTAGCACAGACCTGATGTGTGCCCCCTGCATATGTGCAAGCGCACCTCCTCCAGGGCCCTCTGCACAAGCCGTGCCACAGTCGCATCGTCAACAGCTTGCTCCATGGCCTGGACGTCCGGCAAGGGCCAGGCCTTCTCGTCCCCAAAGCAGTAGTCAAGCAGCTTCTGGACTGTGGTCAGCGGCAGCGGCTGGGGGCGGTGCAGGAGGGACAGCATGCTCTGCGCAGCAAGGTCAGCAAAAGCGTGCAAGCCGTGGTGAAGTCAAGGCGCGTGAGGAGGACCTGAGGGTTGCATGCATGCAGGGATGGCAGGCAGGCCCTGCGTGACAAGAGGCAATTTGATGCAGCAAGGCGCCAAAAACAAGGGCATCGGGCACAACAAATAAAAATGTGTGGAAGTCAGGGGCGTGAGCAAGACCTTGAAACAGCGTGCATCTAGCAGGGACGAGGGGGCACACATCATCATCATCCCAAATTCTATTTGCCATGGATGGTCTGACACAATCTTATGTGTTCAAAGAAAGGCTGCTGAAGTGCAAGCCCATTGATCTCAGTCGGTTTGTCGTGGATCTCAGGGAGAGGCACATGGAAGATTGAGCACCTAATTCTGATACGCATCCACGAGAGCTCAACAGCAAATGCTCCACTTTTCATCAATGGTGCGCCCTCTCTACAAACAGGGCCCTGGTCACGCTTTTGCTACGCATCCTTCTCAACAATGTTATTCGCAGCATGTCACGCTTCAGACATCGTGCCCACCCCTTACAAGTTGCAACAGTGACTGGAACCATAACACCTCCCCCACCTGTGACCTGTGAGATACTAATGATTTACAAGATGAGCAGCATGTCCTTTTCCAATACACCCATCCCCATATGGTTTCTCTCCGCAGGACTCATGCATCTATTTCCTCCCACAGGTTCCCATGATGCGTCTACTGTGAGCCAGAGCAACAATAGGCTATTCTTTCCTTCATGATCTTATTGTTTTCTTTGAGCAGGCTGCAAATGTATTCTTTTACTGAAGCCTTCAGTGAAGGCCCTTTTTTGTTCACCCTTGCAAACTCTTAGGAAAAAGTAAATGTTCAGGCACTGTGGGGCGTAGGCAGCATGGTGCCGCCTTTGGCATAGGGTGTGTGAGCCAGCAAGGGGTGGCCTTACTGCGCCCGACACCAATGGGCGAATGCTTGCCTTTACACCCATATGAGCACACAACAAGACCAAAAAGGCCAACACCCCTATGCTCCATGCAAGCCAAACCAAAGAAAGGCAAAAACGCAATGCATACATGTGTGAGCATGTCGCTGAGTAGAAAACGAGCATGCTATCCTCCCCTGCTGCCTAAAACAGCATGCTTGGTTGAGACGACCCAAGGAAACAGCAAGCGCACATGGAAAATCACACCAACTGTGCATGTGCACACACACACACGCGCAAGCAGCCCTGCACTAACAAAAATAAATTGAGTTGTGAGATCACACTTGCATGCACCAGTTCACACACGCACACGCACACACTCATGTGTGCACACACCAGCGCGAGCTTGAGGTCTTGGTCAGGGCCGCAGATGGCGGCCAGCTGAGGGGAGAGGGTGGTGGCAAAGGCCTCTGTGTCCTCATGAGGCACCACATAGTCCTCTATCGCCATGGGTAGCAGCGCCCGGGCCGCTGCCACGGCAGCAGGATCCCAATGCCAGTCCGAGGCCGCGCCCGGGGAAATTACCGCGTTCACCAAGTTGCACTTTTTCAGGAACAGCAGCAGATCCAGCACCTGGCGCGCGTGAGGAGCAGAGGGTGTTAGTGCACACATAGCAAGTTCGGGCCGGGGGGAGGGGGGGCCTAAAAGTGTTTTAGGTGCATATGGTGAGCGCATGGTGGGCATCCGGATTCTTGAGGTAGACGTGTGGTGGGCATGCAGCGGGCACGTGGCGTGTGTGCAGTGAGTGCGATGTGCGCAGGAAGGAAAGGGTGGGGCTAACATTCAGAGCGCTTTGAGTGCTGCCCTTGTGGCAAGAGTTTGCCCACCCACTGTGAAAGCGTGCTGAAGGGCCAACTTCCCACACAATGAAACCGTGCTAAGGGATTTACTGCCTGCGCCGTCAAGCCGTGCTGAGGGACCAACCGACCGTACCGTGAAAGCGTGCTGAGGGGCCAATTGCCCGCAGGCGCTTGCGTTCTTGGCGTCCTGGATGAGGCCCTGCAGGCTGCGGCGCCAGAATGCTTCGATGTCATTCTTCTCCGCCTGTGAACAAAAGGAGGTACACACCAACGCGCATGCTCTGTCACCAAGGAGGTACACACCAAAGCGCGTGCTCTCTGTCAAGAGTCTCCCTCCGAAATCCGGGTGACCAAACATTCAGGGGCTCCACCGTAAGTACTGTTTGCTGAGCTTATAAAGGTTAAGGGCAGGAGGGTGCCTGAGTGAAGGGCAGGAGGGTGCCTGAGGGAAGGACTGGGTGCAATGCCAGGTCACCAGGGCCTGAGTGAAGGACTGGGTGCAATGCCAGGT
>LFCJ01004525.1_pt1 | contig 10192 bp, 9 predicted proteins | sample 643141 | NCBI WGS metagenome assembly LFCJ01 (sample SAMN03766243, study PRJNA286221) | soda lake metagenome | biome: soda lake; feature: Kulunda steppe; material: water; isolation source: sample B1-Br-g2 brine of Lake Bitter-1 | place: Russia: Kulunda steppe | collected 2010-07 | reverse complement strand
TCGCCGCCGACAAAGGCTACGATTGGCAGCGGTTACGCGACAAACTGAGGGAAGAAGGCGTGAGACCGCTGATCAAGCACCGTGAGTTTCGCCCCATTGATCACGCGCACAACGCGCGGATCGATGAGGCTCTCTACGGCCAAAGAGCACTGTTTGAGACCGTCTTCTCGGTAATCAAGCGCACGCTCGGCGACGCCGTGCGTGCGCGAAGCTGGTATCGAGAATTCCGTGAAATCGTTCTGATTGTACGCTGCCCACCGGGTCCCGGATGTCGAGGCAGTCTGGGTGTCTCCCGACAAGGAGATGATCATCCGACTTTGTAGCGGGGGCTGCTCCGCGTACTATCTGTGGAGTCTTTCGGGGATCCTGATACAGCTCCGGTCGAAATACGCGTTTCCCAGCCATTTCGACTCGGATCACTGGGGAGCATTCTACTTCGGGTCGGTGAGAACGTGGGTGCGACATGGACACCATATCGTCGGCAATCGGCTCTACAATAGCTCCCCCCACGAGTCGTGGATCAAACCGTTCAAGCTCAACGTGGATTACGTACTGCTCCCCGGGTCGAAAAAGCCTCGTGAACTGTACGAACGGACACTGCCACTCTGGTATCAACAGACCACGCCACTCCCCGAAGGCTTCCCGAAAAATGATGCTCTGTTCGAGCGTATCGAGGGTGAAGCCATCGGCTGCGATGTGGACCTCATCGAAGACGTCGAACACCGGTCTGCAACCGAAACGGTGGTGATCTACGCGCCGACGAATCTCAAAGACGAACCGAACCCACTGGTTGATTCGGACTCGAATTTACACTGCGTCGATTCGTTCCTGGATGAGACAGACGCCCATCTGTACATCAAATTGCATCCGAAAAACTACCAGCGGTCCCTCGGTATCGATGTCGAGCTATCCAATATTACCGTCCTGGCCGACAGCATGGATCTCTACCCGTTCCTCCGTTCCTGCGATATATTCATCAGTGATTATACGACATCGATACTCGACATCCATCTCCTCGATATTCCGGTCATCTACTTCCCGTACGATCTCCAGGAGGAGGGGCCGGACGGTGCATTCGACGAGTACGGCTACACCCGACGGGGATCTCTTGCAATCGATTACAGTGAACTACACGGCGGTTATACGGTAGCGGATACTGATGAACTCATCGACGCAGTTCGTCTCTATCTGGACGATCCCTCGGAGTTTTCCGAGCAACGCGACCGTGTGCGGGACATGTACTTTGACTACCCGGATGGAAACTCGTCGGAAAGAGTGTGTGAGTTCTTCCTATCACACTCAGACGACTAACCCCGATTATACGGTACCGCAGCTTTGTAGCCACCGGTTGGGGTCGAACCTTTCTCTGTGCTCGGGTCGGAACTAGAGACTGACAAGCTGGTCCGCTAGTCGTTTGACGCCGCATTTATCGACGAGCGATCTCCCGAACTGTCGTCGTTCCCGACGGAGCGATGCGTCGGACCGATACTCGTCTATCGCATCTCGGAGTCCAGCCGTTCCGGCTCTGGGGTCGACGACAGTTGCAGCATCACGTCTGTTCAGCGCCGTTGCGATATGCTGTTGGTTCTCGACGACGGGAACGCTCACGATGGGTGTCCCGAGAGCCAATAGCTCGTAGGTCGTGCTGCTGGCTGTGCTGATCGCGAAATCCGCCTGGAACATTCGGTCCGGCAGGTCGTCGGGATCCCGGACGACATCGATCTCGGCGGAGACGGTTGCAGCGGCAGCACGGATGGTTTGCTCCTGGCTTTCGGAGACTCCTGGACCGACGATCGTATCGACGCGGAGATCACAGCCATCGAACGCCTCGACGACGGTCGGTGTGAGATCGGTTGGATCACCGCCCCCCGTCGTAATCAGGGCGCGCTCCGGCGTATCGCGCCACGGCGGCTCCCCGGCAGCCACGGTGCGGATCTCCCGTCGCAATAGGATATACTCGGTTCCGAGACAGCGTCTGGGTGGCTGACCGACGAACTCGTATTCGAGATCGGCCGCATAGAGGTTCCCGTTGACGAACAGATCCGCAGCGACAGGATGACGATTATCGTCCTGGAGCACAGCCAGTGGGAGACGATCTCGCACTGCACACTGATAGGCGGTGTCGACCGGATACGCATCGGTGAACACGACATCCGGAGATGCCGAATCAATCCACTCGACGAACGGTTCAGCGTCGCTTCTTGTCGGCAGCTCAATGGTTTCGATAGACGCTGGAAGGATACTCTCGGCTCGGGTGGGGGTTGTCGTTGCTACTGTTACTGTGTGACCACGTGTGAGAAGCTCTTCGGCGAGTGAACCCGACCGGATTAGGTGACCGTAGCCGATCTCTGGTCCACCGTCGACACGAACTACTGTGTGCATCTCATCGCTACACGCGTTCGATCGGGTTTGTGAGTGTGCCGATCCCCTCAATCTCGCAGGTCACGCTGTCGGCATCGTCGAGGAAGTTCGTCGGGCTTCCTGGATCGCCGAGGGCAACAACGTCGTTCTCGTGGAGGACACAGATGTTGCTCGCAAACGAGACCATCTCGGGGATCGAAAAACCCATCTGTGCGGTCGAACCCGAGACGGTAAGTTCGCCGTCGACGTGAACGCTGACCGCGAGATCATCGTGGCTTTCGAGTTCGTCTGTCGGCACGTACTCGCTGAGAATCGGTGAGAACGTCGGCAACAGTTTGTATCCGACGCCGGTAATCATGCCATGGTCCGGATCGGACCACCCCGGCCAGTCACCAGAAGCAGTCACGTCGTTCGAGATCGTAAATCCCTTGATCGCATCCCAGGCCTCCTCTTCGTCGGCCTCGTAGATCTCCTCGCCGATGACAGCGGTTATTTCCGCTCCTGGTTTTACCTGTTCGACGCGGTCGGGAATGACGATCGCCTCTGTCTCGTTGATCACACCCTCCGCAGGGACGACCCAGAGATCCGGCCAGCGGTTCGTTCGACTCTTCTCTTCCTGATGTGAGACGAACGTACCGCCGAGTGCAACGAATTTGCCGATGGAATTCTTCGAGAGTTCCATTAGGTGAACCGCAAACACCAATCGACATAAATACTTCTACTAGGCGATCCACTCAGCAACACGACGAGGATCGTCTCCGACAGCATCCAGCGCATCAACCAGCGACCAATAGTCTGCAGGGGTGTCAACGGCCAGATGGGCATCCGAGACATTGTACCATGATGGATTATTGCTCCAGACCGTTCTCCATTGATCCGGATTCGAACGAGGTAGTTTGACAGGGTGGGTTTCTCCTAGGGATCCCAACTCGGTAAGAAGATCGGAATCAATGACATCGACAGCCGTTCCGACGGGCATATTTTTGCTAACATTTGTGGTGTAGCGAGCATCGTTTGAGAGATGTTGATCGATGACTCTCTCGATTTCGTCGCTCGGAACGAAGGGACAGTCGGCGGTGATACGGACCAATAGATCGCAATCTGTCTGCTCTGCGACTGCCCGGTGACGCACCAGCAGATTTTCTTCCGGACCAATAAGATATTTAATATTCGAACGCTCGCAGTATTCAACAACGGCATCGTTTTCCGATTGATCTCCGATAGTAACGATCACTTCGTCGACTGGCTCAGCTGTTTCTGGCCGGTCGACTGACCACTGCACTATTCGGCGGTCACCGAGATGGTAAAGGACTTTTCCAGGGAGTCGTGTCGATCCGAGCCGCGCTTGAACACTGGCGACAATATGCATAGTGTATGACCGTTGCTGATTGTTTTTTATTTTTTGTCTAGTGATAGACGCTTCTCAGTGTATGCTACTCAATCATTTCAGTGTTTATCATCGTATGTCTCAATTTCGGCAGCCATCTGTTGTGCTGCGTCGATTGTTAACTCATAGTACTTATGAATGAGTTTTGTTTCGTCTTCTAGCAGTTCGTCTAGTTTCTCAGTAGTCAGTTGTTTAAAAAAACATTCGACTTCAGTGGGTCCATCGAGAACCGGCATACCATCATACCGTGCGTACATCGGTATCCCGATGATGGGATACCACCAATTCAGGCAAACACAGGGCGTACCGATGATTATCGATTCAACTCCGACGTTTGATCTGACTGTCAACGTCAGATCTGCCTCATCCAAGATCTGGTGGAGGTTTGATCCAGCGATCGTTACCTGATCGTTGTTTTCAGCATACGAAGCATACGTTTCAGGTGATTCACTCGGATGTATTTTTATAATAATTTTTGCATCGAACTCTGCGTCTTCTATCGCTGCAATGGCTTCTTCGACGAACTCTCTTCTGATATAAAGTGGCTGTGTTGCGAGAACGATGTGGTATGGCTCGGTGCTTCGTGAGTCGCTGTCGGTGGTAGCGTATGATTCGTAAAGCTCTGTTAGGTATGCTCGTCCAGTTACGATACAGTTCCACGGCTTTTCAACCTGTGGTGATTCAGTATAGAACTGTTTTTCTAGCTCACCCGAAACAAACTGTGTGAGTTCTGGCAGTGGGTTCGGGCAGTCCCCCCCAGCCCCGATTCCATGTGGGATGTGATACACATTGACACCATCAGTAATACTTCTCACGCTTATTGCTTTACCCGCTGGTGATAGACTCCCAATGACTACATTCTCACACTGTGTTTCCTCGAATACATTCCCAAACAGATAATATAAATAAAGTGATCCAAACATACGGGTACGAAATCCTTCTTGAAGTGCATAAACGAGTGACCGATCCATGTTGACGTTTAGCTCTGTAGATAGAGTGGATCCAAGTTTACGTTTTAATGTATTGTCAAAAAACACGCTTTTACAGAGTCGAATATGCATTGAGAGCTGATCGAAAAGACAGCTGACGGTAGTGTACTGAGACACTGGAACGGGATCAAACTCGTCAAGTCCGTCGTGTCGTAGCCTCCAAAACCACGAACCAGCCATGGATGCAATAACAACCTTGAAATCGGTATCCATCTCGTCGAACACTGGTGTCATACTATCCAATCGACCGAGCCCTGGAACGAACACAGTCGGTGTTTCGTTAGGTTGGCTAACGAACTGTTTCAACACAAGACCGAACAGTTGATCAATAAAAAACGGTAGCAATAGTACTGAACTCACAAAACACCGTTGGATCCGTGACAGTCTCTCAGATCGTATTTGACAATCTGTTTTAATGTCATACTCGTCGCCTATATCTATCAGTACTGCCCGATATGCACGGTCAAGGTCGTTACTGCATACAAGTGTGTCTGGTTCGACTTCTTCTATCGTTTTCTCTAGACGCTTATACAGGTGAACCATCTCTTGAAGCCGTCCTCGCCGATGCTGGATTATGTGTTTCCAAGCAACGTGGTATACCGGAAGTCCAAGGTCCAACTCAATATTTGCATTACTTATATCCCGATAGACTTGATCGTACTCTCTCTGAGATGTGTTATGGAGGTGTTTCTTGATAATAAACGTTGTATCGGCCTCACTTACTGATAACCCGCTTCCTTCATCTTCTTTGATTATAAGATGTGTTGATGAATCTTGCTGATGACTCACTGGGCCGTTTTTTGAAGGCGTGGATTATTAATATTACGTTATCTGACTTGTTTAGGTACTTCTACACAGTCTAGTTCAGCGAGTTTGAAACACAAGCTGGTTGTAATGAGTAGTGTAACAGTTGGAGAGCTGCTAGTAGAGCCGTCAGAGGTGGATTGTGATGAGTTTTGGGAGTGCAGCACGTCCCGACAACCCTTTTTGATTGATTGATGTGGAATCGCCGTTAATACAGCTCTGTATCTAACGCCGATTGATACACTTCGACCCACTTTTGTCCAATCGTGTCGAAACTGTAGTTCTCTTCGACATGAGTCCGAGCGTTATGGCTCATTTCAGTAAGTAAGTCATCTTCAGACATTAGTTGACTAATCGATTCAGCAAGCCCATCAGTGTCGCCTGGCTGGACTGTCAACCCTGTCTCTCCATTGAGTATCATGCCATCAGCACCAGCGATATCCGTCCCGACGATTGGACAGCCCGAAGCCAGTGCTTCTAGCCGAACGTGTGAATACCCTTCGGAATATGAGGGATGGACGAACATTCGACACTTTGTAAGAAATTCTCTGATCGTCGCATGAGCAACGAACCCATGAAAAGTCACGGCCTCGGAGATTCCGTTCTCGGAGGCGAGCTGTTCCAGTGCCGTACGCTGAGGGCCTTTGCCGAATATGTGAAGGTGTGCATCTGGATAGTTGTTGACGACTGTCGAAAACGCTTTCAGAAGGTCGTTAAATCCTTTTCTTTTCTTTAGCAGCCCTATACTGACGACATCCATACACTCCATATCTCGTTCGGTAAATTCAAAAAAGTCTATATCTACACCGTATGGGATGATCGAAATATCACGATCGTCTCTGACAAAAGAGCCACAGTAGTCCGCTACTGCTTGGTTTACCACTACTATTTCATCAGCAGTGTGTAGATTCCTCCGAAACGCTACTCTACGAACCATATCTAGAATTTTTCTTACTATTGGCAACGCTTTATGCAGCAGTTGATTTACAATTCTAGGCAGTTTTATTCCAGTATACCTATCGATAACATTATCCATGGTGTCTATCGATACTGCATGCGGAGCCTGAATCGGTCCGATTACACTCTTTGTCTGGATGTCTTTCAACAGAATCGGGTTGAACCAAGGGGGTGAGAGATCCATGTGATGGTACAGATCGACATCACCGCTGGATAACTTCTCATCTACCTGTTTGAAAAGATTCAGATGGTATTTCCAACGCGGTGGTAAATCTGCGTTCAGAGAGAGTACATTGACGTTCGAAAGCGGGAGTGTGTCTTCGACTCTGTTAACGATAACTTCGTACGAAATATCTGTGTTTGCTGATGCAATCGCTCGGACTAAATTGTATATTTTAGCGTACGCACGCTCACTCAGAGTCATGCCCGATGGAGCGATGAGTACGTTTTTGTTTTTCATTTTTAATACATATTGTGTACCACAGGTGTGGTTTTTACGTGATCACTTCAGATCTATCGTGCGATTCCGATACGTCTGTTGAGAATTCATAGTTTATTACTGTTTTGATTTATTCCACTCTATCCGATACGTTTCCACTGAAGACCCAAACTGTAATCTCGAAAAGATAGACATAACATGAGGTACGTCGAACGCCAGTCCATGACCACGACTGGTGTTTGTGTCGTGACTCACCCGTTGAGTTCTGCGGGTGCGAATGCGACACGGACGCTTCTGGATATTCTTGCTGAACTCGGCCCAGTCAGTCTTATTACTGCTGACCTCCCAGCCGAGTCGTCGATCCGTGACAATCGTGACGTGTTTGAGCTGACACCGAAAGGTCCAGGCGACACCGTTTGGGTGGCTGCAGTCAGATTTTTCCTGAATCAGCTTCGCATGTGTGTTGCCATCCGGAACTGTTCGGAAGATATCGTACTGTTTTTTGGTGCGACATCGTATCTGCTGCCGATTCTCTTCGCACGGCTCACCGGAAAAACGGTTCTCATCGAGCCTCGTGGCGACGTCCCACTGACACTCCGTCTCAACTGGGAACAGCGGATGCCTACCGCCCTTGCTGGTGGGCTAGCTGCCGTCGTCCGGCTGCTCGAATGTGCTGGATTCGCAGTCGCTCACCGCATCGTTACTTACACCCCGAAAATGGCCGAAGAACTGGGACTCGATCCAGACTCCCCCACAGTGTATCCTCATGGCGCACGGTACGTCGACATCGACACGTTTCGACCCGACATACCGTTCGACCAACGAGAAACTGTCGTCGGATTTGTCGGGCGTCTCGACGAAGAAAAGGGAATCCGAGAACTCGCAGCGGTGGCCAAACAGCTACCCGAGGAGATAACGTTCCGGTTCGTCGGTGATGGGCCGCTGTTCGACTGGCTCGCGACCGAGCTGGCTGATGAGATCGAGGCTGGAACTGTGGAGCTGGCTGGCTGGGTCGACCACGAGGAGGTCTCCACCGAGCTGAACCGAATGCAGCTACTGGTGATGCCATCCCATCCGACTGAGGGGTTACCGACGACGATTTTGGAGGCTCTCGCCTGCGGGACACCCGTGTACGCAACGCCCGTTGCAGGCGTTCCGAACGTCGTCAAACAGGGAGAAACTGGCTTTCTGATGAGAGATAGACCGAACAGAGAAACCGCCGCAGAGATCGTCTCGATACTCGACGACGCTGACTTGGAGTACATCTCAGCGACTGGCAGAAAGTTGATCGAAGACCAGTTCTGCTATGATGCTGCAGTCCGACGCTATCGGCAGCTTATGTCAGATCTTGTAACCGAGTGATCGGAGTCTGTCGTCGATCTCTTCGGCATCCAGTTCACTCCGTGAGTTTGCCGTTTCATCGACGTGCTCACGTCGCTCTCCGATGGTCAACTCCGCCCACGGAACCTCGACAATTTCAGGCGTTCGAACACCTCTAGGGTGTCCATACAATCGTATCGGGATCGGCCACGTCCGTTCCCCGACCATGTTCCCGTGGTCAGCTGTGAACACGGTTTTTCCACCGAGATCCCGTGCCAACTCAAGCGCGTAGTCAAATCCATATTGTAACTCTCTCTTGTAGGCCTCCCAGAAGGTATCCTTACTTATTTTTCTATTTGCAAGGGCTTCGAAAATATGTCGCGGAGTGTTTGTGATCCCGAGCTTCCCGTCGACTCCATCTCGGTATTTTCCGTAGATATGTTCCGGTGTTGCTATAAATGGCATATGGGGTGTCATAAAGTGGACGATCATTCGTTTGTTAGGATGCTCATAATGCGCAGCACGTGCAGCATCAGCTAGTGTTTCCGGATGAAAGTCGATAATATCTTCTTCCCACACCGAGTTCTCAATCGGTTCGCGCTCTACCTCGATCAGTTTGAAAAACTGCTCCGGCACTTCGATCGACGTATGTGGATTCGCTGTGACGTTGATCGTATCACCGAATGTTCTATCACTAAAATTTCTACTCAACCACTGGCCACTTGTGCTTCCGATTGATGTAACTGTCGTGTAGGTATCGAACATTTCGGTATCGATCACTTCTTCAAATAGATCGCGCCGAGCTGCATCCAAAATAATCAGGTTATCCCAATCTTTGTCGATCACTTTAATTCCTTCCTTGTACGGATCCTGTACCTGTTCGTGTATCTTTCCGATCAGTCTGACAGCAATTCTATTTTGTATCCAATAATAGCTAGTATATTTCATTTCTCACCTTTTAGTATACTATACAATCAATCTCAATCCAACAGTCATATTGAGGGAATAGAACACATTGCATATATAAATTCTGGTAAGGTCGGGTCGTTTGAATCAGAACCCATTAAATTAAACAGTCTCACGAATAGAAATCCAGCACACATGACCGTACAGAATGGTAGGGATCTCTGTCTCCTGATCACTGCTGATACGTTTAGGTACGACCACCTCCGAGAGGGTCTCACCCCGACAATCGAGGGGCTTCGACAGGAGGCAATCAGTTTCGAGAACGCGTTTTCGACTGGATCCGGAACATCGTCGGCGTTTCCTGGCATCCTCGCTAGCTCGTATCCGCTGGATCACGGCTACCGTGGGCTAAACGAAAACCACACCTCGGTCGCCGAACAGCTGTCCGCACAGGACGTTCACTCGGTCGGTGTCACTTCGAGTAGCCACGCATCGTCGCTATTTAATTACGACAGGGGATTCGACGACTTCCATGAAGACGTCTCCTACCGTAAGGATGCGGTTAACTCTCCACCTACCAGTGAGGTCATCTACCATCGACTGAAACAGCTCGCGATGAAAAACTCAGTGACACGTCGGTTGGGAAGCACTGTCTTGGAGTATTTCCGAAAGACGGGGCAGGGAACGTTCCAGTACCCCTACCAGCGGGCAGAAGTTGTCACGAACAACGCCATTTCAGCCATCGACCAGGCGACTACCGAAGATGGACCCCTCTTCGTGTGGATTCATTATATGGAGCCCCACTCTCCGTACTATCCACCCGACGAGATCCTCGATGAACAGTATGCTGGCAGCTATTCGAAAGCCGAGGTAAACGAGATCCTGACGAAATGGTACGACAATAGAGGGTGTCATACAATTCATCTCACACCACCAACTTTGTCCGCCCTGGATTCTCACCCTGTTCGTAGTTCGTAATTGCAACTGTTACTCGGAGACACAGTCCAAGGAATGCTTGTACCCGAGCAT
>LFCJ01004524.1_pt1 | contig 10192 bp, 8 predicted proteins | sample 643141 | NCBI WGS metagenome assembly LFCJ01 (sample SAMN03766243, study PRJNA286221) | soda lake metagenome | biome: soda lake; feature: Kulunda steppe; material: water; isolation source: sample B1-Br-g2 brine of Lake Bitter-1 | place: Russia: Kulunda steppe | collected 2010-07 | reverse complement strand
TTTCCTCCCCAGAGCCAGCCCCTCACCCTCCCCCCCCTGCTCCCCCCCCCTTCCACCACGCCTGGGCCGGTAGCCTCCCCCCTCAGCCTGGCCACCCTGATGTGCCTGGAGCACGCCATCCCGGCGCCTGTGTCGGAGCATCACCAGTTGCAGCAACTGCGGGATCTGCTGAAGGGAGACGAGCATGCGCAGCTGCCGCAGCCCAAGGGCAAGGCAACTGGGGCGGGCGGGGATAATGCATTGGCAGCGGTGCACCTGCAGCAGCAGCAGCAGCAGCAGCCACAGGCAGGCTCGGCTGTGGCAGCGGTGCGCAGCAGCCATGTGCTGAGTGTGTTGGATGCGCTGGACAGGTCCTCAGCACTGGCGGGAGACATGCCAGCTGCGCTGCTCCAGGACCTGCATGCCGCGCCCGCGCCCATGCAGCAGCCCAGCCCTCCTCCGCCTGCGTCCCCCTTGCGGCCACAAGAGCCACTGCCGTCGCCTTGCACGCAGCAGGCAGAACAGGGGGCCGCTGCTGGGGGAGGGGCGCTACAGCCACAGCAACAGCTGCTGCAGCAAGGCGCCCCGCCCACTGACCTGCAGCAGGTACTTGGCCTGCTTGTGCTAGCCTGGGATACCGCACACACATGTACATACACAAACAAACATATGCATCCACTAACATAAACACATATACACACACAAATAAACATGCACATGCGCGCACATGCTCACGCATGCACGCACCAGGTGCATACATACAAGGTCATGCGCACCCACCTCCGTGCATTCAGGTGAGCCTTGCGGGCTCTCAGCAGCTAGGGCTGCTGGTGCAAGGTGGAGCCTCTTGCTCGCAGCCTCTGCCGCAGCAGGATGGCGCAACCACTGTCTGTACTCCTAATGTACCTGCCGAGGGAGAGCCTGCAGCAAGCTTGCTAGCAGGGCATGGTATAGAGGGTGGTGAGAAGGAGGAGCTGCAGCCCCCTTGAGCTGACTAAGACCCTAAAATGATGCATGCGCCTGTCCATGCACCAATAGCGCCGCGCTTTGTCTATGGTGCGTGTCTGTGTAACAATTGTTTGTATAAAGCAGAAGCCAGCTTGAGCATTGTGTGCCTATGACGCCCTACCTCTGGACTGTGCAATGCTCCAATGCTTGCCCCCATTTTGGCTCGGAAGCGAGTTTTCATTCCCATGCAGCGCCACCTGCAACTAAGAATGTATCCGTCAAACCAGGCATGCTTAAAAGGACATTGACACATGGCAGATGTTTGACCATCTGGGTGATCTTGATTGGGCATGTTTGCGACATCGATTTGTGACCTGTTCATGGGGATATAGGCACTTTGCCGGATTTTGTTCAGACTGGTTGACCTAAGACTTTTGCTCAAAAGCCCTTGCATTTCCAAAGAGGATCATCATCACAGTTAATATCATGCACATCTTGGTGCTAAGGTGACAACAAAGCACCAGCCAGATGGGTTGGCTGTTTGATTGCATACGCAGATTTCAAAACGAAGTTTGCAGAGCTTCAACTCATGGTCCCTTAACAAAGCATGGAAACGGCCCTTGCTCACTGGATTATGCAGAAAGCACATGTTTGCTAAACTTCTGGGACAAGTGGGTGAATTAGAAACTCCCATACACGTCTACAAGGCAACGCCCATACTGGTGTAGCTGGAGATTGGTCTGCCGATGCTATAGCAAAACATGTTACTCTCCATGACTATGGGCATGACGAGGCAATCCCACCACCCTTTCCTGATGGCAATCTTTTCTTCCATACAAACCCTGCATTGGACCTCGTTCAGCAGATACAGCCTTGGAACCTTCAAGTTGAACCTTACTTTAAGGGAGTTCCAGGCTCATCATCATCAAGACCTTGAGCAAAGATGAAATATAAGGATCATTCTCACAGATATTTCTCTCACAAAAGTTAAGTTACAATGGGTTTAGACCTTCAGCCAGATCGGTTGACTGCTGGGCTTGCTGGATCTGCCAGCCAGACAAAAAATCCATAGTCTCAGAAAGAAAAAGATATGATTCGTGTGTCTGCTTCAAGAGAAACAATTTCACATCCTCAGCTCCGATGTTAAGTAAAAAGCGCCTGTGTCTCCAATGTAAGTCCTAGCAGTGCAATCAGCGAATTGCTAAACGAATCTCCTTCTCAAAGGATCCTAGATGTAGATCTATATCCTTCTCTCACAATGGATCCTAGATCTACTATTTCAGCCCCTAGCCTCACAGCGCTCACAAACTATACTCAAGACTGAAAATTCCATACTGGGGTCTGTGGGCTTACACTGATGGTACTTGCCGAACTTATAAAAGTCAGTATTAAAGCAGGACTCATTATACCTGCAACAAAAACAGCCGTCTAAGTTGACCCTGGTGGAGTTGGTACAAGCAATACCATACAGGGCAGAGCTGAATGGCACAGCTTCTGCACTAAGAGCAAAGCGCACTCACATAGCCACGGATTTTCGTAAAAAGAGAAATGGAAAGACTGTGCCAACAGGGCAACCCGTGTTTGCATGAATGAAGGAAGAAGTTGAAATCTAGTGCAAGCACTAGGCAAAACCCCACCATCAAATAAGGAACTAGGCCTTCAAGTCAAGTTGACAACAGCTGGTTTCTAGCAGACAACATGAGATTCTATGCAGGCGCTGAGAAGCCAAAACGATGACACTCGACACCATCCTGCTTGGTGTAGGTGGTTCAATCATTGAATTCAATCATTGATGATCTATGCCTCAAACAATTTGCACCGTATAAAAGAGCCCGGCCTTGATTCACAAAGGCACACGAGACTGCCCTTAAATTGCATGCTCACAATATGCATTGTTATGCTCACAAAATGACTACAACAACATGTGCAACACGAGCCTCTAGTGGTAGAAAGATAATCTCTCATGATGGGCACTGCCAATCATAAAGAAGGTCAAAGATATTCAGACAAAAAGCATAACACACCTACCTAGATGCTGCTTTGTGGATGCCGGCTGTAAAATATGCTATGACCCTCGGACTAAAGAAGAGCAGCTTGACCCAACGACGGACATGTATTAGTGTAATACTTGTCACAGGACATACCATTGGCAGTGCCTCTTGGACCTAGAATGCTTCACTGATGCCCAACGTGATGGTATCATAGCAGATGATGATTGGGCATGTCTTGTTTGTAGCCACCTAATCCTTACCCAAAAAGGAAAGAAATAACTTTTCAGAGCAAGAGTGAATAGAAATAACCTGGGCTCCGACTTGGGAGCCGGAAGAACTATTACATGAATGAAAGAGCCTCAAAAGAAGGTTTCTGAATATGAATCCCAAGTACAAGCACCAAAAGATACAAGCTATGATAACCTGGAACGCCAGGGCTTTGACCTTCATCCAGATCCTTGAAATTCTTGGAAAACAACACACGGAGATAGGATCAGACAAAAAAAAGCTGTCCTTTGATATGCAGCTTACTTACCCAGAACTGGATATTCAACCCACTGGGAAATGCGAAGTATGGATCAGAGAAATCAACCAAATTACTCATGAAAAGCTGGCAAGGACAAAAGCTCACCACATTGACACAGGAATTCCTATAAGCCCAACAAACCATGCCACACTTCCACAAGTCTCAGATGCTACAAGGGCTTGTTCATACACCCCTGATGGAAAATGTGTTGGTATGCTGAATACTGAGCTATACATAAATCTAGCGAATGCCTTCCACCATGCACGGGATTCAGGTCATCACAATCAAGTCATGCCTCCACTCAAAGACCTTAACTCTGATTTAGTTGGTCTCCTCTCTTACAAAAAGGAATGCACCTCGAGGGTTCCATAAACAAATAAGTCAAGAAATTAAAGATTCACACATGTGAGCCTTACCTGACCACATACTTAAAAGCACTTCAAGCATGAGCGATGGTGACCAAGGATAGAAGAGCATCTAATTCAAGCTTTGGCTCCACATTCAAAGGGGTGTGGAGCAACAGGAAAAGTGATGTGGTTTTTGGATCCAATTTCAATCCCTTAGCTACTAATCTCACAGGTTTCTGGGTATGCCACCCTCTCTACGACGATAGTGTCATGCTTAACATGGTGCGTAATGCAATCTACTCATCTCTTTCCAGTGAAAGTGCCTCTGCAACTTTCTTGCTCCTCCCAAATTGGAAGGGCCTGAATGCAAATGCTTACATGCAGATTCTTAGAATATAATCAAAGCATTGTACTATCTTAGGCACTTTTCCCCAGGCATCAGTGACCTATCGCAGACAGAGTTTCTGGATTGGAAACAATACAAGCTCTCCAGCTCCTGAAATTTATCTTGAAATTGTTGTTATATGGAATAAAGAAGCACAGCACATGCTATTTGATGAGAACCCAAGATGGTGTGCAGCCTTGTCAAATGCCATACCAGAGGCAACTTTCCAGCCCTGCCCACATCCACCCACTCAGAACACGGCAAAAGTAACCAAAATACCAAGATCATTTCGGAAGAAATTGAATGACTCAGCTTTCACAAAGAATACTAGATCTATCACTACGGCCCCTAACCTCACAGCGCTTACAAATAATAATCTAAGACTGAAGGTTCCAGACTGGCAACTGCAGGCCTACACTGATGGTAGTTGCCTGACATATAAAAGTCAACAACGTGTTGGAGCAGGAGTCTTTACACCTGCGACAAGAAGAGCCATCAATGTTAACTCTGGCGGAGTTGGGATAAGCAAAACCATAAACAGAGCAGAAATGACTGGCATAGCTTCTGCAATAAGGGCAAAGTGTACCCACATAGCCACGGATAGTGCCTGTTCTGTATCTCAGATACGGAAACAGCCCTTATTTCCTGAATTACACAGGAAGCACAAACATCATGATGTCAAACTCTTGGAACAAATTGTCTTGATGATTAACGAGTCTAACACTCTCGTACTTTCGCAAAGCTAAAACCCACATTGGTGTGGTAGGAAAGAGTCTGCCGATTCTATAACAAAACATGCTCCTCTCCATATGGGGACGACGAAGCATTGCCACCACCATCACCAGCGAGTGACGGCAGTCCTTTCTCCCATGTATACCAGCTCGCAAAAGAGGAAAATGAGACTATCCAAACTACCACTAGAACCAGCCTTGCACCACTTTAAAAAAATAAGGGCAAAATAAAGCTCATACGAGCAAGCACCACAGACTTGGAGATGCTAATAGCAACTCAGGTCAATACAACTATTGGAAGAGACTGCTCCCATCCGTGAACCTTACCATTTTTTTTGGAAAAATGAAAGAATAAATGTATCACAGAAATGGAATCCATTGAAATTCAGAACGGGTACTCGGGACACTCAGAAACTGGCCCATCTCTATGGCAGAGCCACTACTTCGTTGTGTCATCAGTCAGACAGCCAAGCCCATATGCTTTCTGGCTTTTGTATGTTTTGATTCAAAACATGGTAACTGACATAAATTGCTTCCAGGCTTATCATCAAAACCTTGAGCAAAGGTGAGTTCAGAGGGAAAATCATTTTCACATATATTGGGTGAAGCCCGGATGACTCAACAAAGTCTGGTCTTGCCGGCACATGTAGCCAACAGGATTTTACCCCAATGGCTTCTACTAAACCTTTAATCCTGATTAATCCTGCTCTAGACCAGATGCTTTTTGTATAAAGCCATCTGGAAAACAGAATGGCCATCAAAGTAATGCCCAGACTTCATACAAAATTTATGATGTAAATGATATTTTTCCACCCTTAGCACTGCTATTTTTTATTTTTTCACTTTGAAGTCAAATATTGTGATGACACACAACCAGAGCACCAACTAGCAAGAGCGACAGTTTCCCATTGAATAACGCACTTGCACTGCAATGCCACAAAATGAGCCTTTATGCTATCCTTATTGGAGTGTTGGGGACCATCTACTACTGTCATACTGAGCTATCCCTCAGAAAGCTTGGCCTAGACCTGTGTTCAATCAAAAAAATGCGTATGCTAGACGTTTACACACATTCAATTCAATGGGTAAAGATCAAACAAGCATGTAAAAGGCTTAAGCAAAATACAGAAAATAGCACATGGCACATTTCAGAGCCCTCCTGACCCTCACCAACGCTCCTCTTCCCAGTAAGGTATTGCTTGCATGAACACCTCAACTATTTCACACAAACTGGGTTGTCCCTTCTGGTGCAGTTTTCTCTTAGTCCTCCTGCTCCAGCTCCTGTCATTTTACCACAAGCAACAGCTTACATCCCAACTCTTTCTCATTATTTAACTGATAAGCATATCTTGTGCACATAATTTGACCAAGGTTTGTGCACTGCACGGAAGTTTCCACTTTCTGTCTTACAAGTCCAAGCTTAAGCAGGGGAGAAACAGTGTAATTATCCTTGATTGCCTCAGCCACCCCAAGGAGGATGGTTTGCAAGCTGACTATAATGAATGCTTGGGTGTATTCTGCACATGGTTTCAGCTGCAAACAGCACAGAAGTTGAGGATAGCATCTAGTTGGTGCCTGGAATGCAGAGGCCTGGCAGGCAATGTATCAAACGAGAAAAGGAAGAACTATGTTCTACCTAGTAGGCGTTGAAATGCCAGATTCAACACCCCCCAAACCAGATAAGGAGCAAGCTGTAGCAGTAAGCTCTGCCCTGTCAATTGGGTTAATCAGGCTCACTCCCAGAGTGGATACAGAGGCATTTTGCTTGATGAAGGTATTAACACCAGCTTTGATCCTCTGGGGCTGAAAGGAGGTGAGGCAGCTTTTATTTGTATACGTCCCTGGCCAGGGACCTGGAGTAGGATCGATTTATTGGAGTTGTTATCATCTAGAATCATGGCAAGGGTCTAAGCCGACCTCTGACAGAACGGGATGTTATGGTGTCATCATCCTTGAGCTTATGGTGTCATAAGCTTGAGCTTTTTACTGAAAGGTCTAGGTTTCTTTGTCTTAAGTGAATGCGCGGGGTATGATTGGGGAATGTTTGCCCACACAGCCTCTGGAATTTGCCTGTTCCAGGTCATGTATGGTAGATGCGTGGTTGGCCCTGACAAAGCGCTAGGCTTGTGAGGTGAGGTAGTACGCACTACAAGAACAAGCATGTGTATACACATTTCTGTCACTGTCCTGCAGCCTTTCGCGCCCCTCCAGATATGCAGCACCTCCAGGCACTACAATGCAATAACAGCAAGCAAAACTCTCAGTTTATTGTGTGCCCCCTTGGAGTTAGGTGCTTCTAAGGTGCTTCAAGGGGTTCATACAGGTTGCCAAATTAGGAAGCTTAGCTAAATTTCATCAAGCTTGCAGCCGGAAAGAAAGCACATTTTGTAAGGCCAAATCACTGGCACAATACACAAATTACGCAATAACTGATCAGTCGTTTAAGCATGACACACACGACACACTTTCTGATGCTGCTATTACCCTTTCATAACCTGCAGGTGCTGAGCTGCCTTTCCTCTCATCTTGCTTTGACCATAAATGTTCTGGGTGGAACTGCCAAAAGAAAAACTGGGTGAGAATTTGAGGAAAACATCAAAACCCAGGGAGAGGAAGATACATGTTAATAAGGAGTGAGCTAAGTGCAGCCAACTCCCCCAAAAGGGTAACGTGCAGCGGGTGGCATGACACCATTTACAGCATGACACCACTTAAAGTATGACAACGTCTACAAGGCAGCAAAGCGGCATAAAAAGAAGAAAATACCTGCATGCATGAGCACTCTGAAGAGTAGGAGCAAAGAGCTGGCCAGTTCTCACAATGGTGAATGATGATTTTGGGTTTCATACAGGCACGGATTAACAGGGCAAGGCATCATTAACCAAGTTAAAATTTGAGAGTATGATCTGCACGAGAAGTAAAAGAAGATTGCACAACTGCTATCGTCATGGTAACACATTAAGCGTATTTTTCAGCCAATGATCAGATCCCAGTAAAGGGGGTCAAATAATAGCCTAGTGGGCCAGCCCAGTGGGTACCGACTTGGGATTTTAAATTCACCTGGCCTGGGTTGGAATGTTGGATGTTTTCATTTAGTGCTAGCAATTGATTTCACTCTCTTTGGTAGAAGCAAAGCCCATTTGGGTGTAGTGCTAGTGGAATTAGGATGGGAGATACAACTTACTTTCCTTGACTCGAGGCTTTGATATACCAATTTTTGGCAAGTTATTATCTGCAGACCAAAGCCTGAGCCTCGTTCCAGGCCCAAGTCCATTCGCGTTGCACCTTAACAAGTAATTAGAACTTGGACAAATCATGAGAGTGCTGAAACCTCTTTCTTGAGATTGGCAGGTTAAATTGTTTTGCACTTAAACCAATTCCCTTTTAGCCAAGTGTGCATCAGCTTCAATTGCTCAAACTTGCAAGCGCTTATTGAAACCTAAGTTATTGTGCCATGATCTGAACATTCTGACCACCATTTTAAACCAGCCCTGACAATCCCTTTTGTACTGTACTCCGGGCTTTTAGGGACCTACAGGCCAGGAGAGCTCCCAAGAGAGCAGAAGTTGCAGGTACGCATTACTTTAAAATTTCCACTATGGAGCAGATGCTTGATTTTTACCAGAGGGGGCTATCTGACCAAAAGTCCGGGCATGCTCCTTTTTTGGTAAAAACTGTAAAAACGTCATATAACTAGGCTGCAAGTAAAATTTGGGGTGAAAAAGACGACCCTTGTGGCCTGGGTGGGTGCTGAGCCTCTGTTTTTGGCCTATTTTGGCATAGATAGCGCACGTGCGCCCTCACCACGAGCTCATCAGAGCTCCTTTTACCCTCAGAACCCCACCAGTATACTTTTATTATGTTCCTCATTGATATTGGATGTTAAAATTCAGGTTTAGAGGGGATCAGTTTTGTTGGACCCGTCTTGGCACCCATTTGCTGGATTTTTTCTAATTCGAGCACATCTCACTAATTGCTGGGTCCGTTCACTCCAATTTTCCTGCAATGATATTTGTTTACTACAAGAGCACCAAAACACCAAAAATCATGTAATTTGGTGCAGTGGCTGATCTGGTGTGGACATCTGGCTGTGAAAGTAGGGTTCACGCCGCAGCCCACTAGGCATGGTCTCCGCGACGCGCAGTTTTGCCAAAACCATACCCATTTCGGGCCTCAGATAGCCCTCTCTGGATTTTTACTTAAGTTTTCTTGCAGAGTGGATGTTTGATGAGCACAGTCTGTGTTAGTGCCAGAGCATTAAACCCCCAGGATGCGGGCAAGCTGCTTTCTCCCTGTTATCTGCTGCCAGTCACACCCTATGCTCTGCTGCCAGTTACAGCCTGACACGATTCTCGTATAACTGTCTGCAACGTTCATTGCAGCAAATTTTGCTTCGCCAAAGGATCTGTATGTTATTTACAAATATATGTTTATTCTTGAATAGCCTAAAGCATACACATACATACACTCATCCCTCAATCGCGTCACAGCTAGGGAGAGTGCCCTGTCCTGATGGAGCTCACGCAACAAAGTGCGTGGATTTTGCGTTGTATCGAATGCTGGAGTTTGGTGTTCTGTCGGGGCCTCAACGTTGCAGTGGCATGACCAGCAACTATAAGACTTGGATACAAGGCCACCTCCTTTGCTCTGAACCCGCCCGCAGTTAAGAACTATGAGATGACCAACACGTTCTCAAGGAGAAACAAGGTGAGATCACTTCTCTGGCCCCTAACAAAGGGTTCAGAAGTCAGCAAGCAGTCGCTAAGATTGTAAGAAGTTGTCTCTCAGGGTGAATGGCAAGCACATAGCCGGAGATTAAGTGATGAGCAGACTTTGCTTGAAAGAAGCAGCAAGGTATCATAGGCAGGCCAGGTTGATACTCTCTTGTTGAGTGCCGCCCGTGAACCTGCTGCTTCCCTGACCCGGACTTGCAGCCTTCCTTCAAGAAAGAGGATAAAGACCCTCTCACCCACGAAAAAGCGCTGCAAGCCCTGGCAAATGGCGCGGATGTGCCATACCAAGCCACGATACGCACAGTTGTGCACGAGGGGAACAAGGGCCCTCGTCTTCCTCCAAGAGTGACGCAAAAGCACACAGGTGCGTCCAATATTGAAGGGTGTGACTAACTGTATCACATTATTCACCTGCTGTGCGTTTAATGAAGAGTGATGAGCAACATGCATCACCAAAAGCACTTCAAAGCACCCCCCCCTCTCTCACATGCTCACACCAACATTCTCTCACTCTCTCTTTCTCTCACTCTCTCTCTCTCTCTCTTTCTCTCT
>LFCJ01004523.1_pt1 | contig 10193 bp, 7 predicted proteins | sample 643141 | NCBI WGS metagenome assembly LFCJ01 (sample SAMN03766243, study PRJNA286221) | soda lake metagenome | biome: soda lake; feature: Kulunda steppe; material: water; isolation source: sample B1-Br-g2 brine of Lake Bitter-1 | place: Russia: Kulunda steppe | collected 2010-07 | reverse complement strand
TGTTTGTGTGCTCTCTCAGAAGAAAGTGCTCTTTCCTTTTCTTCCCTTTCTGCCAATCCTTTTCCATGGAGGCCCCTTATATTCCACATGCCTTGCCTAGTCAGACTGTCTTTGATTTTCTTTCTCAACGGCACAAGAGACTCTGCCATTTCATTTCGGACATTATGGACTATTTTGTTAGCTGGCGAAGACCAGCAAGAAACCAATCAGCCTAACGATCTGGCTGGCGGTTAACCCTTTCTAACTAACTTTTTTAACTAACTTTAACTAGCAGCCAACCCATCTGGCTGAAGGCCTAATCCCTTTGTAACTTAACTTCTTGCAACTTTTGTAACTTGAAAACAAGCAACAATCCAATTCGCCTAACGTCCAGGCTCGTGGTTGGCCCTAAATTGTAAACTAGATTTCAGCTCAGCTGCCCTCGTTCAGCGAATGCAGCTATGTAACCTAACCTTATGGCCAGGCTGGTGGTTAACCCGAACATGTAAATCTTCAGAACACCACCTTTCTTGTTCTTTTATTTTGATCCATTAGGCTGTCAATCTCAATATTTGCAACCTGAGGCATTTGCAAGTGTTCTTGAACGCAGTTTCGCGATTACAGCCAAAAACCTTCTTTGAACGCAGAGGGCGTTTGGATGCCTTACAGTGCTCCAGGCAAATCAAGCCATGCTTTGCCTGGGGCATTTCTGCCTAAAACACAGTTTATCATGGAGAGCAGCACCTGATTGGCACATGTGAGCTTGACTTGGTTTCAACAGCTGATGTGCTAACCCAAGTGCTCTACCATGTGGCGTCTTGGAGCAAGTCTGCTTCTGAGACAAATAATGAAGCTGGCTGATATTCAGTCAGCACACAATGACGCTCGAAAAGGTTGATGCTAGCTGGAGGTCTAGGCATTTACATAAGGGGAGGACATTGATTGTGCTCACTTCTTCTGGGCCTGCAGCTTGAGCACCTGCACAAGGAGGGAGTGTGCCATCGAGACATCAGTCCATGCCAATGAGGAAGGTTAGGTTTCCCTGGATCCAGGGAATTGAGGTGTGCATTTTGGTAATAAGAACGCTGCTGGATTTACCAAGCAGGGACTAGAGGCTGGTGTTTGGAGGTTGAGACCGAAAATAGAAGGAAAAGAGACAATTTGCCCTCAGGGATCCTGGTGGCAACAAACATTTGTCAGGTCTACCAAAAGTCTCAGCTTTAGCATGCAACCTTTTGCCGACGATGCTTAGTCATGACCCCATGACAGGCTTGGCGAGCTGAGTGCCAACAGACTAAAACAGAGAACACGTTTGGAAGAAAAATCAATTGTATGCAATGCATGATTGCGCACAGCCTGATGCAAGTAAATATTCAGTGTAAGGGCCTTTCGCTGGTCTCAGACAGGCCAGACAGGCCAGGGGTAGTTTTTCGTTGCATCAGAGCCACAAGTCTTTGGAAATTCCGAGCCAGCGCACCTCAGCAGTCCATGGGGCAAGCAGGACACTGGGCTACCTGCTCAACTTGTACCCAAACCAAGTTATACCCCTTCCCAGCTCTATTTGCTCGATCCTTGTAAGTGGACATAATTCAGTTGATTTCAGTGATTCATCCTAATATGTGCTCCCCGCTCACTTCCAGGGCGTGGGACTCCCAGGCAATGCCCAGCAATGCGCGCTCGTAAGAGCGAGGCAGGTGGTGCACGTCCAGTGCTGGGACAACAATGATAGCCTGATGAAGCAAGCAAGCACCCACCTTCTTCACAATCTTCTGCTCTTCAATCAGGAAAGCGCGGATGATCCTGGAAGGCATAGACAGGCGTGGCAGTATTGGTTGCATGGCAACTGCCATGATGGTGCCAATTGCATGTTCAGGTTGCATCACTTGCAAGGGCGGGCCTCGTTCACAGGACTTCTAGCAGTGACTGCTCTACCCTCAGCCCAACCCTTGAGCATGCAAGCAAGCTCTCTGCCCCTGCCTGACCCCTGTCCTGGGTCTGCCCCCACCTCTCACGGACGACACCGTGTGACAAGGTGCCGCCATAGGCGCGGTTCACAGTCTTGTTCTTCTTGCTCAGGCGCTTGTTGCTCAACTCAGATGGACGGCGCTGGGGAAACTGCAGGAGAAAAGGGGGAAGCAGAGGAGCAGGTCGTTTGTGCGGGGGTCTAGCAGGGGACAGCTGCACCGTCGACCCCGAGGAGTATGCAAAAGGACAACTGAATGCTAGGACATATTTGCTGGGCAAGCCTGTCCCGGTTGCAACCCCAGACCAGCAGCTGCGCAGGAGGCAGCCTCCATGCACCATTCCGCCCATCACAAGCCACCCCCACTCACTCCGTTCAGGCGCTCGCCGCTCACAGCGCAGTGCGGGTGCTTGGCGGTCTTCTTAACGTACTGGTACACCAGGCGACCACCTGCGTCAATGAAGGACCAGGGGGATGGCAAACGTCCCGCGATGCACTGCTCACATCTGCTTGCCTTAAACGACGGCGCTTGCCAGGGCAAGAATAGTGATTTGTGTCACTTCTGGCAGGCTTGGCAGCGAGCAGCAGCAGGCAAAGGCGCACCGGGCGTCTTCACGATCCGAGTCCGGTTGGACCGGTTGTGGTAGGGGTGGCGCCTCCTGTATGTCAGACGCTGCACCATTTTTGCTGCTAAGCCCCAAAAGAAATTCAAAAGAAGAGGACCAGCGTGACCCTGGTGCTGGGTCAATATCCGAGAGAAAGAACGTACACATAATAAGACATTTTTGTATCTCTCACATCATGTCCCTGAAATGGTTACCTTCCCTACGCTTGATTCGACCTGACCGGAGCCAGCACTCTCAACAGCAGCAGAAATTTTGAAGCACGGGCGTTAAGCTTGTTGTCGGAACCGTGCTTTGTAACGCAACGGGCTCTATCCTAGGAAGGCGCGGTTTGCCTCTTAGAGACGTGGAGCATGCCTCCCAGACAAAGCCCTTCCCCTGGTTTGTAGAGGCAAGCCTCTGTATCCAGGGGAAGCCCCATGAACAGGTCAGTCTGCTGTCCCCTGCTGCAGCTCTTGTCCTCTGCAAGCAGTGTTTGGGTCAGCACACCGCATTTGCGTGCCTTAAACAACTTTCTTGCACAGGTACAAGGTAGTAAAGCAGCTCGGGGATGGTACCTATGGCACAGTGTGGAAGGCAATTAACAGGCAGTCCAATGAAGTGGTAGGTCGCAGCGTGCAAGCAGTCAACAGGTGGGCTGTTCTGCACTTGAAACCAGCCTAGTGAAGACCAGTTGTTTTACTACATGCCAAGGGACAAAGACTAATAGAATAGAAACTCTGACACTCAGAGCTGCAACAGCTTGGGCCTTCCGCATGTGCTAGACGGGGGAGCCTTGGCATGTATCATCGTGCAGATGGTCAATCTGTCAAATTCATTAAACAAAATGAGAGTGATCCATGCTTAAACATTTTGTAGCATGTGCATGCAAGGGCTGCTGTGGATTTGGGACGCTGTCGCAAGCATCGCCTTGTAATGCATTTGCGCGTATCCCATTTGTGTACACCCCATTTACCACACTAGTGGTGGCCCAACTGTCCGTTGGTTAAAAACATATTGCCGTGAGCTCATGATTTAGTCCTTTAATTCAACACGTACATGAGCAGCGGACTTTGCATGCAGCTGGCTGTCTTGGTGGTCATCGTGTATCTGCTACATACATGGGCGGAGGAGGGGGGGGGAACTTCCGGGGGAAACACACGCATGCATGCACATATAAATATATATATGTACACACATATACACAAACATAAAAACACAAGCACACAAATGCACACGCGCGCACACACACAAACCCAAACCTGCACACACAGAGAGGAGTATGCTTTTGTGCGCGGCGATCATGCCGCAGGTGGCCATCAAGAAGATGAAGCGCAAGTTTTACAGCTGGGAGGAATGCATGAATTTGAGAGAGGTCAAGTCACTTCGCAAGCTCAACCACCCATGCATTGTAAAGCTGAAGGAGGTCATCCGGGAGAATGACGAGCTGTTTTTTGTTTTTGAGTTTTTGGTAAGTTTTGCAGGCATGCACAAGTGCGCATCCCATTTGCTGTACTGGATTTGATATTGTCAAGTAGGCAAGGCTGCAAAAAACTGTATTTTGGGCAAAGCTTGAGGTGATTATGGACAGCAATTGTTTTGTTAGGGGAAAGCGAGATTTTAAAAGGACACGAAACGACAAATTTCGGTAAGTATGCCTAGGTTAGCGCCTTGCACGCCTTGGTGCAAGCCCCCTCTCATGCCTCGTTTACTGCTACCATATGCCACTAAACTTTGCCATGTTGGCTGTATAGGTTGGCCATGCAGACTCAATGGAACCAATGGGTCCACCTTACCCTGGTCCTATATTTTATTTTTCAAATGTGCACGGTTGCTGCGGGCAACAACTTAAGCCAACCTGGTTGGAAGATGCGCATTGTGTGTACTTTTAGATAGCTTCGTGTGATTGCTGAGTTTGCTGGCAGGAGAAGTCTCCGCCACCACCGCTGGCTGATCTGAATCGATAAACCTTCATCCTGGATGTGCGTATCGCGAAGGAAGTCATTTTTTCCTTGCTGGTTAACCTTGCGTATTGTGCTCAGTGGTTGGTTGTGGGGAGTACACGAGCTGCGACTTTTTTTGGCTGGATGCAAGAAGTTTGGGTGCCCCATGAGCTCATCCTGTGTGCTGGTGAATGCAATACAGGAATGCAACCTGTACCAGCTGATGAAGGATCGAGACAAGTTTTTTCCAGAGTCACGTGTACGGAACTGGTGCTACCAAATTATCCAAGGCCTTGCCTACATCCACAAGCATGGCTATTTCCACAGAGACATGAAGCCAGGTGCGCCTGCCCCCCGTGAGGTTGGCAGGAATTCACATATTTCCGCACAGTCTGCCCAAGAGGCTATCCAACAAAGACGAAGCCGTCATTATTTTCCTGTTTTGTGGCAAAATGAATGACACTGATCCACGCGCTTTCACGCTGTTCTAGTCCCGCCAGTTCTAATCCCACTCTCATACTAATGCAATGTGAGTATGGGTGCGCCATTTGGGCACAAGCTGGCCAACAAGAGCCGCGTCAGAGCGCTGGTGCTCTGTGTGTCTGTGGGTGTGCTTTGGATTGCATGGATAACAAGGATAAGGCCTTCAGTGGGTGTGCTTTGAAATACATGATGCTGAAGTATTGAAAACTGGCCAACAAGAGCCGCGTTAGAGGGCCCGTGCTCTGTGTGTCTGTGAGTATGCCTTGAATTCATGTTAGCTGAGGCATTCAAAAGCAATGCGCTGACTGCACCATGAATGCATGCATGCTCGCAGAGAACCTGCTGGCCAACAAGGAGAGCGTCAAAGTTGCTGACTTTGGTAAGTGCCTGGGGCCCAAGCGGGGGGCTTATGGCGTAAACTTCTGTGTGGACTGGCATGCGTGCGAATGACTTTGTAATGCACAACCCCCAGGTCTTTCCAGCCCAGTGCATAGCTTGCCGGGGTTGTGACGGTCAGACTGTGTTTTCAAGTCAACAAGTAATTCAACCTCAAGAGGCTGAGCACATGCAGTCAAGCTTGGCTGTTCATCTGCATGCAGGCTCCACTTCGATATCCAATTGAGAGGAGATTTGACACAAGACACTAGAGAATTATACTTGTAATGTACCTTTTTTTTAAGGAAATATCTTGCTACAAAACTAACCTTGCATCTGCTTGGCCGCACAATTTCCCATGTCAAATTCATGCCTGTTTTTCAAGTTATGCATCACTCTGGAGTGCTCACTGGCCATGCTCATCATACAGGTCTAGCTCGAGAGATCCGGTCACGGCCACCTTACACGGACTACGTGTCAACGCGGTGGTGGGTGATCATCCAGCATTAAAAACCAGGCAGGCCAGCCGGGAGGTAGCCCTGTTGTCTCCTGTTCTTTTTCAACTGCTCACTTGCCTGCACTATGTTTGTTGGCATCAGCTCAATACGAAATTCATTTTCCTTGCACAGCATGTTGCATAGACACAGTCATTTTTATTGAGACTCTGGAGCTCATGCACTTGGGTTTAGAGCTGTGGATGGACGAGCATGATGTCAGTAACCAAGGCTCTGCAGATTGCAGGAATGCTGGAAGCTGTGCAGATACGTAGCATTGCTGCAAATGCCTGTGCTAACTAGCCAAGATATGCGGAGTGCGTGTACAGCTTTTAGCAACCCTATCTTGTCATCCGATATAGGGTCCGAGGTGGCATATGGGCCTGGTGGGCTTCCAGTGACAGCAACCCAGCCCAGTGTGGATGCAAGCCCTGAGCACGATGGCGTGCGAGTGTTGAAAGGTGGAAGGTCCAGCCACTGTGGTCTTGCCGATTTCAGCAGCCAAAGGCCTGCTCTGCTAAAACACACAGCCTTCACTCACGTGCAGCAAGCAAAGCAGAACAGAGAATCACGGATGCCGCGTCGTGGCGGTTCTCAATGCAGGTACCGTGCGCCTGAGGTATTGCTCCGCTCTCCCTACTACAGCGCCCCCATAGACATGTTTGCCATGGGCGCCATCATGGCAGAGCTGTACATGCTGAGGCCGCTCTTCCCAGGGAGCTCGGAGGTGCGCTGTCCCCGGGCGCTTGTGTGTTGTCAGCTGCTGCTTAAGAGCATGCAGCAAGCATCCAAGCCTGCCCAGGAATGTGTCAGCGCCCCAGGGAGCTGCAAGCAAGCCGTTCCATGGTGGCCCGGCACACCTGCGCTCCTGCTGATGAGCTTCCACGCACTGCTGCCAGTTCGGGTACTAGGTGGAGCAGGGGGCCTGCTTCCCAGTGACCCCCGACAGTGTGCGTGCGAGGAACACTAAATAAATTAGGGGTCTTTTGGGCTGGCCGGGGAACGATCCCAGTTAATGGAGTGGCCAATGCCCAGTCCAGCCCAAGCCTGAGCCTTATGTTTGGTTGGGTAGCTGGAGGTTTGATCTTGGGGAAGCCTGGTTTTGTTACAGCGAGCATGACATGCGCTGGAGACACAGACATGCACGCACTGGAGGGTGCTCAGTGTGCGCATGTCGCCAATAACTTCCTTTCCCCCCCGCGCCGTTTTTCTGCTCGGCTGCAGGCAGACGAGCTGTACAAGATCTGCAGCGTGATGGGCACACCCACGCAGCAGACTTGGCCCGAGGGCCTCAAACTGGCTGCCGCCATGAATTTCCGCTTCCCCACCTTCACCACCACCCCACTGTCCAAGATTGTCACCAACGCGTCACCTGAAGCCATTGACCTCATCACCGCCTTGTGTAGTTGGGACCCAAACAAACGGCCCACTGCCGTCCAGGTGCGCCATTGCCCGATGCATGTGCGCCGTCGCCTGTCGTACATGTGCCAGCGCTCGTAGCCTGCCAGATGTGCCGTAGGGTGCTCATGCGCGCAAGCCTGTGTTGGTGTGCCAAGCAAACGCGTGCTTGCGTGTAGAGCGCCATGTGCGTACTTGGACGCTCGTTTGAAAAGGCGTACCCTCTTCTACTCAGCAGCTCATGACCCTTGTGCTAGTCTCGAGGCGTGACCCTTGCTAGTCTCAAGGCATGACCCTTTTGCGAGTCCAAAGGCGTGACCCTTGCTAGTCTCAAGCCGTGACCCTTGCCAGTCTCAAGGCATGACCCTTTTGCGAGTCTTAAGGCGTGATCCTTGCTAGTCTCAAGGCGTGACCCTTGCCAGTCTCAAGGCATGACCCTTTTGCGAGTCTTTAGGCGTGACCCTTGCTAGTCTCAGGGCGTGACCCTTGCCAGTCTCAAGGCATGACCCTTTTGCGAGTCTTAAGGCGTGACCCTTGCTAGTCTCAAGGCATGACCCTTTTGCGAGTCTCAAGACGTGACCCTTGCTAGTCTCGAGGCATGACCCTTTTGCGAGTCTCAAGGCGTGACCCTTGCTAGTCTCAAGGCATGACCCTTTTGCGAGTCTCAAGGCGTGACCCTTGCGAGTCTCAAGGCACGACCCTTGCTCTTCTCAAGGCGTGGCTGCCCTCCTGTTTGTGATCCGTGCTTTTCCCATGTATGGGTCTTTCCTAAGGTGTGGACATCAGGTCACCTTCATGTACAGCCTGTCCCAAGGTGTGGCTGCTTTTTTGTTTGTGCTTGTGTCAATCTGCCTAGAGACAGGGGGCATGCTTTGGTTTCAAATCCTCAATGTTTGAAGCAGTGTGGTTCCAACATTCCGTGATGGACCAGCTTGCCAAGCGTGCATTTAAAACCCCCTGCGCTGCCCTTGTGTTTTAAATTGCTTCTTGCGCCCCTGAACAACACTGGAAAAAGCTGTGCAGCTTTTTGTGTCCCTTGGAGCACTGCCTACTTACAAAAGCTGCGCAAGGGTGACCAACAAAAGCTGTGCAAGGGTCGGCATTAAAAGCCACACCAACAACAAAAGCTGCTTGGGGTTCAGCAAGCATGAGAATTAAACGCCACACCAACAACAAAAGCCTCACCAACGACAAAAGCTGCGTGGGGATCAGCAAGCATGAAGATCTAACGCCAACCATAAAAAAACCAGCTAAAAAAACGCCACACCAACAACAAAAGCTGCGTGGGGGTCAGCATGCACCTGGACCAGATGTAGTGCTCCCATGGATGGCTATGACTGCAAGTGGATGTGTCGCTGGTACGTGCAGGCGCTGCAGCACCCCTACTTCTCTGTGGGCGTGAGGTCTGCAATGCCTAGCAGCGGCTTATCAATGCCCACAGATCGACCCAACAGCCACTCCCATGCAAGCCACCCCAGCAAGGATGCAACCCAGGTGTGTTTGTGGCGTGTGTTTATGTGCGTGTGCGTGCATGCGTGTATGTGTGTGTGTACTTGCGTGTGTGTGTGTGTGTGTGCGCGTGTGTGCGTGCGCACGCGTGCATTCGTGAATCAGTGCATGTGAATTTGCATACTTCTTTGCCCTCCGTCCTCTTGTCTGTTTTGCTTTTTATCCAAATTGTTTCTCCATCCTGCTGCTTCTTGACATTGCCTCAATCCCTATTACTGCCTGGCGTGCATGTATGCAGTTGAATGGGCCCATGCACAATCTATAGCATGCACAGACAAACTAAATCTTTCAACGTGAATGCTTTGGACATACCAGTGACTGCGTTACATGTAAGCTTGCCTGATTGTGGGCGCAGAGGTTTTCATGACGGACAAGCATATGCTTCTTTGTGCCTTTGCAGGTGGAGGATAGGAATGGTATGCGGAACCCCAAGATTTGGGCCGACACTGCTCCCCCCCGTCCACCCCCCACACTCCCCTTGGTGAGTTTTCCTGACCTGAAGCTGCAGTCATGAGCCAGATGATTGTGACACAAACACACCCGTCAGCTGTGCACACCTTGCCAACAGCCTGCATGAGCACTCGTGCCCACCTGTGCACACCCTACCAACAGCATCTCGCTTGAACGCTCATGACCACCTGTGCTATACCCTGTGGTCACCTGGCCTCGAACTCCGCATGTGTGCACCTGTTCTAGGCAAGAGCTAAAACACATCTGCTTGTAACCCTTGCGCTTTTGGCTGGCTTCTCGCCTCTTTACATTTGTGTCACAAATGGTCGAAACATGTTGATAAGGTCCCGCTTCCTTGCAATCCACAAAGGATGGGTGTGGAAAAAGGGAGTGTGCAGGTCATGCCTTGGTGGTACTGCCAACACCGGCAAAAAAGATGAACAACCTATTTTCATATGGCATTTCAAGTTGACTGAGTTCCATGGTTTAAGGGTTTTTTGCCGCCCTCTGCTCAATCTGTATGCTTGCCATGATATGGACAAAGGGAGGGGCAAAGGTCGCGTAATCCTCTTTTGGTCGGACCTGTTACCATGGCGCTTGGACGGTGTGAGCACTGTAGCAAGTTGTGGTGCAACACTGCACCAGCAACCTGGATTGCAACACTGCGCCAGCACCCTGGGGTGCAACACTGCGCCAGCAACCTGGAGTGCAACACTGCACATGCAGCCTGGAGTGCAACACTGCACCAGCAACCTGGAGTGCAACACTGCACATGCAGCCTGGAGTGCAACACTGCACCAGCACCCTGGAGTGCAACACTGCACATGCAACCTGGAGTGCAACACTGCACCAGCAACCTGTGTGCCTTGTCGCAACTTGCGGTGCATTCCCCTCATGCAGGATTTGCTAGACCCAGACGTTGCCGGCGCTGGAAGGGGGGGCGGCAGCAGGCAGCCCAGCAATCTAGGCAACGGCGGCTTCTCTGGGAACAGTGGCG
>LFCJ01004522.1_pt1 | contig 10198 bp, 10 predicted proteins | sample 643141 | NCBI WGS metagenome assembly LFCJ01 (sample SAMN03766243, study PRJNA286221) | soda lake metagenome | biome: soda lake; feature: Kulunda steppe; material: water; isolation source: sample B1-Br-g2 brine of Lake Bitter-1 | place: Russia: Kulunda steppe | collected 2010-07 | reverse complement strand
TCTCCCAGCGCCCTGCTCCACCCTGCAGCACCCTGATCCACCCTGCACCAACCAAACACATCTCCCATCGCCCTGCTCCACCCTGCAGCACCCTGATCCACCCTGCACCAACCAAACACATCTCCCAGCGCCCTGCTCCACCCTGCAGCACCCCGATCCACCCTGCACCAACCAAACACATCTCCCAGTGCCCTGCTCCACACGATCCGCACCTAGGACCGACAGCCGGGGAGGCAGCTCGGGCGAGGGCGCTCGAGCATGCAGGTACGGCAGCGGGTAACCTGGCCCCGACGTGCGCGGCGCCGCAGCCGCGGAGCCTGGGCGTGGCGGTGCCAGCAGAGCAGGGGGCGCTGGCAAGGGAGTGGATGCGGAGTGGGGGCGCAGCGGGGGGCTGGGCGGGGCAAGGAGGGCCGCAGCAGGGTGGGTGAAGGGGTCCCGAGGGCGTTGCGAGAGGAGCGGCGGCGGGGCTGTGACGGCATGCTCCAGCGGCTGAGTGCGCCACCGGTTGTGGCGTTCGGTCCACATGCTGGACGCAGAAGGTGGGCGGGAGGGGGGAGAGGCAGCAGAAGGCGGCTGCGATAGCCGATGGCTGGGCGGCGGCTGGATGGAGCCACCGTTGTCTTCAAAGCAATTCAGCTCGCCAGGTTCTGCGTCGGCGACGTCCCTGGCGAGGGTGATGGTGATGGACGGGGTTGCTGTTGCGCTGCCTGCCTCGCTGTCATGCTCACTGCTGCCACGCCGCCCCTCCATCCCTGCACAATCCTGCAGATCGTGCTCCCCACTGCCACCAACGGCGGCGGCGGCAAAACCAGCTTGGCTGCTGCTGGGGGACCCAGCCTTGTGCATGGCATGGCGTTGGGCGTGGCGGGAAGGGGAGGTGCTGCGGCTGAGAACTGCCCAAGGCGCGCCGCCGAGATTGCGGCTTGGGGAAGTGAGCCCTCTGGCGGTGGTGGTGGTGGGCGCGCGTATGGGGGACGCACTGCGGCTGCGGCTCGGGCTGCAACTGAGCGAGGGCTGTGGGCTGTGCGCCGCCACCTCGGCATGCATGCGCGCCAGCAGGTGTGCCGCCTCCAGCGTGAGCCGGGAAACTGACTGCGTCAGCGCCAGTACCAGGTCCAGCTGCTGCGCGTCACCAGGCCTCTGCGCCAGCACCAGGTTCGCCTGCTGTGGGCCACCAGGTTCCTGTGCTGTCCCAAGCTGCGCCATCTGCACGCCACCTGGCAGTTGCAAGCGCTGCTGCGGGAGCAGGTGCGGCTGCGGGGCGCAGCTGGCAAGGGATAAGAGGCCGGCTGCTGCTGCCTGCACGCCCTGCACTAGGGCGGCACTTTCGCTCGGCTGCATACTGCCCTGCTCCGGCAAAGCATCCTGGTTTGGTTGCGGGTGCTGTGGTGGCTGGAGCAGGAGGGTCCTGCGCTGCAGCTGGTGCTGCTGCCCTTGCTGTGTCAGAGATGGGGGCTGTGCAGGTAGCTGCTCCTGCTGCAGCACCAGCCCTGGCTCCTGCTGCTGCTGCTGCTGCTGCTGCTGCTGCTGCTGCTCCAATGCAAACTGTACCAGCTGGCCATTGGGCAGGATTCTTTGGCCCTGCTCTTGCTCCTGCTCCCACTGCCTCTGGCGCTCCCACAAGGCCTGCTGCGCCTGCTGCTCCTGCTCTTGCCCCTCCTGCGCCTGCTGCTCCTGCTCTTGCCCCCGCTGCGCCTGCACGTGCGCCTGTTGCACCCGGTCATGTCCTCCCAATCCTGTCCTCCCTCTCCCTGCATGTGCCACTTGCTGCCCTGCTGCGCCAGGTACATGCACAGGCGTGAGCGCCTGCCTGTCGGCCGCAGGGGCGCTGTCTGTGCGCGCAGCCCTGGTGGCGCGCTCGGTGTGCAGGGGCTTGGCACGTGCCTGTGTGGGCAGGGCAGGGGAAGAGGAGCACCAGCAGGTGAGCAGACGCAGGGGCGGGCACGGCATACTTTTTAAACCAAGCTTCTGCATTGTGCTACCCTTGAGACGGGCCTCTGCCAAAGTGCACTGTGCCACCCTTGAGACAGGCGCAGCCAAAATGCACTGTGCCACCCTTGAGACGGGCCTCTGCCAAAATGCACTGTGCCACCCTTGAGACGGGCCTCTGCCAAAATGCACTGTGCCACCCTTGAGACAGGCCTCTGCCAAAGTGCACTGTGCCACCCTTGAGACGGGTCTCTGCCTAAGTGCACTGTGCCACCCTTGAGACGGGTCTCTGCCAAAGTGCACTGTGCCACCCTTGAGACGGGCCTCTGCACCGTGCCACCCTTGAGACAGGCGCTACCAAAATTCCAGCAAGGCTGGAATATCATCCTCTGACAACACTGCCATATAGATGCATTGGCAGGCAAGGTAGATGCCGGTGCAGCCACAGACAGATTGGCAGGCAAGGCGGAGGGCGGCATGTCAGCCACAGACGGATTGGAAGGCTAGGCGGGGGGCGGCATGTCAGCCGCTGATTCCGCACTGGAGGCACAGGGGCACCACAAAGAATTCCACCCTTGCTGTGATGCAGCAGCACCAACATCCAGCGGTTGGAACGCCTGTCCTCGTGGATGGCCCATCTTCAGAGTTCCCGCGCACACAGGAGAGCGGGCACAGTGCAAACCACAAGGTGCATGCAAATGCTCGCCATCAACACGCGCTCCACCCCTGCTCCACCCCTGCTACACACGAACACGTACGCGCACACGAACACACTCTCAGACACTACACACGTGCATGCACGCACCTCGAGCGTCTGCGCAAACACCAACCCCGCTGCTGCGCCTGTGTACCAGCGCTGCAAGTTGGGGTGCTGGGCCCCATCCCGCGCAAGCCCCAGGAGCGCCTGCACCTCGGCCTCGCACTGCTGATCTCCCACACGGTGTCCCGCCACACTTTGTGCACCCATCACACCGCCCCTGCTCGCAGCACGCCGCGCACTTGCAGTGCGAGGGTGCAGCCCAAAGGGGTTAAGGCCCCCTGGCCCCTCCTGCTCGGCGGCCCTGCTTGCGAGCAGGGCGCCTGCAGGCCCCCCAGCCAGCACCCGGCCGGCCCAGCCGCCGCTGCCAGGTCGCCGGGCCACCGTGACTGCCGCCGCTGTGGCAGCTTCCTCGTCCGCACGCTTGGCAAGCTTGGCCTGCTTGTCCAGCACCCATTGGGGGAGGGTGGAGGGGTCTGGGGCTGGGATGCCCCCAGGGCACCAGGCCGCCCTGCTCACAGGCACATGCGCGGGCATGGGCATGCGCACATGAATGCGTGTGTGTGTGTGCACGTGAATGCGTTCATACGTGTGCGTGTGGGTGTGAGCATGCGTGTGGATGTGTATGGTCGAGCATGTTCTAGTCCAGAATCTGGGATGCAGACCGGCACGATAGTGCGGCTGTGTTTGGAAGCCGGAGGCACCCCCACCAGAGGCACAACAGCTCTGCACTTGTGCCCCATGAGAGATTGAGGCACAGGATGCAAGGCGCAGGGCGGCTCAGTGCTTGTGTGCCACACGAGGCAGTGTGGCACGGGTGGATAGGCACACAGCGGCTCTGTGCTTCTGTGCCGCAAAAGCATCAAGGCGCGGGCCTCTGTGACACTGGAGTGCTCAACTTGCGCTGCGCTCAGGGCACTGGAGTACTTTGCTTGCGCTGCGGGGCACTGTAGCACTGGAGTGCTTTGCTTGCGCTGCGCTCAGGGCATTGGAGTACTTTGCTTGCGCTGCGCTCAGGGCACTGTGGCACTGGAGTGCTTTGCTTGCGCTGCGGGGCACTGTGGCACTGGAGTGCTTTGCTTGCGCTGCGCTCAGGGCACTGGAGTACTTTGCTTGCGCTGCGCTCAGGGCACTGTGGCACTGGAGTGCTTTGCTTGCGCCGCGGGGCACTGTGGCACTGGAGTGCTTTGCTTGCGCTGCAGGGCACTGTGGCTGCGTGGCTGGTAGAGTTTGCTTGAGGCTGCATGTGCTAGTGCAAGTACAGAGGGAGTGCATGCATGGATGCAGCAGGCATGCCCCCACGCCTTGCATCCATGAAGGGGTGGGTGCATGCGCTTTCCTTCCTTCATTTCCAGGCACGAGCCCGTGCGTGTTACATCCAGGAATGGGTACCTGGATGTGCCATTTTTGCGCCCAAGCATGTGCCCGTGTGAGGGGGGTAGTTAGACTTTTGCACCAAGACATGCCCGCACACCCACGTGCAGCACCCCCTTGCCCTCATTATTAACCTCCCACCCAATACCATATGCACCTGGCGGACGCCACGCCACGCGTACCCTGCTGCTGCCCCTGCTGGTACTCCTCCCCCTCTCCACCCCCATCTAGCTTCCACTGCGGGGATGGGGCCTGGGGCCCAGCAGCTCCTTGCTGCCTTGTGGCTGCTCTCGGGCTGTGGGCAGCGGCAGCACCCACAGCATCCCCCAAGCCGCCCCCATCTGCGGAGCCTGGCTGGCAGCCTGAGGTCCATTCCACCATGCCCTGTGCAGCTGCAGGGTCATGCCCATCGCTTTCCGGCGCATTGCCGCCAGGAGCCCCCTCAACCTCCCTCCCCTCGCCGCCTGCTGCTGCCCCTGCTGGTGCTGCTGCTCCTACGGCTGCCGCCTCAGTCACTCCAGCTGCTCCCACCCACCGGACCGCCTCGCTAGACGGCGCACCCGGGCCAGTTGCTACACTGCCAGCCACGGCGCCGCCGGGGGCCGCCCCGGAGGCGCAGGCAGCAGGGGAGCTGGCCCCCTGCGCGCTGCCAGAGGCGCTTGGGGGTACGGGCGTGCTGTTCAACATGGGGGGAAGGCTCCAGTTAGTCTGCGAGGGATCAATGTGCGGGCCCCCTGGAAGCAGCGCCTGGTGGTAGGGCTCAGCCGCCTGTGGGTGCTGCCCTTGACACTGCTGGGACGGGCCCTCCGCTTGCAGGTGCTGCCACAGGTAGCCGCTGACGCCCTGCGGGGCAAGCGCAGGGCAGCACCCATGCATGTGCGTAAGCGTACGTGTGTGTGTGTGTACATTAGGCCCAGGACATGCACCTGTGGGCAAGTGCACATGTGTGTTTGTGTGTGTGTTTGTGTGTGTGTGTTTGTGTGTGTGTGTGTGTGTGTGTGTGTACATTAGGCCCAGGACATGCACCTGTGGGCAAGTGCACATGTGTGTGTGTTTGTGTGTGTGTACATCAAGAAAGCATGGAAATAATGGACATGCGAGTATTGTGAGTGAACCTTCAAAATCATGGACATGCACGTCTGCAAGCACCCCAAGCTAAAAGCTTGGTGCCGGCACCTTGTGCAGCATAACACAACACCATTTGGGAGCATGCAATAGCTCTGCCATTAATATTTTCTCTTACATTGTGCATTTGGAATGTCCACACATCAACGTGCCCAATCATGATTTACCACTGAACAGGGTGCAAAGGCATGCTTGTGCATGCAAACATATTCGCAATACCCATTAATATTGCACACACACAAATGGCTTGAGCATAGGAGCATACTCATATTCATGCACGATTGTGTGCATTCTTTTGTCCAACCACATGCATGTGCTGCTGTGGGCAAAGGCATGCGGTCCACACAAAGGCAACACAGCAGGCATACACACGTGCTCGCCCTAGCAAACACAGACATGCGCACACCACAGCAAAGTGCAGAGGCATGCGTCCACCTGCAACCACACGTAGCGCTGGCCTACTATCTCTAACAGCCAAGCACACAGGCATGTGTCCAACCAAACGCACATGCAGCTGGCCTGCTATCTCCAGCAGCCGCAGCAACGAGGCCTGACGTGCTTGGGTGGCTGCCTGCTCCTCTCCCTTTGCCCACATCTCTTCCATCAACAGCCCCGCATCCCTTTCCTGCCGCTCCATCTTAGCCTCCCTGGCGTCTGCCTGCACAGCAGGGAGCAAAGGACAGAAAGGGCTGCAGCCGCCTTTGCAACCAAAGCGTGAAGCTCCCCAGAGTTGAGCTCCTAGGCCTCTTGCCTGCCTGCCTGCCTGCCTTGGGAGGGATCCTCCATGCAATGGGTGGTGGGGTGCTCGTGCTAGGCGTTAACAGGGACTGCTCTAGCTAGGCGCAAAAAGGGGCTGCATACAGGCAAGGCTGCCCTGTGCCTGCAGGTGCCCTGACTCCAGGGCTCTGTGCAGATCTGACACCTGCGGCATGTACACCTCTGTGGCCCAGGCACTTGCAGCATGGACAGACACCTGCGACACTGCGGCGCAGAGGTCAGCAAGATTGTCCAATACATTCTAGGCTTGGAGGCGGTGGAGGTGTGCGCTGCCCGCCCCAGGCCATGGCCGCATGGATGGCCGGTGCATGATCGCTTGCCTGGCCGATGCATAAACACGAGGCTGGCCAATGTAGACAGCGCAGGCACTGGCTGGTGGTGGACAGTGAGCCAGAGGGACTCAGCCTGCACTCCCCGCAGGCCAGCTCATGGAGCACGCACGTAACAGCACTTTTTTGCAGGACAGCGGTGCTATGAGGAAGGCTGATGCGAGTGGAGAGCCGACCACTTGTGCACTTTGGACACGGGTGATGCAAGTGGGGTATGCTGCAGGTGTGTTGTGCCGCCACCCTCATGCCATGAAGATGGATGGTGTGGATAAAGGGTCGACACCCCCATGCCTTGAAGATGGATGGTGTGGACGAAGGGTCGACACCCCCGTGCCTTCAAGATGGATGGTGTGGATAGGGGGCCGCCACGTTTGTGCTCAGGGTATGGACGATGCAAGTGGAGAGTTGGTTGCTGTGTCGTGCTTTGATGGTGGGCCCCGCCCACCCCACCCACCTTCAAGCGCCGCACCAGCCCCTCCCGCTTGCCAGCCTCCGCGCGCAGTGCCTTCAGCTTCCTCTGCACATGCACCAGGGCCTGCGTCAGCTCCTCCACCAGCTGCGCCTCCCCCTCCGCACTGCCCTCAGTGTCGCTGCCCTCCCACCCTGCTAGTGCACTGCTGCTGTGGCTGCCAGGGACCTTGCCACCGCCGCGCCTGCCGACCCCGCCCCGCTGCGTGCCTGCCTTGCCACCCATCTTTGCACACTGCGCGAGCGCGGAAGGAGTGTGAAGGGAATTGTGCTCCAGTGATTGTGTTGTGCACACGTGCCTGCGTGCACGTGCGCTTGGGCATGTGGGCATGAGCGCACTTGTGTGTGCGTGCGTACATGTGCGTGCTCACGTCCATGCACGAGCCCCTGTGATTTTGTGAGCAGATGCCCAGCGCCCTACCCTGCGCCTGGATGCTGCCTTAAGCATAGCTTACTGTCACCTTACTGATCCCCACCACCCATCCATCCACCAGCTACACCCCTCTTTCCGGACCTGAGCTCTGCTGCTCAACATGGAATGGACGAACACCAGCCCTGGACCCTGAATTGAGGGCTGCCCGCAGACATGAAACAACACCCTCACCCCCTGATCTGTACTTAAGTGCTGCCTCCAGACTGAAAGTGAGAGATTCAAAGTGAGAGTCTTTAAGTGAGTCATGAAATGAGAGACTTGAGGTGAGAGTTTTAAGTGAGAGACTACAAGTGAGATCCAAGCCCCATCATGGCGCTGCCCCACTGACCCAAGACGGCGTGTCTCTGTCAAACCCTGTACTGCACCCAGTGCTTCCCAGAGGCAGCCCACACGGTATTCATTGTAACCAATGAATGGCTGTCCTAAGCCTGGCTTGCTTGAAGCCCTTTCTTGGATGCTGCCTGAGAATGCCTTGCCTGGCGCCTCTGTCCATCTGTGTGACGTTGCAAGCAGCGCAACTCCCCCCTCGCCTCTCTCCACTTCCCTCCCCATGCCACGCTACAGCACTCTCCATTCACGTGCTCTCAACACGCACCTGCATCCCTGCATCGCTGTCAGGGTCACTGCACTCTTCCAGCGCAGCGCGCGCGGTTGCGGCCCGGTGCCTGGCGCGCTCCCGTGCGGCAGCATCCACCCTGGGAGACGCACGCGCCTGCGCAGCCGAGTCCTCCTTGGCCGCACTGGATGGCCGGCCGGACCTGCACAGGATGCAGCAGCTGCAGCATGTGTGTATTGCAAGCTGTGCTGGGTTCCTGAAGGTAATGCAGTGTGTGTGCAGTGCAAGTGTGTTGGATTCCTGTAGGTCCATCATGGCTGCACCGGGCGGGCGTCCAGACCTTAAGAGGATGCGGCAGCAGCAGTGTATATGCATGCACAAACTGACCACTGCAGAGGACGCTTGAGGGTCTTCCTTGCTCTCCTCCAGGGGGACAGCTAAAACTTCAGAGGGGGGCAGTGCAGGGGGCAGTGCAAGGGGTGGCAAGAGTGCAAGGGGGTGGCGTGGTCAGGCAGGCCAAGCCCGCAAGGAGTGATAGAACAGGGTGGGTGACATGCCTCAGTTTGCGCAAAGTGGAAGGGTAGCTTGCCACGGGTCGCGCGACGTAGAAGGCAGCATGCCACAGATTGTGCAAGGTGTTCAAGGGGAGTGGATAGCGTGCCACATTTTGCGCAAAGTGGAAGTAGGTGGGCTGGTGGTACTGCACCGCATTTGGTGAGGGGATGTGGGCGGGTGGGTGGCACGCCGTGTTTGCAAGAAACGAAAGGGAGGCAAGTTGAACGCTGAGCGCACTTGGGGTCCTTGGGGGGGCCTACGTCATGCCATGTGCAAGTACGGGCCTTACTTACCTCATGCCACATGCAAACACGGGACTCAAGTCATGCAATGTGCAAGGTCTGAGAGAGGAACTTAATCTGCGATGCAGCCTTGCTCTTCCAAGGCACAAGCAGATGGACGAGTCAGGACTGTACTTTGCCCTCATCTGTACTTTTGCAGGACAAGTAGGATCATACATGATCATCGTTTCAGCTTGCAGGAAATGGATTATGCATGATCATTGTTTCAGCTTGCAGGGCAAGTAGGACTTTACATGATCATTGTTTCAGCTTGCAGGGCATGTAGGACCATACATGATCATTGTTTCAGCTTGCAGGGCAAGTAGGACCTTACGTGATCATTGTTTCAGCTTGCAGGGCAAGTAGGACCTTACATGATCATTGTTTCAGCTTGCAGGGCAAAAAGGACCTTACATGATCATTGTTTCAGCTTGCAGGACAAGTAGGACCATACTTGATCATCGTTTCAGCTTGCAGGAAATGGATTATGCATGATCCTCGTTTCAACTTGCAGGAAATGGATCATGCATGATCCTCGTTTCAACTTGCAGGGCTTTGCTGCTGTGCTTGTGTTGAGAGGGGCCACAGGCCCTGACCATACTCAACCCTCATCTATACTTGCAAGCCTCTGCTACTGTGCTCGTGTCAAGGAGCCAGAGTCACCCCCACGGTTGCAGACAGCAACGCCCACCCTTGCAGACAGCAAGGACAGACAGATGAAAGGGAGGGCAGGCCCGCACAAACGGTCCTTAGGGCTGCCTTACAGGCATTGGTTGCATCATGCGTGCATTGCTGCTGGCGCAGTGCTGCCTGCGCGAGGACAGTGCAGTGAATGCAGAAGGGCAGGGCTCTGCAGCACTCGCACCTTGAGCTGCTGCCTGCTTTGCCTGCACGAGCTGCACCCGCGTGGCGAGGATCCCCTTGCTCCCCAGCCTGCATGCAAAAGTGGGCATGAGGGAGGCACACAGTCACAGGCCTTGCGGACAAGTGTGCAATTGCGTGTATGTCCGCGTGTGTCCGCGTCATCACTCATGCCAACTTGGTTGAACTGAACAGGCGCCTCTACAACCAATACGCCATGGTGCACAGGCCCTGCACATTTGTGCTCATGTGCAGATCACCAGCACCTACAGGCAGTACACCTTCAAGTTACATGCGGCACACCTCTCCCCATAAGCAGCTGCATATCAGCAGTAATAAATGAGCAGCTGTACATTGGCAATCATGGGAAGCTGCTTGCCTGAGCGCGCAAAAGCAAGAATTTAATATCCAGATGAGATTGGCTGCTCATTTTATCTGCAGCATGCAGCTGTGTGCATGTGCATGGGAAGACGTGAGGGAAGACCCGAGTGCACACCAACAGCATGCATTGCTCACACAAATGCACAAACCCACACACATGCACAAAGCTTAGATGTGCATGTGCATGGGAAGACGTGAGTGCACACCAACAGCATGCATTGCACGTACTTTAACACACATGCAAACCCCCCCTCCCACACTTTCGATCCTCGACCTCCCCATCACCTGCGCCTGCCTTGCCTGGAGCCTGCTGCATGCAGCTCACCATGCACATACACTTGCACACAGATGCACACAGGCGTGTGCGCGCGC
>LFCJ01004521.1_pt1 | contig 10198 bp, 8 predicted proteins | sample 643141 | NCBI WGS metagenome assembly LFCJ01 (sample SAMN03766243, study PRJNA286221) | soda lake metagenome | biome: soda lake; feature: Kulunda steppe; material: water; isolation source: sample B1-Br-g2 brine of Lake Bitter-1 | place: Russia: Kulunda steppe | collected 2010-07 | reverse complement strand
GCCTGTATGCCTCTGTCTGTGTGTGTGTGCGTGTGTGTGTGCGTGCGTGTGTGTGTGTGTGTGCCTGTGTGTGTGTGTCCCACGAGGCATCAGTCGTTGTCTGCTGGCGATGGGGGCGTGGTCAAGGGGAGGCAGTGTGCGTGCGCGCGTACATGCAAGCACACACCCATTTCCAGTGTCCCGCAAGAGGTGCAACATAGAAGCCATAGTACAAAACAACTGCACCCGTGATTGCACTCTGTGGTCGCACCAAGACCAGAGAATCCAGCACATGCCATGTGACATGCTCTGCCCACTCACACTACAGCTGCGTCACCCTCCTGTCAGCTGCCCATGGTCTTCCCAGTATCATGGTTTCCCCATGCCATGTTGTGCAATCAGAATGATTCCCTGTTGCCAGGTGCTGGATCCTCTGCACTCAGCTTGAGCACAGCAGCAACGGGGAAAAGCCATGCAGGTTTGAGGGCAGCCAAGCATGGGAAGCATGGCTATAATGCGGCACCAGTTGAGGGGCTCCAGAGGAAAAGGCCATGAAGCACAGGATGGCTGCCCTCTTGTGACTCAGGGCATGCAGTGCTCTAGTGCTTGAGTGCGGTGCACCTCAGAGGAATGTGCGCCACTCACCTGCAGCACAAAGAATGCACCAATGCTGCCCAGCATGGCCACGAGCGTGACCACCATATTGAGCACTTTCAGCTGCCAGAACGGCAGAAGCAGCACGAACAGCAGGAGGCACAGCGCAGGGGTGAGCATAAGCACCAGCCCCCAAGTGGGCAATGGGATCCTGCACGAGCATGCAGGCGTGGAGGCAGAGCATATTAAAAATCTAATTTGAAATGTATCCGGCTAGCTAAGTGTATAAAGCATAGCATGTTGAGATTGGCCCCAATTCTGTGCCACGATGTCAGGCTGTAACACTGGGATGGCATCCAACACACGGAGGTCGCGTGGATGGGGGGGCCTGGCAGATGCTCAGGAGCAGGTGCGGGTGGATGCTCACACTCATCACGTGACACGTCTCGCAGCAGGCATCAGCACGCCGCCATGGCCATGCGTGCCTGACCAGATGCCGAAGGAGTGGCCACACATGTGCACAAGCACTGCACTTGCCGTGCCTTCTTAGGGTTCCTGCCTCATTCCTTGCTTTTGTAGGGATCCTGGCTCAATCCTCGCTTCCAGGGATTCTGTCTCATTCTTTTTGTGGTACAGGGCGGTGTGTGCCCGTCTTTCTGACCCTGCTGCCCTTGGTGGCAGGTGTAGCTATGTTGCCTTGCACCTGCACCCCTGAGCCATCAGAACTTGAGGCTCTTTACCTGTACGGCCGTTCCAGGTCGGGCCTGGAGACTCGAAGGTGGATGAAGGCAGCAAATTCCAGGATTTCTGCCAGGCAGTAGATACCTGCAGGGAGGCGTGGCAGCAGCAGCAGCAGCAGCAGGTGCGCTTGGCCTCCCCACTCCCCTAAGGCAAGGAAGGACATGCTGCGTGAACCACACCTCTCAAGCCCCTTTCTAGCCTCAAAAGCTCTGCACCCTGTGTATACTGACACCGCCCCCAAGCGCCAGGCTTACAACAGGCCGCACAAACACAGTACCTGATGCCACCCCCTCAGGTACGTGCCTAGCTTTCACCAGGCGGGCAACCATATGCAGCACCAGGCGGGCAACCATATGCAGCACCAGGCGGGCAACCACATGCAGCACCAGGCGGGCAACCATATGCAGCACCAGGCGGGCAACCATTTGCAGCACCAGGCGAGCAACCATAAGCAGCACCAGGCGGGCAAGCATATGCAGCACCAGGCGGGCAACCATATACAGCACCAGGCGGGCAACCATATGCAGCACCAGGCGGGCAACCATATGCAGCACCAGGCGGGCAACCATGCAGCAGGCCAGAGGCTAGCTTGTGCCCCTGCCGTCAGAGGCTAGGACTCAGTATGAGCTCCGCACCAGCCACTTAGCATGCAATCAGGCCGAGCCAGCCTGAACCAAGCTGGTCGGCAGAGGGCTGCAGAAGGATGCCAACCAGCCCAGGTATCTTTGCCATGGTCCTCCCAGATACGCAGCTTCGCGCAAACTAGGAAGGCAAGGCGCGGGATGAGTGCACATGGTGCGTGGGGTTGCTCAGAACAAGAGACGCCTCACCATTCAGGAGCTCCACGATCTCCATGAAGCTGAACCATGCCAGGGCCAGCACGCTGAGCGAGGACAGAATGATCCCTGCAGGGCCATAGGGCAAACAGGCACAGGCAATTTGCTGTGGGCTTGGCTGCCGATAGAGCCAAAATACTTTTGACACGGTAAGAAGAGCAGGTTGAGGGTTGGCGGAGCCCACAGGTATGACCAGGTGGCTTCAAAGTTGTGCTGGCAGACACCGACGAGGAGCCCTGACTGCACAAGACTGTACAGGTTGAGCCGAGTCGGCTCACATTTGAGCTGAGCTGTGCCGGCGGTGCACTGACTGGGGCAGCGAATAAAGGGGCCACGATAGTACCATTTTTGCGGCATTGCCGAGTTCTCAGCAGTGCGAACAAGCCGCAGATGATAGCCAAGGGGGACGGAGCAGAAGTAAATGAATGCAAGCGCGGGGGTGCAGGGCAACTGCTCTCCTGCCCCCGCAATCCCAGCGCCGGCCATTGCGCTGGCAGCTACCGTACGATGGCCCTGACACCCACTGAGCTGAGTTGCTGAGTCGCTGAGTGCTGAGCTGGCGCCGTGTGCTAGCGTGCGGCGCCAGGAAATACCGGGCAAGCGCCGACGGGGGGGAACAATTAAGTTTCGCATTTATACCATTTTTGCAGCACTGGCGAGTTCCTGGCGATGCGAACGAGCCGTGGGTGGTGGCCAAGGGGGACGGTGGCCAGAGGTCAAGGAATGCAAGCGCGGGGGAACAGGGCAGCTGCACACTGCTGCCCCCGCAATCACGGGGTCATTGCAGGAGTATGTGAGTATAGATGTTGTGCGTGCTTGAAACCATCGCAGCAAAGAGGCGGGTGTGCATTAGGGTGTGTGTGCAAGCGCGAAAGTCGAGCGCTGGCACGACAAAGCGACCTTCGTGCCATGCAAGCACAACCTGGCTCCCCTGCAATTATGCCAGGCTGCTTGTGTGTGTATGTATGTGTGCGTGTGCATGTGTGTGCGTGTGCATGTACATGTGTGTGTGTGTGTGTCCCACGAGGCATCAAGTTGATGTCCGCTGGCAGCTCTGCACAATCTTGATAAGGGTGCTTCCCTGCACGGGCACAGTTTCATTGTGCAGACACCTCCTCAAAGGTGTGCCTTGCCATGCTGCCATATGAGCTTGGGACAGCGCACCAATGACCATGTTCACATCTGAAGTTCACCCACCCAGAGTAGGTGTCCCGTGCTTTGACTTCTTGGCCAGCACCAGCGGTAAGAAGCCCCTCTCTGCCATGCCTTGCAGCTGGTAGCTGTCGCTGGCCATCTCTGCCTGGTACTGCCCGACCTGGCTGAACGCAGCGGCGACAATAACGAAGACAGCTAGCCACCTGCCGCCCACCTGCGCAGGCCCCAGCAATTACATGATGGGAATCAATGCCATGCCTGGACAAGACAGCAACAGTCATTTCAACAAACCTTGCGCCCTAATACAGACCTGCGCTGAACTTGCATACTGTACGCTGGCAAGCAACTGCCATTGTCCCCGTGATTATGCTCAAAGCTGTGCTGGCAAAAAAGGTCTGCACATTGTAAGAATGGCTGATGAAGCCCACTGAAGGGAGTAAGTATCTAAGAAGATGCTCAAGGGAGCAATGACATAGGGCACAAGTTTAAGCCAACACTGGCATGCTTTTTACGCCAACTAAGTGGTAAAGCTGACGGGAGGGAAAAAGCAGCATGGTGCAGCAGCTGCGGTGCTGATGCTTTGCACCTTGGAATTGACCAACTTAGAAACAGTTCCAAAAAGCTACTTGATATAGGGCCAAATCGAGGTGGACTTGGAGCATGAAATTCCTGTTCTACAATCCCAGGGCCCTTTAGAGCTAATACAGCATTCTCGACCTGCCAAATTCTCCCAAAGCACAGCAAAGAGTGCAGAACAGTGTACCATCATGCTTCTAGGCCACAGGACTGCCAACGTGCATTCAGCCACCAACCAGTCAGCAGGGTGGAAGCATGATTCCTGAGCCCCGGGTTCAATGCACGGTCTTGCGCTCCTAGCACTCAATTATTTCCTGAGATGACAGGCAAACCTTGCACGTGCATCCTACCTGCTCTGCAACTTGGCAGTAGTAGCCCATGCCCCAGCCAGCAGCAGGGTCGGCAGAGGAGGATACGCCTAAGGCGGCCATGGTTGGCACCAGGTACATGGCCACCACTAGGATCACGGCAATGAGCAGCGCGCGCGGGAAGTTCTTGCCGGGGTTGCGCACCTCCCCAGCCAGCGTGGACACACTATCCCAGTAGTTCAGGTTCCTGCACACACACACGCGCGTATATTTGGTGTGTGTTTTGTGTGTGTGTGTGTGTGTGTGTGTGTGCATGTGTGCGTGTGTACGTGTGCATGCATGCCCTTGCGTGCACATGCGCAAGTCAGTGTCTTGAGGTTCTCCACTTTGGGTCCAAACATCATTCAGCATTGACTAAGAGTGTGGGCACTCAGTCCCATGAGCTCCAGTCACTCTGAAGTCATGCAAGCGCTCGTGTGGCGCCCAGTGCATCCCCCCCGCAGGCCAAGAGCATGAGCACGCTGCGCCTTGTGACCTGCTGCGCATCGCCTACGCAGTGGGTCCAAGCTGGAGGCGGTGCAGCCTGCCTGCCTTGCTCTCACACACCCACAAGTAAGAGCAAGCAATGGCAGCCGCACGGGCTCTGCTTAGGAGGTAGGCAGTGTCCGGCCACAGCCGCATAAGCAAGTTGCTTGTGGGTATTCAAGGCAGGCCCGCTCAGCAGACGAAGTGCCCAAATGGATGGCTGCATCAGCAGACAAAAGATGCTTGTGGGGGACACAAGGCAGGTCTGCCTTGGCAGACAATGTGGCCACAAGGTAAGCCCGCCTCTGCAGACCAAGTGCCGACAAGGCTGGGCTGCCTCGATAGACTAAGTGCCCACAAGGCAGGCCTGCCTCAGCACACCAAAAAATGCCTGTGGGGGACGCACGGCAGGCCTGCCTCAGCAGGAGCACCCATGGTAACCCGCTTGGCAGAATAGCTCTGTGCGCAAGTGTCTGCAAACAGGCTTGCCCACTGTGGGACAAGCGCGCCTTGCAGGCCTCCTCGGATTTTTGCCAGCTGGCTGGCCCTTGGCCCTCAAAAAGGGCCCACATTGGGCACGGGGCAGATCATGACAAGGTCAGGGTTGCAGGTGTGGCAGAAGCCGGGCCCGCAACCGAAGCACAGAGGCGGAGCGTTGTGGGTACCAAGGTGCAGGTCCCCGCTGGGCGTCACATGCGCTCCACCCGCCAACGCACACAAGGTCAACTTACACACCGGGCCAAGGCCAGCTTACACACTGGGCCAAGGCTCACAGACCGGACCAAGGTGGTGAAGGCCGTGCCCCACGCAGGCTAGCAAGCAGGGCATGGCACAAAGGACGATGGCCCGGCCCCCTTATTCTGCTCTCTGCCACAAGTCATAATGCTTGCATCGTGGCACCAAGAAAAGCATGGAGCCAATTCAGGCATCCTGTTGTCCACCTGCTGGCCCAAAGCGCGCGTGCAGGCGCCCCAGCTCACCCACCAGAACATGACGTTGATGAAGGTGCCCCAGTCCACCTGCTTCTCGTCGTACTCCACCCAGTTTACGGGCTTGATGTGGGGCAGGGATAGGAGGACAAGCAGCACGAAGGGCACAACGATGGCGATCGCACTGGCGATCATACTGTTGCCCACCACCGTGAGTCCGCGGTAGTTCATGAGCGACAGCAGCAACGCCACAACGATGACAAACAGGCTGCAGCCAAAGATGGGGGCATCAGGGTGTGGCTGTTGAGCAGCCCAGCCTGGCAGGGGAAGTGGGATGTGTGCGTTTGCATGTTCACATCTTTGTGTGAGTGCACGTGTGCGTGTGTGTGTGCGTGTGTATGTGTCCACAAGCCGCATGAAAGGATACTGCTGATGAGCAGCCAGATGTACAGGAGTGGCAGGAATGGAGCTGTGCTTGTGGATCCTGCAAGGGCGGCAGCACAGCAGAAGGAATGGTTGACAGGAATGGTTGACAGCAAAAGGAATGGTTGACAGGAATGGTTGACAGGCTCAGTCTCACAGGAATGGTTGACAGGCGCAGTCTCACAGGCTCACTTCTAGCCCTGCATGGGGCGCCTTACACAAGCGACCAGAAAATGTGGTTGCGCTCGTGCACCCTCATTTTTCACGAGCCTTGGTGGACGGGAAGTAGCTCTGACTAAGGCACGAAGCTCGGGAGCGCCTGGGGTGAGGCTGTGGGGTGCAGGCATCATCAGGATGTACACGTATGGGGGGTCAAACACACAAAAAGAACCTAACCAGCCCCTGAGCAAGATCCCGCAGCTCGGCGGCGAACAGCCCTTTGGGCAGAGACCCAGCCCTGCTGCCCGCGCTCTCACCTCCGCGGCCAGCCCTCCACCCCCAGCACAGGAATGAACAGCTGCAAGTTGGCTGCCAGCATTGCAGGGTACAGGCTGTTGTCCACCACGCCGCTCATCCACGACCACATGCCCTCCTGGAAGCCCCAGAACGGCCCAAACGCGGCCGTGACCCACGCCACATAACCGCTGCCGAGGGCACAAAGACGAGGCAGGGAGAGGCTGCTCAGGTCGCATGGGCACATTGTACTGGCCTCAGAGGGGCTGCATGTGTGCGGGCGCCAGAGCACAGCAGCAGAGGCCCGCGCGATGGCATGGGCCCGAGCACAGCAGCAGTGACCCATGCATGTGCGCAGGCCAGGGCGCAGCAGCGGCCGCTGTTCTGAGAGCGGGAGAAGCACGTTGGAGTCAGGTCAGGGGCGTGGGCATGGACGGAGAGGGTCAAGAAAATTGAAGGGTTTTGCGCCTGCAGATTAGCTGGGCGGCGGGGCGCGGCCGGAGTAGATTAGGGCGGCCATATCAACGTCCAGCGAGCCCTCGGGGGCTGCTGCCTTCATACATCCTATCTGTCATTCTGCGAGCCATGCTGCTGCCTTAAGCGAGGTTGTGCAGGGGAAGAGAATTTTCACCTGTTTTCGGGAAACATGGTCGCGCATTCGGCCGTGATGAGCGCCTCCGGCACGCTCCACACCCATGGAAGAACCAGGAAGCCCAGGATAGTCAACAGGGGCCCTCCAGAGGACACAGCATCCTGTGCAAGCACGTGCTTGCGAAAGCTTTAATGGCATCCGCATCTGCAGCATTTCTATGTACGAGCCCAGGATGGTCAACAGGGGCCCTCCAGAGGACACGGCATCCTGTCATTTACGTGGGGACGAGGAATGGCAGACCCAATTGGCGCACATGTGAGCAGCCTACCCGTACGTAACATGGTGCACAGCACCAGTGCGCAACCGTCTTCGATGGATGCTGCCAAACCACGCACATGCAAATCCAGAGCTGCACCTACATAGCACATGCCATCTCATGCACACATAAGCACATGCTGACACATGCTGCTCGCACGGCATTGCTCGGCTGACTTTGCACCTTCTGCAAACGGTACGGTAGCACACTGCTGCATGATCATGGCCACGCACCTCGGTGCCAAAAGGGCCCCCACTGACTTCAAAGAAGATGAGAATGACCAAAGACGAAAGACTGAGCAGGTGGGGTTGGGCTGCCATCATCGCGGCCTCAACAGCTCCCCTTTCGACTCCACCTTCCATCTGTTGCTGGGCACTCACAGCTGGTGGGTCAGGTGCCTCAGCTGACGGGTGAGTGAGGAGCTTGTCCCTCTCGCCTGCCTCACTGTCCGCCACAGCAGTACTGGGCTCATTTGGAGCTGGCTGCGTGGCTTTCTGTTGTGAGAGATCCATGAGCACAAACGGATGTCCGTTCCTTGAAGCACTGTTTGCACTTTCTCAGATGTCAGGGGGAAGTGCCTCCATTGCAAGCAAGTGCACACCACCTAGTTCGGGTGAAGGATGCCTAGAATTGGGCCGGTGGTTTGCTGCCAGCATAGGCCAATTGTGGTGGAACCCTACAAGCTCGAGCCAACCGTGAAATTAAGATAGAATCACCCCATTCCCTCTGAAACCAGGATAATTTTGAAATGTTTTACAATTCGAATAATTAAGCTGGAAAGACAAATATGATAATATGTAATGCAAATATCAAACATTTCTCGCCATCTTTCGCATAAAGGTAAGCTATGTACGCATGTGAGGGGCCATTCACTGAAAGCTGCTCACAGCGCTTGGAACTGCTGATCATATCACCTGCAACTTCTGATTTGAGTCACTTGTACTTTTGGCTCACAGTGCACGGCTCTGAACTCTTCTGAATTCCCTACTTGACCTTCTTCCTGGTTTGATGGTGTAGATTTGTGTAGTGCTTACCAAGCAGTGCACCATATGTAAACCTCTTCCTTCTAGGAGGTATCTCTGTCGACGTAGTCTTTTGTCCACAAGGAATCTCCCTCATGCTCGCGGTCCAGGTGGGGGCACGCTGAGTCAAAAGTGAAGTCTGGATGGCTCAACTAAGCCCAGTTTTGCCTGCACATGTAGTTTACTCCAATGGCCTACCAATTGGCTTGCAAGCCTTTCAGTAGATGGACTTCAATCTTGTTCTAGACTCGACGCTTTCCTTAAACTGCCAGCCGGACAGCAGATATATTAAATTGATATCCATGCTTTACACCCTTCATGCTGGTATGTGCACCTGAAGCCAAATACTAAAATGACACAGGACCAGAGCAACAAGTAGCAACAGCATGCTATCACCTAGCAGTTGAGTACGCACACTTGAACAGCAATGCCACAAACTGAGCTTACATACTGTCCTTATTATAGTTATGAGGACTATTTATGATCGTCATGTGGAGCTACCCTTCTGGAAGCTCAGTGTTATTTTAGAAAAACCTGACACTCACGGACCTCTTTCCAATTTGCACTACTAGTAGCAGTGGTAGGGCACCTGGTGCATGCAGCAGCTGTAAACCTCTGGGACGCAACCGCTTCATGCTTTCAACAACGTGTCTGCTTTGTTGAGCCAAACCAACAATAAGCTCTATTTCTTCCTTCATGCACTCATCGCTTATAATGCGCAGGCTAGCAGTCGCACCTCTTGACTGAAGGCCTTTTCTTGAAAACCCTTGTAAATCCTTAGGTTAGGTTAGGTTACAAAGCTGTACCTGCCAAACGAGGGCAGCTTAGCTGAAGCCAAACAGGCCTGCAACCGAAACTAAAAAAGGCAAGCTAGGTTGTGTCCTGAAATCTAGGCACAGCAGTCCAGGCACTCATGCACGTACAAGGCCAGGCCTTTGGTGTCTGCTTGGCTAATAAAGTCTCTTAACCTGATTGAGTTTCTAGAGGGGGAGCGGAACAGTTGATGGTGCTTGATGGGCACTCTGCATTCTGCATTCTGCATTCTGCCAAGTCAGCACTCGGGCAATCTAAGAGGACATGCTCTTCATCTTGCACACAGTGCTAGTTGCATTTCGTGCAGATTCTAAGCAGCTTAGAGCTGCTCGTAAGGAACTCTGTGTTGTTGTAGCCGGAAATGCTCGACATTTAAGTTGTGACCTGAGAGTCTGAGTCTGGAAAGAGCACGCGAAAGATGATTAGGAATATTGTGTCGTAGATATGAAGGCAGAGTTGGTTTGGATGCGCATTTCTGATTGTCCCATCAGCAAGGCTGACTCCCTATGAGCACTCAAAATGGGTGTGATAAGTCCTCATGATTCTGCTGGATGCATGTGCATCATGTGGGTGTATTTGATCCAGACCTTTCCATTCTCGGGATCGTTTGCTCATGCAACAGTAGTTCAAAGTCACTCATGTTGATTTTGGAACGGCTCATGATAGCAGGGGCGTGCACATCAGTCCCTGTTATTTCGTGAAGAGCTGATAAGACTTCATATGTCCAACTTCCTTTTCGGTGAGCCAGCCTTAAATCAGCTTCATTGGTAAGGTTACAAAGCTGTACCTGCCAGACGAGGGCAGCTTAACTGAAGCCAAACAGGCCTGCAACCGAAACCAAATAAGGCAAGCTAGGTCGTGACCTGAAATCTAGGCACAGCACTCCAAGCACTCATGCACATACAAGGCTAGGCCTTTGGTGTCTGCTTGGCTAAT
>LFCJ01004520.1_pt1 | contig 10199 bp, 8 predicted proteins | sample 643141 | NCBI WGS metagenome assembly LFCJ01 (sample SAMN03766243, study PRJNA286221) | soda lake metagenome | biome: soda lake; feature: Kulunda steppe; material: water; isolation source: sample B1-Br-g2 brine of Lake Bitter-1 | place: Russia: Kulunda steppe | collected 2010-07 | reverse complement strand
GGGGGGGGGGGGGGGGACAATTGGGTGACCTGTGGGACCTTAATTGCCTCAACAGCTGCTTCAGACCACCCCTGTACATTTTTACATGTGTTTATGATCAAAATGCCAAGCCTGTGAGCAGGCCGTCCCCACCACTGAGTCACCCCTTTCTTAGGCAAAGGTGGCCAAATAGGGTCCTCAAGGCACAAATTTGCAGCCACTGCCTGTTTCCTGATCTGAGCACACCCTTGCTTGCATTTTTCTGGTTCCAATGGTGCCCTTATAGTCATAATTGGTGTGGTGTTTGGAGGAAAATCTTGGATCCAAGAAAGACAGAATGTGAACATGGAACAGCGCACACCATTTCCCGCACACAGCCCCACACTTCGATTTTGAGATGCCTGCACATATGCAAGTGGCCCGCATCTCCTGTGTGGTTAGGTTAAAATTAGGGTTTAGGGTTAGGGTTGTGCGCAGGAAGGTATGCCGCTGAGCTGTGTGCACAGGAGAGGCAGATGTGAACAAATATTTTGGCCCACCGCTTCCACCCACATCCTTGATTGGCTACATTACGAGTTCATTCGATTATTTGTGATTGCCTGTAATTCTCAGGCTTGGTCTGGCTCGGAATCATGCGGGGGATATGGAGATCACATTCCCTGTGTTGACACCCATATCCAATCGCAACAGGGTCACAAACGGAACGCATCTTCCCTAACCCCTCCCCCAATCCGTCTTTGCAGCATCAAACCATCATGCAAGTGCAGCTGGAGTCCTGGAAAGCAGCAGGATTGGAGTAGGTTTGGGAGAGTGCCAATTTCCTGCCAGAAATGGTGCAAAATGGTGCCAGAATGGCTGATGGTGCGCACAGTTTGACAATTTACAACAAATTTACTTATTGTGCATGATTGGGGCTGGAGTGGAGAGAGCATAGGGGCAGAATAGCAAGTTGGCCACATTTGGGGGGTCCAATGGTGGGGACGACTGCCCTCATGAGGCAAGCTGGTCAATTTGGGAAGCTCAGGAAGGGCAGGAACTGAAATGACATTTGTGAGCTCTGAAAATTAGAAAATTCATTTCACTACTAACAAGTTGCAGGGTGGCAGAACTAATCAATTATTTGCAAGATCCCTAGGAGCCAAATGGTATGACCATTATACTTCTTTAAGCATTTTGAAACCTGTACACTGAAGGTCGTCCCCACAAATGGCCCACCCCTCGTCAAGCCAAAACTGTCTCACTTGGCGCGCGCGCTTGTTTTTCAAAATTATCTCTGCAACCCCTGCACCATTCTTTGTCCTGAAAAGTGCACTAGAAAGCTTAATTTTAAATGTATCTGGCAAAGTAAAGCAGGCAGGGAGGGAGGTTGTGTGTGGGCCTGAGTGCAGGGTGCAGGCAGGGAAGAGATGGTGGACAGAGCACCATATTTTCTCACACACCTCCTTTGGCACTCCCTGTCCATGAAAGTCAAGCACTTACGCCCTGACATCAGATGCTCTTTGGGGGCGAGGCATGCAAGGGGTCCCGTCGTGCCTGCAGGGGGAGATGAGGAAATCCCTGCCAGAATCCACAGGTCACTAGTTCGCCTGATTTTTTTGTTTGAAGCATATTGATTTCTGGGGCGCATGTAAATGCTTGATTGGCATGAAGTTCAATTGGTTGAGCAGAGGCAGGGCATTTGCAGACTGAGTTTACTCACTTTGTCCAGCAGGGTCAATTCACCACACTGTCAGCAGGCTATTTTGTATTCTTCCCATGCAGCAGCCTGATTCCAGTGACCAAGTCTATTGACACAGTAGATGCGACAAAGCACAAGCATCTGTCTGCATGCAGTTTCACATGCATCATTGCTTTAGGACAGCAGTGCCTAATGGCCCTTCAAAGCAGATTTATCATCTAAGCGTATCAAAGAAAGCTAAACATGAGTTTGCTCCTTAGGGTAACAGCCAAATCCCGCCCAAAACACTGAAATTTCATCACAAGCAAATTGCTTGACCTGGACCCTTGCCTCAAGGACAGCCCTGGGGTGCCCTCTGCCCATCTGGCAGCGTATAATGAAATGAGCGACGCTGGAAAGCTTTACGAGATTGTTGGGAGGCCGGGCCAATTAGGCACTACCGTATGAGGTCAGGCTCAGACAGGGCATTTGAACAAGAGCTGGCTGAAAATGCGAGCAAGGCAAGAAGGATTGATTCAGCATTGCTGGTTGAGAATGTAGATGTAAGTCATGCATCAGCACCTTCAGATTTTTGTTAAGACAAGTTGGTGAATATGTGCCTTCAACCTGGACAGTGCAGAAAATGTAAAACTGAAAGTCCCTGATCATAATACCCTGCCAAACATGTTGAGCTCTAAACAGTGCTCTGTTTGATATCCCAGGCCATCATTGAGTCAGTGGATGCAGCCGACAATGGAGTGAATCCATACGACAATGCAGCACCTCCCAAGTACCTGAACAAAACCACGCTGCAAGCGCGTGTTGCCCGGTTGAACCCCAGGTGCTTCTATCTCTTCTGGTGCACGTCACCCCCACATTTGTATGGTGTTATTGCCCAAGCATGTTTCTACATAGCCAGTCTTGTTTGCACACCCCCAGACCAATAAAACTCCTTCACTACAATAACAGAGGATGTTCGTTGTTTGCTTCGTTTCACGCGTTCAGGCTGGAGGCAATGACAAGGTCCCCCCACCCGTATTTGCATGGGGCCCTAATGTTGTTTGCCCCCCACACTGCTGTGCAGGTGGAATGAACCTTTCACTGATGAGTCTCTTTTCCAACAGTTCCTCAAAGCAGGTGAGCTTTAAAACGTCAGCAAACTGCTTAGCTAGCCTTTCGGGATTTGCAAGCTGTTCAGACACGTGTGTGATGGCAAGCGTTTGCTTAAGAGCCACCTTCAAGCCGTAAGGAGACTTTCTCCAAGTTCAAGCCAGGAATTTTCTTGAAAAGTGGCCCATGCTAATCAGAAATTCAAATCTGTCACGAAAAGGAAGGGTACTGCTGACATTTTTGGAGTATGAGTACATCTGAATGGGGGTATGGTTGCAGATACTGGTGTGCTTTCATGCCAATTACGGCCAAATGTGATGTTGCAAACGCATACAGACTTACAGAGTCATTCGTTCTATCCCAAATTCGAAATTGAACCAACTTGTCACTTGAGGGGATGCTAGAAGCCAACGCTGACCTAAAAATATCATAGGGAGTGGGCGCTGACCTAAAAATATCACAGGGAGTGGGTGGGCCCTTGGAGGTCTGAACGGGAGCAGCTGTAACTTAACGCCGCCAACTTACTACAGGTTGAGGTTAGGTGCGTGATCATCTGCTCGCACCAGTTGCTCCAATTGTGCCAAACACTCATTCGTGCTATGTTTTATAAATTCGTGTAAACTTACACTCATTGGTGAGCTGCTTGGTCCCGCCAGTGCATTTCTGAGGTGGCTTCTACAATGCCTGTCCTTAGAGTGAAGAGTCAAGCATCACTTTTTGTGTTCAGTGGGCTTGCGTCAGGGAGCAGTGGGGGGGCGTGAGGGAACAGTGGGGGGGCCTGGGGAAGCCATGCTTGGGGTGTGAATGCCTGATCCCTTTGTAGCTCCTTGCCTCTGACATCGTGCCCACTGCAATTCAGATCGCCAAAGTTGAAATGCCCAGTTCAGATAATTGTGTGACCTACATGCAGGCACGAGTGGTCCTGGGGAACCAACCCGCTTTCTCACTAATTATATGCAGTGCCTCAAAGCATGTAGACGCTGCCGCACTTGCCCTTGAAACCACTCATGCGCCTGAGCACTTGAGCAAGGGCAGATTTTTATGGCTGAGAGTCCACTGGGCTAGCTTTAGCAACCTGGTGTAAACTTGAAGCCTGCATTTTTGTGGAGATCCATCTTGTTATCACCAACTTTTATTGGGGCTCAGCCAAAAGTCAGCAATTAAGGGAGTAAATGCAAAACTTGGTGCTCTACTGAGGGGTACTTGCCAGAGCTCAATACAGACTACTTGGAAATGTCCCCTTGCGCACCTTGAATGCCCACTGCTTTGCTTGACTTACGGCCATGCAGCTAGCTGATTTTGAAAGCATGCCCCCCCTTTGTGCAGTGGAGCTAACAGGAAAGGAATTCACTGAGATTGTTGAAGAGGTAGTGACATCATGGCTACCGGGGCGAACGTATGTGAAGGTGAGAACCTTTCTGTCTGGTACTGTGACATCCATGGAAGTGCAAGATGTCAGAAGCACCTGCGCTTGAAAGCTACAAATCCTGTTTCATGGTTATAGACAGCCAGTTTCATTGCCGTGCAGAATAAGTCAATGAGTAAGGATGGGTAAATAGGGTTGTCCAGTCTGCCAAGGACAAGCGTCTGCCGAGTTAGAGACTCGCAGAGACTCCGCAAGACTCGTTGTAGATGGGTAGGGCGTAGATGGGAGATTATGGTTAATAGACTGCTTCTTACATGCGCGTCCTTTCTCTCGTAGAACTTCCATTGAACTTCACAATAAATGGAAACAACTGTTAAACAGGACCGGGTATTCCAGATGCCGGGATGAGCCACAAGCTGTTCCGTCCTCTCCCCCTCTTGTTCCACCCCCTCAGTTCCGCCCTTATCAACCAAGCTGCTCAATCCTAAGCATTGTATTTATCTTACTTGGCAAGGAGCCGCAGGCTGAAGTTCAGGTTGCCCACAGAGAAGTCCTTGTTGTTGCAGCAGATGTAAATCAGCTTCCGCGCACGCTCCAGAGCAAGCCTTCAGCAGTGCTTGGTGCACATCTGGCCCCAAACTGACCAGTTTCGCTCACAGGCACAAGCTGTGGGAGCATGCATTGCAGCCCCGCTGTGGCAAGTGTGGGGAAGCCATGCTTGGAAACCCACAGGGGCAAGACGTTGACGCACTGAATGGTGGGGTCTGAAGTGCCTGCTGCTGCCAAGTACTCTCCTTCCCTTTCTCCTTCCATTCTTTCACACATTTGAAGACACATTGGCAGGGGTGCTAGCGCCCTGGAAGGGTTGGTAGCCCATCACCCTGTCAGTCAAGTCCAATCTCATTACATCACCAGGCTCCTTATCGCCCACACCATCTTATCCCTCATTGTAAATTTATCTAAATTTATTTGTAATGGTCTGGGGGAACTTGAGGGTTTTCTAACAGATTTGTGCATAATTTTGGCGTTAATCAGCCAAATAGATGACACTCGTCCGTGACGAGGGTCCCCCCCATCCCCCAAAGAGACTCGGCGTGTCTTGCCAGGTCTCATTGTCGGCGAGTCTTGGCAAAACCCCTGCCCAACCTTATCTGAAAGGCTTGCTTGAATCAGTGTCTGAAAAAGATGTGCTGTAGTGGCTAATCGCTGCCATGTGCCCATCCAGATGACTGGCCCTTTTGGGAAGTTGCTTAAGCCCTCAACCTGCATAAGCCCTTGCAACATTTAATGCGCCATGAGGCATCTGCTCATTTACGCTTACTGAGTACTAGTCTCTTTGGTCAGGGCTCAAAGTGTAGTCATTTGAGCCGCCATCAATCACCTGGATATGCTAGGTGCTAATTCTGACTGGAGGTTTCACTTCCCTGTCTGTTCATGACAACCAATTGCTGGAGGTTAAACTTGATTACAGAGCAGTAGCAACACTGTATGAATTAACAACACAGGAGGCCATTGAGCAACGATTCACTGTGGACCCCAGTGGGGTTATTATGCGTTTGAACCAATACTGCCCCTGGAAGGACCATTTGTACAACCTTGAGACAGAGATGGGGGTGGAAAAGCCCATCCTTTACTGCTTGGTAAGTTTTGCAAGGTTACATTACTCTGTTGAGCTGGAGCGACTGCGAGGCAACAAGGTAAGGAGGTATGCATGTCCTTGGAAGTTGGAGCTTGGCAATTTGGGTTGATTAAGCAAGTTAGACAGTAATATGAATGATGATGGCGACGCCCATGCAGTTTTCTTTCTTTTCCCTTCTTTTGGGATGGATGCGCATGACATCAGGCTAGCATGATAGAAGGCTTGTTGACAAAAGCACCAGAAGATCACAATAGAAGTGAATTGTGTTGCGGACGCTGCTGCTGTCCTGGAACCTTAATCTCCTACTGCCTTGGCATGCACAAGTAATCTCTAATTCTTAGCTACCAGTATATGCATGAATCTGATGATGCTCTGCAGTATGAAGACGAGCGTGAAAAGAAATGGCGCATTCAAGCGGTGTCTGTTGGGCCTGGCAGTTTTGAAAACCGCAGGTACTTGACAGATAAGTATATACCAAAAGAAGCGCGTTGTTTGTCTGCTGCATGTGTATTCTTGGATAATTGTTGTGATAAGAACATCTTTGCTTTCCTTGAGCATTCCTCACATCCAGATTAGAGCATTGCTCGATTGCCCTATTGCTCACTTGCTTTTGATGTCAGGAGTATGCCAGCCGCGTGGCGAGGATTACGTGATGATGCTCTCAGTCAAGCATCCGGCATTCCTGGTTGCGTCTTTGTACATGCTGGTGGATTTATTGGCGGCAATGTATCGTATGAAGGTGCTTTGAGCATGGCACGCCAGAGTCTTCAATAAGAGTAAGAGATGAAGTCGTGATAGAAAACTCTTCAAGTGTCCTTGATGGATGGCATGGGCTGTTTTTCCTTGGCAGCAAAGATCCTTGCTTGTGGCGTCTGCCAAGTATGTTTTGGCCTTGTACCCTGGGGGGCCTTCAAATTATTGAGGCAAACTCTTACTTCTAAGGGCTGCTTCCATTTGTTCTGATAATTAATTGACAAGCTCTAGCAAGATTGATACTCAAGTATTGAAGCACCTAAATTTCTGGCCAATTCACAACACATTTGGTCACAGTCCGCTGTTGGGCTTTATAAACTGCCAAGGTACTCGCTTGCCGCAAGTAAAGCAAACAAAATTAATGACACTTAAATTGCCTGGATGGGGGCCTTGTCATGTCAGATCTGATCTGTCACACCAAATCACCGTCGGAAAGTTGTTGCCTTCTGATTCCGCCCCGAATCAGTCACCGTTGGAAAGTTGTTGCTTTCTGATTCCGCCCCGATTAAGAACATTTGGCATTTTAATAAGAAGTTTTGGCACTTCCGATCACCAAGGAAAATCGGATCCTTTTTCCTGAATCAGAACTGAATAAGAAATTGCCACTACCTTTGCCGGGACTGCCCATTCCATCTCAGTCAGACCTTTTGAGTTCCGATTCAGAGCTTTGTTGTTCTGATTCAAATGTCGTGGATTGGATTTGGTCCCGGTGTGTGTTCTTAATCACATAGGGATCAGAAAGCAATTTGGCTGAATCAGACCTTTCCAGAATTCTTATCACCAAGGAAACTCATATCAAATTTTCTGAATTAGAAACTTGCATGTGGCTTTGCCAATCCTGCTGTTTTCATCTGATTCGATTCTGGGGTGGGTTCTTGAGTATATAAAACTACTCCAAAAATAATCAGGTACAATAACCAGGCATTCCTTCTTGATTGAATCTGGTACAGAGGTGTTGCAACGAGAAAAACTGAGAGGATAGCTAATGTAAGAACACGGTAAAGAGGTAGCTAATATTAGAACACGGTAAAGTATGGTAAAGCATTAAGAAGGCACCGGTTTTACTAAAAGAAGTAGTAGTCTGAGACTCAGGGGAAATGTCAAGGATATGCACATAATTTTTGATCTAAGCGGTCAGAAAGTATGCACAGAGGCAGCTCAAGGCAAACACAGCTCAATCCCAAAGTTTCCACCCAGGTGCCTAAGGCGCCAATACTTCTGTATCCAAAATCTGGTGGAGGAGACTCTCGGCTCTTCGGGCCAATGTGTCTCCTTTTCCTTAATTGATGTAGGGAGTGGTTTCACTGCCTACGTAGTTTTCCTTTTCTTTTCTTTTCATGAACCTGCGTCCTTTCTTTGGCTTCCCCTCGCTGCGCAAGAAGTCAAGGATCTGTAGAAGCAAACAGGAGCCCATGTCAAAAAAAACTAGTGCAATTCCTACTACACAACTTCGGACCAAGAGTAGACGTGCATAATTTCGAAAATTTCCTATAGAATGCAAGCATGTCCAGGAAGTGAGGTGATGCACCGTACTTACTGTGAAAGACAGAAATGCTGCCTGCTCCAAGGTGGCTTCACACCTTCTTGCCCGGCTGGATGAATCCACTTGCATTGAATCCATCACTGCCACGGAGTCACTCCACAATGCAGCTCGGAAGGCAGGCTCATTTATGGGTGCAAGAGTCAAACGAAATCTTAACCTTTCCTCGCCGTCCTCGCCTGTTTGCATGTGTATGTTTTTGTATGCAATTCAATATTTTGAACACAAGCATCAGAGGGGATTCTGTTGTGATGGTTGAGCGTCCAGAGTTAATAAGATTGCATAGATTGCACATTCCCTTGCATGCACCCACATATCCCGCAAGGTTTGGTCAAGTTTCAGTGCAAGCTCGCTCTTTCCTTTAAGCCCCAAAAGCGACCAAGCATTTGGAGCCACACACGCCTCTGCATGCACATAGCCCAATGTCGAGTGAGATTTGTGAAGTTTAAAATTTTGGACAGTAATTGCATTGAAATGTAGCAGAGCAAATGCTGAAGCAGTGATTGTCACGCCAGATTTATGCAGTGCCAGATTTATGCTGCATTGTGAGCCGAAGGTTGGTCGAGTCAGTTGGAGGAGTGTTCGATCCTGTTGTCAGTTCAGCTATAGCCGTTTTTGAGCACGTCAAAGACAAACTCGCAGTTATACCTTGTTTGCTCCCAGCAACCTTGTAACATGTACACCAGGGAGTAGACCCCTCTAGCCCGGGGGGGGGCAACAGGCGTGGCAGCGCCTAGTCCAGTCCAGTCCAGTCCAGTCCCCGTCCAGTGTGAGTGCAGCCAACAGCAGCTGCATGCAGCGCTGACCTTGCCTGATTGCAGGCTGAAACCAGAGAGAGAGAACGTGTAGGGAAGAAAGACAGAAAGAAAGACTACGCCAACAAGGTAACCCCTGTTTGCGTGGATTAAGGAAGAAATTTACATCTGATGCAAGCACCAGACAAACCTCCACCATCAAACTAGGAAGAAGGTCATCAGTGGGGGTCGGGAGGGTTTTGAAAAGAGCCATATGTTCTTACCTTGATGTTCTTCAACCTCCTACTTGTATTTATGATCTTTGTTGCGTATTGTATAGAATGAGTGTTTAGATCGAGAGTAAGTTTTCTAACTCTACACCGGTCCAGGCCAAGCTTGCTGGGAAGTAGTTCAGTATGACATTTATAGTTTCCCATCACTCCAAACAGAATGGTATGTTGGCTAACTTTATGGCATTGCTGTGCAAGGGCGTTTTTCGATCCATTATGCTGTTCAATTGCTCTTGCTAGTTGTTGCTCTGGTCGTGTATCATCACAATTTTTTACTTCAATGAGGTGTACATCCCAGCACGAAGGGTGTACAGCCTATATGTCTCTTTGATGGACATTTTTTGTTCCAACTGGTAGTATGCAAATAGCATCTGGTCTTGAGCAGGATCGAAGTTCGTTTGCTGACAGATTTGGTAGGAGCCATTGGGGTAAAGTCCTGTTAGCTACATGTGCCGGTAAGACCAGACTTTGTTGAGCCATCCGTGTTTCACTTCCAATATCTGTAAAAATGATGTTTCCTCAAAAATCGCCTTTGTTCAAGGTTTTGATGATGAGCCTGTTATGTTATGTCTTTCAGTCACCATGTTTAGAATTAAAGCATGCTGACAGCCAGAAAGCAAATGAATTTGGGTATCTGGCTGATGACGCAGCAGACAGGATGAACTATTGGCTCTGCCGTAAACGTGGGCGATTTTCTGAGTGTAAAGACTACCCGTTCTAAATTTCATGACATTCCTTTTTTGGTGATACATTAATTCGTGTATTGTTCCAAAAACAATTATTAGTTGTAAGATTCACGAAGGTGAGCAATCTCTTCCAATAATTATAGTAACCTGAGTTGGTATTAGCATCTCCAAGTCTGTGATGCTTGCTCATGTGAGCTTTTAGTTTGTCCTTAATGTTTTGTAGTGGTGTTAGGCTGATTTTAGTGGTAGTATGAGTAGTCTCATTGTTCTCTTCTGCAAGCCAGTATATATGGGCGAAAGGATTACCGTCAGGTAATGGTGCGTCGGAAAGTTGTGCTTCTTTTAATTCAAGGTTGAATCCAATTGAATAGCAATTGAATCAGATGGGATTCAAATGGGCATTTGAATCAAGTCAAACTTGCTTTGAATGTCACCTGAATCAGAT
>LFCJ01004519.1_pt1 | contig 10199 bp, 8 predicted proteins | sample 643141 | NCBI WGS metagenome assembly LFCJ01 (sample SAMN03766243, study PRJNA286221) | soda lake metagenome | biome: soda lake; feature: Kulunda steppe; material: water; isolation source: sample B1-Br-g2 brine of Lake Bitter-1 | place: Russia: Kulunda steppe | collected 2010-07 | reverse complement strand
CAGCGACCGACGGCGGCGCGTGCGCCGCGAGGGAGCGAGGATCGCAATCGGCTGGGGAGGGCGTGGTTTCTCCGTGTGTCCACGATACAGTTTGTACTGGCTGTTTTAGGATGGAGTTGTGCTGGCTGCGGTTCCGAACGCAACTCAGTGTCAAGCCCTCGAGCCCTGACGCCGAATCCGCATCCGATCAACAGTTTCGCCCAAAAGCCATCACAAAGATTGATATCTCATACCAGCCATAGGCGGTTTCACACCGAATTAACCCCCCATGCCAGTTATCGTGGCGCTTTCAGGCACTGGACTTACCCATACTCGAAGCCCAGAGCCGCCAATGGATATCCCCACAGATCGACTGCTGATCATGCTCATCGTCGCGACCGGCCTTGCGGTCGTCGCCGGCGGCTGGGCGGCCGGCCTCGTCCACGCGGAAGCAACGGGTACCGAAGAGCTTCTCTTGCGAGTTGGGATTGCCGCGGTGTTCTTTCTCGTCTTGCTGGGTGTCTGGTCCGTCTTCAGCGGGATCGACGAGGAACGAAGCGAGGACACGGAAGCCTAATCGAGTGCGGTTGTGGGACCCTCCCACGACTGATACGGATCGCTGTACGTCAGTTCCGGTCCAACCGCGACACGTCCGGCGGTTGGACCGGTACATCGGTACAGCCACCCGTATGACACCCAACCCCCTTCGTTTCGCGTAGACTTCTCAGAGTGTACCGAATATCAATACGTCTGCGGGCAATCTGTCACCCTCGAGATATCCGTCGAAGCGAGGCAACCGGTCGAAGAAGTGCTCGAGAACGAACTCGAGCGAGTCGATGACGCCAGGCCAGAATCGAGTATACCGAACGCGAGATACAAAATAGGCCGTCGATGCAGCGGGCCCGAACGGTCGAGCACCGACTGCAGTGATGTCGTCGATAACCGACAGTATTAGGGGATCACTGGGTCGCGTTCGACGGTGGTCTCGGTCGACTCGAGTTGGTCACTGGTCACCAATGAGTCGTCGAAGGACGTTTCAATGTCTATGATATCCGCTTCGTCGTCCACACAGATAGCCTCTGGGGGACAGCCGTCGTCCTCGTCTAGGATGCCGTACGGATCGGTTCGGATGTCTGCTTCGTCGTCCACACAGATGGCCTCTGGGGGACAGCCGTCGTCCTCACCGAGGAGGTCGCCGATGTCGACGTCGTCGTTACCGTCTTCATCGTCGCAGATGGCCTCAGGGGGACAGTCGTCGTCATCATCGGTTGGATCGTTCTCGCCGATGTCGCTGTCGCCGTCACCACTGTCGTCGCAGATGGCATCCGGAGGACAGGTATCGCTCTCGTCACCAGCATCATCGTCGCCTACGTCGTCGTCACCAGCGTCGTCGTCACCGGCGTCGTCGTCACCGGCGTCATCGTCGCCAGCGTCGTCGTCACCAGCGTCGTCGTCACCAGCGTCGTCGTCACCAGCGTCATCGTCACCAGCGTCGTCGCCACTACCAGTCCCTGCATCGTCGTCGCCTGCTCCGTCTCCGTCATCGTCGTCACCGACCCCTGCATCGTCGTCCACCTCGTCGAGGTCGTCTACGTCGTCGCCTGGCTCATCAAGGTCGTCTACGTCGTCGCCTGGCTCATCAAGGTCGTCTACGTCGTCGCCTGGCTCATCAAGGTCGTCTACGTCGTCGCCTACCTCATCAAGGTCGTCTACGTCGTCGCCCACCTCGTCAAGATCATCTACGTCGTCGCCGTAGGTGTCGAGATCGTCCACGTCGTCGCCTGGCTCATCAAGGTCGTCTACATCGTCACCTACTTCGTCGAGGTCGTCTACGTCGTCACCTACCTGATCAAGGTCGTCCACGTCGTCACCCACTTCGTCAAGGTCTTCTACGTCTTCGCCGTAGGTGTCGAGATCGTCCACATCGTCGCCTACCTCATCAAGGTCGTCTATATTGTCGCCCACCTCGTCAAGCTCGTCTATGTTTCCAGTAGTCACGTCAGTCGCGACCAGGATCGGATCATCGAAGTCGTTGAGGGCCAAATCGATACCGCGCAGTTCGGTTTCGAAGACACTCTCGAAATCAGCCGTCGATACGGACTCACCAACCTCCGTGTCGAACCGCTCGAGTACCACGTCGTCAACCACGACTACGACGTCGAGGTCTTCCAGGTAAAGTCGGTGCAACCTGACGTCGTCCTCTAGGGACTCGGCTACGCTGTAGACGTCATCCTTCGTAGCGACGTGGACATCGATTGAACTGTCACCAGCTTCCTTACACTCCTCGAGGGTAGCGGCCGCCTCCTCGTCGGAGCACACGTCGGCATCCGAGCCGTGGGCAACTGCGGGTGTGGCGGCCACCAAAAACACGAGAGACGCGACCAGCGTGACCGCGAGGAAGAGCCTGATCGCGTTCATCGTCGCACCTCTGCAGTGACGAAACGTGTACTCGAGCGCGTTACTTCTGCTGTTCGTACGGACTGTCTACCACTGTCGAATCGAGGTTCAGTAGCTTCTCGACAGCAACCACTGCTGTCACACCTACCACCTGTCTGTATTGATCTACTCATCGCAGTCCGTCACATCTACGTCATATTATATAACCTATTTGTCTAGGAATGATTTAACATAGGAGATATAGTTAAACATAACGTGACAGAGGGCTCAAATGACCCTGAAAAGCTACGCTGTCTATGGGTTGTTGGTACTATCGGACGGAACTGTGCGGGAGTTCTCGGGACCGGGGCGGCGATTCATCACGGACGTCCGGCGGTATGAGTAGGGGTAAAACAAAGTGGACCGGCGCAGATTACGAACACGAGAAGACGGTCGCTTCGCGTCGCTCGGACGCTGCGACTTCCCTGCTCGAATCTGCTTGGTTCCCTTTCTGCCCGCTCACGAACGACTCGCTTCGCTCGTCGGTTGTTGTTCGCGGGCAGAAATGGGCCGGCGCAGATTCGAACTGCGGTTACGGCCACCCGAAGGCCGAAGGATACCAAGCTACCCCACCGGCCCGCGTTCGATCAGTGAACAGGCGATCGCTTAACGCTTGCGAAACCTTCGAAATCAAGCGCCTGCATGCGTTCTCGAGACCCTCAAAACCGTTCGTAGCCGTCGGTATCGAGATAGTGATGGGCGATCGTGATCGCCTGATCGGCGTGTACCAGTTCAGGACCCAGGCGAAGCCGACGATCGACGACCGACTCGAGCACAGCCGTTTCCTCGTCGGTAAAATCCCGATGGTCCGAGAGGACAAAAATCGGATCCGATAGCTCGACACCAACGGCGGCGTCACCGTCTTCGTGTAACTGGACGACCGTCCCGTCGTCGGCGATTGCCTCGAGTGTCCCCTCGAGACCACGCCGGTAGCCCTCGATACCGGGACCCGGTTCGGCTGGCAACATCCCGATGGCTTCCTCGCGGTGTTCGAGGGCGGTTCGGACGAGCGCCGCGGTCGAGCGTTCGTCGGGGTTGAGCCGTCGGAGTTCGCTCCCGTCGAAGGTGATCGTGTATGCATCCTGGACGACGAGGTGGGTCCGGACATCCTCGCGAATGCCATGAGAGGTGACGAACGAGGCGGTGATCGACCGACAGAGGGCGTCGAGTCGGCCGGCCCCGCCGGCGAGGTCATCGAGCGAGAAGTCGGGCTCGAGTGGGACGTCGTGAGCGATGAGGACGAACTGTCGCATACGGAGACGACGGGAAGCGTCGGGATAGCCGCCACGATTTCCGATCACGAAGTCGTGGGGTATCGTCCTCCTAAATGCCCACACAGCGGGGCTGTCGACTCCATAACAAGGTGGTGGCACCTCGAGCCCTTTGCTAGCTCGGTTGCGATGCGTTCGCCAGGAGAGAACCAGCCCAAACCGTCGCCTCGAACGGTTTGACCCATCGTCGCTGACTCGTCTACGTGGTTCAAACCTGACTCGAGGATCGACCGGATTCCGAGCGCACGTCGATCAGACGCCCCGAACATACCAGCCGAGGTTCCTCCAGACAAATGGCAGTGAGAAACTCGATCGCACGCGGATTCAAAGCGACGCTCGTCTCGAAAGTACTCGAGGTCGTCGTCAATGGCCTGTTGATACTGTTGTTGACGAGAGTGTTTCTCTCGAACGAGGAGTATGGGTTGCTCTTTCTTTCGATTTCGATCCTCGGGATGGCGGTCTTTTTCAGCCAGATGGGACTGGCGAAGTCGGCGGCTCGGTACGTTACCGAGTATCGAAAAACCGACCCGTCCCTGGTGCCGGTGATCGTTCGTCGATCGCTTTTGTGTACGCTCGTAGCGATTGCGATCGTCTCGACCGCGCTGGTCACTTTCCGCGAGGTGATCGTCACCTGGTTTGGCGAACCCGCACTACTGCCGCTTTTGACACTCGGCGTCGCCTTTGTCGTCGCCCAGACGCTTCGGTACTACGCGTACTTTCTCTGTCAGGGATTCAATCAGGTGCGCTGGTCTGCCGTGCTCTCGATCATCTCGAATCTGGGAATTTTCACCTTCGTCGTCGCCTTTTTGACCCTCGGATTCGGCATTCCCGGCGCAATCGCAGGCTATGCAATGGGGTATGGACTCGGTGCGCTCGTCGGACTGGTCGTCCTCTACCGATGGGTACGGCAGGCATCGACCGAGGCCCTCGCCATCGACGACGCGGATGAAGCCGATGTGGGTGAAGACGGAACCGACCACGAGATACACGACGAACAAAAGAGTCTCACCCGGCGACTGCTCGAGTACAGCCTGCCGCTTTCTATCACCGGCGCATCGTCGATCATGTTCAAGCGCGTCGATATTGCACTCGTTGGGGCGTTTCTGACGCCGGTGGCGGTCGCCTACTACACGCTGGCAAAACAGCTGACCGAGTTCGTCGCCGCACCGGCCAGTTCACTCGGCTTTGCGCTTGCGCCGACGTTCGGCGAGTCGAAATCGACCGACGACATCGCCCAGGCCGCCCGCATCTACGAGACGACCTTCGAGCACAATATGCTGTTTTATATTCCCGCTGCGACCGGGATGGTCCTCGTTGCTGATCCGGCGATCAGGGTCGTCTTCGGCGAGGGCTATCTCGGCGCGATTCCGATCGTTCAGGTCCTGTCGATTTTCGTCGTCCTCGAGTCGATCAACAAACTGACAAACGGTGCGCTCGACTTTCTGGGTCGCGCTCGCCATCGGGCGATGTCGAAGGGGACTGCAGCAGTGGGTAATCTCGGGCTGAACGTTCTGTTGATCCCGACGATCGGTCCCGTCGGGGCAGCCATCTCCACCGTGGTGAGCTATGCGTTTATGGCCGCAGTGAACCTCTATCTCATCCACGCCGAACTCTCGTTGTCGCTGTCCCGGTTGGCCGCCACGACCGCTAAGGTCTGTACCGTCGCTGGGGGAATGGCGGTGGCAGTCTTCCTCGCCCTGCCGTACGCCACGGGTATTCTCACGCTGGGGGCAACCGTGGCCCTCGGGATTGCCGTCTGGCTCGCCCTATCCGTTGGAAGCGGCTTACTCGATCTCCGCTGGACGATCGCCCAACTGAGCTAATCGGTCAATTATCGCGGCCTCGAGTCCCTTTGCCGATGGCCGTTCGCTTCATTTGTGAACGTAAGACCATCACTTAGTCACGAGTATCGATACCACGCGACAGTCAATAGTAAAGACTGGTCTGATTAACGGAGTGTTACTTCCTCCAGTCAGTCTTCGCTGTGGATGTATGATCCCCTCCAGGGACGGAACGGAGACAGACGACGATCGATTCACGATCGACCGACGTTCGTACGTCAAAGCGGCCGCCGGGGCCGCCGTGTTCAGCGCCCTCGGCATCGGATCGGCTGCTGCAGACGACGATTACGACGTCCTCGAGGTACCGGCCGGCGATACCCACACCATCACGCTCGGTGATGGTGACGTCCTCGAGAACACGTTGATCGACATCTCAGCCGACGACGCTCGCTACCAGATCGACGCAAACGGGTCGGACTGGGAAATTCGAAACGTCGGCGTTCGCGGCGTCTGGGATGGCAACGATAAGGTCGAACCGCTGATCGCGAGTGTTCCCGACGCCGACGGCTCGGCGCGGATCGAGAACCTCTATCTCGGTGATGGGGCGACCGACGACACCTATCCCGGCGCAACCGGGATCTTCGTCTCGCCGAGTCACGCCGGTACCCTCGAGATCGACCGCGTGAATATCCAGGGCTACCCGGATAATGCGATCTACGGCAGTTCGCCCGGAAACACGAACGAACACCCCGCGACTGGTTCCGGCGGCGAGGTCCACATCACAAACTCCTTTGCCGCCGACTGTCGGGCCGGTGGCTTTCGTGTCGGCACGGATGGCTCCTACGTCGAAAACTGCGTCGCCGTCGGCTGTGATCGGAACCTCTGGGGGTTTTACGAACAGACCCAGGTGGTCGACTGTGACTTCTCGGACGGCCAGATCGGGGACGTCGGCACCGGGGACAGCCAGTGGCAGGCAAACGCCTCGGTTACACTCGAGAACACCCGATTCGAGACGACCGTCGAACACTCCGGGCAGGTCGTCGATGAGTCGGCGGGCGAACCCGAGCGATTCGACCCCGAAGACGTCGATGGGGTGCCCCTGACTGCACAAGAGGCCGCCGCGGGGACGACGGAGTCACCAGCAGACGAGCCACGCGATGGCGACGAAGACGAAAGCAAAGAGGGGCCCTCAGAGTCGCTTCCGAAGGCCGTCGTCATCGACGGCACCGACGCGGACGGAGCGAGCGCCTACTCCTTCGAGGTCACTGAAGAAGTCGAAGTCTCGACGTACCGCGATGCCACGGTCAACGACGACGCCATCGTCGATGGCACCAGTGTGGAGGGAACCGTCGAGGATGGAATCGACGCCTACCGGTTCAGTGGCGACTTACATGCGTTCGCACTCGATGGCGACGCTCGCGTCTCTCTTGCATACGACCTCGAGTGACCACACCGTAGTTGCCATCGCTATTGCGTTCGAGTGCGGCGTCTCGGCCACGGTCGACTGTTTTGATATCGCGTTATTAGATTTATACTTCAGATAGTTGGGTCTCCAGTATACCAGCACACCACCATCATAATTCACTGAGAGTCGGATGTTACTGATACTCTGGATTTAAAGACTCTCCAGATTAACGGAGTCGTACTTCGACAGTGTACGCTTTCGGAATCCTGTATGTCCAAAAAACAGGATAGTCGCTCGTGCGATGATCGACGGCTCTTCGGTCGACGATCGTGGTTGAAAGCGACAGCGAGTGTGGCGACGCTGGGTGCGATCGGTATTGGGACGGCCGCAGCCGACAACTACGACGTCATTCGCGTCCCGGCCGGCGATACCTACCGGGTTAGCCTCGAGAGTGGTGACAGCATAGAGAACGCCATCATCGATATCACGGCGCGGAACGCAGCCTACCAGATCAACGCGGTTGGCTCGAACTGGACGATCCGAAACGTCGGCGTTCGTGGCGTCTGGGATCGGTTCGAAAAGGCCGAACCGCTCATTGCGAGCGTTCCCGACGCGAACGCCAGTGCGCGAATCGAGAACCTCTATCTCGGCGACGGGGCGACCGACGACACCTATCCCGGCGCAACCGGAATCTTCGTCCCACCGAGCCACGCCGGCACCCTCGAGATCGACCGCGTGAATATCCAGGGCTACCCGGACAATGCGATCTACGGCAGTTCACCGGGGAATACGAACGCCCACCCCGCACCGGGTTCCGGCGGCGAGGTTCACATCACGAACTCCTTTGCCGCCGACTGTCGAGCCGGTGGCTTTCGTATCGGCACGGCTGGTTCCTACGTCGAAAACTGCGTCGCCGTCAGCTGTGACCGAAACTTCTGGGGGTTTTACGAGCAGACCGAGGCGATCGACTGTGACTTCTCGAACGGTCGCTTTGGCGACGTGGGGACCGGCGATAACACCTGGCGGGCAAACGCACGCGCTCGAGTCAGGAACACGCGTTTTGACTCGACTGTCGAACACTCCGGCCGGGTGATCGGCGAGGCCGTCGGGAGCCCAGAACGGACCGAGCCGGAAGACGTCTCAGGCGTGCCGCTGAGCGCCGAGGAAGCCGCTGCCGGTGGCCGTTCGGAGCCACCGAGTGAGCCAGATGGTGGTGACACTGACGACGGCGAGTCAGATGACGGCCAAGACGACGGCGAGGAACCCGAAGAGGACCGCGAGATCGACGTTGACGGCCACTTGCTCGCGTTCGTCACCGAACCAGAGGCCAGTCTCGCGGGGTACGAATTCCGTGCTGTGGGGACAGTCGAGTTCACCGAAGCGCCATATGAGAGCCCATCCGGTGGCCGGATCGAGGGTGGCACCTTCGTCGCCGAAGATTTCATCGAAGACGACGGTGAGACGGTCCACGCTGGCGGCGTCACCGGCGGCGGACAGGGTGATGCGTTCGTCGTCGACGGGCCGATCACCGAGATCGACATTGGCCAACCTGACGTGATGTGGGTCGAACTCGACGGGAAGCGACTCTCCCCAGAGGAGATACTCGAGGAAACCGGTGGCGACGAAGACGAGGAAACAGACCAGTTTGACACGTTCGAGTACGCCGTCGAAGCCAACGAAGCCGATGTCGAATACTTCCTCGAGGGTGTCGAGGGCGTCGCGTTTACTCCAGTGCAGGACGCAGACTCGATTTACGTCTCCCCAGATGGCACTCGAGTGGCGGGACTGTTGGGAGATGGCGAGCGACACGCCGTCGAGGGCCGGCTGGTCGAAGAGTCGGCTATGCTCGACGTCGACGTTCGCGGCGACGGTGAGGGCTTCATCGACGGCAACGAGTCCGCACTCGGCTGGTATCCACAGGACGGTGCGTCGGGTGACGAGTGGAAGGACATAGATGCGTTACTCGACCTCGAGGACGACCCCGACGAAGACAACGAGAGTAGCGAAGACGAGGACGGCGATGAGTCGACCCCTGATCTCCCAAAAGCAGTGATCATCGACGGCACTGACGGCGACGAGCCGAGTCGGTATACGTTCAGCGTAAGCGAGGCGATCGAACCCTCGAGCGAGTGGGATGGCACAACGGATGACTCGGATATCGTCGTCGATGGAACAACCGTCGCGGGCCGCGTCGATGGAACCCGACACGTCTTTCGATTCGTCGGGGACGTCACTGGCTTCTGGCTCGACGGCGACGCAAGTGTGTCGTTTAAATACGACGTGTGAGCGCCATCATTTGATCGTCCCGCGACGTTTGTACTCGTCGTAGGCGTTCAGCAGGTCCCGAAAGAACGGCCGGGGATCGTCGACGCTCGCGTAGTCGAATCGCGGATGTTCGAGAGTCGTGTGGGCAATCTCCGAGAGCGCACCCGGCAGCGACGGCCGGTCGGCAAGATCGTTGTCTTCGAACAGCACCGACCGAAGATAGAGCAGTTCGCCGCGAACGAGGTGGCCGGCAAGACCGACGTCGTAGTCGTGATCGATTCGGTCTCGCTTGCCGGTTGCAAGCAGCCAGTAGTAGTATGGAAAGTCCGCGCCGGCCTGGACCGAAAAGGGAAGCGACGACCAGAACCGTGGATTAACCTCCATCAGTTTGAACTCGCCCGTCTCGGGATCGCGCAAGAACTCGACCATCGCTACGCCGTGCCACTCGAGTTCGTCGAGTAACGCTCGGCCGTTGCGTTCGAGTTCGGGGATGTGGACCGACTCGCGGAACGAACTCGCTCCGCCGGCATACGAGTAGCCCCGAATCTGGCGATGCTGGAAGGTAGCGACCGCCTCGCCGTGATCGTAGAGTGCAAAGAAGCCATACTCGTCGGTCGCCGGGACGTACTCCTGGACGATCGGGACGTGGCCCATCCGACCCACGAGTGCGTCGATGTCGGGTTCGATACCGGAGGGCAGATACTCCGTTTTCGGTGGCGCGTCGATTCGTTCCGGCGGATACGCCTCGAGAAACGCCTCGGCGAGAACGGCATATCGGGCCTTGACGATCCACTCGAGGGCCCAATCGATCCCATCCGCTAAGAGGTGTGTCTCCGGTATCCCGATGCCGATCCGGTCGGCGATATCGACGAGTTCGACGCGGTCGTGAACTCGAGTGAGCGTCTCCAGATCCGGCCAGGGCGTGGCGATGTGGTCGCGAAAATCCGAGCGGTAGGCCGCAAGGACGTAAACGTCGACGTCCCGGATTGGAACGATCGTCGCGACATCGGGGCGCATCGCAAGCGAGAGTAAGGCGTCTCTGTAGGCACACAGGTCCTCGTG
>LFCJ01004517.1_pt1 | contig 10203 bp, 8 predicted proteins | sample 643141 | NCBI WGS metagenome assembly LFCJ01 (sample SAMN03766243, study PRJNA286221) | soda lake metagenome | biome: soda lake; feature: Kulunda steppe; material: water; isolation source: sample B1-Br-g2 brine of Lake Bitter-1 | place: Russia: Kulunda steppe | collected 2010-07 | reverse complement strand
TCGAAATGAACTCGTCCGGATCTGTGAGTACCTGCTTGAGTTTTGGGAAGTTCATCAGGTATGTATCCGGACAGCGGCTGAATCAGTTACCTGATTCAACCGCTTCACTCTGACAACGTGTCAGATACGTTGCTGTTGAGCCAGAGTGGACAACTAGCGAAAATTGCGACCGTACATTTAACGATCAGACAGGGACAGTCTTCGAGCACTCTGCGGTTGGTCTCAGAAAGCGGTTCCTCGCTGTTTATACCTACATTCGCTTCAACACGAGTCTCAGACAGTTCGGCGTGGAGATCAACGTTTCTTATAAGACGATCTACCGGCGCGTCCAGTGCTTCCTGCGTGCGCTGGACGCGCCTCTGCCACACCTCAAATGACCCGTTGAGATCGACGAGGTGTACGTGAAAGCAGGGCTCAAAGGCCGCGAGCGGCACCACCGTCGCGCTCGCGTGGCCTCTCCACGCGCGAGCATGGAACATATGACAAGGACAAGCCACCCGTATTTATTCTCGCAGATCGCGGCACCGATGAACGCTACGCGATCCCAGCGAAAGCTACCAATGAATCGACAATCCGACTCGTGGAGGCTAACCGCCACCAGGAGTCGTTGACAGTCTATATTGTCGGCTTTCGGGCGTATGAATGGCTTGAGGAGGACGACGCCTTCACTCGTGAATACGTCGTCCATGGTGACGGCGAGTACGTTGATGGAGACGTTCACGTCAACACCTGCGAGAGCCACGGATTTCTGGTGCGATCCTGGCCCTCACCCAATCGAGGCGTCTCCAAGGACAAACTCACGCCGTACCTCAGAGCGTTTCAGCTTCGTCGGCGAGTCTATCGAAAACCAGCGGAAAGAAGCTCTGAAAACCATGCTTGAAGCGGTACTATGATTCACCAACAATCTTCGCCACAAGAGCGTCAGCGAATGTTTCCATAATGAGAAGATGTTTTACCATACTTCGCGTTGTTACAACTGATATATGAAGCCGAACGTTGTGATAGTAGTAATCGACGCTCTACGCGCTGATAGGGTCGGTTCCCTAGGTGGGAAAAATATAACACCGAACATTGATAAGTTGGCTGCTGAATCCACTTGTTTCAGCAACGCGTTCAGTAGTATAAATACTACGAATCCCGCGATCACTAGTCTGCAGACTGGTCGTTATCCATTATCCCACGGTGTAATAAACCATGGACAAGTAACCGAAAAAGAAAAGTCTGCTGTCGAGAGCGTTCCACAGCTGCCTGAAGTACTTCTACAAACAGGATACCATACAGCAGCTTTCGGTCGAGGACTGGGGAGATGGCACAGAAACGGGTTTGAGGAGTACCCGGGAGACTACGGAAAATCAGATGAAGAAGATCAGAAGCCACTGACACACCGGATTGGGTCGGCTCTCGAAGGTATACATCCAATCCTCCACAACATCGCTGCTACCGGATATGGCATGACTCTCGGGCAAATACCACAAACGAACCAAGACACCTCACGAAGCAAGAGCAAGCAAGCTGTCCAGAGGTTCAAGACAATTCTCGACAATTTTGACGATTCACATCAATTTTATGCTTTCTTTCATTTATTGGACACACATATCACGTACGATCCAGACCCTGACGTAATTAAAGAGTACCTCGACAAATTTGAATATACTCCTGAAGAGTGGACGGGGTCTGCCCCCGGTTCCAGAGATGGCTCTAGAGAAGTATACAACAGGAATTTTGATAGACTCGTAGATGAGGGAAAGTATCCGGACGTAGCTGAAAAGTACTATTCGTACGGTGAGCCAACCTCGGCAGTAGCGGACGCCCACTATGACGCCGCCGCACACGAGGCTGATCAGCATGTCGGACGTATCGTAGATGAACTGGAGAAGCGCGGCGTGTTCGACGACACACTGTTCATAGTGCTCTCGGATCACGGAGAGTCGTTGACGGAACATGGGATATACTACGACCATCACGGTCTGTACGACGTATCTATCAAGATACCACTCATCATTCGCCCCCCAGGAGGGGAGCCGGTAAGGGAGACCGTGGATGACTTCGTCCAAATAACAGACGTAGCCCCGACAGTCGCTTCGTACGCCGATGTCGATGGCTTGGATCCCGACGGAGAATCACTCAAGCCGGTCATCAAAGGCGAAGAGACAATCGATAGGGAGTTCATAATTGCAGAGGAGGCACACACGCAGCGCCGGCGTATGATACGTACGGAGCAAGAAAAGCTGATATATCTGGTTGAAGAGAATACTATCTGTTCATACTGTGACGTACAGCACGCCCCTGAAATCGAGATGTACGACATAATCAACGATCCCAAAGAGGAGAACAACTTGAGGAAGAGCAGACAAGAGAGGGTTTCGACACTGCGCGAAAGGGCTGAAGTTGCTGCTTCGTCGTACCAAGAGAGATGTGCCAGAGGTAGCACCGATGAAAAGATTGAGTACCAGGACGAGGATGAAGTACTGAAAAGGCTGGAGAATCTTGGTTACAAATAAGATGAGAAACAAATAGCCGGAGCCACCCCGTTGCTGCCACCCTGATCATTAAGTTATTATATTGGATAGCATCTTACGTAGTTTACTTGTGTTAACATACATATTGTCATCGTTAATCGTTGTCCTCGGTTCAGCAACAATATAATCATAATCCAATCCTTGTTCATTAGCCGTAATATAAAATACAGGCCTAATATCGTCATTTGGAAAAATTTCTACCACCGTTGAATTCTCAGAGAAAATGATATTTGTTAAATTAGCCCCAAAAGGACCCACAATAATATCTGCTTGATCAAAGAGTCGAATTTGATCATCCAGTGGCATCTCCTCAGGTCGGATGGGTGTAATATCAAATTCTTCCAAAACCTCCTTTACTTCATCATAATTTACTATTTTCCTTGACCCGTGCCCTTGTCTAGAGGTGAAAATCCGATCAGGGAAACGGTCAGTATCAGACATATCTATCCTCTGCTTCATCTCTTTGCTTACCCATTTCCTACCTTGCGGATCAAATGCTGTCCCATTACTGTGATAATGGTTCAATTGTGGAACGACAAGTTTAGAAGCAACTGCGGAGTCACCGTCCCATTCGACCCAGTCTGATGAAGAAAAACCTAGCAGTCTGAGTGTCTCAACCATCCAGCTAGGGGGATCCTTTTTTATTAAAATTGTCGGGGTTCGACCAGTCGCTTCCTGGTAGCGATGGTATCCACGTAATCGTGGGAGGTCTTCAGCCAACCAGTGTCCATAATTACCTTGGCGTTCATGGTCTGGTCCTCCATGATGTCGGGGTACTAGATTGATGACCGCATCATAATCAGGATTTGAAGCATCAATTCGATAGGCTGAAGCACTTTCTTCAAGTATTTTGCACATCGATCCATAAGTATCAATCAATCTACTTTTCAAGGTACTTATATTTCCCATCTCTTCTAAAATAAAGCGTCCCTTATTATTTAAACAGATAGCATACTCGCCATTTATTTTCACATCTTGTATTTCACACACAAATTGTGGCTGGACTTTATGTGATCCCAAGTATGAGTCGAATTCTGGTGGAGTGGGACTTGTTATCGGAGGGGAGATCTCAAACTCTGCTTTTGATCCGTAATACCATAAAGAATCTATAGTTGAAGCTGTTGATGTCATTTGATCGCGAGTCATACAAAGTCTATCTATGAGTGTCGCCCTAAAGTCCGATGTGAATTTCTTAGTAGCGGCAAGAATCAAGCCAAGCAATCCGTCATTGTGATATTTATTTATTGCCCTAAGGTACAGAGGGTCTGGTTCACTCATGAGTCAGAAATTCACCGACGGACATATTTAATTTACTATCACTGTGAATGGTGGCAGTCTAAGATTCTATTCTATCGCATCCTTCAATCACTTTCAAGCGACAATCATATTTCATAAGGATTCTATAATATTTTCAAAAATGTGTGGTTCACTTGGTTTAAAAAAATGATCGACGTTTGCAGATTCCATGTTGTCTATTAAAATCAAATTTTCAAATAAATCTTTTGAGTTTGATATAAATTTGACTCCTTCATACTGTGCTAGACTCTCGACCTCATAAGCACGTGGCACATCAAGAATGAATGTAGGAAGATCAAATCCGATTCCCTCAAAAATTGCGGTTGAGGTTATTCCCACTTGTGCCCGTGATTCCGCAAGCAAACGGTGCAGTGACCCTTCCACCTCATCTAAAACAATAAGACTGTCTGCATCGGCTGCAGTTGCAAGTTGAGGATATTCTTTTCTCCATGTGTCAAATTCCTCACCGTGGAGTTTATATACAATATCCAGATTTATGTTTACATTTACCAAATCAACCGCAAGATTAGAAAGATCCTGTCCTGATTTGCGGTTCGAAATGAATAATAACTGATCTTTCTTAGTCACATTGTTATATTTTTTTTGTTGCCGTTCATAGTACGGAAACCCAAATATACGGATTTCTGAATCATTAAAAGGAAGATCGACTGCCTCTTTCCAGTATTCTCCCCAAATAAACAGATAATCTGATTTGATCCGGCGCTGACGGTCGCCAGGATAATGATAAGCCCAATAGTTTTTATCAAGTGCACAATGCTGGACATCTACCACTGTAACATCGTGACTATGACAGGCTTCAATAAACGTCGAGTGTCGTGAGTGTCCATAGGTCATAAAACAGATGTCGGGATCAATACGTCGTACTACCCGTTTGAATAGTGGGAGTCGAATGCGACGTTTCGATAAAACCCGTTCAACCTCTCCGACGACATCCACAGAGACATCCAGTTCGTTCTTAATGGCCTGTTCGAAGTTGTGGAGCTTCGTAACGCTACGCTCGGGCAGTTTGTATCTGTATCCCATCTTCCAGGCTAGATCTCCGAGAAACCGAGGGAATGTGAGAAACCGCCGGTTTTCCGATGCGGCCTCTGGCGGGCCGCCCTTTGGCTCGATGAATGTATACTGGTCATCGATGTTTTCAGCAATCGGATCGAGATACATATCGTACCAGGTGCCATCGTCTAACTGGCGCCTCCGGCCTTTCCCATAAAATATAATATCACTTCGTTCGCTGAAAAAGGGATTCTTTACGATAATATTCGTTACCGCTTTGGAAACTAACTCACGGTGCTGTTCAAAACTGGACCTATTTTGTTTTTTTGGGTGATTCTTTACCTTATCTCGTTCAATTTTCTTGAGAATGTTTTTGTGAACTGGATGGCGAACACGCTCCCAGTAGTACGTTCCATCTGCTTGCTCATCGAACAGGTTATATTCCAACTCCAGATGCAATAAAACGTCGTTGATTTCTTTGAGAGTATATTCTACTGGATTTTTCATACCCTAAGTTGATGTTTCTGTCTAAATAAATTCGTAGGATTCGGAAGATTAATGAATAATCATTAATTCTTTCTAATTTCATATGAGATAGATTAAACAAAAGTAGTATCTCGAATGTCGAAGGTATTGGATAGTATCCGTTTGGCATTATCTGCTTCGGTCAGAATCTCCAGAACTTAGTCCTTTAGGTAAATGGGACTATTTTTCGACTACGAAATCGTTCAACACAAGCACGTCTAAACCCATCCCATAAAAGTCCTTGAGTGCCTCTGTCGGTGTGGTGACTATCGGCTCTCCGTGGTCATTAAATGAAGTGTTCAGCAAAACTGGAACGTTGGTAAGTTCTTCAAATGCAGAGATAAGGCTGTAGTACCGAGGATTCTGATCTTGGCTGACTGTTTGTGGACGCGTTGTATTGTCGCCAGGATGCAGCACTGCTGTAATATCATCACGAGTCTCTGGAATCGTATCGAATGTTTTGATCATATACGGTGAATTCTCTTGATTTACTAGATACTCATCGGCCGCTTGTTCCAACATTGATGGGGCGAACGGACGCCACTCTTCACGGTGTTTGACGTATTTGTTTACCCGATCTCTAGATTCGACTGTGCGAGGGTCCGCTACGATACTTCGATTGCCGAGTGCGCGAGGACCCATTTCGAGCCGTCCTTGGAACCAGCCAACCAGTTTCCCGTCAGCAATTCGAGATGCGGTATGATGGGCAAGATTATCCGGCTTCACATAGTCTACTTTGTTTTTTTGTAGCAAACTTTCTACGTCGTCATTTGAGAACCTCGGCCCCCAGTAGGTCGTCGACATCTCCGGAACCTCCCGTGGTAAGTAGTCGATCATCCCGCCACCAATAGAAAGCCCTGCATCGTTTGCAACAGGCTGGATAAACAGATTGTCGACACAATCTAGCTCCATGATCTTTTTATTCATTTTGCAGTTCAACGCAACACCACCAGAGAGAGCAACGTTTGAGAGTCCCAATTCCTGTGTGTAGTGACGGGTAAGGTCAGCAACAATTTCTTCGAGAAGCTGTTGGGTCACAAACGCAAGATCTTTCTCCCAGTCAGTGAACTTTCTAGTATCTTTCTTTTGTTCGCGGCCTAATATTGATTCGAGTCTCTCAACCCCCTTCTGAATGTTTCCGGAGCCAGTTAGTGCCGTGACATCATACTCAGCCTGAATATCAATGTGCTCTCGGAGGGCTGACTCTATTTCAGAGTTTGCTTTACCATACGGGGCAAGCCCCATAATTTTTCCCTCACCATTAAATGCGTTATATCCCAAGTACTCTGTCACGATTCCATAAAAATGTCCGAGACTGTTCGGAAATTCAAATGTTCGAATTCGTTTAAGTCCTGCTGAGGTTGCGTGCCACACAACAGTTGAATCATATTCTCCCTGTCCGTCGATAGTCAACACAACCGCCTGATCAAAGCCAGAGGGATGAAATGCGCTGGCTGCATGACATGCGTGATGGGATCGCATTTCTATCTTAGGTAGTGGTCCAGAATAGTGGTATTCTAACTCTCGTTCAATCTTCGTAGTTGGATAAAAGCGAGCTATTGCGAGCTCTTCGATAGACTTCGATGCATGATATATTTTTTCGAGAGGGGAGTTTCCATAAGACAGTGCCTCACGAATCTCTTGTGTAAAAATATTTGTCTGAAGTTTTGGATCATATGGGAGTATGATTTTTTCGAGATCAGATAATTCAATATCACAATACTCAAGACACGACTGGATTGCCTTGTGTGGAAAGTCTCCTATAGCATGTTTTTGACGATTTAGACGTTCTTCTTCTACTGCATACAGTATTTTTCCATCCTCGAAAATTGCTGCACTTGGATCATGAATACCAAATGCACCAATAGCAGGTTTAAATGAAAGTACATACTTCGCCATTATGTCCTTAATTAAACCCCCTGTTTATTTATGTCTGCTGAATCTCATAATTGATACCTAATCACTGCTCTTATTACCATGTTGACGATTTTCTATGTCAGATCAGGTAGTATTTGAATACTGATTGAAAGAACCGTGTCACATATTCTGAGGTGTCCCGCTAGGCATGAGTCGGTGTGATGAATAAATCCATTAATCAATTATGTCTTGAATATCCGGGTGATTACGTAGTTCCTTGTGTTCTTCAGAGAGTCCATTTTTATAAATGTCGTCACGGAGTTCCTGCCACTGCTTGTGTCGACAAACTACATGTACTGGTATCTCTATATCTAAAATCTGTGCTATACAAAATCTGTGGCGTCCATCCCATGCATATATGTCACCATTACTACCAATAACAACAAATGGATTCATTCTCTCTTTATATCCATACTTTCCTCTTTTATTTGGCCCTGAATAATTAGACAGATATCCATTCTTCGAAATAGATTCCCACAAATCATCCAAATTATTTAATCTGTTTATTGCCTTTTTTTCTTTGTGACCTCTCTCCTGTGTCAAATATTCATAGTAGGACGTTGACTCCCATTCATCATTGTCTATAAATCGCTTTTCAAAGCTTGTTTTCACATAATATTCGTCGAATTTTACTAACGTGTTATTATGCGGCCAGTTACCGTCTTTTACTTGTGCAAATCCACCATAGTGCGGCTTAGATACTGGAGTCTCTGATTTGTGGTGGACTTTATATGGAACATCTTTTGCTGCTATTTTAATTGTATCGTAAGGTTTTAGTGGACATTCATATAAAAACTTGTTCTTGTACTTGTTCTTGTATGTGTATATCGCTACTCTTTTATCTCTCGTGTTATGGTCCATGAAGTTAATAGAAGTATTAGCAAGTTCTAACGGACCCTCCTTCCGAAATACCTCAAAAGCTCTCTTGACATAATACATTCCCATAGGTATGAATTGTTTTAGAAATGTCGCCATATAAAACGCTCTGAATCTTATTCAATATGTGTAATTTATTTAACCAACTTATATGACAAATTTTTACGCTAAATTTTGGACACTATCTATTGCCAACAAGAACCTCATGGAGATATTTAATAATGATCTCAGTTTATTCTGTAACCATTACAGTTTCTCACAAGCTATTAGTTGGTTGGTTAAGATGTTAGATTCGTGAACCTCACTCTGTATTTATTATAGGGCTCACATTTCCAACAAGCGATACACTAACTAGTATGTATTGTGAGATGCTAGATCTTGTTTGTGAACTTTGTTTGTAATATCGGTCAATTCGGGGTGTTTTATATGTTTATAAACATGCGACGAGACATTCTCTATAGATGACGCCGTGTACAACTCGTCACGTAGTTGTTGCCACCGTCTATGTCGACACTGTGTCCGAACTGGGATTCGTTTGATACCCTGTATTTTCGCGATAGCCAGTCGGTGGAGTCCAGTGTTACATAATAGTTCACCGTCTCTACCGATCATTACCTGTATTTCGTTCAGTGCTGGGTGTACCTGCCGGTTCGCAAAATCGTCTTCGGTCGACAGCTCTCTCTGTGATTTGTATCCTAGTTGTTGAATACGTTGATATAAATTGTCCATGTAGCTGAGATATTCGTCGTACACGTCGGTCGACTGGTCATCAACATCTAGTGTACGAACTCTCCGTTCACCAATCTCATTCTGCTTTCGTTGATACTCTTCGGTCTCCTCCCATGGAATCGATTTCTCGAAATGCTTTCTAAACATAGATAGCTTCTCGCTTTCTTCAACCGGTCTTTTGTTCAAATCCCAGTCACCTGGTCTGATTGCAAACGCTCCGGGAGGATCTTCGAACGAATTGCTGCCGATTGTGTAACATATGTCATCCGGGTCAACATAATAGATTCGAAGTGGATCACCTACCCCGCGATATCCATGGAGATAATAATACAGACGTCGAATGTTGAGATAGGCTGGTGTTAGCCACACCTTTATTTTATCTACCATGAACGTAATTTATATATTCGGCTTGTCAAAGGGCTGCCTCTAATTTTTCCAAGGTTTTGGTAACATCACCAACGTTTCTAATCTTGATAACAGTGATACCACGGTCACGAGCAGTAGCACACAGTTCATCGGTAAGAGTATGAATTTGTTTAATGATTTCTGTCTCTGTATACGTTGAAGATCGTACTACTGAACCCCGCTCCTGTTGTCGTTCGAGACACACCTCGACCGGAGCAGTGACTGCGACGATTACTGATGGCTCGGGTATACTCTCAAAATAACGTTCTGTTGGCAGTTTCCACCTACTCCGTCGAGCAACAGACAAAGAGCGATGATAGAATCCCTCGTCCAGACATACCTGTTCATTTCGCGTAGAAGTTGTTGATGCAACATGAAACTTCGCCGCAGTCAGTTTCAACAGCCACTGTAATTTTGCTTGATTGATTGTGACACTTGACATAGCGGTCTCGGTGGCTATCTGATAGGAAGGATATCGTCTCAAAAAATCATCGTACAGAGAGTCCATCGCCCAGTAGTGCCACACCTTTTCACACAGTGGCCGAACAGTCGACTCGGGAATCCGGTCCAGAACCAGTGATAACGGATCTGGTGTTACCAATCGTACTGCAGCAACCGGATCCCAGCCACTGTAACTGCTATCTGCAATGAGGCCACGATAGAGTGATGATTTACCTGCACCGGGCGGTCCAATGAATTCGACATGGCTCATATGTATCAATGAATAGTAGACCGTACCATCAAACGCACTTTATTATTTACTGGAACTAGTGTTCCAGAAACGACCTGTTTCTGTACGGTTGTCGACACCAAAGCTACCATAGTGAACCCAGTTTGAAATCGAATCTTCTCGGTGTGATCCGTTCCTCACCTGAACCCGGAGCAACAGTCATCTCTCCGAACACGATCCGGTCGTCCTGTA
>LFCJ01004516.1_pt1 | contig 10204 bp, 8 predicted proteins | sample 643141 | NCBI WGS metagenome assembly LFCJ01 (sample SAMN03766243, study PRJNA286221) | soda lake metagenome | biome: soda lake; feature: Kulunda steppe; material: water; isolation source: sample B1-Br-g2 brine of Lake Bitter-1 | place: Russia: Kulunda steppe | collected 2010-07 | reverse complement strand
TCGCCGTCGTCACTCGCGTATTCTCGGAGCATCCCGTCGGTCCCCGTTCGGACGCGGTAGGCGGGCACGTTGTGCGTCGCGTCATCGAACTGGTCTTCGACAGACGTGATGAAGGCCTCGGCTTCCTCGACGCTCTCGACGGGCTGTACGTGGCCGATGAACTCGGAGCCGCGGACCTCGAGGGTGGTGGTGGCGGGTTCGGGGATTGTGTGGTAGGGGTCTGTCATAGGAACACGGCCCACTCACACCTTCTTATGGCTGTGTTCACCATGGATCGATCCGCTTGCCCCTGTAACATATCTGTTGATTCATCTTGTGGATAAAAGAGGCCATCGCCTGAATTCGCATCGTTTATCTTGAATGTTTAGCCCAACCAAGCGGCTTCTTATTCCCATGATTGGTCTCTACACCAACTTGCCAATAATTATATTACTGCTGAAGTGAATGTTTGGGGTGTGTCAGACGAAAATCGATCAACGGAAAACCTGAAACAATGCGGTTGCTAGTTCGCCTCGAGGCACGGGCAGAGACGGCATACGACAATTGTTACCACCACAAAGCTCGCGGAATCATCTGGTCCGCACTCGAGGGAACCGAGTTCGACAGCCGCCACGACGAACACGAGCCAACGGGCGTCTGCTACTCGAATCCGTTCCCGCCACGGGATATGAAAGAAGGTGCGCGCCGGACGATGTTAATCGCATCGCCCGACCGTGACATACTCGCGGTCATCGCCGAATACCTCGACGAGAACCGGGAATTTAATGTGGGCGAGATGTCATTTATGGTTACGGACATCTCACTGCTCACCCCGGATGTTGGCGAACCCGGTACCCGAGGCGTGCTCGAGACGGGGACGGGGGTGTTCGTACGCATTCCCCCAGAGCGATGCCAGGAGTATGGCATCGAAACTGACGGCGAGAACCCAACGTTCTGGAAACCCGAACACACCCTCGAGCCGTTGCAGACTCAACTCGAGAACAATCTCGATCGAAAACACGAGTTGTTCTGTCCGGCGGATTTACCGGGACCGAGCGATCGAGAGGGTGACTTGTTCGACAGGTACGAACTTATCAAGACGTTCGCGTTGCCGGTGACGGTCACCCAGGGCGTCGAAATGACCTACATCATGAGCAAGTGGCGATTCGGCTACGAAGTTCGGGATGATCACCATCGTCGCCATCTCAATCTGGCCCTCGATACGGGAATCGGCGAGCGAAACACGCTCGGATTTGGATTCCTGAACATCGACGAGGATTCGGTCGTCCCAGCAGGACAGGCAATTCGCGAGCGAGGGACCTCATGAGTTCGACACCCGAACAATCTCTCGAGGACTATCTACCCGATGGCCCAATCACCTCCCTTCGACGACTCCAAACGCTCTATGGGGCTCTCGAGGAGGGAATCGGGAGAGACAACAGTGGGACCGTCGACCCGGAGTTTGCCCTCTACTATACGCCGGGCGAACTCGAGGAGTTCGTGACGACCGATCCGGGCGAAACGCAACGGTACCTGATCAGCGTCGATATCGACATGACTGGCGAGACAGTCACGCACGAACACGTTGACGTCGATGTGGACTTTCTTACACCCGGAAAAGTCTCTCGGCTCGGATTCTCCAGGTTCCCGTGGGGACGAGGGATCGATCACAGCATCACGCGCCGGGGTGCAAAGGGTGGGTCCACGGCCGATACGGCGACCACATACTGTCTCGACTGTCTCGAGCGCTGGACCAATGCGGACGGGCGGGAACCAGCCGTCGGCGAGGTCGCCGAAACGCACCCTGACGGCTGGATTATCAAACTGTTGCAGGAGCTCGGAACGGACGAGGCGGTGCAATCGAAGCTGTCGGCGTTGCTCGAGGAGAAATATACCGAAGAGGAACGCGTCGTTGCGACGGTTCGATTGAAACTCGATCCGAACGACCTCGAGCGGGCTCCGGATGGGAACACGTCCGAGTGGTTCTATCCGGGGGAAGTGCACGTTCTGAACGCGGGAATGAAAGCCAGGAAGGATCTGAAACTGGCGAATAAGAACCTCCCGCCCGGAGTGTACTCTCGAGGGGAGAGCGCCTGCATGGTCACTGGCGAAGTCGAGGAGGTGTTCGGCACGACTGAGGACCCGCTCGCGTTCTTCACTGTCCAGCATGCGGAAAAGTTCGATGGGATCGAACGCAAGCAATCCTGGCGAAGTCATCCGGTTTCCGCCAATGCCGCCTTGCTCATCCAGTCCGGCGCGTCGCTGGTCGAGACCTGTCGAACCACCCGAAATGGGTTGGGCGTCTACACCCTTCCGTACTTCGTCGACATGAACGAGTCGCGGGCGTACACGCTATACGCTGCACTCGAGGAGCTCCGGGACGCCGGTGACGACATCGCTAGCAGAGCCCCGATGGCCTACCTCGAGGAGGTTATCGAGGAGAAGGGCGAACCAGCGGACGTCCAGGCGCTCCGCTTCTACGTGATATCGCTGCGAAACGACAGCGGCGATATCAACGTTATTCACGAGGTCCCGGACGTCTCGCTTTACTGGCCTCGAAAGATCGCGAAATGCCACTGTGAGACGCTTGACAGTGCGTTTGGTCCCGTTGGCTTCGAGAAGGACAGCGACTGGCAGCCGATCACGCCCCATACCCGTGAGCCGGAGGCCCTCACCGAAATCCTCAGCGGGCGATACGCGTGGGGAACCATGCCGAAGATGGCGGGTGACGACGGGGCGATGGCCGACGACCTGGCCGAATGGTTGACGTATGCCCTGTTGACTGGACAGCCCGTCCCCGTTGAACGCCTGCTTCAGGGCTACGTCGATCGAATTGGCCAGGCGTACAGAGACCGGGACGGCAGGTTCCCGATGAATCACGTGAAAACCCAGCTTGCCCAACTCGAGACGCTCGCTCGTGCCGATCTGTTGACGAGCGAGCCGGGCAACGAGACGCTACGACACCCACCACAGATGTTGACCGAAAAGATACCCACGAGCGAAGAGGTTGCTGGCGACGGTAACCTCTCGGAGTATAGCCTGCGAGAATACCGACTCCGTCGGATCATCGAGGACAGGGAGTCACTGGCGTCGGACCGGCATCGGCGAAGCGCGTTCGTCCTCGGGGCCTACGTCGGTATCCTCGCCGATCACCAATCCAGACAGCGGAACATGAACCGAACCCTCGTTGACGAATACCCTGCTGACAGGGTGACGATCGATCGCCTCGATCGACTGCTCCCGAAACTTACCCAACGAAACAAGGTTTACGCGAACGACGTCGATGCCCTCGGTGACGTGCTCTTCCCCGAGTATCTGGACGTGGTCGGAAACGATTACGTTCGGCCAACAGAGTGGGAGCTGTCGATCGATGACGTCCGGTTCTTTTATTCCGTCGGTATCGCACATGGTCTGCGAGCGAGGAAGGCTGCGAGGGAACTAGGCGAAAAGATCGACGGGGCAGAAGCAGCGCAATCGACCGAATAACGAATACAAATAACACACCAACACATGAGCGATACATCCACCGACACCAAATCCGTCACGAACCGTTCCGAGATCGTCTTCGTCACCGACGCACAGGACTGTAACCCAAACGGGAATCCGATGGGCGAGAACCGACCCCGAATCGATCAAGTAACCCAACAGGCGGTGGTCACGGACGTCCGTCTCAAACGCTATTTACGAGATCAGTTGCGTGCCGATGGACACGACATTTTCGTGAAACAGACCGGTGATGGAGCCGATTCACGCGCCGAACTCGCGCTCGACCTCTTCGGTGATATCGACACAGCCGAGGATTTCGAAGCGATCGATGACATCGAAGCAGAGTTCCTCTCACGCGCGACCGACATTCGCTACTTCGGCGCAACTCTCTCGTTCAACAAGGATCCCGAGGACGAACTCTTCGAGGCGATCAAAGACCGCTTCCCGAGCCAGTTCACCGGCCCGGTACAGTTCTCACCAGCCCGATCGCTCAACGCCGTCGAGACGAGCGAAGAGACGAGCATGTTGACCAGCGTGATCGCGACACAGAGCGGCAAAGAACAGGGTGGCTTCGCCCTCGACGACCACCGAATCAAGTACGGAATCTTCCCGTTCCACGGACTAGTCGACGAGCATGGGGCAGACGATACGAATCTCTCATCCGCCGACGTCGAACGACTCGACACGCTCTGCTGGCGCGCTCTGAAGAATCAGACGATCTCACGGAGTAAAGTCGGCCAGGAACCACGACTGTACCTCAGAGCAGAGTACTCGACACCGGGGTACCACGTTGGCGACCTGCACACCGACCTCGAGCTCGGTGACGGGTCGAAACCGGATGGAGAGATTCGTTCCGTTCGGGACGTCACCCTCGATGTCACTCGTCTCGTCGAGACACTCTCCGACGTTGCCGACGCTGGCCACCTCGAGACAGTTCACGTTTCTGGCAGTGACCGTTTGACAGTGACCTGTGACGGAGTCGACATCAGTACGGCAGCCGAGTTTGGAGAAGCACTTGACCAGGTCGGCGTCCCGGTTCACGAGGTCAGTGTCTACGACGAGTTCGAACACACCCTTCCCGCGGAGTGAGTGATGGCGAACCGAGATACCTCGAGTCAGGCACCGCTCGAGGAGAACATCGAGCGCGTCGACCCGCCTCGAGTGGCCGATAATGGCGTTCCGGATCGGTGTCTCTCGTTCGTCATCCGGAGCGACTGGGGACACTTTCGGCGAATCGATCGAACAGTGACGAAACAGACTTACCGAATCCCCCCTCGGACGACCGTTGCCGGACTGCTCGCCGCGATCACAGGCGTACACCGGGACGGATATTACGATGTCTTCGCTCCGGACGTTTCGGCGATGGCGATCACGCAGTTACAGCCGATTCGGACGATTACCCAACCGACACTTGGGTTGGGCACCCATCCCGGGGAAACGATGGCCGATGCGGGTGGGACCGGGCAGAAGACGATGAAGGTCAAATTCCCGGACAGTACTGACAATCGCCAGATACACAGTTACGAACTCCTCGTCGATCCTGCCTACCGCATCGACGTCGCCGTCGAAGACGAGCGGTTTTATAGCGTCCTGAAACATCGCCTCGAGCGAGGGACCTCGTTTTATCCGCCGTCGATGGGATTGTCGGAGTTTCTGGCCTGGATCGAGCCAGTCACAGATAGCGGTCAGTTCGAGTTTCAAGTCGAATCTGTCGACAGAACGGGGACGGTCGTCGTCGACAGCGCCGTTCCCAACGGCGTCACCGAAATCGTGCCACAAGCTGGCGTCACTTACGACGTCGAACGTGTGCCGGGATACATGGAGGCCCACGATGGTGGGCGTCGGACGACCGGATTTGTCGATTATGCCGTCTCGGACGGCCCACTCGAACTCAAACCCGATTCGACCACCGCGGTTTCCGTCGGGGGCCACGTTGTTGCGTTTGAGTGAGTGGAGTGGAAAATGACCATCGAAACAATAATCTCACATCCACGGCGTGGACGGCCTGATACCCTGCTCGAGGACCACCTCGAGGACACAGCGGAGCGAATGCAACACCTGGGGCACTTCGAGTCCGGCGCGGGCGCGGACGGGGTCGGAGAGCAGCGGGTAGCAAAGATCATCGGATTACTACACGACTTCGGGAAGGTGACGCCAGCGTTCCAACAGCATGTCCGCGAAGAATGTACGTTCCACGGTCCGCCACAGCAAACCTATCACGCCCGACTTGGCGCACTCGCCACCTATTGGGTGCTGAACGAGATCGGAGCCCCTGAACGTGACGCCCTCGCTGGCTTTACCGCCATCTCCAAACACCATGGGTTACTCCCTGATTTGACCGCACACGTTCTGCACGACATCCACGATACCGAGACGGATCGAGAGAATCCCAACGGCTGGGGCACCGATCAAGTGGCGATGATCGATTCGGAGCCGTTCCATGCTGGTACGGCAAACGAATTACTCGTCAGCGCTGGTACGGCAACGACGACCTGGGAGCGGTTTGTAGACGACATACAGAACGGCTCTGTCTTCGACCAACTCGCCTCAGCAGTCTCCGAAGTGCGTGGAATCGGGTATCGGAAAGAGCGTCCCGAGAACCTCCCCGAAAAACTGTACGACACGACACTTCGGTACTGGAGTGCGTTGACCCTCGCGGACAAGACGAGTGCCGCCGAAGTCGACCATTCGAACCTCGAGCGAGAAGCAATGGCCCTCGAACCACTCGAAGCACACATCGGAGACTTGGACACGGACGACGACCTCGAGCAGACCTTGAACGAGTGGCGTGAGCAAGCCAGGACGAGAGCGCCGGAAAACGCCTGTGACAGGCTCCTCGATGATGACGTCGACATCGGGCGGCTCACACTTCCGACCGGCTTGGGCAAGACGTTCACCGGCATTACGACAGCTTTCACTCTCAGAGACGAAATCGCCGAACGCCGATCGCTCACGTCGAAGCCAACCGTCGTTTACGCCTTGCCATTTACTTCGATTATCGAGCAAACACGGGAGGTCTTCGAGGACATCTGGGAGGTGGATCCAACGGGACACCAGTTCACTGTCCACCACTATTTGAGTGACACGGTCACTCGCGTCGACTCCGAGGGAGTCACTAATGGGGAAGCAGAAACCGATGAACGAACACACGTCGATTCGATGCTCGGCGAAGCGTGGCGCTCCGGCACGGTGTTGACCACGTTCGTGCAACTGTTCGAAAGCCTGGCAGGGCCGACGAACAGTCAGTCGCTCAAATTACCATCGTTGCAACACGCTGTCGTGGTTCTCGACGAACCACAGGCACTCCCAAAACGATGGTGGGCAGCGATCCCCCGACTCACAACGCTTCTCCGTGATGAGTTCGATGCGACAATCATCGCGATGACCGCAACCCAACCGGCATTATTTGACCATGGTGGCCTCGAAACGGTGGAACTCCTCGAGGAGACGGACCACTACTATCGACAAGCGCGCCGAGTGCAGTACTCGATAGACGAGTCCGTCTGGAACATTGGGGTCACACACGCTGAAACGGTCCCTGTCAGCCACGAGTCCGCTGGCGAACGGATTGTGCGTTCGACAATGGATCCGACCCCTCGGGCCGGACCCTCTACACTGGCCGTGTGCAACACGATCCAGAGTTCGAGGGACCTGACTGAATCGGTAAAAAAAGCGAGTGATCGGCCCACTGAACACATCGGTAAGACCTATCGAACAGTGCTCGAAGCAGCCGAGCAATCACGAGCAAAATGTGAGGATGGGGGGGCAGCGAGCGATCGAGATACGCTCGAATCGATGACCGTGGCTGTCCTCGAGGACCTCGGCTTTGCCCCTGTTTCAGGATTGGACGTTTTCGAGCGGTCAGGGAGAGAGGCAACCGATGTCCAGTGGTCGTGGGACCGACATGGAGAGCCACCACTCTTCATTGGGACGTTCAACTCCCGGTACCGCCCGAAAGATCGGCGCGTCCTGATTCGGCTTGGAGACGTTATCACCGGAACTGACGTGCCTTTCGTGTTCGTGGCAACGCAGGCGATTGAGGCAGGCGTTGACCTCAGCTTCGCCCGCGTGTTTCGAGACCTTGCTCCACTTGACAGCGTCGTCCAGGCTGCCGGTCGATGCAACCGTTCGTTCGAGTGGGGGGAAACGGGTGGTGATGTCACCGTCTGGTTACTCGACGACCCAGACGAGCCCGACGGCGGGCTCAAACGGACACCGGCGAGCTACGTCTATGGGTCCGACCTTGGAGACCATCTCGAAACGATTGCTGGCACACTTCGTGACACGCTGTCAACCAACACTGCCGTCGACGAGGTCGAACTCACCCGGTCAGCTGTCCCAACGTATTTCGATCGAATCCAGGAAAAATCACTCGCTAGCCTCGAGCTCCGAGATCACATCGAACGGTTCGAGGCCAGACAACTCGGCCGCGCCTCACTTATTCAAGAGGACTATCCGACCGTCGACATTTTAGTCGGAATCACCGCACAGGAACAGCGTCTCCTCGAGGACATCGGAGACGCATTCGGCGTGGGAGACCTCCGGACTGCGTATAATAAATTGCAAGCGGCGTCAGATCTCCGGCTCTCGATCCCTGCGCGAGATGCGGACGCCGCGCTCAAAAATGCACACAGGATTGATCGCAAAAAACGAGGGGAACGTGACGGGGTTGCTGTTCTCGAATATACTCCAACAGTCAATGGCGGTTCCTACGACATGGATAGTGGCGGGTTCGACACCGACGAGGACGACGTGATTGGAGGACGATTCACCGTCATATGATCCCGGAACTGAGTTACACTGACGACGCTCGAATCGACGAACTCATCGAGTGCGAGCGAAACCCACACCGCAAACCACACGTCCGAATTACGGGGTTGATGGTCCAGTACTACCACGTCTGCAAGCGCGAACTCTGGTTCATGTCTCGCGGGATCGACATCGACAGAGACACGGCGAACATCCAGCGAGGGAGCCACGTCGACGAAACCAGTTACCGGGACAACCGCCGATCGTTCACCATCGACGGGCGCATCTCCCTCGACGTGCTTGATGACGGCGATATCATGGAGGTGAAAGTCTCATCGGCACTCGAGGAGCCACCGCGTATGCAACTGCTGTACTACCTTTGGTATCTGGACCGAATCCATGGCGTCGAGAAATCGGGGGTGCTCGCCTATCCAAAAGAGCGGACTCGTGAGGCAGTTGAACTTGATCAGGAAAACGCACACAAACTGGAATCGACACTGGTGGGAATCCTCGATGTCGTCGAGGCCGATTCCCCACCACCACTCAAAAGGAAACCGTACTGCGACTCGTGTCTGTATCAGGACATTTGCTGGGTGTGACCAATGCCAAAGGACAATCATCACGTCTTTGCCGACGGTGAACTGACTCGAAGCGAAGATACCCTGCGTATCGATACCCTCGAGGGAGACACCAAGTATCTCCCCGTCGAAAGTGTCGGCACGCTGTATCTCCATGGACAAATCGACTTCAACACCCGTGCGCTCGGGTTATTGAACGATCACGGGACACCAATCCACATATTCGGGTGGAAAGACTACTACAAAGGTAGCTACTTGCCGAAGCGAACGCACCACTCGGGGAATTCGGTCGTCGAACAAGTTCGTGCGTACGACGACCACGACCGACGAATGGGCATCGCACGCTCGGTAATTCGAGCCAGCATCCACAACATGCGTTCGAACGTGCAGTACTACGACTCGAGAGGACATTCCTTCGGCGGTGCACTCACCGAACTCGAAACCCAACGCGATCGGGTGGCAACCGTCGACGACATCCAAGAGCTTCGAGGCGTGGAAGCCACAGCTCGGAAAGCCTACTACCGGTGTTTCGACGATATACTCAGAGACCCGTTCGAACTGACCCGACGTGAGTTCAACCCGCCATCGAACGAGGCGAATGCACTCGTCTCGTTCCTGAACGCAATGGTATACACGACGTGTGTCTCGGCAATCCGAAAGACGGCACTCGATCCGACGATTGGATACGTCCACGAGCCAGGTGACCGTCGATTCACCCTCTCACTCGACATTGCTGACATCTTCAAACCAATTCTCGCCGACAGGGTACTGTTCAGGCTCGTCAACCGACGACAACTGACCATCGACGATTTCGAATCCGAACTCGATGGCTGTCTTCTCACCGAGAAGGGCCGGTTGACGGTGCTCGAGGCCTACGAAGAAACGCTCGACAGGACGGTCGAACATCCGCGACTCAAGCGGAAAGTGAGTTATAAGACGTTGGTGCAAACTGATGTCTATTCGCTCAAAAAACACGTTCTCACTGGTGAACCCTATCGCCCAACGGAGCGGTGGTGGTAACTGTGTTTGTACTCATTACGTACGACGTTCCTGCCAATAGAACCCGAATCTATCGGAAACTTCTTCGAAAACATCTCGAGCATATCCAATATTCGGTGTTTCATGGGAATATCACCGAAGGGCAACTGGTGCAGATTGAGAACGAAATTGAAGACGCTTTGGAGCCGGATGACTCGATCTATATCTTTCAGGCGGATGTCTCTGCCGGTGTCGAGTGTACGGTTTTCGGTGAGGCGGAGGAACCCGGAAGTCGTTTCACGTAATTCGTCGACCCCCCGGGGGCCTACACAGAATCAGAGGTCGACGATGTGTAGGCCTCGAGACGTAGGATATTAGACCCTCTGACCCACATATTCGGCATGGTTTCAGAAGGACCCTTGATGGGTTGAAGC
>LFCJ01004515.1_pt1 | contig 10204 bp, 10 predicted proteins | sample 643141 | NCBI WGS metagenome assembly LFCJ01 (sample SAMN03766243, study PRJNA286221) | soda lake metagenome | biome: soda lake; feature: Kulunda steppe; material: water; isolation source: sample B1-Br-g2 brine of Lake Bitter-1 | place: Russia: Kulunda steppe | collected 2010-07 | reverse complement strand
GGTCTCAGCAGCAGCGGTGGTCGCAGCACCGGGCAGGAGCGGTGGCAGTGCAGTACCAGGTGAGAGTAGGCGGCGGCGGCGGTGGCAGCGGCGGAAGCGGCGGCTCTTGCCGGCCATGGGATCTGAAAGGCAGGTTGTTAGGAAGCATATGAAGTCGGCTTGATCAGATCTGCCTGGCGCCGCCTTCCTCGCTGCGCTCTTGGTGTCGGTGTTGCTGAGGCCCTGTGGTCTACTTGCACACGTCCCTCTGTTCTCTCGGTGGTGGTGCCGCTGAGGCCATCTATCTAGCACCATGCCACTTTGCTGCTGTGTGATTGTGCCCTGGACCTGAGATCGTGCCCTGAACCTGGGATGCCCTGGATGGTACCCTGGACTTGGTACTGTGCCCTGGACTTGGGATCGTGCCCTGGACTTGGGATCCGAGAATGCACGGCAGCACGTTGCCATGTTGCCGTGCCCTGGACTTGGGATCCGAGAATGCGCAGCAGCATCAGTTGGTGAATATGCCCTGGACTTGAGACAAGTGGGGGTCCATCCTTGGTTGCAAACTTTGGACCCAACAAATGTCGGGCCGCCCTTAAGCACGCATCAGCAGCAGGGCTGTCCACGCAGCCACTCACAGCCTGTCTTTGCCTGTACAAGTGCACACAGCCTGTCTCACTCACAGCCTGTCTGTCTCGCTCACAGCCTGTCTGTGCCTGTCAATTGCACCTGTCTGTGCCTGTGCAATTGCACACGTACCAGATCAGAAGAGGGTGAGGACAGGGATAGGGCGACCCAACAGTGGACAGGGGTCCTGGGGAGGAGATGGGTAAGGGATGTGGAGGGAAAGGACCTAAGGGGGCCTCGATGCGTCAGTGCCCCTGTGCAACTTGTCAGTGCCTGTCCCCTTTTGGTTGGTGCCCGTTTACAAGCTGCTCTTGTCTGAGCTCCTAGTAGACCACAGCATCGTCCGACCACAGCAAGAGGGCCTAATTCAGGGTTAGGTTAGGCTAGGTTAGGTTACATAGCTGTATCGGCCGAACAAGGGCAGCTTAGCTGAAGCCTAAAAGGCCTGCAACCCTAAACCAAAAACTAAAGCGCTCAAATCAGGAGAAAGGGTTGGACACATTTAGGGTTGGACACATTTAGGGTTAGAAGGCCCAACAGTGGAAGGCGCTCACCCCTCCTCCTGGCACACTTCTGCAGGCTGGCTTCATCCGCAACAGTAGCGGCGAAGTAATTTGCGACCGCGCATTCAACGTGGCCAGCCTGCTGTCATACTACTACAACCGCCCCGTCTCAGAGTACCTGTCACGCACGAGCTGGAATCGCGATGACCCAAATGTGCTCAACCTGAACTTACAAGGGTGTGTGTGTGCTGGACCCGGACGTGCGAGGGTGTGTGCAGGGCGTGTGCATGCTCAGCTTTTATCCCCGAGAGTGTGCGTGCGCTCGACTCCGACCTGCCGCAAGGGTGCGTGCAGGCCGTGAGGCATCTGTTGACACGCAGTGTGCTACAGGAGCCTCACCCAGCACATCACAACCACAGCTATAAAAGAGCTACGATGTAGGACCGGCTATTATAAAGCTGTAAGCCTGGATAAGGCATAGGAAAAGCTACAAAGTAGGGCTGGCAGACAATCTGATTTTTGGGCTGACTGGTTTGCGGCTTGTCGTTGCATGGGATTACAATGTCATGCTGCAAAGAAGGACACCCTGCCAATTGCCTGGTTGTGTTTGTGGCTTGTCATCACCGGCCAAAAAGAAGTTCATGATGTCTAAGATGAAATAGCAAAGTGAGAAAGGAATTAAAAGACAGCCTGGATGCCGGGCTGATTGGGTTGTGGCTGTGGTCACCGCTGGCCAAAAGAACTACCCTTGCAGCCTGACATGAGCGTGGTCAACCAAGCACGTTGGCGCCAGGCACAACACCGCGTTCAGCACAACAGGCAACGCTGCCAGCTTTGCCAGCTGTGCTAGCTGTGCCAGCTGTGCTAGCTGTGCCAGCTGTGCCAGCTGTGCTAGCTGTGCCGGCTGTGCTAGCTGTGCTGGCTGTGCCGGCTGTGCTAGCTGTGCTAGCTGTGCCGGCTGTGCTAGCTGCGCCGGCTGTGCCAGCTGTGTCAGCCTGGAGCGCTCACAGCCTTATGCCTGTACCTCTGCCATGCAGCCACAGCCTGCATCAGTCTCCTCAGACCCACCAAGCTACTGTCAGATCCTCCTTTATCCGCCCACTGAGTCACTGCCAGGTCCTGCTTAATCCACCGAGTCACTGCCATGTCTTGCACATGGGTTGGGCTGTGCGCATGCGTGTGGCACTACGCAGAGGTTTGGCTGTGCGCATGCACGTGGCACTGCACATGGGTTTGGCCGTGTGCATGCGCGCACCGCTGCACATGGGTTGGGCTGTGCGCATGCGTGTGGCACTGCGCAGAGGTTTGGCTGTGCGCATGCACGTGGCACTGCACATGGGTTTGGCCGTGTGCATGCGCGTGCCACTGCACATGGGTTGGGCTGTGCGCATGCGTATGGCACTGCGCAGGGGTTTGGCTGTGCGCATGCGTGTGACACGCCGCGCGGAGTCCTTTCCCGGTCCGGACCGGGTGGAAACCAGCGAGTACTTTGAGCAGGTGGGTAGTGTGGTGGCTGTCAGCGTCGTTCTTGTCTCATCAGCAGCGCACGCCTGTGGCGGAGGCAGCAATGGGTATCGCGGCAGGCCTTGGGCATACACACGCACACAGCACACGCATACGCACACGCACACAGCACATGCATGCGCACACAGCACACGCACACGCACACGCAAGACAGCACGTGCGCGCTGCACCTCGGCAACGTACTGCGTGCTTGCTTGAGCATGCTGCGCCACAGCGCACCACCACACGGCCCCGCACACACCCAGCAGGCAACAGAAAATGGCGTACGCAAGCGCGCCACCGCTTAGTGGATGGCCGAGCACCAGCAGGCAACAATAAAGCGCATGGCCTGGCGGTGATTAGTGCATGATCACGTCGCAGTATCCACAATGCACATCCGTGCATACCATTTGGGTGTGTATGTGCAGGCGTACGGGGGACACATCCCAAAACCGGTGACCGGCATTGTACACAAGCGGGCGCATGACACGTGCTTTACTTAGACCAGCGCATTGCATGATGAAGTGCAAACTGCATTGTGTGCGTGTGCTGTGTATGTTTGTGTGCACGCATGCTTATGTGCAGGTGTACGACACAAGTAATGCAGCAGAGCCCCAGGGACCTGCAGGCGTCAAAGTAAAGGCCAGCCAGTGCTTCACCAAGGTGGGCGCATGCCTCTGTCTGCATGCATGTGTGTCGCAAGCATACATGTGCTCGTGTGTGTCGTAAGCACGCATGTGCTTTTGTGCTTCCGGACAGCATGTAAGTGTTCTGACTGTATAAGGGGGAGCTGCACTACAGATTCTGCATGCTACCATGCGTGGATGCTACCAAGCCAGGGTGCTATTTGTGTGTCGGTGTGTGTCATGCACAGAGGTGCTTGTTGTGTTGCACGGACTCCCATGCATGGCTTCTATTGGGCAGGGTTACCATGTGTATGTGTGTGTGCGTGTTTGCACGTGTGTGTGTATGTTTGTGTGCGTGTTTGCACGTGTGTGTGTGTGCGTGTTTGCATGTGTGTGCACGTGTGTGCTTGTTTGCATGTGTGTGCATGTGTGTGCCGTGCACCTGATGAGACCCAGTTACCAAGCACAATGCAGCGCATCTGCGCGCCTGCTGCGTATGCCAAGCACAGAGCCCGGGTGTGTATCAAAGGCATTACGCACAGATTGGAAGCGCATCGCACCGGCGCCACACGGACAGAGTGTGTGCATGCTGCATGCGCACGCCAATTGCACACATGGTGCGCACGCGTGCGTGTCTTTGCAGTACAAGTGGCGAAAGGATACGGAGACGAGCCCTGGGCAGCCCAGCATCGTGGCGACACAGGTGCGCTGCACACACACACACACACACATACACACACACACACTCAAGGATGCGAGCACATGCAAACACGTGGAGGTTGCATCCACACAATGCATTTTGGCGTGCTGTACATGAGGGCCTTTGGAGGTTGGCTAACTGCCAGGGACGGGGGGGTCGCACATAAGCATGCGTGTGCATTGCGCATGTGTGTATGTTCTTGAGGCACATGAGCACTGGAGTGTCCTAATTCGATTTGTGAGTGAATGGGTAGCAGCTGGGTCTTCAGTTGGTTTGTATAGATATGATGACTTGGCACGGCATTGAGGTGTGATGGGGCGTACTGTGATGAGCAATGAGGCATTGAGGTGAGCATCGAGGTGAGCATTAAGGCATTGAGGTGATGGGGCGTACCGTGATGAGCAATGAGGCATTGAGGTGAGCATCGAGGTGAGCATTGAGGCATTGAGGTGATGGGGCGTACCGCAATGAGCAATGAGGAGGTGATTTGGGAGGGCCGGACAATCAGGCCCTTGGCACAGTGCGGTCAAGGACGAGAGGTCGTGAGGTACCTTACGTGCACCTACCTCGGACAGGGGCGGCTCTCCTGTGTTTCACACTGCGGTGTCCAGGATGAGGCTGCAGGGTGACCCTTTTTTTTGTATTACAAGGTATTACAAGGTATTACAAGGTATTACAAGAAGGCCTCCAGTCAAATCAACTGACTGCTAGCCTAAGGTGAGGCTGCAGGGTGACCCTTGCGCCCCCAAAGCAGTGAGGTGTCCCTGGTGTGTGTGTGTGTGTGTATGTGTGTGTGTGTGTGTTCCTGTCATTTCTTGTTGAGCTTGTTGGTCACAGGCCATTGGGGGGGGAGGCATGCAAAAAGGTTGGCAGGCGAGAAACACTGCGTGCTTGGTGGGTGCAGCAGCTTTGCGGCGCAGAAGTTAAGGCACCAGCTGCTCAGGGAATCCATCGAGCCCCTCGATTGCATGATGTTTTGCATCCTTTGCCTCCCGCCCCCCTTGCACTGTAGTAAGCCCCATGCACCAGGCGGATACGTGCCCTACTATGCCTTTTGCAGGTTGTCAGTGACTTTCTCACACCTGCCAATACGACGGATACAGTGCTCCTGCTCCAAGCCATGAACAATCCTGTAGTCATCTACACATATCGCATGGCATTCACGCGGGCGACTGTCTAAGGAATGGAAAAGAATAGCCATAGTGGACCACTCCCCTCATTAATTAAGGAGAAGAGAGAGACCTAGCAAGCCGCTGCGTGACTGGAAAAAAAGATGCTGTTCCGCAGCACATGCCAGGGGGGAAACCCTGAGGGCTTGCTCTCCTATTTTCCTTGATGCAGGCTTCTCACTGCACCAAAACAAAATACCTTGCTTTCACGGCTCTTTTGGTGCTTTCTTTCTGATCAACTCTATCTTGGGATGGTGATAATCAAAAAGAAGCTCCACACAGCTTTCACAAAGAATACTAGATCTATTACTGTGGCCCCTAACACAGCGCTCACAAATAATAATCTTTGAAGGTTCCAGACTGGCGTCTGTGGGCCTACACTGATGGTAGTTGCCTGACATATAAAAGTCAACAACGTATTTGGGCAGGAGTCTTTATACCTGCAACAAAAAACAGCCATCTACGGTAACTCTGGCGGAGTTGAATAAGCAATACCATAAACAGAGCAGGACTGGCTGGCATAGCTTTTGCACTAAAATAGTTACAATTTGTAACTTGAAGACTCCTGCACTAAGGGCAAAGTGTACCCACATAGCCACGGATAGTGCATGTTCTCTATCTCAGATACGGAAATAATTCTTATTATTTCCTGAATTATACAGGAAGCACACACATAGAAAACTCTCGGAACAAATCGTCTCCATGATTAACGAATCAGATACTCCCATCAACCTTTACAAAGTAAAAGCCCAAATTGGTGTAATTGGAGATGAATTTGCCGATGCTATAGCTAAGCATGCTGCTCTCCATTACTATGGGCACGACGAAGCATTCCCACCACCATCACCTGACGGTAATCCTTTTGCCCATTTATACTGGCTTGCAGAACAGAACAATGAGACTACTCATACTACCACTAAAATAAGCCTTGCACCACTACAAAACATTAAGGACAAACTAAAAGCCCACATGAGGAAACATCACAGACTTGGAGATGCAAATACGAACTCAGATTACTTTAAGTATTGGAAGAGACTGCTCATCTCCGTGAATCTTACAACTAGCAATTGTTTTTGGAGCAATACAAGACTCAATATATCGCAGAAAAGGAATGTCATGAAATTTAGAACGGATACTTTTTACGCTCAGAAAATGGCCCACCTCTACGGCAGAGCCACTAATTCATCTTGTCTGTTTTGTCATCAGCCAGACAGCCAAATCCATGTGCTTTCTGGCTGTCAGAATGCTTCAATTCAAAACATGGTGACTGAAAGACATAATATTGCTTACAGGCTCATCATCAAAACCTTGAACAGAGGCGATTTTGGAGGAAACATCATTTTCACAGACTTGAATTGAAACAAGGATGGCTCAACAAAGCCTGGTCTTGCCAGCACGTGTAGCCAACAGGACTTTACCCCAATGGCTTCTACCAAATGTTTCAGCAGACGAACTTTGATCCTGCTCAAGGCCAGATGCTATTTGCATACTACCAGTTGGAACGAAAAATGGCCATTTAAGAGACATACAGGCTATACACCCTTCGCGCTGGTATGTACACCTCATTGAAGTAAAATATTGTGATGATGCACGACCAGAGCAACAACTAGCAAGAGCAACTGAGCAGCATAATGGATTGAAACACGCCCTTGCACAGCAATGCCACAAAGTAAGCCTACATACCATCCTGATTGTAGTGATGGGAACCATCTATAAATGTCATACTGAACTTCCCCTCAGTGAGCTTGGCCTTGACCGGCGTAGAGTAAGAAATCTTACTCTCAATCTAAAAAATTATTCTATTCAATATGCAACAAAGATCATAAATACAAGTAGGAGGTTGAAAAACACCTAGGAAAGAACATATGGCTCTTTTCATAACCCTCCCGACCCCCACTCATGACCTTCCTAGTTTGATGGTGGAGATTTGCCTGGTGCTTGCACAGATCTAAATTTCTTCCTTAATTCACGCAAACAGGGGTTAACCTGTTGGCGCAGTCCCTCAATCTTTCTTTCCATGTTGCCTCTCGTATCATGATGTTGGTGACTTGGTAGATGATCCAGGTCTCAGGCCTGCTAGGTTTCAGCTTAACGGCTCTTGGTTGGCAGACACAGCTACATACCCCTTCCTTGTTCCGAACTGAGTCAGCTCATTGTCTACACGTGCACTCACTGAATGGCAGGAACATGTTCGTAGATACACCAAATAAGCTCTGGAGAAAACAACTTGTTTACAACAAAACTATCACAGCCAAAGATGTAACTGGCTTAGGGCCTGAGCACCCCTTTGGAACCAACCTTCAAGTTGTAAACAGATCTGACATTGAATGGTGGGAAACTTTAAGCGTCTGGTGCTGGCGATGAACGATGGCATGATGCTCATCCTGGATTTTATCACTTCTTCACAGGCACGTCATGGAAGGTGTGAACAAATCAAATGGAAGAAATGAACCGATTTCGTTCAGTTTGTGAATGTATATTTTAAATATTAAAAGGATGAAATCTTCAGTTAAAGAATATGACTGCTAACCTAGGATGTTCATTTATGTGGAAGATGTGAACAGGTTTCAAGGTTACAAGGTTACAAGAATACGGCCTCAGTCAAGTAGTTCGACTGTTGGCCTGCCAGGCAGTGCTGAACAGGTTCCATTCAAATCAAGTTGTGTGCGCCCTCCGTGGTGGGATGCTTTCCATGGCGAGGCAAAAATGGATGTTGAGACAACTGCTTCTCCCCCTTTGAAAAAAATTTGTTTCAAACAAGTTGTTCTTCCTCCTCATTGCAAGGCTTTCCTGTATGAAAGGAGGGCACAGAGCCCAGGGCTTTGCACGAAAATGCCTTGAGCCAAGAAGTGCGATTGCTAGCATGCTCATTGAAAGCGATAAGTGCATGTAGGAGGGGAAAATGCTTTTTGTTGTTTTGGCTCAGAAAACATTCAAGATGTGGAAACCTGTGTGAGGAAACAGGGACGCACGAGTCCAGCAGAGAGAGACCACTTGTGAATTTTCCATAACCCATGATGGGTTCATTGGATAAGGACGCGCTGTTCATCTTGTGCGTCGATGGCATTGCACAAGGCACAAGTAGGGACGTATTGAGAGCCCAGGTCATTCATTGGAAGGGTGTGGGCAGAAAGCCTGGGGCGTGCCACATTGCGGATAGCATCTGAGGAACTTGAAGGTCAAGAAGTGTATCTGGGAAGGATGTATGGCAAAAGCGTGACCAGGGCCTTCTTTATCTTATAGGGACAGCGCACTATTGATGAAAAGTGGAGGATTTGCTGTTGCGCTCTCGTGGGTGCGTTTCATCATTAGGTGATTAGTAATCCACTAGTCACGGATCCAATAATTGTAAGTGCCTCTCTGAGTCCACAACAAAACGAGCGAGATCAATGAGCTCACACTTCAGCAGCCCTTCTTTGAACATGAAGGATTGTGTCAGACCATTCACGATAGACAGGATGTAGGATGACCAGCAATCATGGCACCGTGAGCTCAGCTGCATGTCAGCTTGTAAAATCTTTATCGCAGTGGAGCTAATGCTTTGAGGTAAGGCATTGCACAGCCGCATTGCCGTCCGGAACCAGTTGAACTACTAGTTCTCTTGAGTACAGAGGCTCTAGACCTCACTCGCACATGGTGCACCATGAAGGGGTTGTGTCCCTGACCATCATGATCATCTTCAGCACCGTCAGCAGCCATTTTTGTAAAGGGTTGTCCATTTCTTTGCCCTGTCATCAGAAAGGGGTGGCCTAAACATGGCTTGCAAACATACCTGGGGCACCTGCAATGGAAAGTCGATTATCTACCCTCGCAACTTGCGAGTTGAACCTGTGGGGTCGGGGTTTAAACCTCACTGGAGACTCACAACCGGCTAAGCTGCCCTTGTTTGGCAGATACAGCCTTGAAAACCACACCTTACTTTACCTTGCAAACATACCGGCAGGCATTGCGTATTCTTAACAGGAGCCATAAGTAGATGTGTAATGTAACCTGCTGGTGAGGTGATGTTCCAGTATAAAGTGTTTGATACGGAAAGTACCAGCTGTGAATGGAAGTAGCGCTGCATCAGCTGCAATTTTCAGATTGATGTGTCCGATGTGTAACCGAGTCTGTTGCAAACCATGCCCAGATATATTAAGGAGTCATCATAAAAGAGGCTTGAAAGAAAATTTCTTGTTTGTATGATACTTCCTGACTAAGTCAGCACATCTGTACCTGTCAACCAAGGGCAGCTAAGCTGACAACCTGTCAGTTTGAGGTCTGCAACCAGAAGAAGAAATTCAGACTAGAATGTGAAGGTGGTTTTTGAGAAACAGACACATAAAGTGGAATCACAAGAAGAAACACACATGTTTGCTTGAACGACAGTACCAGTCTCCTTAATTGATGCAGGGAGCGTATCACGATGCCTGCCTGCGTAATTTAGTTTTTTTACTTCCTTACAAGTATGTCTGCAGATTGAGAGCTGTCTTCCTGTTCTCCTTCAGCCTACTAGGCTGCTTAGTAAGCACCTTTTGGCTTTCTGGCCCTCACGGGTCACAGGCCAACGGTTGAGCTGACACCGGTGCTGAGCTTAACCACATCATATGGCCACGCTGCTAGAAATGGACAGAGAAGAAAATAATACTTCACACATTTTGGATACCTGGGAACAAGGAAACATGGGTCGCTGCCCTGAAAGCGGAATTGCTGGACAACGGGGGGGCCGGGGAACCATCAACAGAGGAGTGCAGTCCTTTATGGGAGCTGTCCGAGGGGTAGCACAGAGGGTTGCAGCGCGCTGGACTGGGAATTCTGGAGCCTCTACGGGGGACATGGACGTTCCCTTGGGCCGCAATCACCCGCCACCTGAGGTACTGTTACAACAAGGTGCTCAGAATAGGTGGATGCCTGACCCGGATGCTCTTGAACTCCCAGAAGCTACTAGCATTAGTAATGACCTGTACCCTGTTGTGTGCGAGTTCATGCACAAGCTGACACTGTCCCTATGAACCGGCGCTTAAGAGGCGCTTAGCCGGCGCTTAGCCGACGCTTAAGAAAGGCTTCTTAAGCGGGCTCCTAAGCGCGCTTAACTTGAAAAAGTACACGATTAAG
>LFCJ01004514.1_pt1 | contig 10204 bp, 8 predicted proteins | sample 643141 | NCBI WGS metagenome assembly LFCJ01 (sample SAMN03766243, study PRJNA286221) | soda lake metagenome | biome: soda lake; feature: Kulunda steppe; material: water; isolation source: sample B1-Br-g2 brine of Lake Bitter-1 | place: Russia: Kulunda steppe | collected 2010-07 | reverse complement strand
GCGAACCAGTCGGCTGCGACATCGGCGACTTCCTCGAGTTCACCCTCTCCTTCGAAGAGGTGTCCTGCCCCCTCGACGACGTGGATGTCGTTCTTGCAGGTGAGCTGGTCGAGGGCCTCACGATTTAGTTCGAGGACCTCTCTGTCGTTCCCACCGACGATGAACAGCGTCGGTGCCCGGACCTCGTCGAGCACCTCGGAGGCCATGTCGACGCGGCCGCCACGCGAAACGACTGCATCGACGTCATCACCCTGCCGTGCTGCTGCCCGAAGCGCCGACGCAGCGCCCGTACTGGAGCCGAAGTACCCGATATTCACGTCCCGAACGTCCTCACGGGCCCACAGCCATTCGGTGACCGCGACCAGGCGATCGGTCAGCAGCGGAATGTCGAAGCGGTTCTCTCTGATCCGATCTTCCTCCTCGGTGAGAAGATCGAAGAGTAAGGTGCCGAGCCCTCGATCGCGGATGACCTCTGCGACGAAATTGTTGCGGGGACTTTTCCGACTGGACCCACTTCCGTGGGCGAAGACGACCACTCCAGGAGCAGCTGGCGGAATTTCGAGCAGTCCCTCCAGTTCTACGTCGTCGACTGGAATGGACACCAACGTCTCTGGATGCTGTGTCATACACGATTCGCCACCCTCGATGATTGTTATACTATGGGGGCGTCCCGCGCTCGAACAGACTGTCGGGGCCGTCGACTGGGTGTCGCCCGATACAGTGGGCTATGAAGGAGTTCCAAGGTTGCCGGCCAGGGAGACGGATAGTCACAGCCCCCAACAAGCGCCTGTACGTTTCAGCGACCCCCGTCGCCTTTTAGCCACCGCGCGTCGTCGGAGTACGGTGTGAGTACAAATGGACGACATGAATCCGGATGAGTTCACGAGACAGGCGCGCGATCGCTACACCGATGTACTCGTTCCGACGGACGGAAGCGACGAAGCACAGCGGGCGGCCGAACGTGGAGTCGAGGTCGCCGCCGCACTCGAGGCCTCTATTCACGCGTTTTCGGTGGTGGAGAGTCCAGGGGCGCTGAAGCGAGACCAACTCCGGGTGGATGCGGAGCGCGAAGCGGAGGAAGCCGTCGAACGCGTCGTGTCCGAAGCCGAACGGGCTGGCTTGGACGTGACGAGTACCGTCAAATCCGGAGTTCCACACGAATCGATCGTCGAATACGCGACGACCGCCGACGTCGACATGATTGTGATGGGAACCCACGGTCGTACGGGCCTCGATCATGTCGTGATCGGCAGCATCGCCGAGCGAGTCGTGCGAACGGCCACCATCCCGGTGCTGACGGTCCGACCCGAAGAGTGACCGGAGTCGACACGGGGAGCCTCGGTACCGACGCCACTGGATCGATCGGTGACCGCGCCGACGATCCGTTTCGGGGAGGACAGCGCGAGGCACGTAGTCGACGGGGACGGTTAATGGGCACCGCTCCCAAATGGCGAGTATGAACAACGTGACGATCGACCTGTCCGAGGACAAGGCCGACGAGTGGCGGTTGCGGCTCGTCCACGACAACGGTCACATCATCGCTGACAGCGGCCGGGGATACAGTTCCAATCGCCGAGCGAAATCGGGGATCAGGAGCGTCAACATCAACGCCCCAGACGTGGCAGTCGAGGAACGTCTCGTGCGGGAACTCGAGGACCCGTGAGCGTCGAAACGCTCTGTCAGCTCTGCGAGGCAGCACCCGCACGCCACCAGTGCGATCGGTGTGGGTCCCTTGTCTGCCCAACCCACTACGACGTTGAACGCGGATTGTGCACGGACTGCGTACCCGTAGCCCCGTCGTAGCGGTGGGAGTACGACACCGCCGCATGGCCGTAGATACTGTCACTGGCCGATCGGGAACTCACGGAGAGGAACGTGACCAGCGTCCTCGAAGCCGCTGGCACGGACGTCCACAAACCCCGTGTGAAGGCCTCATCGCTGCCTCGAGGACGTGGACATCGAAGAAGCCGTAGCGGAGGCGGCCATGGATGCCCCAGTATCTGGGGTACCTGCCGCGTCGGGACTGTATACCACAGAGCAGCCGTGTCGAGACCGCATACCACAGAGCGGCCGTGTTGAGACCGCATACCACAGAGCGGCCGTGTTGAGACCGCATACCACAGAGCATACACCCTTGAACTGCTAGCCGACACGCAGAGCAGACAGGTCAGTGGTTCGAGTACAGTGTCAGGCCGGTGGGACGAGCATCACGTTCCCGTTTGCTCGGGCGACGATATCCTCCGAAGTGCTGCCGAGGAGCAGCCGTCGGAGGCGGCTGTGGCCACGCGAGCCGACAAGAATAGTCGTCGGGTCGACGGCGTCTTCGACGGCCAGAATCTCGTCGGCCGGATCACCCTGTCGAACCTCGGTTCGCGTCTCGATCTCCCACTCATCGAGTTGCGCTGCTAACTGGCCGAGCCGCGATTCGGGATCCTCGCCGTCCGAGAGTCCCGGGTCCTTCGGCGTCTCGACGTGGACGAGCGTCGCCTCCTGGGTCGCGTGTCGCAGGTACGAGAACGCCTCGAACGCACGCTCGGCGTTTTCGGAGAAATCCGTCGCGTACAGCATCCGCCGGAATAGTTGCTGTCTGACCACGGACGGATCCTCGGTCCCGCGCTCGATTCGGTTGACGAGCAGCGGTGTCTCTGTCGTCCGCGCGAGGTTACGCGCCGTCGACCCGATAACCCGGTTCTCGAGCGGACTCTTCCCGCGGGAGCCGACGATCGTAAGACTCGCACCGATCGTTTCGGCAATACCACGGATCCGTCGATGCGGTGTCCCGCGAACGACGTGTGCCTCGACGTCGAAGCCGGCGGCTTCGATCACGCGCTCGTAGTTCGCAATCGACGTTCGCCGTCGCTTCTCGAAGTCGATACCGGGCATGCCCGCGTGCACGTTCGACGGGACGACCGTCACCAGATGTATCTCGTCGATACCGATACGGCCGAGACAGTTGAGGCAGGTTTCGTTCTCGATCGTCGCCTCGCTGGCGGCCGAGAGGTCGGTAGCGAGTACCGCTTTCATACTGGTCGTACGGACCGGCGGTATAATATTGTTTGCTTTGATCAATATGGGAGCGATTAACGCAGGCCATTGTGACCGTCTTTCGGATAGGTTGAACCGTCGAAGCGCTCATAGAACATGTGCCGCGCGCAACACCTCGTACCAGAAGCGAATAGTCCCCCGAGAGAGTGACTATATCTGCATAACGTATAGGAATATTCCCGTTGGATAGCCGTGGCATATCCTGCAGTAATATTGTTTGCTATTCCCAAAAGCGTTATACGGTCCCTCCGGGTAGTGGAGCATGAGTAGCAATCCATGATTCGCACACAACCGCTTTCGGACGGAGGTCAGGACGCATGATCGACGTTGCAACGCTCCCGGAGTCAGTACAAGCCATGCTGCTCGTTGGCGCCGTCTTCGTGCAGGCAGTCGTCCTCTACGCCGGCTACGGCGCCCTCGAACGAGTCGCACTGCCACTCATCGAGACGATAACGGACGCATAATCGATGGAACTGTTCGGACTGAGTGTCGCGTTGTTGGCGCTGTTCGTTAGCTTCGGCTTCATGGTCGGGGTCCTGTTTGGCTTCTTCGGAATGGGCGGTTCGTTCTTGATTACGCCAACGCTGCTGTTGCTTGATTACCCCGCATCTGTCGCGATCGGGAGCGGGCTCGCGTTCTATTTCGGCACCTCCGTGATCGCCGTCCTGAAACACTACGACGTTGGACAGGTCGACTACAGACTCGGCGCGATCCTGTTTGTCGTCCTCTCGATCGGGATCGAGCTCGGCAGCCGGCTCGTGTTCGGTCTGGAGGCGCTTGGTGTCGCCAACCTCGTCACAGGTGTTGCGTACGTCGTCCTCCTGGCGGGGATCGGCGCCCTGTTCCTCCGCCGAGCTTCCAACCTCGACGCCGAGAACGAGGGAGACGACGAAAGCGTCAGTGACGAGGAGATTCCGCCGATCGCCCGCAAGATCCAGTCGTACACAGTGCCGCCGATGATCTCACTGACGTCGGGTGGCCGGGCCTCGATCTGGACGATCACGAGTGCCGGCGGAGGGGTCGGCCTCGTCTCAGGACTGATCGGCGTTGGCGGCGGCTTCATCCGCATGCCCGCAATCTACTACGTGATCGGGACGCCGCTTTCGGCCGCCGTCGGGACCAGCCTCTTTGCCGGGCTGTTCTCGGGTGCGTTCGGGACGTTCACCTACGGGATGTCCGGCAGCGTCGATCTGACGGTCGTCTCACTGCTGCTGGTCGGGAGCGCACTCGGCGCACGAATCGGCTCGGCAGCGACGACGATCGTCAACGAGGACGACGTGATCGTCTACTTCGGCCTGATGATGGTCCTCGCAAGCGCTGGGATCGGGATCAGCGAGCTCGCAAACTGGCTCGGGACGGACGCACTCGACGTCGTGAGCGTCGTGTTGCTGGTCGGCTCGTCGTTCGCCGTGGCGTCGATGATCCTCTATCAGGCCTTCCAGTCGATCGGCGCAGACGACACCAGCACACAGCCGGCTCCCGAAGGGGGCGACTGAATATTCTCTGCGGGCCAGCAGAACAGTATCGAACTGATCCGCAAGATGGGTGACTGTACCAGCCGTGACTCGTCGCAATCGGCTCGCACACACTCACACGGGGTATCACGTTCACCTCCCTGTCCCTGATCTCTGGATAGTATCTCGTTTGGACTCGTGTATCAACGTCTCATTGCCTCCACATCTGTCTCACTGTCGCTTTACGTATCGTATACGGCGTCGGAACGATCCGCGTTTGTCCCGTTTCCGTCCGTGGTGACTGTCCGGACGATCGACAGACGCCATTTATTTCGCTACGTGTGGGACGGCTAACGCAGGCGCTGTACCAACTGACCGCGGACACCGAGAGGGCGATCGACACTCCTACTGATCGCCGATCGAGAGCGAGGAGTTTCCTCTCCCCGGGCTCGTTCGATCCGAATCGTTCATGAAACAGACTCGAGGGGGCGATTCACAGTCTCCAAGCGCGAGCGAGCGCTTCGTCAGTGCGATCACCGGCTGGAGGCGGGCAGTGATCGCGGTACTGCTCGTGCTCTCGATGGTACTCGGAGCTGGAATTGGTGCCCTCGAGGAAGACTCCTCGCTCGATCAGTTCGAGACCGATCCCCCAGAGGCAGATGCCTACGAGGACGCTCAGGAACGGTTCGGCGTCGAAGAAAACGAGACGTCCGCACAGATCGTCGTCCGGGAAGACGATGTCCTTACGAGAGAGTCGTTTCTCGAAACGCTCGCCCTCCAGCGTGAGCTCCGGGAGAACGAAACCGTAAACGAGAGTCTCGCCGAGGAGGAGCAGTTCATGGATCTCTCTGAGATCGTCGCGACGGTTTCGGTCCAGGAGGACCAAGCGGACGACCTTGAGGACCGGGTAGACGAGCTCGAAGAAGACGAGGACGACCTCGAAGAGCGATCTGCGGAGGTAGTCGAACTGCTCGACGAAGTAATCGAGCTGCAAGAGGAATACGAGGAGAACGAACTCGCCTTCGAACTCGGCCAGATCGACGAGGAAACATACAACGTCGAGCGCGATCGCCTCGAGACGGCGTTCGAGGAGATCGAGGACGAGGCCCAGGAGACGCTGACCGACGAGGAGCACGCGGCCTTCGTGTCCCTAATGGAGGATGCTCGCGAGATCCAGGGCGAACTGGTCCGCCTTGGCATCCGGTCCGAGATCGATGGAATCGACGATGCTGAGTTCGAACGGCAGATAGCCGAACTCAGCGAGGAGATGGAAGGGATCTACGACGCAGTCGAAGCGGACGTGTTCGCCGAGTCGATAGCTGAACTAGAGGCCGAGCGTGAACGCCTCGAGGTGCGGTCGGAGCGGGCGATCGACCTGCTCGATGAGACGCGTGAACTACAGGAGGAATACGAGGAAAACGAACTCGCCTTCGAACTCGACCAGATCGACGCAGCGACCTATCAGGCGGAACGCGATCGCCTCGAGTCTGAGTTCGAGCTGATCGAGGCGGAGGCCGCAGAGATACTGACTGCCGAGGAGTTCACGGCCTTCGCGCCGTTGCTTGCGGAAACTCGCGAGATCCAGAGCGAACTGGTCCGCGTTGGCGCCCAGTTCGAGTTCGGCCAGATCAGCGAGGCGGCGTTCCAACAGCAGACGGGCGAGTTGGGCGAGGAGTTGGAGGACGTCTACGCGACTGTCGAGGCGGACGTCTTCGCCGACTCGATCGCCGAGCTCGAGCAACGGAGCGATGAACTCGAGGGACGATCGGAGCGGGCAGTTGATCTGCTCAACGAGACCCGGGAGCTCCAGGAGGAATACGAAGAGAACGAACTCGCGTTCGAGTTCGACCAGATCGGCGAGTCGACGTACGTGGCCGAACGCGATCGCCTCGAGTCGGAGTTCGAGCTAATCGAGGCGGAGGCCGCAGAGATACTGACTGACGAGGAGTTCGCGGCCTTCGCGCCCTTGCTCGAAGAGGCACGTGAGGTGCAGGGCGAACTGATTCGCGTCGGAGTTCGTGGACAGTTCGATACGATCACCGACGAGGCGTTCGAAGACCGGAGCGAGGCCCTCGCCGACGAGCTTGAGGAGGTCTACGAAGGCGTCGAGGAGTACGTCATCGTGGATTCGATCGACGAGATCGAGGAGCGAGCCGACGCCCTCGAGGAGGAGTTTGACGCGATTCGGGAGATCGAGTTGACACTCGACGAACAGGTCGACGAACTCGAGGCAATGACTCAGTCGGATGTCGACGACGTCCTCGAGACGGTCCTCGACGAGGACGCCCACCGGGAGACGTTCCTGTTCGTTCCGAATGACTTCGAGGCGGGATCGACGACCGCCGATGCCAGGATGGTGTTCGTGAGCCAGACGACCGAGGACCCCGGCGCGGTGGCCGTCGACGAGGACGACGAGATCGTCGACGCTCAACTCGCGCTGGCCGACATCGTCGACGATCAGCTGGGAGACGACGCACTCGTCTTCGGCGTCGGCGTATTGACCGACGAAATCGACCGATCGCTGTACGACAGCCTCTGGCTGGTCCTCCCGCTTGCGCTGCTCTTCGTCGCCCTCGTCTTGACGATCGCTTACCGCGACCTCCTGGACATCCTCCTTGGCCTGTTTGGGGTCATCATTGTCCTCGTCTGGACCTTCGGGTTTATGGGTTGGGTCGGGTTCGACGTCACCCTGGTGATGGTCGCAGTACCGGTGTTGCTCGTCGGGATCTCGATCGACTACTCGATCCACGTGTTCATGCGCTACCGGGAACAGCGCAAGCGTGCTGAGAGCGCAGCCGAACGCGTTCCCAACCGGGCGATGTCGATCATCCTTCTGGGACTGGGTGTCGCATTCGTCTGGGTTACCACGACCGCCGCGATTGGCTTCCTCTCGAACCTCGTCAGTCCGGTCGAGCCGATCGAGGAGTTCGGGATCGCGAGCGCGTTTGGGATGGTGTCCGCGCTCACGGTTTTCGGCGTGTTCGTTCCTGCGGCCAAGGTCGAACTCGACGAGATGCTCGAACACAAGGGATTCGACCGCCAGCTGCCGGCGTTTGGTACCGGAGGCGGACGGATGTCCGGCATACTCGCGCTCGGACAGCGTGCATCTGACCGTAGCCCGTGGCTCGTCGTCGTGGTTGTACTGCTGCTGACGGCTGGCGGGATAGCCGGCGCAGTGCAACTCGATACAACCTTCGAGGAGGAGGATTTCATCGCCGAGGACCCACCGGACTGGACACAGGAGCTGCCAGAGCCGTTTGCCGTCGGCGAGTACGAGACTAGCGAGAGCCTCTCGTACGTCGACGAACAGTTCCTCAGGCTCGACGAGCGAACCCACGTGGTCGTCGAGGGGAATGTAACGCGAGACGACACGCTCGAACGCGTCGACGAAACGGAAACGTTCGCAGCCCAACTCGAGACGACGATTATCCTCCCGAACGACGAGCCACACGTCACGAGCCCGGTGTCTGAGATGGAAGCCGTCGCCGAGGAGAACGAAACGTTCAACGAGACGTACACGGATGCAGATACAACCGGAGATGGAGTTCCCGACACCGAGCTCGAGGACGTCTACGACGAGTTCGTCGACGCCGACGAGGAGCGTGCCGCCGGTGTCCTCGAATGGACCGACGACGGCGAGTACGAGGGGCTCCAACTGCTGGTCTCGGTCCGCGGTGACGCCGACAGAGCCGACATCACCGCAGACGGACGGATGCTTTCGGACGCGATGGAGGGCGACGACCTGGAGACGACGGCAACGGGCCAGCCGATCGTCTTCAATATTGTCGAGGACGACCTCTTCGACGCAGTGCTCGAAAGCCTGCTGGTGAGCATAGGTGCGGTCTTTCTCGTCCTCATGCTAGTCTACCGATGGCGGTACGAGAGTGCGTTGCTCGGGGCGATCACCCTCGCACCGATCATCCTCACGGTCACGTGGATTCTCGGCACGATGTATCTGCTGTCGATCCCGTTCAACGTCATGACCGGGACGATCACCAGTCTGACGATCGGGCTAGGCGTCGCCTACAACATCCACATGACCGAGCGGTTCCTGATCGAGCGCGGTCGTGAGCCGTCTCTACAGGATGCCCTGTACCGAAGCGTGACGGGAACCGGCGGGGCGCTATTCGGCAGTGCTGGAACGACGGTCGTCGGGTTCGGGGTGCTCATCCTCTCTATCTTGCCGCCGCTCCAGCAGTTCGGACTGATCACCGCGCTGACGATCGCTTACGCGTTCATCGGGAGCGTCTTCGTCCTCCCGAGTTTCCTCGTCCTCTGGACTCGCCACCTCGAAGGGCCCGACCGATCGCAGTCCCCAGCGATCGAGACGGCTCCAGACGAAGGAGTCGACTGAGAGCGATTGGTCTAGCCGTCGGATCCGTATCAGATATTGTCTGAGTAGAACAATACCCGCTCATCCTCACTCTGTTACCGGACGGAGGCGTCTTCGGACCAGACACCGTGCGCGCAAAAACTGAACCTGACCCTGCGCACAAAAACTGACCCACACGTCGATCGACGTGGTTGGATGTTTTGTGGCCCCTATATTGTGCAATACACACAAAACACTTAACCGCTGCCGGTCCGTATGAAGCAGTGATGACAACTGATATCGACGCCGGATCGACGGATCGATCGCCGACTGAGCCACTCTACATCGAGAGCGAAGGCCACTTCGATGACGTCGTTGCCGCTCATGACGTCGTCCTCGTGGATTTCTTCGCAGACTGGTGTGGACCATGCCAGATGCTCGAGCCGGTCCTCGACGGGCTGGCAGCCGAAACGGACGCTGCTATCGCGAAAGTTGACGTAGACCAGCACCAACAGCTCGCTGCGGCATACGGGGTTCGCGGCGTCCCGACGTTAGTCCTCTACGCCGACGGGGAACAGGTCGAACAGCACACCGGCGCACTGCCAGCGGACCGACTGCGTACCCTCATCGAGAACTACGCCGAATAGCGATCGGTTCTGGGGAGACGTCTGTACTGGGAACCTGCTCGTCTTCGCTGCGCTTGTCCCCCGACGTTGACCGCGATAGCGATAGTTGATCTACAGGAAGGGGTCGACAGTTCAGTACTGAGTTCCATAAGAGCGATCGTCCCGAGGTTTTGATCAGTATTTGACCACCAACCGAGACAATTCCTAAACCATTGTCCACTAAACGTCCGAAACATTTATTATGTTGTTTGTGGGACACGTCCACATGCAGGTAGAGCAGGCCAAAGACAGATCGTCAGCGTACGAAATTGTCCAGCCAATGAATGACCACGGTGCAATGTGCGTTGTCGATCGGTCGACTGACGAGGTTTTCCACGTCGTCGAATACGACGACCGTCGCCTCCGTCGGCAACTCGCGGAGTTTGGTGACGGTGACTCCGTTCTGTTAACACTCAATCGCGTCAGTGGTCGTGGCAACGTCTGGGAGGCAACACGGGGGTGAGCCACTCAGTGGAAAGAGGGCCGTGCATGATCGCACGACGGAAGGTGAACGAACATAATCGCACGACGAAAGCTGAATTTCCTGTTTTGCGGCCTTCTTGAGGGTGTCCCCCCGAAGATCAACACTGGAGAAGACACCCAGCGAGTCGAATCGAAGCGCACTCTGGTACGCACTCCCAAGCGGGAACACATGCAGTACCGCACTCAAACGAGAACACATGCAGCATCTCACCCAAACGAGAGCACATGCAGTACCGTTTTATGAT
>LFCJ01004513.1_pt1 | contig 10204 bp, 6 predicted proteins | sample 643141 | NCBI WGS metagenome assembly LFCJ01 (sample SAMN03766243, study PRJNA286221) | soda lake metagenome | biome: soda lake; feature: Kulunda steppe; material: water; isolation source: sample B1-Br-g2 brine of Lake Bitter-1 | place: Russia: Kulunda steppe | collected 2010-07 | reverse complement strand
GTTTCAGTAGCTATCGGTTCGCCGGTTGTCGATTCTACGCCAGAAAACCACAGCAAGTCCTTGTCGCCCGAAGAATTATCTTGGCAAACGTGGTTCGATCAATCGGCAGAATTTCCATAGGTGAATACAAAGCGCGAGTGTAGCACGAGTAGACACCCACTACAGGTGAACTGACAATCATTTTAGAATCACGTTATAGTTATCATGTCAAAATTTGCAATTGATCGCTTCAGTTCTGCCAATAGGCCTTCGTCAGCAGAACGAGCACCGGGAAGATTTCCAGGCGGCCGATCCACATGTAACAGATCATCAAAAGCTTCGAGGAGTCAGGAAAGTCGACGTACCCGCCCATCGGGCCGGTCATCGTCCCCAGTCCCGGTCCGATGTTCCCGAGCGTTGCGATCGACGCGCTGATCACGTCGAGCAGTCCGAAGTCGTCGGCGGCGAACAGTCCGACGCGGGCCGCGTCAGCGGCAAAGAGCGCGACGCCAGCGAAGAAGATTACGATGTATAGGAGGGTGAACGCGTAGATGCCTCGAATCGCCTCCTCGTCCAGGACGCGGCCGTTCATTCGGACCGGGCGGACGGCCTCGGGGTGGATCGTCGTGAACACCTCGCGACGGAGAGACTTGAGGATCACCAGCCATCGAAGGATCTTGATCCCGCCTCCGGTCGATCCCGTGGAGCCGCCGACGAACATAGCGAACAGCAACAGCGCCTTCGCGGACCCGTCCCAGGCGTCGAAGTCCATGTTCGCGTACCCCGTCGAGTTGATCAGCGACGCGATCTGGAAAGTCGCGTACCGGGCCGACTGCTCAAGGTTGCCGCCGATCTGACCGGTCTCGGGGGTTTCGAGGGCGGAGACGAACAGGACGCCGGTCGTCAGAATCGCGAGTACGGACGTCGCACCGAGATAGAGCCGGAACTCGTTGTCCCGTAGCAGCGTCCGCGCGTCGCCGGAGATGACGTGCCACCAGAGCACGAAGTTGACCCCGGCGGCGAACATGAACGGAATCATGAGCCACTGGACGAGTGGCGAGAACGCCTCGATGCTGCGGGCTTCGGGGGAGAATCCGCCGGTCGGCAGCGTCGTGAACCCGTGAGCGATGGCGTTGTAGAAGTCCATGTTCGGCGCGTAACCCAGCAGGTGAAGCCCGTACAACAGGGCGATGTAAATCACCGTCAGCACGATGTAGGCGATCCACAGGACCCGGGCGGTCTCGGCGATGTGGGGCGTGAGTTTCGAGACGCCCGGTCCTGGGGTTTCGGCCCGCATCAGCTGCGCGCCGCCGACGGCCATCTGCGAAAGGATCGCGACCGCGAGGACGATGATCCCCATCCCGCCGAGCCACTGGGTGAGCTGTCGCCACATCAGTATCGCACGGGAGTGGGTGTCGAAGGAGATATCGTCCATGACGGTCGCCCCGGTCGTCGTGAATCCGCTCATGCTCTCGAAGAGGGCGTTGATCGGGTACGCAACGGTTCCGTTCCCGGCGAGGACGTACGGAACCGAGCCGACCATCGCCGCGAACAGCCACGTCAGTGCGACCACCATAAACGCCTCACGGGCTCCCGGATCTGGTTCCGGGTCCAGCCGTCGAAGCACCAGACCGAAGCCAGCGGTTACCACCATCGAGACAACGAACACCCAGAGATCCTCGCCGCCGTAGGCGAGCGCGACGACGATTGGGACGACGAACGCGAGCGAGAGGACGGCCAGAATGGTACCGACGAGGCTCAGGCCAGCCCGCCAGTCGACGTGCAGCCGCCGCATTTAGATCGCCTCGATGACCGCGTCAAGGACAACCGCATCGACAAAGACGACGACGTGATCGCCCGGTTGGACCTGAGTCGTCCCCCGCGGCGTGATCCGCTCCCCGCCACGGGAAATCGCACCGATCACGACGCCGTCGGGAAGCTCGTCAGTCACCTCGTCGATCGTGCCGCCCGTGAGAACGCTCTCTTGGCCGACCTCGAACTCGATGACTTCCGCGCGATCGTGCTCGAGCATGGAGATCTTCTCGGTGTGGTCGGCACGAGTAAAACGGACGATCTCCTCGGCGGTCTCCTCGCGCGGGTTGATTGCCACGTCGATACCGACCCTCTCGAACAGTTCCGCGTACTGGAGGTTCTCGATGACCGCAATGGTCCGATCGACGCCGAGCCGTCGGGCCAGCAGCGAGGCAAGCAGGTTCTTCTCGTCGCCGTCCAGCGCCGCGACAACGATGTTAGCCTCGTCGATGTGCTCGCGGGCGAGAAACTCCATATCGGTCGGATCGCTCTCCAGCACCAGCGCATTCGGCAGGGCTTCGGCGAGTTCGCGGGCGCGCTCGTGGTTCTGTTCGATCAGCGTGGGCTCGTAGCCGTGGACCTCGAACTCGCGGGCGGTCTGGTGGCCGATTTCGCTCCCGCCGACGATGACGACCTCGTCGCTCTGGTCAGCGCGACCGGCACACGCGTCGTTCGCGAAGTCAGTGACCGACTCTGGACTCCCGATGACGACCACCCGATCGTCGGGTTCGATCACCGCATCCCCGCTGGCGACGATCATCTCCTCGCCGCGGAAGATGCCGGCGAACGTCATCGAGTCGTAGCTGTCGGCTTCGTGCACCGACTGATTCGCGACCGGGCTATCAGCACCCATCTCGAACTCGGCCATCCGCACGAGCCCGCCGGCGAACATGTCGACATCCTGGGCAGCCGGCAGCCCGCAGATCCTAAAGATCGCCCGGGCTGTCAGCAGGTCCGTACAGACCATGAAGTCGACGCCGAACGCGCCTTGCGAGCCTTCCCAGATCTCGAGCAGGGTCCGTCGACGGACGCGAGCGATGGTGAACGCGTCGGTGACGGTCTTGGTGGCCCCGCAGATCACCACGTTGGTTTCGTCGCTGTCGGTACAGGCGATCACGAGATCGGCCTCATCGACGCCGGCCTCCTCGAGTGTCCCGAGTTCGGTTCCGTCGCCATGGAGCGCGAGCACGTCGAAGGAGTACGTCAGCTCCTCGACGATCGACTCGTTGCGGTCGATCACGAAGACCTCGTGGGACGCCTCGAGGTTGGTGGCGATGGCGCGGCCGACTTCGCCGGCTCCGACGATGACTACGCGCATCTGTACCCTCTATACATCCGCGTCGTTGTAAGTCGTGGTGCCGGCATCTGATCATCCCTCCAGACGCTGTACGATTGCCTCACGAAGCGTTCGCGGTGATTGATCAGCGTCCCTGGCGATCAGAACGGTTCCATCCGACTGCTCCACGATTGCCTGTGGAATTGAGCCATACAATGTCCGCGCTGCAAGACTTTCACCAGTTGCACCTACACTGACCGTATCGTAGTCACTGACCGCCTCTAACAGTGATTCACGGACAGTATCGCTTACGACGACTCGTGGCTCGTACTCGGATGTGTCGAGTTCAGCAGCCGTCGCAACTGAATCAATCTCGTCCTCACCTACGGCTGTTGGGGTTGGCGACTCATCACCACCAACATTTCCATTATCTCCAGCTTCACTTCCTCCACCATCCGCTGGCGGCTGCACATTCAGCAGTGTCAACGAGGCATCGTCGAATGTCCGTGCCAGTTCACCTGCACGACGAACGGCACTCGGCGTATTCGGCCCTCGGCCTGCTAGAGCAACGATCCGACCCGGTGATTGACTCGGGTTCGTCACAAGCGTCACCTCACAGGGCGCACGTTCGATCACGGGATCGAGTGTACTCCCGAATATCACGTCACGCCGACGCCGTGTTCCACCCCACCCCATCAAGACGTGATTCACCTCTTCCTCTTCGATAACGGACAGGAGTGCGCTTCCAGCGTCTCGTCCAACCATCGCCCGCGTCCGAAGCGGGATGTCCAGCGCTTCGGCCGTCCCGCGGGCACTGTCGAGCAACTCCTGCTGTCTTTCAACGCGTTCTTCTTCGAGTTCGATCTGCTCTGGAGACATCTGCGGTGGGACTTCGATTACGTTAACAGCGACGAGTTCAGTTGGCCCGTCGTGGCCGTATGCGCTTGCCGCCGCGTACCGAATGAGCGTCTCCTCGGTCGCCGGATTCGCCACCGGAACCACAACCCGATACACCGATTCGTCTTTTGTTTCAGCCGCTGGCTCGGAGGCGATCGCTTCCCCGACCAGACTCGTCGAAACCGCACGGCCCCGCGCATAGACAAGATACCAGATAACGCCAATCGCAATGATGACGAGTCCGATTCCCTGTACGATCGGTCGCATCTGAATCATCACACCGATGCAGGCGAGCCCGCCGAGGATCGGAACTGTAGGGTAGAGTATACCGGGAATCCGAAAGTCTGGATCATATCCGTCGGGGTCTGCACGCCGCAAGACGACGACGGCCACGTGGACGAGGGCGTACGTCACGAGGAACGAGAAGGCGGCTACGTCCGCCAGCGTATCAATCGGGAGTGGTCCAGCGATTAACAGCAAAATAACGCCACCCGTCGCCAGGATTGCCCGGTACGGCGTTCGATAGTTCGAGTGGATCTGATTGAGCCACTCGGATAACAGCCGATCGCGGCCCATTGCGAAGTTTACTCGTGCCGCAGACAGAATTGACGCGTTCGCAGAGGAAACCGTTGCGAGTACAGCCCCGATAATCATCGCAAGTGAACCCACCGCTCCGAGGTATTCATTTGCAACGTCTGCAACCGGAATGTTCGACGCTTCCAGGACATCGATCGGGAGTACGCCTGTCGAGACCAACATCACGAGAACGTACAGAATCGTCGGGGTCACGACGGCCGCGATCATCGAAAGGGGAAGATTTCGCCCTGGGTTCTTGATCTCTTCGGCAGACGTTGCGATCACTTCGAAGCCGATGAACGTCACGAAGACGGTTCCTGCAGTCAGGCCGACTGCACCCCATCCTTCGGGAGCAAACGGTTCCAGAAGCGACGGATCGATCGCTGTGAGTCCGAAAACGATGAATCCGATAATCAGGACAACGAGAAGAATGACGATGACGTTCTGTAGTGATCCGGTTTCTTTGACCCCGCGATAGTTCACAAGGGTGAGGAGTGTGCCCATAACGAGCGCAGAGGCGATAATAGGAAAGATTGGATGCAGTCCGGCCAGATACTGACCGAAGCCAAGCATATAGAACGCGGTTGCGAACATGAGACCAGCCCACATTCCCCACCCTACGATACTCCCGAAAAGTCCGCCGAGTGCCCGATTGACGTAGTAGTAGCTTCCGCCAGCCTTTGGCATACCCGTTGCGAGTTCTGACAGTGACAGGGCTGCCAGTAACGCAACGAACCCACCGACAGCGAACGATACCATACTGGCTGGGCCTGCCCGACCGGCAACGATGCCGGGGAGAACGAAGATTCCAGCTCCGATCATCGTACCCAGCCCGAGCGTATAGGCTTCGAGGAAGCCCAGGTCACGAGCCAGTTCCTGATCAGCCATGGTATCTCACCGTTCGGCTTTCAGCACGGTTGAATCGGGAGAGACGAGCATTCCACAAGCTGTTCATACCGAATTGACCTATCCGAGGCAATATAAAGAAATCGGTTCGATTGCTGCATCATCAATTCGAACCAGTCCAGATTACTCATCCAACAATCCCAAGGCATTATATTGGTGTAGCGTATATAGTGTATCGTAGGTGGTATCCCGTGTCAAATTCGAACCCCAACTATCGGATCGACGATATTGACCGGCGGATTATTCACGCGCTTATGACCGATGCCCGAAACACGTCGGCTCCGATGGTCGCAGAACAGGTCAACGTCTCTCCGGGGACCGTCCGAAACCGTATCAACCAACTGGAAAATCACGGGATCATACGCGGCTATCACGCCAACGTTGATTTCGAACGGGCTGAAGACAAACTGACTTATCTCTATGTCTGTACCGTCCCGACGACGGAGCTGGAAGCCCTTGCCCAGGAAGTTCGAAACATCCGTGGTGTCGTGAACGTTCGAGAGTTCATGACTGGTAGCGGAAATCTCCACGTTCTTGCAGTCGGTGAGACAACGAAAGATTTCAAACGTATCATGCGGTTACTCTCCGAGGCAGGGATCGATATCGAAGAAAAGAGTCTCATGCAGAACGAACTGTTCGAGCCCCTTGCTCAGTATGGAGCAGATACTACAGCGCCAGCCTGGGAGCCAACGGACTATCTTAGCCTTTCTGGTGGCGCAGATATTGTGGAAGTGACAGTCGGGAGCGACGCACCGATCGTTAACCTCTCGCTCGCAGAAGCGGCAAATCAGGGCGTTCTCGACGAGGACGCGCTCGTGGTTGCGATCGAACGCGAGGGACAGGTGGTGACGCCTCGCGGAGAGACAATCATCCAACAGGACGACGTGGTGACGCTCGTCTCCAGAGGTGGTGAGCCAGAGGAAATCATCGACGCATTCCATACATCCACCTCTCAGGTGGTGTGATTACTGATGGCACGATGCCCTCACTGTGGGTATGAAGGCGAGGCGTCGAGCTTCGAATTTGAATCGATCCGTGTCGGTTCCAAGTACAAGCAGTCAGATAGGGGAGTCGTCACGTGTCCTCACTGCAAGTCCGCATTAGGTGGGTATTCGTTTCGTGATCGAGAGGGGAGTGGATAATGTTGCACCGATTCCTACAGCGGTTCCGACACGAAACAGAAGTAATCCACGAGTGTCGGAACTGCGGAACAGTAGTCGAAACTGTGGAATGCGAATGCCCCAGCTGTGGGGGCGATGAAATTGCGACGTATCAAATCCACGAGGAGGACCCATGACAACAGTAACAAGCCGCGTCCTGGTACCGGTAGCGAACGAAGAGGACGCCACGCGAACTTGCGAAGCGATCGCTGAACACCTCTTAGACGAAGCAGACACAACCGACGTTGTTGCACTCCATGTGATCGAGAAAGCGGGTGGAGCACCCGATAAAGCACCGTTGCAAGCGCGTGAGGAACAAGCTGAGCGTATATTCAAAATCGTTGAGTCTTACTCGCAGACGTTCGGATACGCTGTCGAAACACGTCTTGTGTATGGAGAAGATGTGCTTGAATCGATACTTGACGGTACAATTGAAGCCGACGCGACATCGATACTGTTCGTTCCTCGTCCGAGTGGCCGTTTGACTCGACTATTGACCAGGAATCTTTCGTCGCGATTAGTATCGGAAGCACCTGTGCCTGTGATTACACTCCCTCAACCATCTGAAGATGAAGAATGAGCCATGGTGTGACAAGATTTCATATTAAATTTCTTAGTTTTCCGTTTTCGTTTAGACTGAGTGAACAAGTAAGTCTTCCAGGTAGCGTTTGGCATTCTTTTCCGTAGTTCCAATCTCCTATGTACACTCTCTGTATTCAGCACGCCGCTCTTGACGGTGATTCGGTAGTTCGATCAAGTCTTGCTGAATACGGAGCGCGTGTGCAGCACTCTCACCGCTGTAGTGCCTCGAATAATCAGAACTATATTTCCACGCAATAATAGACGTACACAATGGTCAGCCTCTCTGACGATCTACCACAAAACACCAACTTTCGACGACGGCTCGTGTTGGCTCTGGTTATAATTATCGGCGTTATTATCACCTATACTGTAATCTACCACTGGGCCGTCGTAACCATTGCCGGAATAGCGGATCGCTCACCGATCAAATCTCTCCAGGTGGTCGTCGAGGCGCTCACTACTGCCGGATTTGGCGGCGATTCCGGTCTCTGGCGAGAACATACGGAACTCGCATTCATTATACTCATAATGAACCTCAGCGGCGTGTTACTCGTTTTTCTCGCTATCCCTCTCTTCGGCGTCCCGTTATTGCGGAACGCGCTTGACAGGACGCCCCCGACCACGAGTAACCTTCAAAACCACGTCATCATCTGTGGCTATTCCGTCGCCGACGACGTCCTGACAGATGAACTCGAAGACGCAGAAATCCCGTACTTGTTTGTCGAGTCCGATCCAGAAATGGTTGAACGGTTGCTCGCAGCGGACATCCCAGCGATACAGGGCGACGCCGAGCGCGTCGAGACACTCGAAAACGCCAACGCCGAACACGCGATTGCGCTCGTTGCGGACCTCGACGACGAAACCAATCCGACGGTCATCCTCTCCGCAAAGCGCGTCAATCCCGCAATACAAATCGTCAGTGTCGTTCAGACCCGCGAGGCGGTTCCACATCACGAATATGCCGGCGCGGACGACATCGTCGTCTCGAAAGAGAGTCTCGGTGAAAGCTTCGCTAACCGGTCGATAAAGACGATTTCTGAGCGATTTCGAGCAGCCGTCGGAAATGGAGGTGACTTCGAACTCGACGAGTACCTCGTCGAAGAAAACATCGATTTCGTCGGCAAAACGATCGAAGAAATCGATGTCCTGGGCGGAGATGTCAACCTGATCGGCGGATGGTTCGGTCCCCGATTTCTCATCTCACCACCGTCGGAGACGACGATCCCGAAAAACAGCATTCTTCTCATCACGGACAAGCGAGGCCGGCTTGAGGAGACAGATCTCCGCAAACTCCCGTCACATACAGGCCATCCTTCACGAGTCGTCGTCTGTGGATACGGTGACGTGGGGAGTGCTACCGCCCGACGACTCACCGAAGCAAATGTCGATGTGACAGTGGTCGATGCCAGTCCGGGCGATTCAATCGACGTGGTAGGCGACATCACAGAACGCGAAACGCTTGAACAAGCAGCCATCGAGAACACCCGGTCGCTGGTGCTAGCGGTGGACAACGACACAGCAGCGATCTATACAGCCCTGCTGGTCAAGCATCTGCAACCGGATGTCGAGATTATTGCCCGGGCGAACGATCCAGAGAACGTCTGGAAGCTGTATAACGCTGGTGTGGACTACGTGTTGTCGTTACCAGATGTGGTCGGTGAAGAACTCGCCTCGATGCTTATCGACGACTCGGAGATTCTCACGCCAACTGACAAATTCAACTTCGTACGAAAGAAAGCACCGGCGCTTGAGGGACAGAGTCTTCGTGAAGCAGATATCCGGAACAAAACCGGCTGCACGGTCGTCGCGATCGAACGGGACGGTGAACTGCGGACGGATTTCGATACCGGATTCATCTTTGAGAGCGGTGATGAACTCGTCGTCGCCGGAGCCGATGACGCTCTAGAGCGGTTTGAGGACTACGTAGCGTGAGACAGCGATCCCGAGCCGTTTGCGCCGACTCGAATATACCCGCTAACGAGACGAGGAAAGCGTAGTAACCAATCGTCGTTTTGGTGAATAGATTCTCTGGGACTTGTTTGTACGCTCCCGAACGGGCAGGTCAGGAGTCATTTTGGCTAAGCAGAATACAATAGCGAGCACCTCACGGTATAGATTCAGATTTTGAGAACGAAGGGTTAGAGCGATTTCTGGTGCGTCCAAACAAAGCCCTTCCTCCTAAATTAATATACAGACCGCTCAAAACTCATAGTGCGCAATTTCCTGCGATCCACAGGCGGGGCACTCGTCAACCTCTTCTACGAACTTTTCTCCGCAATGCCGGCATTCGTACAACCCAGTACTACTCGCCTTTCGCAGTGCATCGAGTACCCCCATCCAATATGAGCTTATAGATTCTATTACTTAGCTCTGTTCTCAATTCTGCTTATATGAGTTCCCCTGTCTGTATCGACCGACCACAGCTGCATTGATCAAACCAGTACCTTCCACAAGACTCGTGCCTACTTCTCGCATGGCTCTTGGAACATTTACCAGAATTGATAGAACCACCAGCAGTCAACACGAACCTGTAGTGAGCAGACGGTTCACTGTTTCGGCGTGAAACAAACGAGCCCGTTGTGCTGCACTGATGCTCCTATGAAAATCCCGCACCGTGCTATACCACACCACTGACAATAATTGTTCGGGTGAGCCGCCTGGCTCACCCGAACGTGGCTGCGGAATCACCCGATAGCGGCCACTTCAGAGAAAGAATCTCCCGGCAGGCGGGGAAAATCCTGTTGCGGTAGCGGTAGCTGTGCGGACGAAAGCAAGCCGTGTCTGAGCGACGGTTTGCGTCGCTCAGGCACTCACCTCCGGTGGATCGTACGGCTCCTGTCGCTTCAGCATGTAGAAGATGGAGACCAGCATCTTCCGAGCTGTTGCAACAATTGCTATCTGCTTGTTTTTCCGCTGTTTCAACCGTGTGTAGAAGTTGCCGAGGTAATCGTCGTACCGGACGGAAACATGGGCACATTGGACGAGGGCCCAGCGCAGTGGCGCTGAGCCCTCTTTG
>LFCJ01004512.1_pt1 | contig 10204 bp, 11 predicted proteins | sample 643141 | NCBI WGS metagenome assembly LFCJ01 (sample SAMN03766243, study PRJNA286221) | soda lake metagenome | biome: soda lake; feature: Kulunda steppe; material: water; isolation source: sample B1-Br-g2 brine of Lake Bitter-1 | place: Russia: Kulunda steppe | collected 2010-07 | reverse complement strand
TCGTTTTATTTCAAAGCTTATGGATGTTTATATGATGGCTGGTGTTCACCAGCAACCTGATCAGTCAAACTACCTGGCTGAAGGTCAAATTTAAACTTGTAAACTTGTTCTCACAGGCAGGATCTCATGATGTGTCCGCTTTTTTTAAACCAGAACAACCATAAACTTCTTTTTTCCTTCATGAATTAATCGTTTTTTATGAGCAGGCTAGCAGTCGCAATTCTTGAGTGAAGGCCTTATCCTTGTAAACCTTGTAAACCTTGCCTAGTCAGACTGTCCTTGATTTTCTTTCTCAACAGCACAATAGACTCTGCCATTTCATTTCGGACCTTATGGACTATTTTTTGGCTGGCGAAGACCAGCAACAAACCAATCAGCCTAACTACCTGGCTGGCGGTTGATCCTAATCCTATCCTTGTAATCTTGTAATATTCAACCACAACTTGTCTGAATCGTATTCTTCACGAACAAATGAAAGTTGAAGAGAATACGTGATTAAAATCACTCGTCATGAGAAGACACAACGTTTAGTAGAGACTCATGAGTGTAAACTACGTGCGCGGATTGGGTTTGGGTGGAGCACGCAAGCTGACGCGCCTGGAGGGTAAACAGCAACTTTGTTACATTTTGCTTAATTTTTCTATGTACATGTTGTATTCATCAGACTCTTTTTGCAGGGTCTGTGACACAAAACTCCGGCCCTCGGTCTCACCATCCACGCTGGATTTTGCTGAGGCAGGCAATTTTGGCGGCTCTCGTAGGGTCTGGTTCCTGCATTATTGCAAACAGGTGCCCATGCTATTGAGTGGTCCAGAAAAGAGAGAAGCACAGTAGCCAGGCAACTTTACATTTAGTTCTCAAAAAGAGCTAGGAGGCCCCTCTAGTAATATCACGACAATAGGGTCATTTATGACTTTATATTGCTTGTGTAGAAGAGTTCCTGAGCACGTGCATGCTCTCCCACCAATACCTTTCTCACTCACCACTTAAGTTTGCCTGTGATGCCTTCATACCAGTCTGTGTCGAGGGTTGACATGTTGATAAGGGGCAGCGGGCAAAGTGAAGGCGTGACCTTCAAGAATGATCCCTGCGCCAGTCACATTCTGATTTATATCAGTAATGAGTAATTGTTGTCTTTCATGTTCTACTATATTTGACTATCCTAGCTCCCCTGTCTTTCTTGACAAAGAACCTTTGTGCTAAGTGGTACACCCATCTTTGCAGCGTATTAGATTGCTAGATCATTGAATGATGGTTATGAGCATGCTGGTTGTCCACCATCCAATGTTTTACCAATCCGTCCATTTTCAAACCTTCCTTCTTTAAGATGGAAGGGAAATCGCAGGCTCATGTGTCAGTGCTGATGATACAGCTGCTATGTATGACGGCAAGGAATTGACTGAACTAATGGAAGTCAAACAATCATAGGAGGGGCGGCTTGAACTAAAGAAATTTGCAGTATTGCGTGGATTTGGCACAGAAATAAGCTCATGCCAAGCTAAGAACGCAAGCTATTGCTTCCACAAACAACGCGCATAACGACTTTCCCTAATGAACATTAAAGCATTCAGGTCATCAAAAGCTCAAACGAGAGCCTTGTTTCCTTAAAAGACAGTAAGAGCAAGCACATGCTCAAGTGGAAGCGCAGACCATTAAAGACAGAGCGTACCTTTCGCATGCGCAGGGCTTTCTTGCCGTCAAAGCTTATGCGCGCATTTGAGCGAGCATACTCAGGAAGGTGGATGAGGATGTCAGAGCTCTCTGGAATGACCAGCGGCCTGGAATTCAAATACGAAGGTGCCATTTGATGCTCATGATATCTACGGCCAGACTGCATGTTTATTTCGGAGTGTGTAGCAGATTTGCAGACATGCAAGCGATTCTGGGATCCCTTTCAATTGAATGAGTGATTGAATCTGCAATCTGCTGGACAGACGCTGGCATGTAGCCTTGGTCCTCACCAAAGGCAAGGCTCTTGCGTGTATGAGCTATTACATACACACAGCACACGCACACACCTACACAAACAGCACAATCATGTGCGCGCAGCTATCTGCAAAGCACAGGCAGACACCTAGGTACCTGAATGACAGGGACAGCGGCGCAATGGGCGTAAGGATGGTGCACGGCACACTGGGCGCCACCATAGGTCCCCCAGCGCTCATGGAATAGGCTGCATGGCAGAGGGGGCATCCAAAGGGGTGGAGGTGGGCATGCACATCAACACTTAGGAGCCAGCTTGGCATTGATATTTCATTTCCCAACGCTCACATACTGGTCCGCAGGAATGGGCACTCAACAGTGTGGGCCTCCAAGCGCACAAATGATCGGTCACGTAATGAGAGCACCCTTGTCTGTGTTGAACAGTCAAGAGAGTTGCCGTACCTGTTGACCCAGACGGGGTGGATATGATAAGCCCATCAGCCTGCGCGGGAGCACAGGAGCTGCTCAGTAGATGCTCATGTTCCACTTCACAAGCTCAGTTTATGCTCACCTGCCGGAACTAGAAAACATCCAAGCAAAGCTAGGAGGCAGTTGCACATCCCAGCACCCACAAGGAGCCCGGTGTGTCTACTGCTTATCGCACAGAGTAGCACCTGTCTGCCCTTTACTTCAATCGCCCATGCTCATCTGAGGTGGCAAAGGCGACAGGTTTGGCAAAATGTCTGCCAAACCAGGCATGGCTTTCATAGCTCTGTAATAGCTGCTAGCGCAGATGTTTGCCGCTCTTTATCTTTACCTCAACATTGGTAACAAAGTTCCCGTCAGTGAAGACTGTCAACAGCACGGCTCCAGGGAATGCGCCGCGATCCACAACCACCTAAACGCACAAGGTGGCATGCCCAGGGGTAGAGGGAAGCGTGTCTGGGGGAAAATAAAGATAGGGAAGAGGGGGCTAGGAAAGTGGAAAGGGGGAAAGAAAGGAGGAAAAGGAGGAAGAAGAGGAGAAGGATAAGAGCTAGGGGCAGCCAAGCAGCAGAGGTAAGCATCAAATCACTCCTGTAGATGCTAGGGCACTTCGAGACAGGATGCATGAGACAAATCTACTCTTTACACCCACTGAGTCACAAACATGCCCACATTGGGCACATGGAATCGGCCGGTCAGGAATGCTTCATGATTTGATTGGAGCTTTAATGAGAAATCAGATCTGGAAAAACAGGCCCAACTGACCTGCCTTGGTATGCGTGGCGTACTATCAGGTGGCTGCACCTTATTCAACACAAATTGTGAGGTATTTGCCAGAAGCCCAGTGCTCTTGGTGTCCTTCTTTGTTATGTGAGGCGTGTTTTCAGACGGTCAAACCTCATCCAGCGCATTGTGCATTGCCAGTGTTCTCAGGCAGCCGCACCTCATTCAGCACATTGTGCATTGCCAGCCGCTCCCCATCATGCTTCAGCTCACATCTTCGGCGCGTGCGCAGCGTAACATACAGCGGGGACTGGGGGCTGTTGGCGCTGATTACACGGCCCAGATAGTATGCATACTCGGATGCATCAAAGGGCGTGAGGAAGCCCCTGCGGTAACACATCGTGGTGAGTGTTTGGTTTTGAACTTGGAGGAGCAGCTGCAGTTGTCTGCCTCGTGATTTTTTTTGGCTTTATTTCCAATGAGACTTGGTGGCTGGAACATCAACGCTTAGAATCTCTCCCGTGGATAAGTGGAGCACAAATATGCTGGCATGCTCAAGCAAGCGCGTCAGCGCATGCTCATCACTAGCAGGCATGCATGCATCCATGCACAACCCCGTGACGCACAAACAGAAAATGAGAAAAATGCAGATCTGTACAGGCAACCCAGGCAGCGTACTACTGTGTGCGCCTTCCACGCCACTCACAGGGAGCCCATGGCAAAGGATATGATGGGGGGCAGAGGGTCGTCGTGCTCAAAGAGGGAAGCCAGGTGCAGCACAGTGCCATCACCGCCCTGCATGCATGCGTGCATGTATGCGTATGTGTGAAGGCACAGATACATGGTATGGACCGTACCGTATGGTGGAGGGGACAGGTGGGCATCGTGCTCTAAGAGCATAAGCCAGAGGCATCACCCCAACCCTGTGCCATCCCCACCCTGTGGGAATTGGCAATTCTGCTAGACTTGGAAATCCCTAATGATTTATGTGCATGTGCCACTTGTGTGCGTCTGCGAATGTGGCTTGTACAATCGTCAAGGTGCAGGACCTCACTGTGCTCACCATGGTATATTCTGTTTATATGCATCAACATATAAACATGACCCATCAAAAGCTGTAATACTATTTTGAGTTGCTGTTCATGTAGGATACATATTGTGGCATGGAATGGCGAAAGCTGTGTACAGTGCCTGGCTGTACACAGCTAAGAGAGAGTAAATCACGCGCAAGGTATGGCCTGAACACAACCACCTCCTTAGGTAAATCCAGTGCTCAGTACATCACAGCCTTGCACCAACCTTTTACACAGATACACACATTTGTGTGAACCTTACATCCTGGCCCTTGTCAATAGAGAGCGCTGGGAGAGGGATGAGGGACAGGCTTGAGACCCGTGCTAGCAAAGCTGAGAGGAGGACTAACTCTCCATTGTGTAGTTCGCAAAGTGCAAGGCAGCAGGCATAAAACAGCCTCCAACCCAACCCACCATTGTGACATAAAAGTTAACAGAAGTCAACCTACTAGTGTGAAATAGAAGTTGATAGAAATAAAAAAGCCTCCATCCCAACCCACCAGTGTGACACAGACGTCGACAGAATTTAAAAAGCTTCCAGCAAAACCCACCAGTGTGACACAGAAGTCAACGGAATGGACTTTGGCATCATACGCATCCAGCTGTTCAACACAAACAAATGTACAGAAGACTTTCGTGAAGAAGTGGAAAGAGCAGCACGTGAGAAGGTGACAAAAGCCATGACTAAATTAGCATTGTGGGCACGCTGGAAGGTAGGCAAGCATGAGCTAAGCCCAAATGGGATCGCGTCCCACACACCCAGCATGGCACGGCGAAGCTTGTAACACGGAACCTGCATGCATTCCTAGTGTGCACACGCACAAGTGTAGACTACATGCATACATGCATGTGTAGACAACACACACATGTTGGAGCATACAATCAAACACACATGGCGGCACTTGCAAGCACACACGCAAACACACATGCGCATCCACACTTGCACAAACATACACAAAAACACTCTGCCAACTGCGCACATTGGGAAACTCTGTGTGCGCCACCGCCCGCTCGACCACGACATGCAGCCCCCGCGCCCGCAGCCATGACGCTATTTCTCCCATCTTCTGGCTGGCGTCGGGGTTTCCTGGCTTCTTGACAATGAGCACACGTGAGGGGGAGCCTTCTGCCCAGTGCATGACTGCACGCTTGCGCATGAGCACGGAGGAGGAATCGCTGCAGGCAAAAACAAGGTGGTGCTGGGTCTGTGAGAAGCAGACACGTGGCTCGCTGCAGGCAAAAGCAAGGAAGTGCTGGGTCTGTGAGAAGCAGACACATGGCTTGCTGCAGGAAAAACAAGGTGGTGCTGGGTCTGTGAGAAGCAGACACGTGGCTCCTAAGCGTTTGTTTGTGTGTGCCAATGAGGCAAACGCTGGCTAGCTGGAGTAAGAGAGTGTGAGCGTGCATGCGCGCTGGCTAGCTTACATTAGTGTGTGTGCACAAGTGCTTGTGTAAATTTGCATGCAGGCACATGCATTCTCGAGCGCCCACTCATAGACCTACTGCAGCGTGGACAGCCACCAAGGTGGGTGGACACAGGGCACCAAGGTGGGTGGACACAGGGCACCAAGGTGGGTGGACACAGGGCACATGCAGCATCCAAACTCTGGGCTTGCTTTGCCCGCAAGCACGCGACACAGGTCACATGCTGCTCTTTCCGCCCCCTTTCAACGCACACAAATCCACACATACAGCGAAACGCCCCCTGCCACGCACACGCAGCTGGCCACCACCTGCAATACATGAGCAGCCCGTGACCAGCCACCGCACTTTTACAGCCCAGTGCCATGTTTCATGTCTTACACAAGCAAATGGTCCAAGTGCCTCTGACAAGGACCAACCAAATGGCTCAGACAAAATACCCCCAACAAGGCATAAGTAAGACACATGCACCTTGTGACCACGCACCTGAACTTCACAGTGCCCCCGCGCAGCACATCACCACGCCACCCGTCCAAGTTGCATGCATCCGCCATGCTCAAGCTGCCATCGCTGCCGTCTGTCGCACCGTTGCCGCTGGGGCAAGAAATGGACTTGCGCACGCGGTGGGGGACTAACTGGTCCGCCAGCGTGAAGGCTGCACAGCGCATGCCACAGATGCACTTCTGATGTTGTGATGGGGCAGGGGTTGGAATCGCACACACGGTGGCGGACTAGCTCCGTCAGTGAAAAGGCTGCTCAAGCACGTGCAGTGTGATGTTGTAATGGTGGTGATGGGGATACACGGCTTCATTGTGTCCTGGTCTGCCCACAAGACAGAGCACCGTGTGAGGGGGGAGTAACACAGACGAGGGGGAGCGGCGTCTTCAGATGGCCCATCTCTATTGGACTCAGATGCAGATACAGCTCTCTTATGTATGTACGTTTACTGGGGTGCAGCAGGGCATGACTGAGCTGCAAGAAGCAGATGTTTCGACTGAGAGCGGGTGAGAATGGGATATCCCAATGGAGACACGTTGCTCAAGGAGTTCCTTGACTCAAGGTCTGAGCATACACAAGGACACTTTGTACTATCCGCACTTGGGAGCACAGTAACCTGCCTTGGAAGGCTCACACGCAGAATAGCAATGGCAACAGCATTAAATGAAAGAGGAAAATTGGCATATCGCACGCGTGCTTGCGGAAGTAGTGGTATGTTATGTATGTTTCTCAATTTCTGTGTAACAGAAAGGGTACGCACATACATTGCACTCTTGTGTGCTCGTGCGCATGCTTGCACACTCTTTGCACATGTTCGCCTCTGTGCATGCACTTGTAAATAAAAGGCAAGCTTGAACAGCACATTTTGTGTCCATTCAATAGGAACTCAAGTCATGGAAAATTTTCACAGGCTGCGCTGTCTTGCAAACAACTGAGGAACTGTGATGACATCAGCGAATGTCAGCAAGCACTTCATATTTGCCCAAAATCATTTAAGAGGCTGCCAAACCCATCAACATCTTTGCATACCTGGTATTGTGTGGCAACCATCCTTCTTCTTGTTGCTGCTGTGCAGCCGCGAGGCCAGAGGCAACGGTGAGCTCCTGAGCCAGCGGTGAGCAGGGGGCATTGCTCCGAGGGCTAAGCTAGGGCTTCTGAGGCAGGATGAGCATGATTTCACAGCATCAACATGCAGCATCATGCGTGAAAACCAGCTCCCAGCTAGCCCTCTCCGCATGATCTGGCAGCGAGCATGAGTTCCAAGGAATTTGTCGATGTACCTTTCTTCAGTCCTCACAAATTTCGAATTGCACTTCGTGCATATGAAATGTTCAGCCCCGCAACTCTGAATTCTAGGAGTAGTAGTTGACCTCATGGACCCCCGGCATTTCCAGCAAAGCCAAACTGCGTGGCAGCAAGGAAGTGAACACCCAGCAGGTCTACAGCTCCTTCCGCATCCGCCCTACGCCCCACAGCCATGCTTTTTGTCTCCTCTGCAGCAGCAGCATTACGGTCTGATGATACCTTTCCCTCAGCAACAAACAGATCTGCAGCAGCTGCTGCAGCATCAGCAACAACAAAGCCAGCACTTTAGCCAAGCGCACGGGTCGGTGCCGGAGGGTCCCTGGAGAGCTGGCAGAGGACGTGGAGGCAGGGGCCGCGGAAACCATGTGGTTGCAGCTTTGATAGCTACTTTTGCAGGTCAGAGGAGAGAGATGCAATGTGCGCAAGCACAAGCTTTGCGCTGCAGCGGGTTGCGTTGCATCCCATGGGTTTTGACTGCGAAACAGGGTACTGCGTAGCAAACCAGCTCAGCAGCTCAAAGGAGCGCATATTTAGCCAGCTCGGCCTCTCAAAGGAGCACATTTTTAACCTGACCATCCCACTTAAACAAGTGCACGTTCCCAGCATGTGTTCTATTCCACTTGCATGAGCACGAGGTCGCTCAGAACCACACAGCCAGCCCACCTTCATTTCCTGGGGCCTCCACGCCTCAAGTGCGTTGAGGACTCTGATCCATGTTATTTCCCCAACTCACATGGCTGAATAGTCTGGGCTTCCTGCACGCAGACCCGCACTCCAAGACAAAGTACGACGAGTGCGATCCTGAAGTAGTGGAAGGCCTGTGGGGGGCCGCATCAGGGGCAGGCACGGAGACAGGCACAGGTGGGGCGGCCGAGGCGCCGCAAGGCAAGGCTGCGCCAGGTAATGTTAGTGCATCAGCTGGAGCGCCTACTGCAGTAGCGACAGCAGCAACAAGCGGGCCAGGCGAGGGGGTGTGCCCAGTGGGGCGTCACCCACAGGGACCATGGGCAGCTGGGTTGCAGCCAGGGGAGTTGGGAGGGGCGGCCGCTGTGGCGGCTGTTGCACCGGTCATGCCAGCAGGGCAGGGTGAGGAGGATTGGCTGCCGGAAGCAGGTACACAAGCGACCCCAACCACCCAGGCGACGAAAGCTGCACCGGCACCATTGGTGCAGGAGGATGGAAGTGCAGCGGCTTCCATATCACCACCAGCATCGGCACAGGAGGAGGGAGAGGGTGCTGCAGTGGCTGTTGAACAGTTGGCTTTGTTGATACAGAGGCAAGAAAGTGAAGCAGTGGCTGCAGCTGCTGGACACTTGATAAGCGCAGACCCAGAAGGCACAGCAGCAGCTGTTGCCTCTGAACAGATAACTCAGGAGGGGGAGAAAAGGGCTGAGGGAGCGGGGCCGCAGAAACAGGCAAGTGATGCAGCTGCGGGGGCTACTATTGGGCAGCCTGCACAGGCAGGTGATGCACCAGCTGCAGCAGTAGGCCAGCCAAGCGGAGCGCAAGACTGCTTGGATGCGGAGCGCAGCGCAAAATGCCGTCGCACTGACACAGATGCGGGAGTGGAGGCACTCAAGGCAAGGCAGCAGCTGCCAATCCTTCTGTTTGATCTGAACGGTGAGGTGCTGCGGCGCTGTGCCTTCACCCAGGTCCATGCGCTTTTTGTCACGTGTGTGCACTGAGGCATGCGGACATGCACGCACGCACACACACACCCCTGCCGACGCATGCGTGAGCATGCGCAAGTACGCACACAAGCGCGCAAGCACACACTCGCACACACGCATGCGCACATGCACACGTCACGTGCGCGTGTGAAGACATACACAAACACGCACAACACGATATACACACACAACACACACATGATACGCACATACACAACACACACGATATCCACATACACACACAACGCACAACACGATATACACATACACACACGCGCGCATGCATGCACACGCACATAAGCCACCGCGTGAGCCACCGCTATCCGACGGACCCTCTGCCAACAGCTGTGTCATGCACGCCTGCCCCCCATCCCCTTCCCTCCCTGCAGTGGCCACAAAGTTGGAGTACCCCTCACTGCCTCCTCGCCTCCATGCATTTGACCTGCCCTGTAACCCACTGACTAAACATGGAATCATTCATTGGAATGGAGGGGCAAAGAGGTGGCCTCTGCTGTCCTCTTGGGTAGTCGCTGCTGTGCCCCTGGGTAGCCGCTGCTGTGCCCCTGGGTGGCCGCTGCTGTGCCCCTGGGTGGCTCAAGCTGTGCTTCTTGCACACATACTGACCAGCCCCACGCACCCAAGGCAAGCCCCTCTATTCCCCCAAAGGGCACGCCAGTGCCTGTGCATGCCCATACATGCCTATGCACGTGCTTGCCCCTGCCGCGCCCGGCAGGTACGCTGACCAGCCACACCTCCCAGCGCAGGGCCGCCGGCACCAACCTCCCCAGGCCCCACGTCGGCCTGCTTGCCAGGCTCGCGAAAAAGTTCAGGTGGCTGTGCTCCCAGGCTGCAGCTCCAGGTGCTCCTGCTCCTCCTCACTGTGCACAGCGGTCACAGGTGCCGCACAAGGCCTGCTGCATCTCCAGCTACTCAGCAGCCCCCCATCCAGGCCTGCGGCCATGTCACGGCCACGTCATGGCCACGTCATGGCCAGCACGTGGTGTTGGTCGGCGCTGGCGTTGATCAGCGCATGGCAACGTGTGGTTGTGATCAGCTGTGCCCCTCTCATGGCCACTCCCCATTCTTGTGACACCCCCCCCCCCC
>LFCJ01004510.1_pt1 | contig 10207 bp, 17 predicted proteins | sample 643141 | NCBI WGS metagenome assembly LFCJ01 (sample SAMN03766243, study PRJNA286221) | soda lake metagenome | biome: soda lake; feature: Kulunda steppe; material: water; isolation source: sample B1-Br-g2 brine of Lake Bitter-1 | place: Russia: Kulunda steppe | collected 2010-07 | reverse complement strand
GGGAGTGTGAGGGGTGGGGGAGGACTGCAGGTGAGCGGCAGTGTGTGGGGGAGGATTGCAGGTGAGCGGCAGTGTGTGGGGGAGGACTGCAGATGAGCGGCAGCAGGCGTGCTGTGCTCCCGGACTGGTGCCCAAGTGCAGTGCTCTTATTTTGAGGGTGCGCGCATCTACCTGCGTGCATCTGTGTGTGCTTTTGCAGGTATGTGCGATCCTGTCTGTCTGAACGACGTCGTGTGTGCTCATAGGCGTTCGTGCCCGGGTTTGATCATGTCTGCATCCCTGTTTGTGCTCCTGTGCTGTTGGACCAGGGAGCAATGAGAGCAGCTGAACCTCAAACAGACGCTTGATTTCCCTGCTCACGGCTGAACATGTACGTTAATGTGTACCAGAGCGTGGGTGTGTTTATGTGTACACACATTTGTCGGAATATCTAAGCTGCTGTAACTTGCGTACATTGTCGACAGGAATTACTGGTAGTCAATATGAATTCGATGCCCTTGTCAATACAGTACAAGAGGCTGCAGGTGCTAATGTTGCCATCATGATTGTCATGGGCTCATTTCCATCGCCATGGGTGGAAAGCTGTGGTGGTTTCTGACAGGCACTGAGTGCAAGTCAGTGGCTAAGTGCTTGTGCTCCTGCCCCCTGTGCTGCCCTTGCCCATGCAGGTTGGGGGTGTGGGCTGGGTGGTTGGACCGAACGGTAACGGCGTCCGGCAGGCAGTAGGGCAGGATGCTGCGCACGAGCTGCATCAAAACTTGGGGGTGCAGAGGTTGCAGCTGCAGCCGCGCTGTCTGGTGCCGCCGCGCTGCCTTCCCCGCTTCAGGCAGCGGAGGGAAGGTGAGCAGCCTCTGCTCACTGGAGGGACTCACTGGAGGGAGGGACGCCAGTCAGCTGTGTGCAGTAGGGCGGTTCCACTCATGCAGAAGGGGGGCGCCACATGCACCTATGCAGCAGGGTGCATCGCCTTTGCAGCTGAGGGGCCAGCCTTGGCGGCTTGTGGGTGTGCTTGCATGCTGCTCTCCTGCAGTTTATGCACATCTGCCCGGTGGATTCAAGGCAAGAATCTCCTGGTGCCTCCTCAGCGGCATGCTGGCAACACGACCTCTCTCTGCAGCCCCTTCTGGCCTCACTCCATGTAATGTACATCTAAGGGGCCAATGGCACTGGCCAAAGGGCACCGACCAAAGACACCGGCCAAAGGGCACAGGCATCAGGGTACAGAGGCATATGGGCTGAATGGGCCTGGATCAGAAGGGACCTCGGTTGCTGCACATCACTCAGCCACGCGCCTGTGCTTGCCTTGTGCAATGAACCACCATCCGCAACTGCCAGCAGCCTGCCGCATCTGATGAGCACCTCTCTCTCTCTCCCTCCGCGTCTTTGCAGTGCGCGTCTCTGCGCGTCTTTGCAGTGCAGGCCAGGTGCTGAGCCTGCACGCAAGGCACGTCTCTGAGCTTGACAATCTTTCTCAGTTACCCTTCCAATGCACCCTTCCAATGTGCGCCAAAGGCAGAGCTTGCACGTGAGAGACGGCTCTCATGAAGGTCTGTCACCTTTCCCAGTTCACGTTGTGCGCCGTTGCAATACAGGCCAAGGGCTCAGCCTTCGCGTGAGGGACGGCACGGAGATCAAGTCTGTCGTGCTTCCGATGCGCAGGCCCTCTGGCCAAGGGCATGACCAGGTGCGTGCGTATTTGTATACAAGCCTCTCCAGGTATGTGTAAGCAAATTTGTGTTTGAACAGGAGCCTCACCAGGCAGTATTGCCGATGCAGTAATTGTGTTTTTAAAGCAAGGCTCACCAGGCAACATGCCCATCAAGTGCGCCATCAAACTTAAGCCTCTCCATGGGACGTTGCATTGGGAGCAGCAGCTGTTGAGTGCTCCAGGGCTGGTTTCTGGGGCACTGGCAAGGTTGGAGGGCATACGCGCAGGCAGGTGCATTGCCATTACAGGCTCGCGTCTAACAGTGGATGGTGTACAGGTGCATCCCAAGCACTCAGCCCAGACAAGGAACCTTTTTCCTTTCTTTTTCCTTTCCTACCTTTCCCTTCCCTTCTCAGTCAAAGACCAAGGCACTGCAAGCAGGGCAAGCTCGCGCAGGGAGTGCTCCCTAGACGTACCCACGCGCGCTCTGGCTTGGGCCGGCTCGCATGCACAACAACCACGGGCATGCTCGCACGCACCTGAGCATCGTCCCTCCGCGCAAGCTGCCTGCCGCCTTTGCTGGTGTCGCTGTACCTGCATCTCAGGCTGATGACCAGGACCTGGACGCCTACTTGACCAAGGGCCAGCGCCAGCAGCGATTCAGGCGGCGCCAGCACAAGCTGCGCCGCCAGGGCTTTGTGGTTGTGAGAGCCCAGCGCTGGGGCGGGGGCATGAGGTGAGCGTGTGCTGGGGAGGGTAAAACCAGACGAGCATCCCCCAAAGACAAGGCTTGTGTTGGCAAAGGAGGTGAGCATGCCCTCAGGATAAGGCTTATGTTGGTGAGGGAGGTAAACATGCCCTCAGGATAAGGCCCGTGTTGGCGGAGATGAGCATGCCCTAAGGATAAGGCTTGTGTTGGTGAGGGAGGTGAGCATGCCCAAAGGATCAGGCTTGTGTTGGCAAAGGAGGTGAGCATGCCCTCAGGATAAGGCTAGTGTTGGCAAGGGAGGTAAGCTTACCCTCAGGATAAGGCCCGTGTTGGCGGAAATGAGCATGCCTTAAGGATAAGGCTTGTGTTGGCAAAGGAGGTGAGCATGCCCTCAGGATAAGACTTGTATTGGTGAGGGAGGTAAACATGCCCTCAGGATAAGGCTTGTGTTGGTGAGGGAGGTAAGCATGCCCCAAGGATAAGGCTTGTGTTGGTGAGGGAGGTGAGTATGCCCTAAGGATCAGGCTTGTGTTGGCAAAGGAGGTGAGCATGCCCTCAGGATAAGGCTAGTGTTGGCAAGGGAGGTTAGCTTACCCTCAGGATAAGGCCCGTGTTGGCGGAGATGAGTACATGCTCTGAGGAGGGCGCTGCAGAGGATGCGCTGGGTTGGGGGGAATGAGGCGAGCATGGGCCGGTGAGAGGGTTTTAGCATTTGACGAGCATCCTGGCGCATACGGTTTGCTGATGGATGGATTTTTATGCACATGCGGCCAATAGGTGCCACACGCACCTTCAAAAGCACCGAGGCATGGCGGTATGTGTCCATGGCGCCCATGCACGCCTTCAACCCCAGCAGCAACACAAAGTGGCTGTGCACATGTTCTCAACAAGTGGCCTGCGCCTAAATGGATAATGTGCCTGTGCTAAATGTGTGCCTGTGCTGAGTGTGTGCCTGCATCCCTGGCAGCAGCTCAAGTGCAAGCGTGCTGTTCAAGAGGGGTCCATTTCCTCCAAAAGCCTCAAGGCAGCAAACGCACGACCGCGTGCGCGTACGGTCAACATGCTTCTGGAGCCCTGGCAGCAAACGCCTCAAATGGCTCTGACAAGGCAGAGTGAAAAAAAACGCTTGGGTGTTGTGCGCGCGTGGCTGGCCCTTGCCCAGGCCTCACTTGCGCGCCATGATGATGGGCCCTGCAAGGAAGATGCTGCTGGAAGCAAGGCGGGAGGTGGAGGAGCTTGAGCGCAAGGTCTGTCAGCTCTCATATGCCGTATCACGCCGCTTGCTACCTCCTGACCTTGCTGCCCACCAGCACTGGCCGCGGCGCTGCCCTGCCCTACCTGAGTGGCCTGCCCTGCGTGATTGCCCCTCTGCACACCGATCCACATCGCTCACTGCCTCTGTGTGGCCTTGGAGCGTAGCATCCCGGCGGCCGTGCCCAAGAGCAGCCATGCCCAAGAGCGCTGCGCCTGCGTGCCGTATGCGCTGGCTGCTGTGTACGTGCTCGGCGCTGCCACTAGCAATGGGTTTCACGCGCCCTGCGCCTACCCTGCTTAGGCCAGGGCGGCGCACTAGTGTATGCGGTGGGCTTGCCCAAGCTATGGTGCAGCGCAAGCATGCCGTAGGCTTGCCCATGGTGTGGTGAAGAGCGAGTGTTTTCTGCTCCTATAGAGTTTCCCAGAGCTGAAGACATAGATACCCCTGTGCCAAGGACTGCTAAGGCCATGATGCTGCGCCTGCGTGCCTGCCCAGCGCGGCCCTGCACCCGGGGCGTGCTCGTGCCTGATCAAACGGGAGCAAGAGCATTCGCGGGCGCAAGCAAGCAAGCAAGCATGGGAAGGAAGGAGCCAGGCAAGCAAGCGGATGAGAGAGTGTGTGTGTACGTGTCCACCTCTGCATGCACACATGTGCTCCCGCAGGCACGTGCGCTGGAGCCCCGCGCGGAGGCGCTGCTGCTAAGCCGCATGATCACGTCCTCCCTTGGGAGCCGAAAGCACAGGGAAGGGGGTCCAGAGCTATGTGCTCTTGACCCAGGCCCGCCCCTGCCTGGCCCAGGCCCACCCTCTGCTGGCCCAGGCTTGCCATCACCCTCCCTGGATGAGCACCACGCTGAGGGCCTTGAGGGACCAGGCCCCAGGCACAGCAGGAACGAGGGGCAGCAGCAGCAGCAGCAGCAGCAGCGGGAAGAGGGGAGGGGCGAGCACGGGGAGGAGCAGCAACAGCAGCGGGCACAGGAACAGCAGCGGGCGCAGGAGCAGCAGCAGCAGCAGCAGGAGCTGCTGGCGCAAGGATCTCAGGTGCACCTGCAGGTGCCGCTGGCCCAGCAGCTCAGGGAGATGCAGGCGCAGGCGCAGGTGGGTGGGAGACATAAGTGCACGGGAGCGCGCAGTGTCGGGGCTGCGGCCTGTGGGTTGTGCACATGTGTGCGTGCGCATTTGTGCGTGGGTGTGCATGCGTGTCGTGCGGGCAAGAGAGAGCGTGCCCACCTGCGCACCGCGTGCGCGTGTGCCTCCTCTGGCGTGGATGCGCAGGCCTTCTGCACTGGGCTCGCAGTCATGGCATCGTGTGGGCTTGCAATCATGGCATCGTGTGGGCTTGCAGTCATGGCATTGTGTGGGCTTGCAGTCATGGCATCGTGTGGGCTTGCAGTCATGGCATCATGTGGGCTTGCAGTCATGGCATTGTGTGGGCTTGCAATCATGGCATCGTGTGGGCTTGCAGTCATGGCATCGTGTGGGCTTGCAGTCATGGCATTGTGTGGGCGCCTGCTGCCTCTGGCGTGGGTGTGCAGGCGTTGGCCATGGACCCGCGCAGCATGTACAGCCCACACTACCTGAAGCTGGCGGAGCGGTACCCAGAGCTCCTGCTGCCCCTGCACGTGCACACCAAGCCACGTGTCTCCACAGGTGAGGGGGGGGCCTGAGATGCTGCTTTGCGGGCTGAGGCAGGGCACGTGGCTGTGCCGGCGCGCACGCCAGCAAACAGGGCGACTCAGCAGAACAGCCTGCGTGCTAAGGCGGAGCATGTGGCCGTGCCAGCGTGCGCCTTGCCTTGCGTGCTGGCAAACCGAGCGGCTGAAAGGAACAGCCTGCGTGCCAAGGCCAAGCTTGCGGTTGTCCGGGCACACCTGCCTTGCGTGCCGGCAAGCCGAGCGGCTGAAAGGAACAGCCTGCGTGCCAAGGCCAAGCTTGCAGTTGTCCGGGCACACCTGCCGTGCGTGCTAGCAAACAGGGTGGCTCAAAGGAGTAGCCTGCGTGTTGAGAAGAAGGCGTCATGTGGTCGTAGCGCACAAGCAAACGGGATCAGCCTCAGAGTTGAGTGGCGTGCACTGTGTGCCATGGTAGCCCATGTGTGCTGGTAGGCAGCCAGCCGCGGTGCATGCCAAGGTGCTCTGGCAAATAAGCTGCACATCAGAGTCCTGGCAGAAGAGCCGGGCATGTTTGTTGGGCATGTGCCGCCACCCTGTGCCGTGTGCGCATGTGGGCCTCTGTGCTACGTGTGCCGCCACCCTGTGTGCAAGCCACCCTGTGCCGTGTGCGCATGCCGCCCTGCGCTGTGTGTGCCGCCACCCTGTGCGCACACCACCCTGCGCCATGTGCGTTTGTGTGCCGCCCTGTGCCCCGTGCACACACCACCCTGTGCTGTTTGTGCATGCAGGGCCGCACTTTGGCGGAGCCCCCAGGCAGCAGGACCCTGGGTCGCCCTCCCACCCAGACACTACGCCCCACACGTGGGGCGGCGGCTCTTTGGAGGGCTCTCCCGCCGGTTCTCCCACTGCTCTGCACCACCCGCTCCCCTCCGCGGACTGCGGCCCTCTGGGCCCCCTCCGGCAGCACGGCGCGTATAGCGTGTACGCCAGCGACCCCGGTAGCGAGGCGGGGCTGCGCGCGGGTTATACGGGCGCCCGCTACGCCCAGAGGGACGCGCGCAGGAGGCTGCAAAGCATCGGCGGCGGTCGGGGGGAGGAGGGGGCCAACGACCTGGACGGCGCTGCAGGGCCCCAGCAAAGTCCTGGTGGGCTAGACGCGCATGGCGGCAGCCCGATCCGCATCACCAGCCACGCACGCGGAACCGCGGGGTTGAGGGGCGGCAGCATGGAGCTGGGCGGCCTTGTGCGCGGCGCACGGGGCTCCATCAGCACTGCGGCACTGCTGCAGCTGGGGCGGGGCAGCGGCAAGGTGGCCGGCGGCAGCGCGGCGCGCAGCCACTGGACGCCCCCCCACAAGGTACGCCGCGCATGCACAGCTGGAGGGCCTTTGGTCTCCTCTGCGGGCAGCGTATGCTGTCTTGTCTGCCCTGTGGTCGCCTCTGCAAGCGGTGCGCACTTGGCTGCCACTGGCTCCATCTGCAGCTGCAGGCGGTGCTGGAGGGAGTCGCAGGAAGCTTGTTGGCCTGCATAATAATAAGGGGGGAGGGGGGCACCTGCTGTGTCCCCCTCAGGCCAAATGCTTGGCAGGATGTGTGCAGACCTCCTAGTGCCTCGCAGCTTTTACGCATGCGCATGAGCCATGTGTGCCCAAGCTGCGCGCAGTGGAAACCCGCCCCTTCTCCCGCAAGCTGGCCAGGAACAACAACTAAAATCAGGCCTGTGCTGGGCTGCCTCATTTTTGGGTTCAGGGAACTTAACCCCCTACCCTCTCACGCCCTCGCCCACGACGCTCCCTCTGCCCTCGGCACCCCTACCCAGCACACCCAACCTGTCGCCCAGACACTGCCCAGACACTGCCCAGACATTGCCCAGACACTGCCGGGCCTGCTAGGCACTGCACGCACTTCTCTTACCTTGACTCGGTGAAAGTGACAGGCCTGGGAGGCTTTGGCTGACCTGCCAGCATGGAGCAGGTGCAGCAGGTGTGTGTTTCCCCCAACTCACTGCCTGCAGCAGGCGTGTCACCAGCACCACCCAACATATCCTTGCAGCCGGTGTGTCACCCAACTCATCCCCTGACCAACCTGCCACCCGCGCCACTGCCTCCAGGCTGACCTGGAGAACATGCTGATCATGGGCAAGGGCAGCGGCTCGTCCTCGCAGGCCCAGCCGCCGCCGCTGCCGCTGCATCAGGCTGGCATGGGGGCAGCACGGCCACAGGGCGCCTCCTCTCAGGCGGGGGCTGGGCTCCACGTCAAAGCAGGACCACACGTGCCGACGGGAAACCATACTCACTCCGCCCCCCTACCCATCATCTCGGAGCACCAGCGCGCGTCAGCGGCACCACCGCAGCCAGGCATGCAACTTGTGGCCGTGCCGGCTTTCTGCGTGCCCCTGGGCCCAGCCGCAGGCGGCGGCAGCAGCGGCGGCCAGAGGTCACTGGCAGAGCGCGGGGAGACGAGGGAGCCGGAGGGCGGTGGCAGCCCCTCCCGCGTGCCCTCCTTGCCGAGCATTCCCAGCCAACACCGCTCAGTGAAAGCCGCCCTGCAGCAGCACCAGCAGGACCAGCAGCGGCAGCACCAGCAGCAGCAGCGCGCCACTCAGCTGCTCAGCCGGCCCACGGGACGGGCAGGCCGGCTGCGCATGGGCACCACCGTGCCGCAGCAGCTGCCCTCCAGGCCCCACCCGCTGGTTAGCGGCGGTGCAGCACACGCACTGGCAGAGGCTACGGGAGGCACGGGGGCTGGTCCTGCGTCTGCGTTGGTTGAGCATGTGGGAGGCGTCAGGGCGAGCCCCCCAAGGCACGCGTCACCTGGCGCACGTGGGCGCTGAGTAGGGGCTGACTCACTTGCACGAGGGACAGGTGTCGTACAGGGCTATGAAGCACGAGCGTACATGAGCAACGAGTCCTGTTGCCTGCTCGTGAGCATGGATGTGAATGCAGCAACATGCAGGCTGTGTGTGCTGGGCTGGGGGTGCAGTGTCCACAGAGCCATGAAAAGGCCTTAGAAAAGCATGTAGAGAATGCAATGCCAATTACCTTTTATAAGGTATTTATAAGGTATTAAGAGTCTGTGCACTTTTAAAAGTAGGCAGAAAAGCTAATGTGCTGTGATAAAAAGAAAGGATAGTGACAGCGGCGATGGATGCTATGACAGAATGTACTGAAGTAGCGCGTTGGGTGGTGCACTGTGTGATCTTGCTGATGTGACGCTGATCTGATACATAGCTGTACCAACCAAACAATCTGCGCAACCTTAAGAATGTCGGATGGGTTGGCATGACATCCTGGAAACGTATTTGATTTTACTGAGACAGTCTTTAAAACGGCAAAACGGCAGAGCTCAGGAGATCTGCTCACTTGCATCACTGATGCTAGCGCATAGGGCATACTTTTTCTTATGGATCATATTATGCCTTGTCAGTGATACAAAACAGTGGTACGTCTGCAGTCTGCAGAACAACAACTCCTCTCCAGCGTGGGAGATCCCTCTGGAGCCCAGCCGCAGGCCTTGATGCACATGCAATGACTAATGCTGCAATGCTCTAACAGAGCCAGGCGCCCCCAAACAATTGGGGCCCTTTAGGGCGTGTTTAGCGATTCGCGAGGCAGATCCTGCTGCAAGACGCGTAGAATGCTAAATATCAAAGGTCTAGGAAAGTGAGGGAAAGGCCTCTGCCTCATGGTGTCGTGTATCGTGGTGCTATAATACATAATCTCAAACTATTTCATATGTGCACTAATACACTTGAAGGGTTCGCAAATCCTGTTGATTTGATCAATTTTGATAAATACCGAATACCAAAAATGCTGAGGTTTCATCCTCAGCAGTCCATCCCTACCCAACAACGCCGCTACAGCACGAAACGAGTCCTGGTCGCTGCATCCCTTGCTCATCATCCACAAGTGCCATCTGTGAGTGTGAATCTGGAATTTGTTGCATGCAAATCTCTTTAGAAGGCTGGCAGATTCACAGCTGACACCGTACGTGCAAACACACACACTCACACACGTTGGAGTCATACTCCCTAATGCAGGGCAAGCAACAGACCTGCTTGGGCAGCAAATCCAGGAATGTCTCTAGACTTCTACTTATGTCAGCCACCCGGCAGCGCAGCCGCATGACCCGCACGCGGGCTATGACAACTCGCGCAATGGTGAATGTGGACTTCGCAAGTCCCTCAATGCTCCTGGGAGCGGTGCTTATTGGCGGCGGTGTGGTTCTGCTGCAGGTGTGTGGGATGAGGGTAATGCAGGCCCCTGGAGCACTTGAATACTTGCTCTGCTCAACCTCAAGCTTGCACATGCGCACACGCTCATTGCCCATGCATCAAGATGTGCGCCAAATGCACAGATCGTTGATAGGGCTGGCGTAACGGAAAGTTTGATATGATTCACTGTTTGCAGATTGCTAGCTGGGATTGCTGCATGTGAGGCACTTGCCTTTTGCGCTGATTGAAGGCAGAAGGGGGGAAACCTGGTTTTAAGTTATAGGGTTCTTTAGCAAAAGGCATGAGCGAGCAATGTCTTACAGCTTAGCCATGAATTCCAGTTCTTAAAGGGGTCCATGGGGGCGTGGGGCACGAGGATCGCTGCTGAAGCTTGAGCTGCTGATCCTTGTGCGCTGCAGATGCGGAACGTCGAGAACCGGGTGTCCAGGGATGCAGACATTGTGGTGGCCGCCATGATCTCAATCGTGGGCAGCACCCTCATCTTCCAAGGCTGGAGGCTGGATCCCTTGCTGCTGCTTTGTCAGGTGAGCATGCCACACGCCCGCGGGGGCGAATCAGAACTTTCGGGCAGAGGCAGCCGCTAGCCGGCTTGGCCAGCAGATGATGAGGCAGTGCTTAAGTCAAAAGGTTACTTACACGCCATGGCACAGGCCTTCACTCTACGAACGGAGGGACTAGACAGGCTGTGGGTGGTAGATCGCAGCTGCTGGCCCAAGTATCTGCGCTTCAGCAAAGGCCTGCTGTGTTTTT
>LFCJ01004508.1_pt1 | contig 10213 bp, 6 predicted proteins | sample 643141 | NCBI WGS metagenome assembly LFCJ01 (sample SAMN03766243, study PRJNA286221) | soda lake metagenome | biome: soda lake; feature: Kulunda steppe; material: water; isolation source: sample B1-Br-g2 brine of Lake Bitter-1 | place: Russia: Kulunda steppe | collected 2010-07 | reverse complement strand
TGCGGATCACGGAATCTATCGATTCCGTTGATCCGCGACTCCCCAGCGACACAGTAGTTCAGTGTTGATGAACGATCTATGAGACTGCTACGAAATCGGCTTGGCATGGAACTGCTATCCAACTACGCGTAGTTAAACTGATTAGCTATCAGAAATATGACTATCAAATCTTATTGTTCTGTGGTATGTTTGTGGCCTCTCAAGAATGTTTAATATATTTACATATCAGATAATATACCAAAATTCCGCAGATTTCACAGGCAGCGATTTATTATCTGCTTCGTTTGAAAGCATACGAATATCAAATCAGCGATCAATTGAGCTTGGGGATATGTTGGGTAGTTTTGATCCAATAGAGCCATGCGGCGAACGAGACCGTGCGGTGTCACTCTGTGCTGGGTGTAGGTATGGTGATTCTTTGGTTGTTTAGTTACGGGGGTATCTTATTGTTATTATATACTCGGTAAGGTATGGTGTTGCAATCACGCTGTCTTGCGGTTTGGTGTTGAATGGTGTGTGGTGTATCTGGTGGTGTATTGGGTGCTGTATCGGGTGGTGTGGTGGGTGGTGTGGTGGGTAGTCTAGCCACCCTTGTAGGTGTATCCTACTGTAATGTGTCAATTGAAACTACATGTCTACCTCGACAATCTGTAGTTCAAATTTGGTGGTAGTAATACTACAAACCGTATTGAGATTTGTAGAGTGTGTTCTATCAACGGTCTCGTTCGAGTTGTGCTACAAACTATGTCAAAAATTGCATCTTAACAACTGTTCGTATTTTTCTGTCTGTACATGCTAACGACCATATTATAGTATTAAAATAATAAATAAGTTGAGTATAGCTTCGCATGTCAACACGGATTTTGTTTTCATGCTTGTGTACTTATTACAACTACTAGTGCATAGTTTTGATTAGCCGGAATTGGGTTTTATTGATTTCACAAAAAGAGCCATCAAGAACCTAGATACCGGTTCAGCTCGCGGAACTGATCAGTAGACAGAATTATCTCCGTGTCGAATGCGTCGAACCGCTGAAAGTCTGTATCTATCGTCACCACCGTATTCACGCCTTCAGAACGTGCAACTTCAGCGTAGTACCCATCCCAGCCCCCGATGTTGGTTTTGCTTGCCTGAGAGCACCCAGCTTGAACGATGTCGTGAGAGATAGTGTCGTACCACTGGACTCACTTTGCACCGAAAAAGTTCTCTAACAGTCGCGAAGCCGCCACGTTCGAGCGGCCGTAGTATGTCGTCAACACACTGTGGGCCCCAATCACTGCAGGGTATGGAACAATGGCTTCGATCTCGCCGGTAATCCCTACTTGGACGTATTTGAGGGTGGCCTCCCGAACCGGTGCATCCGTATGAGCAAGTGCGATCACTCCGACACCGAACAGCTACGGACCAGACGTCTCAGTCTTCATCAGGTTGCTCCGCACCGCGCTGAATGGCATCTCTGTGTTTCTGTGCGATCGGATCTGGGTTATGCTCGAACGGCAGTGTGTTAGTGCTCGCCGGCGACGTCTCTGCGATGAGGTTTTCCATTCGGTCGATGATTGTTTCGGGATCGTCTTCGGGTTCGACGACTGCTTTGTATCTTCTTCACGAACCTCTACACATAAGCAAGGCGAGTGCCTCGGGGCTTGACCCCGAGGTGTAGCAGACACGAACATTTAATTAACCACGTTAATACAATAAAGTACAGTCAGAAAATCAAAAAGACGGATTAAAGACCTTAATCCAACGCTGACTGAAACAATCTAATGAAAATGTGGTGCCTCTCAAAACCCACGTCGAAAGCGTGGTGAGACGGGTACTATCGGGTCGTGGTGGAGCGACCGACCTTCACGGACACGAACGGCGTGTTCGGGTGTTAATTCCAGCCGACTCTTACAGGAAGGCCGAAGGGAATTAAATTCGCCTGCGGGTGCGGTACAGAACCCTAAACGACGAAGTCTCGGGGCTTGCCCCCGAGGTACTTCACCTCAGAGCTCGGCTCAATTCCGAGTTGTTTCGAACCTCTTGTGGAAGGACGATTCGGCCCTTTGAGTCGACTGTTGGCATATTCCCACATTGAGTGGGAAAACACATAACTGCTTCACCTGGTGAACATATGACTTTTATTCCGAACTCAATGCCTCAACTACATTTTCGATCCTAAAGAGTCGAAGATTATCTCGCTCTTTGGCAACCTCTTGGACCGACGGCTTGAATCCACTTCGCGAAAACAGCGCGTACTGTTCTACTCGCTCGCTGCCGTCAGTTGGTGTCCACCGTAGTTTCTCAACATGACCCTGTAATTTCGAAAAGGCCTCATAACCGAGCGGTGAGTGCTGAAATTTGCACTCTCCTACGAGTAGTGTGGAGTCGGTTGTAAGACCAACCACATCGATCTCGTGTTCCCCATACCACCACTGGCCAGTTTCGGTGATTGTGTATTCTGGATAGAGGCTCCGCAGTGCGGCACAACACAGCGCTTCAAATGAGCGGCTCACGAACTGTGGCAGCTCTGGTTCAATAAGTGCCTCATAGGCCTCCTCGCCGAGTTCGTCGTACTGTGTGCCTGTCCCATAGACAAAATGGAACCAAAAGCGGAAAAACTGATCTCGAATACGGTATCGGCTCCGTTTGCTGCGTTGTTTCTGTTCGGTAATCGGAACATGCTGGTCGACGAGCCGCAGTCGAGCGAGCCGATTTAGGTATTTCGAGAGTTGATTGTACGCTATGCCAGTCATCCCCGCAATCTCGTTCCGGCTTGTTTTTCCCCCAGCAATCGCCTCTAAGATCGAAAAGTACCGTGTGGGTTCTGTAAGTTCCATCCGCAGAACGTAGTCGGGTTCATTATGGAGGCTGCCGTGCGTCGAGAGAATGGTCTGTTGGATATTCTCACGGAGTGTGACATTGGGTGAGACTTCCTCGAGGTAGTAGGGAATCCCGCCAAAGATACCCCACGTGAGTACTTGTTCGGCTGCAGTGTAGCTATCGTCGAAAAACTCCATTGCAGCCCCAAATGGGAGTTGTCGCACATCGAGTTTGAGCGACGAGCGACCATACAGCGGACTGTTGCCGAGCAGGGCTGCTTCTTCCATCATGCTGATTGAGGATCCAACGAGCACGATCGTGGGAGCTGACTCATCAAGTTCGTAATCGAACAGTGCCTGCAGCACGGAGGGTAGGCTTTCGTCTTGTTCGACAAGATACGGGAACTCATCAAGCACGATGATTGCGTCTTGTTCGGCGAGATACCCAAGGACGTCTTCCCAGCGTTCGCGAATTCGCATGACTTCGGGGTGCGTATTGGCGGCCACATCCATGAACTGCTCTAGTTGGAGGTCACTCGTTTTTTGTTTTGCTTGGTAGAGGATTGCATCATCATACTCTTTGAGAGATTGTTTGACGAGTGCTGTTTTGCCGAGTCGTCGTCGACCGAAAATCACCGCGAGTTCGGCATCATCTGACTCATAAAGTGATTGTAGCCGAGAGAGTTCGTCAGTCCGATTCACGAAACGATCCATATGTCATTACTACTCGCACAGATAATAATACTTTTGAGAATCGTACTTTAAAGTATGATACTTCAAAGTATTATGTTCGATTTCGAGATGGCGAGCCCTATACATGATTGTGGAAGCACACATCTGTTAGGATATGATATCCTGCTCGGCGTGAACGCCGGGACTCTCTCCTTGATTCAGGTAGGTCGAGAATCTGAGGCACGAGGATTATGCTCGAACGGCAGTGTTTTAGTGCTCGCTGGCGACGTCTCTGCGATGAGGTTTTCCATTCGGTCGATGATTGTCAGAGCTCGGCTCAATTCCGAGCTGTTTCGAACGTCCTGTGGGAGGACGCTTCGACCTTTTGAGTCGACTGTGGGCATATCCCCACGCAGTGTGGGAAAATCATAGCTGCTTTGGGTGGCGTACATTGCTCGGGGTCAAGCCCCGTGAGGCCACGTTGCAAACCACAGTATCCCAACGCGGTTGGGGATCCTTGCGGATTAGGGCTCAGCGAAATCTGGGAACTTCGGATCCAATCCTGGTGGGTACACCCAGGTCCGATCCAGGAGTTCTCGGTCGCGACTTTCGGTATCAGAGGACTTGAAACTCAATCCGATCTCACGTCCAAACCAACTTTGTGTGGGTCCATCGAGCTTCGTTTGGGCGGCATGCCACGGTGTATGCTTTTTGCGCACGTCTGGGATGAACAGCGTCTCTCCGTCCGCCGTCGTGGTGTGGGCCTCAATGAAGGCATCTCTCGATGCCTTGTGTCGACGTCCCGTTTGGGTTCGGTATTTGCGTGCCCATGTAGGAGTGGGGTAGTACCGAACCAGTTGATTGTTACTGGTGTCCTTATACCGGAATTCGACGTTTTCCGTATACGTGATCTGTGTTGGGATAAATGGCAGTTTGATCGGTGTAAACGCTGTTGTGAGTGCTTGTAGTGATTGGTATGTGGCGAGGTGTTCACCTGAGGATGCAACCACGACATACTCACCGCCTTCCTTTCGACACCGCGGTGTGCTGTATGAGAGTGTATGCAGCGGGGCCTCTGGGTCGCCGACCGCAAGCTTATCACCCAGGGTTAGTTTCCCGTCGTGGCTGAGATACCACTTAGTTTCGGTCGTTCCTCGCGGCAATAGGTAGATGAGGTCATCTGTCTCAAGGCGTTCTTCGGAGAAGTTGTACAGCCGAGTGCCGTATTTGCTGGAGTCGTTCGCATCGGTATTGAACGGACAACTTGCCTGGTTGATCTTCAATTGTAGCTCACTTGCCTCCTGGGTCACAACAACAACTTGATAGCCGAAGTGTGCGGCTCGTTCGAGATTTTTCAAGAAGGCTGCGGGATTTGAATCGTTGATTTCGGCCTCGAAGATTGTGATCTGGCCGTCTTTTTCGGCGACGATGTCTGATTGAGACTCACCGTCGAAAAACGACTCGGCAGTTGGATCGGGGTCGTTGAGATCCAGATCAATCGTCGTTTGATCGACTGCGAGGATTGTGTAGCCTTGCTGGACCAAGTATTTGACAATAAAATTGATCAGTGCTTTGTGAGCCTCTGAGGTCGAGTTGTCAGGGCTTTCGGATTGCGTCTCGGCCTCTATCGGACCGTCATACCGCTGGGGTGTCGTACTGCTACTTGGGATGTAACTTGCATCGAATTTTGGCCCCTTACTAACGGCAGTCCGCTCCCATGGAGAGTGCTCAAAGTAGGCAGGAATAATGCAACCGATTTGCCCAATCGCGTCCCCATTCACCGGAATGTGGGCGTATGAACTGAAATGTCGTTTATATCGTGCATCAGCAGTAAACGACCCTGAAAGGAGATTGTTGTACTCTCTGAACGTCATCAGCTGTTCAATCGGGAACGGATGGTCGATCAGATACTCTGGTTGCCCATTCATTTGGTAGCGCCCTGTACGATTATCTCTAACAACACGTCGGAACTGTGTCACTGGGAGCTGAAAATTGCTGGTCATTAGCTCATCGCGGAACGGCTTGGCGATATCATATGTGTACTCCGTCCCAGGGTTCAGGTGAGCACTCAGATCATCCTCGGTGGCAATACCATACTCCTCATCAAAGACAGCAAGCCTGATGCTCACGATATACTCTGCATCTGTGTTTGAGCCCGCACGTTTGACCAGCAGTTGATACAGATGTGGGATGCGTTTTTTGATGAGCTCGATGAGGATTTCGATCGCCCCGAGATTTGGTGCTCCCTGAACGGAATCAAGCGTCTGGCCATCCAATGCAAGAAGCCGACTCGTCGGGACTGGTATCTCTGCTAGTGGCGATAGATCGAGTCTTCCGACTTTGTAGTCAACCTCTTGACAATGCTCTTCAAGTCCGTTGATCAGCGTGCCAACGGCTGTTTTGGCTGCGTCATCATCCATTGTCCCACTGCGCGTATCGACATCGTCAGCTTCGCCTTCCAAGTTTAGTTGTGTGGATGATTCTTCAGCCTCTCGGCGTGCTTTGGGTGTGGTATCAGAGGTGTTGGTTGCAGTAAGGAAATGATTGTACTGCTTGTCGCCAAACGTCGACAAGAATTCAAACTTGTCGACCGCAGTTCCTTGTTGAAGCACATGACCAACGAGATCATTGAGCATCAGAAGGTTCTTGAGGCGGTTGCATTCGGCGTTCTCGCCTCGACAGATTATTTGACAGGCTTGTGCTCGTGATGGGCCTGTCGTTTCGTTGTCGTCTGTATCCGCTGTTGATTGGCTGTTGATCGATTCATCTGCATTCGTATTTGCTGTTGATGACATTTTTTGATTAGTGTGTGGTAGGTATCAGTTGGTGGTGTGGTCGTTACTGTGCAGATCACTTGAGACTGCCAATGGTGGGACCGGCCACGATCGGTCTACGATGTAATCAGTGCCTTCGTCAGTGTATTTAACCCATGCAGGAACCATATCCTCAAGACTGTAGGCGTGAGGTGCGACCAAATCGTAGTCGGCCTGCGATCGGTAATACCGAGTCAGCCACGGCCTGATGCGCTCAAGATAAGGACCATCAGTTGGTCGAGGAATTGTTAACTCTTCGACAAATTCTTCGGCGGCAGTGCGATACCCTCGACCAGTCCGAATATGGCTCGCCCGGTCAGTCCATGTGGGTAGATCCTGGAGTGGTCGTACCGTTGCCGTATCAACGTACAGTACAGTGCTCAGGCCAGCAAACGTCGGACAGTACGGCGGGTACGGCTGGTTGACTGTCGTGAGATGTCGTTTGATCTCATCAGTCGAGTGGTACTGGTGTGGGTCATCTTCTGGACAGACATATGTGAATTCAGTGTCTTCTTCGACAAACCGCGGTAGTGTGAGATGTGGTGGGTTGGTCAACTCCTCGAGCGAACCGCTGGCGCGGACTACGTTGTTGACTATCAATTGCCAGTCGCCACCTGGCATAAACTGCCAGCGCAGGTTGTGGCTGCGATCGACGAGTGGAACTGTCCCGTCGTCGAGTGTCCATGCTTTTGGGAGCAGATAGGGCTCAACGTATGACTCGTGGAAGTCCTGTAGTGGCTGTCGAAGCACCTCGGCGGCCCATCTGCTGGAGGCCTTATCGACGCCGACAACCCACAGCCAATTGTATTCGCTAACTGCAGTGTTGGCGGCGTTTATCAGGCCTGCGGCAGTGCCGATAGCTACAGCATCGCGTGAGGCGTTTTTGTCGACGATTACAACATGGCCCTCACGGAGTGGTGAGTCGTTGGTGAGGTGTGCTGTTTTAATACGGCTCTGTAGATACTGTGGGTCGACATCTGGGCGGGTCAATGAGCCGAGTCCAAACCAGCGGTAAATTATCTCAAGAGCTGAGTCCTCTTGCGAGAGCGTCTGCCAGTTAGTTGTCGATGGCGACGCCAACACTGCGGCCGCATCCGTCCCCGTCGCTTCTCGGATCTGGTTGTGTCGCTCAAACAGTGGTACAGACACTCCGTCGATGGTGTCTATGGAGACATTTACACCACAGCAGGATAGATCAAGCAGGTGTTCGAGTTCCTGCTTGTTCACCGATAGTTGTGGGTCGACGTCAAAGGGTTCGTAATGGTCTGTAAGTGGATCGGCCGTTAAGAATGCCCGTGCCTCGATGTGGCTCATGAGCGATCCCCGTGAGGCAACGAACTGTGGGTCCCATCGTGTTGGCTTGGTCACACTGTCTCCGCCGGTCGGATACCACAGCGAGCCACTGGTATCGCTATAATCAACGTTGATCGTATCCCAGTGGTCGGCTGCAAGGCTGCGAGCCGAACCAATCTCTTCCGTTTGCATTGCGACGAACGGTGAGTTGACGCCATCGTACAAGGTTTGACCAATCTCGCGGCGTCTAACAGGCGGGTGCGATGCGAGATGCATCGTACGTAGTGTCACCTCATAGGATTGATATGCGGTTGGCTGGACGAGGAGTTGGATGATCGTTGGCTCTCGGTTGTTGTGTATTGCCCACGCGATGATCCTACCAAGTGGATCGTCGGTGTCTCGTAGCGACCAGTTGTCTTCGGTCGCAATCGCCCGATCACAGAGTGTCATGCTACTGCACAGTGGCCCAAGCCAGAGGTCTCCTGTTTCGATTCCAAAAAATTCAGGGAGGTATTGTTCGGCAGCCTCACTGATTGCTGCGGTTGATCCCAGTGCTGGTTCGGCCGGTGTGTGAGTTGCTTGGGAGTGGTCTGGAGATCGCGCGTGCAGACAACAGGTGTATTTGTCCTGTCCGCTCAGTACCAACACCTCGATTTGGTCTACTGTCGCGCAGTTTTGGGTTGTTTCGTCTACAATGGTCGTAAAGTTGGGGCCAAGTGATCGCTCGATGACCGCTGTCCGGTCGTGCATGCCAGAGGCTATAGTGTGTACGGCCCCCTGTCGTCCAATCCACCAGTTTTGCTTTTGTGTCGACATCTGCGTGCGACCTCTACTGGTGGGGTCCGTTGGTGGTCAGTGGTGAGTTGTATCCGTCGTCTCTGTCGACGGTCTGTATTGCCCAGCGGGTATATGGAGTTGATCTGTCCATACCCCACCCGACGGAGTGGGGCTAAAAAATATCAGACCCGCGTTGAAACTTCAAATCGCAACAGATTTTTATTCATACAGTGCGTAACACAATCTTCACCCCGAAATTAGTCTGAATTGCTCTTGTTGTTTTATGAGTATGTCGGTTATTTGCAAACATTTATCAAATGTTATGTGATTATATCTCGAATGACTAGGCACCCAGATGAAGAACCATTCGAGTTAGCTGAGTGGGCTCCTAAGGTAGATGAGGTACTACAATCTCACACTATCCCTAGGACAAGAGTATTCAATGAACGCGAAATTGCCGAAAGAGTCGTTAAAGCTAGAATTGACACGGGACTTATTGTCTTTACTCGCATCGACATCCAACAGCGATTCGATATTTCAGATATCGCAGATAGTACGATCGTAAATCGACTCACAGAACTCGTCAACATGGGGATCCTCAGTGTCGATACGACTTCTCACGCCCATCAGTACACGCTTGCGATTCCACTAGCAGAACCGGCTGTTTCACTGGATGACTGGCAGAGCGACCTTGAGTCATTTAGCCCGACTGGGTTGAATGATACTCCTCCGCGTTTGCCAGCTCATGCGGAGTTGCCGGCAGAGATCTCTGAAGGAGATCCGGATCACCCAACGCCCCAGGAGTTACGGTATGCCTCCATAATGACTGCTGCAACCGGTGTTGTTCCGTCGGATCCCGACCGTCTGTATACAGCCTTTGAGAGTGACTCGGCGTCGACAAATCAGTACGCAACCCCTGCCAAAATTGTCTGGGCTTCAGCCGTGGGTTCTGTGCTCTGTAGTATTGTTGCGATTTCCATGTTTGGGAGTCCACCAGTTGGATTGGGGTTCTTATTCGTTGGGCTTGGGTTCTTTTCGCTTGGAATACCGCTGTCGTTGGTCTCTTACATCACTTCAGAGTGGGCAGATCCCGTCGACATCCGGCCGAGTGATTTTATTTCTATTTTTAAATAAAACGAAATTTTGGTGAAGCCGATGTGGAAAGAGAAGTTCGGAACCGTTTGTGGACGGGTTACCTTCTGCTGGTCGACCTGTAGTCTTCGTGACCCGTCCGGTCGACGACGTAACACGGCGAAGAGATCGACCCACCGTAGATTGGGGCCTCACACACTCTTTCGGTCCCAAATCGCATGAACATCGGCGGAATGGCCCACGCTGCACGGAACTGGCTAGAGTATTTCGTCTGGCGGTGGGTGGCGGTCTTTCGTGATGGCCGTTTCATTGTCAGCACTGGCAGCTCGTCGTACTCGAAATCCTCGGGTCTGAGCAGGAGGACGTCGTAGGCCTGTGCCAACCGCCAGGCGCGATCTGAGAGGTACGACGTATGACACAACACTGGCATGGCTCGCGCACTGAACGCCGGCAAAAAGAGCCGAATGATGGTTTCTTCGTCGATTGGACGAGTCGACCAGTCTTTGCATTCGGCGATGTGTAATTTCTAGAACGTCCGTTGTTCTTGAGTTCAGTTCTCAGCGTCGAGAAAATTCCGAATCTGTGTAAGATACTCCCGAAATATATACAATTCTTGAGTAAGAAAATTAAAAACATCTCTGTTATTTATGTTGGATCCATATCTATGTGTTAGGATATTTCGAAACCCAGCTGCTTCTGCCATCTTTTTGCCGACTTCGTTCGTTAGTATCTCTGACCGAGCAAGTGTTCGAAATACGGCCGCAT
>LFCJ01004507.1_pt1 | contig 10213 bp, 11 predicted proteins | sample 643141 | NCBI WGS metagenome assembly LFCJ01 (sample SAMN03766243, study PRJNA286221) | soda lake metagenome | biome: soda lake; feature: Kulunda steppe; material: water; isolation source: sample B1-Br-g2 brine of Lake Bitter-1 | place: Russia: Kulunda steppe | collected 2010-07 | reverse complement strand
CCCTCTCTCTCTCTCTCTCTCTCTGCTTTACGCACTCCTTCAACATTGCCCGCACAGCCTTGACCTGGACAGCTTGTCCACACGCATGGCACTGACCTGCCAATTCATGGGATGGTGACGTCCATAGCAAATATTGACTGCAATCTTGCCATAAGCTGTCTCAAAGACCGGGTGACCTGTCGAACCTTCCATGTAGTATGTGGACTCGTTGAAGTCCCCTACTCTTGGTATATGATTCTGCAAGGAAGCACGGGCGATCAAAAGAAGAAACCCGTGTGACCTGTGTGACCTGTGTGATCCATGACTTCATAGCAAATCAATAAGTGACTCTATGTCCCAATGGCCAGCTTGAGAAGGAGTATGCCAAATGAGGTGGCGTGGATCGGCAAAGGTGCTTATGAGAATATAGAAATGTCAAGCTAGATGGCTGTGCGACCTAGCGGCTGCATTTTTGGCCGGCAGCCAGGCTGGGAAAATAGCTGAGTAGCCTCCTTCATTGGGAAGGCCTAATTTTTTGGTTTGATAGGCAACCAGCATGCGGTAACTTTAGGTATGCAGAAGTATGAGGTAAGCCAGTGGGAGGACTCCAAACTCAGAAAGGGAGTGTGCACTGAGGTTAAGCATCTCACCTTTCTATGCTTTCCGATTATTGCGCCTGTATGGCTGATGACGACAGCTGTGTTCCAAATTGTATCTCCATGGGCACTATCCCTGTAAGACAAACACATCTTGCTTTTGTTCAATGACTGCATTACGCACATGCACCTTAGCCGGCATGCATGTGCATGCATACTCGCATCCACTCCAGTCTGCGCGATTACGAAGCACACTTCTGGTCTGCACGAGAAGTCTGGCTTAGAATGGGCCTTGACTTCATCAATGCCAGCATATTTTGATGTGGGTATCAATCCTGTGCACGGTCGTGAGCAGCAACATTATTCCTTGTATGGCCAGCTTAAGCTTCATTGAGGACGAGCGAGCCTGGCTTGGCAATGTTCAGGGTCCTATCTGATCTCCAGCTATGCTGCAAGGTTGCTTCTCAGCATTGGGCTGAGAATTGACAATCCCCTGCTTATCTCTCAAGCAAAGGCTGACGTGAAAAGTGTTCCCTGCTCGTCCCTCTAGCAACGGCTAGCGTGACTGCTGTTCCCTGTTCATCCCTCTAGTGACGGCTGACCTGCTTGCTGTCCCCTGCTCACCTTTCCAGAATGGGTGACACAATGACCATGCCCCACTTGCGGGCTAAGGCCTGGCAGAACGCCACTGACGGCCCCGTTTGCGCACACTCTGCAAACTCACACCACTGCTTCTCACGTGTGCAGAAAGCGAAGGGCATGTGCCTGCGCGCCGTGTGTGGTGATGGACATGGCAGGGTGACATGTGTCTGCTTTCCATATGAAGCACCAGGATGGAATGAGAAGTGTACACACCCTTAACAGGGCACAACACCCTGGTACCGCTCCGCTTTGGTGGCACAGCATGCACATGCACTCCAGCTGACTTAAAGTAGGCCACGTCCTTTGGATCTGAGCCGTCCAGGCTGGTTGCTCCATGACCCCTTGTGCATGCTTTGGTCGAGCACGTGCTGCACCAGGACGGGTTTAGAACAGCAGGAGGGGTGCATGGCCTGCAAACAAGTACCGCCCATGCCACATGCTGCATGTGACATGCACAATTCCCCATGTGTGTCTCTTGAGTGCCCTTGTGGCCTCTGGACGCACACCTTGCAGGCCCTGTGTTTCATAGCCCGCCAAGCGCGGCACTGCCCAAGGCACCAAGCATGTCAGCCGTTTACGATTCAATTATCAGTCAAAACTGTTTGCATACAAGATCATACACATCACAGCCCCTTCTACAAGCCACACAGCAGTCACAGGGGAAAGGGCTGGTGTGAGCTCAGCCCTCAGTGATGCCTTCCGTGTGAAAAGGACCCCCTCTGTCCTTCCATGCTTAGCCATGCCTGGCCATGTGGAGTCACACATCGCTCTTGCAGACCAAATCATTGCCTGGCCATGTGGAGTCACACATCGCTCTTGCAGACCAAATCATTTGTCTGGTGGACAGCCCACACTGCAGTCTCCAAGCAGCCATATCTTTCCGCTGTCTTTGTTCCCGGTCACTCATAAGTTTTTCCCCCAAAAGTCACTACGCCCCCTTCAAGCACAGTTCCTTTCTAATGTCTCAGTTCCTGCTCCCCTGTTAAAACTCACCACGCCTCCTGCAAGCACAGCACTCTGACCCCTGCCTCTCCAGCAGTATCCACCATGAGGCCCACCTTGTCTCGGATGGCCTGCACAAAGCAAAGAGCAAAAATCGTGTTAGCATGCACTCACACTCACACTCAAACAAGCATGAGGGCGCACACATGCGCGCACACACACTTATGCACAAACTCAATATCATAACCTGTGTGCAATGCAAAGGAGGACTCATGAGCAAAGGGATGCGCTGCTCAGATCACAAGTGGGCAATGGGACGCGCTGAAATTGTGTGGGGGAGCAGGGATGCAAGCAGCTGTGCTGGGTGCCGACCTTTCGGCCCATCTCATTCTCAACCCTTGCTTGCCAGGATGTGCATGACAAGTGGAAGGTTCTTTAAAGCACATCCTTGGAAGACACCAAGACCACCAAGAGGCCACCATATCAAAGAACAAGCTGGAGCTTTGGCAAAGGCAGTGGCAACAGCACGGACAAAGCGGAAGATCCGCAAACTGAAATGGCGAGCTTCAAGTAACCACTAAAACACGGGTATTATTCGGAATTAATCATTCCACAGCCCTGACCAGCAGTCCTCACCTGCTGCTCTGCAATCCATGCAGTCTTACCAAACTCAATGTGGCAGGGCTGTAAAATAAATCAGCACACTGCACAGCTCCCGCCCGCAGGTTGGCAGCCGTGTGCAAGCAGGCCAGCCCCTCTGGCTCTCCCTACCCACACGCTGAGCACTGGAATGGACACTGAGATTGGATGAAAACTGCAGGGTCCTACCTTGCATCGCACCCGCCATTACTCCTGGGCTTGCTGTTCCACCACACATGCCATCATGCAAGCAACCCCAGGCCAAACCCTATTCACCCTGCCACCACACCTGGGCTTGCTCTGCATAAGGGGCTGTGGTAGGCAGCACGATGCTGTGCTGCACCAGGCCGATGCGGACCACTCGCGGGGGGCGCAGCTGCTCTCGGGCAGCGCTGAAGGCGAAGGCCTTCAAGTCAAAACCTCGGGCGATTGCTTCCCTGTGTAGGTACACACAGACAGGCATGCAGCTGAAGGTAGTGCCTGGGCATGCTTCTGCGCCCATGCCCTGCGTTTCCAAAATGAGCCAGGCCCTGCGGTAGAACAGCCTAGTGGTGACTTGCCCGAGCCCAAACGCCCAGGACCATACTAGGTTGCCGCGCAGGCAGAACCTTATTGATGTGCTGTATCCACTTGACCTGAAAATAATTGGTGAACAATTCTTTCAAGCACACCCAAACAGGCAAGCTCACATTTTAGCTGCATTTCCAAGGCAAAGCGAGCGCGCTCCTGGCATGCCCTGGTTCATGCCGTAGAGGACGCGACGCACATCAGGCAGCCTTTCTTGTGGGATGTATGCCTGTAAAGAAAGGTTAGATTGAGATACAAGCCTGTTAGAGTGCAGCGATTAATACAGGGCTGTTGAGTCGCTCTTAGACCTTGTCCAGGGTCAAGCTGTGTCCCTGTTCTTGTTCAGCACAGCAGCTCAGAGGCCTTCACGTGCCAGCACCTCAAGTAGATCCTCCAGGCTTGCAAATCCTGCAATGTACCCATCTTCAGACTCCCTTGCTCTTTTGAGGGCAGAAGAATTTTCCGATGCTTTTGGCGCCATGTTAGGCCTATTTAGAAGTAATAGTAATAGTAATAGTAATAGGAACTGGACGTCAGCACATTTGTCGAATTTGATCTTGACCAGTCCTGTTCATAAGTGTACCATTAAATCTATGCTACTGAATAGAAATACTTATATGCTCATTATTTTGAGCTGATGGATTGTTATGACGCCACTGATGGATTGTTATGACGCCGGTATGCTCTGGGTCCTTTGCCAGCAAATTTTTACTTGACATGCATGGTAGCCAAGGTGGTGCCTGGAAAGGATGGAGTGGTGTGTGCTGGGGCCCATGATCCTCCTGGTTCTTCGCCAGTGAAGGTGGTCGTTATCATGGCACTTGCCTCGGTGGTGGTGCTTGCAATCGTGCTTGGCCTGATTCCTGTGTACATGGAGGCAGCCACATGTAGGAGCAGCAGCGGCAGCAGCAGAAGTCCTGTCACGGTACCTGATGAGTCCTCCACCTCTTCGCCTGAAGAACCGCCCATACGTGAGTACCCTATTGTGTCGCTAATAGCAACTTGCTATACACCATGCAGGCACCTGAATTGAAATAATGCCTGTCCGGCAAATCTAGTCAAGGATCATGTTTTATTGGAGGACTTGTTCCAGAGAGACCGCAATTACTAGGACATCCTAGGATCAATCCTTCCTTGAGAGTGATGCCATGTGCTCACTCCATGAAGTCACCTGGCATGCCCAAGCCATGTGCTCATTCCATGAAGTCACCTGCCATGCCCAAGCCATGTGCTCATTCCATGAAGTCACATGCCATGTGCTCATTCCATGAAGTCACCTGGCATGCCCAAGCCACTTCTCACTGCTCGTAAGCTGGTAATCCGTTCCTGAGGTCCAGCCTTCAAATAATTGCTCACACTCAAATTCAACAATGATGAGCCTTCTCCACTATTGCCTTGCATTTTTTCGTCAGCGGCACCCGTGCCTCCCCACACTCCTCCCCCGCCCCTTCCCCCTGGCCACGAGCCCGTGGATTGCAGTGCGTCAATTAGCAGCACCCTTTCCTTGTACCAGTGCCTGAAAGCCTTCATGATCCGTTCTGATGAGATACAGGTGCGCGGAAGCATGCCACGTATCAGTGTGTGCCTTCATTGAATAAGCCTCGATACCTACTTACACCTGCGCGCAATTGTTCACACAAAGAGGTCCACTTTCTATCATTCTTTTTTGTGCACTGTGTATCTATGTGCTAGTGTCAAGTCATCTATGACACCAAAGTAACTTGGAATTAGGCATCCTCTGAAAGTGTTTGTGCACATCTTTACTAAAGACTTTAGCATGAATTTGGCACTTGAACATACTTCAAATGGGAGAAGGTTAGTTTGCCTGTTTTTAACCTCATCTTCCTTTTTAACCTCACCCGCCCCATTACATAGTGTCCAGGGATTAGCATGTGTGAAGTGATTTTATCCTTTTATGTCAGGTGGAGAGCGATTGGGACTCTATTCAACCAACTGATGAGGAAGCATCTGGGTTTGAAGCTGCAGTCAGCTCCCTGTTGTTCCTAAAGGGTGCATGTGGCGCTGACATTCTGCCCAATGACGCTGTGAGGAGCTTGTACACTGCGCGCATCTACCAGATTGACGCTGTTCAGTACTGTGTGCTGCATGAAAGGTAAGCAAACCAAGGTGTCCAATGCAAACATGCGCTGAAAACACTTACCTTACAATTTTCAGTCTGTAGCTCTGCATTGGAATCCTTCCATCTTGCTAGGGAGTGAGGAGTGCATAATTTGGCTAGGCACAGCGAAGCTGAGAAAATGTGTACGTGATTGGTTCATAATTGCTACCTGTATTGCTAGGGCATAGAATTTGAATATAACACGCATTGAAAGCTCAAGCTAAATCTTGGCAAGAGAGAACGAGAACTGGATGCTTGTTCGAAGAGGCTTGCAGGTGCAATTATGAGAGCCATTTGCTTAGTGTAAAGTACAAAATAAATGCCTGGGATAGGGCAACTCTAACCCTTACCCCTTACTGCATTCAGGGAATGTGTCAGCTTGTGTGCGTGACCTCACATGTCTATTGCGAAACACGCACCCTAGCAATTTAGAGGGATGGTTAGGTTAGGTTACATAGCTGTATCCGCCGAACGAGGGCAGCTTAGCTGAAGCCTAAAAGGCCTGCAACCCCAAACCAAAACTAAAAGCGCTCAAATCAGAAGAAAGAGATTAGAAGGATGGTGCTTTGTGTGACGCTCGCAGGAATGCGTGTCCTAAAGGTTCAGAGGCCAAGCTCCGGTTCTGCAAAGGGAGTCCAATCTTCATCAGTGCAATGCACAGGGAGGACATTCACCACGACATCCACATCCAGGTCGCGCATCCTCTGTTTGACACCAGCACAGGCAAGCCACCAGCATGGCGTGAGTGCTTCTGCAGCATGGCGTGATCTGCAGCATGGCGTGAGTCCTTCTGCTGTTGCCACGAGAGCTCAAGGTGCACTGGCTGCACGGGCCCTGCTAATGGCTAGACTGCTTGGTCTCACACAAGCTCAATCAGCCTGTTTTGCTAGGAATTTCTTATGCAGAAGCTGTCTTAGGGCAGGCTTTATTCCCAGGCTCTTTTCTGTTACTCCCTGTGCCGGCCCTCCTCTGTCCATGCGGAAAACATGCAACCTGGATACATGAAACACTCCTGTGCATCAGCTCGGTTGTTGATGCTTCATGCTCACGCTTCTGAAGGGAGCTGGAGCTGTTTGCAAGCCAACAGCAGAATGGCCGCATGCTGATCGTGTTCCAGTTTCCTATTGCAACCTGCGAGCCAGATTCTGTTGCTTTCTTGTATCAATGTCCCTCGTATCCAAGCACAATGTGTTAGTGCACAGATTGGAAGCTCACGAAAGGCCTCCTTGCCTACATCAGTGAAAATTGGCCACCACCAAACCAACAATGCCTGTGCTGGTGGTTGCCCGTGGACGCTCTCCAGGATCGCATAGCTCCTGAATAAGGCTCAAAAAAGGGCTCAGAAGGCTCGAAAAGGCTCAAGAAGGCTCAAAAAGGCTCAAACAGGGGTCAAAAAGGTTCAAAAAGGGTCGCGGCACGCCCTTGTGTCACCCTGTGCGCTGCTGTCCGTCACGCCACCCCATTATCTGCCGCTGCCCTTGACCACGACTGCTTGTGCCTGCTCGACCACGACTGCTTGTGCCTGACCACGACTGCTTGCTGTTCTTCAGGCGAGCAGTCGGCCTTCATTTTTCATGCAATCCGAGCCAAGAGCTTTGTTGCGGCTGGCGCCCACCGCCACGCACACCGCAAACCTTCTGCCTGCCAGCCAGCCTACTCTGCGTTTGACGCCGCTCACATCACTGACAGCCTATTCCACCGGGCCAGCCTAAGCATGCTGGAGTGGCAAGGCTCGGCAGCGGGCGGCGGTGGCTGCGCACCTGGGGGCTGCGCCTACCTGCAGCTGCATGGCAAGGGCACCACGAGCTGCCCTGACGACGACGTCTTTGTCACGGCAGCCACAGGCAGTGCAGACTTCTATACTGACGCGAGCAATGCACGCAATGGTGTTGTGAACACATTTGTGTCGGTGCTGGGCGCAGGCACAGGCCTGGTGGTGCGCACCCCAGGCGGCAGCAGCTGCCTCCTAGTGGGCTCTACAAACGTGCAGGGCCGCGCCGTGAATGGCGTGCAGGCAGGCAAGGAGTGTGGGACGGCTGCGGCGGCTAACGCTGTGACGGGTACATTTTTGCATGTGGAGTCTGCGCCAGGCGCGCGTGACTTCAGCAGTGAGGCGCAGCTGCAGGCGTTTGTGAAGGCGCTGAGGGCGGCAGTGGGGTGCGCGTGCGCAGCGGGGCTGTCCTGCGTGGATGGGGTGTGCGAGTAATGCTGGATGGGTGCGCCTACTCTTTCGAGGTATGCCGGCCCGAGCCTCTTGAGCCTTCACAGTGCAAGGGTGCTGAGTATGCCCAGCAGGTTGGTCGAAGAATCTAACCACACAGCACTGTACGGTTGGGGTGTGGGGTTCCCCAAAACAAGGAAGGCTCCCTTATTTGTGTGTGCGCGCGCGCATGTGGTTCATTGGCTTGAGCAACCTTTGAGGGCAGAGCTGCCCTGTAGGTGCCCTGTCAGTACAAAGTGCACTGTAGATACAAGATTACAAGATTACAAGATTAGGGTCAACCGCCAGCCAGGTCGTTAGGCTGATTGGTTTGTTGCTGGTCTTCGCCAGCCAAAAAATAGTCCATAAGGTCCGAAATGAGATGGCAGAGTCTATTGTGCCGTTGAGAACAGTTGTAGGTACAAGCATTCTTCAACAAGTGGGGCCGCTGGCATGGGCATTGCGCTCCGTGTGAGGGTCTGCTTTGAGTGGGCAGCAGTGTAAAAAGACAGAGCTCCGTCTTGGATACCGCGCTTGCCAATCGATAGGGATATGTGTCTGCTTTCTTTTGGGTCTGCTTTGAGTGGGCAGCAGGCAAGAAGGATGAGGCGTGGGTTTGTGCTGCTTCAATAGCCACGAGTGCTGCGATGGTGGAACAGGAAAGGGGCCCCTCCTTGCCAATCAGAGCCAGGAGGCAGAATACAAGTCGGGTAAAGGATAGCCATGGCTTGATTTATTGCCATCATGCGTACATTCGCACCTGTACTGCAAAAGATGGTTTTTTGTGGTGTACTTGCCAATAATGCTTGTGCTTCGCTTCCCGAGTGCAGCTTGATTGAGAATTGTCCAGCGCTCGTGATGAAGTAAAAACCACATGGATACCTTGCCAAGGTTCGCTTGTATGTATAGTGGTGAGCGCCAGTGTATGGTGAGATGAGCTAGTGCAAAGTGGTACACACTAGTTTGCAGTGGTGCCAGTTGAGCCAGTTGAGTTTCTTTTAAAATCCAGTCTCTTCCACGTGCTCCTTCCTGAGCAGCCATAAGCTTTGCAAATGAATGGAACTTGGCGAGTGGCCCTTTATGGCTGCTCGTCATGGAAAGGTAGATGCTGGAAGAGTTGCTCCCTCTTTTTTGCTTAGGCCTTCATTTGATCTCAGTCACCACTTATTACTCAGGTAGTGAACGCTCAGTGCTGACTCATTGATCCGAATGTTGCCTTAGGGGCCAAATTTTGAGATGAAAATGCAGCTACCATGCCCTACTTTGCACCATTTTGATTACTGGTCACCCATAATTTGAATGCCTGAGCTGTTTGCTTCTGGTTAACTTCGTTGCATGCCTGTCACTCTGAACGCCCAGGTTGCATGTTTCACCTGTTGTCAGGTACTATCGATGTGTTTACTGTTGTTTCATTGGTCTGCTCAAAGTTTATTCTGTGTTTACAGCTGCTTCCTTTTTGTTCATTCTAGTTTATGCTTCTCTGGCCTTACTTTTGTGGTGGGGTACTAGGTTGCTAGTGAAGGGGTTACATCATGTAACAAACAAGGGGTTACATCATGTAACAATGATTGTTGCTGGACCCTTGGTGTCCTCCTTTCTAAAATTTCTGTAGGGAGCGTTTCAATTGCATACAAAACTAATCAGTTCTTCTTTAGCAGCTGGCCAGCTTAAGTCTAGATTTTTTAATTTTTTGGAGACCGCTTTGCACTTTTGTTACTTTTTTTATGCTTAGAAGCAGCTGGCCATTTGGTCAGTGGTAAGAAGCAAGGACTGGATTCCATCTTCTGCCAGTGGATGATTCCCTCCTAGCAGAATTTCTGCTTTGTTTTAATTCCCTCTCGACCCAAGGCTGGGCTCTTTATTACATTCTGCCACCGTGACATTGCAAACATTTGTTGAAATGATGTAATGCATGGCAGGATGTGACCGAGAACTTCGTTGAAAGTAACTTGCTCTAGAAAGCCTTGAAGGCTGCGGAATGCAGGCTGCAAACTTTGCCTAGAAGACTCCACCATGGGGAATGCCCCTGCTGGCACTCAGTTGTGAAAAAAGGAATGAAACATAGGCAGTGCACCTCTCCCTGCATCAAATAAAAGTAGGCACCTATGGCTTGTTTCGAAGTATTGTGTACCTAAGTTGTCCTACATTTGTGAAACAATTTGAAGTTTAGGCAAGTTGGGTAAGGTAAGGTTTCAAGGCTGTATCCTCCAAACGAGGGCAGCTTAGCCGGTTCTTTGGCCTCCAGTCAGATTCGAACCCCCAGGTTGCGAGGGTGAATAATCGACTTTCCATCTCAGGTGCCCCGCCGCCTGCTCAAGTATCCGGAGCCTCTCAGGTATTGCTTAGGCAAGTTACAAGTTAGGTTTAGCCCAAGGTATCGATGGGTTTAGACCTTCAGCCAGATGGGTTGACTGCTGGGCTTGCTGGACACTGCCAGCTCCTGACGCTTTCAGCTTGGCTGCCAGCAGGTTCTACATGTTACCTTACCACCATACACTACCCTCCACCCGGTTTTCCCTCCCTCCCTGG
>LFCJ01004506.1_pt1 | contig 10213 bp, 12 predicted proteins | sample 643141 | NCBI WGS metagenome assembly LFCJ01 (sample SAMN03766243, study PRJNA286221) | soda lake metagenome | biome: soda lake; feature: Kulunda steppe; material: water; isolation source: sample B1-Br-g2 brine of Lake Bitter-1 | place: Russia: Kulunda steppe | collected 2010-07 | reverse complement strand
CTCGCAGCCGACGTCTCGATCCTCGCGGACGTCCACGTCAAACACGCCACGCCTGTCGGTGAGGGGAGCATCGAGCGGGCGACCCGGGAGACGGTCGAACGCGGGCGTGCCGACGGGGTGATCGTCTCCGGACCCGGAACCGGCGAGGAAACCGGCCTCGAGGATCTGCGGACGGTCGCAGAAACCGTCGAGGACCTCGAGCGATCGGTTCCGGTGTTCGTCGGCAGCGGCGTAACGCCCGAAACGGTTTCGGAGGTCCTCGAGGCGGGCGCTGACGGCGTAATCGTCGGGACGGCACTCAAAGAAAACGGCGTGACGACGAACCCGGTCAGTGAGGGGCGCGTGCGGGCGCTACTCGATGGTCTCGAGGGGTCGGGTTAGACGACGTCGACCTCTTGTTCGTCGTCCGTCGACGGGATCGCCGGACCCAGCGTCGAGACCCGCGCGTTCTCCTTTATGTCGATGCCGCCGTCGGCGACCGAGAGTGGAACCAGCGGGAGGTGGCTGTGGACCCGGAGAGTCGGGTGTGAGCCACCACGAGCGAGCAGGTCGTTGCGCGCCTGGAGGGTGAGTGGCTCCCCGACGTCGGTGACGAACTCGTTGTGCTGGATGACGTACTGGCCACCCGAAAGCTCCCACCAGCCGTAGTCGTCGTCGGGCTCGCGGAGCGTGGTGGGGACTGGTTCGAGGTCCGCGTCCTCGAGTTCGTCGCCGCCGAAGTCGAGGCGGCCAGGGGCGGTGACCTCGTAGATCGCCGATACCGTCAGGTCGACGCCGTGGTCGTGTACCTGAGTCGGTCCGTGGACGAGGTTGTCGACGCTCTCGGCAAGTGAGGGTTCAGGGGACATCCCGATTCGCACGTGGACGTGAACGGTCAAAAATATGGTCACTCGAGGCCGGCAAGGGTTCTTGCCCTGGGAGGGCGAACACGACCGTATGACAGCACTCACCGACGAGGTCGCGAGGTTCGTCCTCGCAACCTCTCCCGACCCCGACGAGACGTTGATCGAGATGGACGAACGCGCGACGGCCGAGGGGTTCCCCCACGTCGGCCCCGAGGTGGGACCGATCCTCCGGGTACTCGCACGGATGGTCGACGCCCGGCGGATCTTCGAGTTCGGGTCGGGGTATGGCTACTCCGCGTACTGGTTCGCGGAGGCGTTGCCGGCCGACGGCGAGATCGTGCTCACGGAAGTCGACGACGACCGACTCGAGCTCGCCCGCGAGTACATGCAAAGAGGCGGGTACGACGACCGGGCGCGATACGAACTCGGGGACGCCCTCGAGACGGTCGAGGACTACGACGGGCCGTTCGACGTCGTCCTGATCGACAACGAGAAAGACCGGTACGTCGAGGCCTTCGAGGCGGTTCGCTCGACGGTTCCCGTCGGCGGCGTCGTCGTCGCCGACAACGCGATGTACGCCTCGCCGATCCAGTCCGGGAAGTTACTCGAGGTCCTCGAGGGGGCAGACGTGTCGGGGGTAAACGAGGCGACCCGGGGGATCGCGGCGTACGTAGAGCGGGTTCGGGCCGACCCCGACTTCGAGACGGTGGCACTGCCACTCGGCGAAGGGATCGCAGTGAGTTATCGGGTTCGCTAGAGGTCGTAGCCGTTCTCGACGGACCGATCCTCCGGGACTTTGGCCCCGATCGCGCCGTACTCACGGAAGCCGAGAAACGCCGTCGTTCCGAGGGCTGCGAGCATCGTCGTCCACGTGAGGCCGGTAAGTGCGAGGACGACCACACCGCTCGCCCCCGGAACCAGCGCCGCGGCCGTCTCGAGGCCGACGACGTGGGCCGGAGTGATAGCGAGGAAGGCGACCCAGAGGGCCAGCGAGCGGCGGGCGAGGCGGCCCCGGTCGACCCGCCGGGCGTAGTGGGCGAGTGCATAGACGCCGGCGACCGAGAGGGCGGTGGCGACGACGGCTCGAACGGACACCGTAATCGCGGTGTTTGTCACCCCTGCCGTAGCGAAGAGGGCGAACGAGACTGCCAGATGGAGTCGGCCCGACCGGGCTTGCATCGATATCACGTCGTGTACCGCTTGCGTGCCACCAGCACATCGCCTCGTAAATAGTTGTTGATGGCCGACGCGCTCGCTCGAGCCGAGGGAGTGTCGAACGGCCGTGTGTCCCCTTGCCGGGGTACGCTGTTAGCAGGCAGTTTTAATCGGCCCCGGTCCCGAGACCGAGATGAATGACCGACGGAATCTTGATCCCGACTGACGGGACCCGCGCGTCGACGAACGCGATCCGCCACGCGGTAAACCTCGCCGTCGCCCACGGCGCGACGCTTTACACGCTCCACGTGATCGACGAGGAACTGTCGGAGGTCTACGGTGGGGACGGCCTCGAGACGACGCTCCGGAAGACGGGCGAACAGGCCCTCGAGGAAGTCCGCGACCTCGCCGAATCGGCGTCGGTCGATGTCGAGACGGCCATCCGCGAGGGCGTCCCCCACGAGGAGATAATCGCCCACGCCGAGGAGATCGCCGTCGACACGATCGTCGTCGGAACGAAAGAACGAACCGACGAGCAGTTGCTCGGAAGCGTCACCGACCGCGTCGCCCGCGGTGCGAACGAACCAGTAACGATTGTAAAGACCCCGGCTCTAGACGGAGACGACTCATGACTACCGGAATCATCCTGCTCAACTTCGGCGAACCGCCGGAACCCGACCGAGAGGTCGTCGTAGAGTACCTGACGAACATCTTCTTCAACAACGCCGACCTCGAGGACGCCGACACCGAGGAGGAAGCCCTCGAACGCTCCCGGCAACTCGCGAACCGCCGCGCGCCGGGGCTGATCGAGGAGTACGAGGAGATCGGCGGCTCGCCGCTTAACCCACAGTCACACGCACAAGCGGAGGCCCTCGAGGCGGCCCTCGAGATGCGCGGTCACGACGTCGAGACCTACGTCGGGATGCAGTTTCTCGAACCCTACATCGACGACGCCGTCGAGGAGGCCTACGAGGACGGCGTCGACCGTCTGATCGGCCTGCCGATCTACCCGCTGTGTGGCCCGTCGACGAACGTCGCCTCGCTCGCGGAGCTGTCGGCGGCGGTCGACGGCTACGACGACTGGGACGTGTCCCTCCAGGAGGTAAACGGCTGGCACAGCCACCCGACCTACAACCGCATCCGCGCGGAGGCCATCACCACATACGCCGACGACAACGGCGTCGATCTCACCGACGAGGACACCGCGCTCGTCTTCTCCGCCCACGGCACCCCCACCTACTACCTCGAGGAGGGCAGCCGCTACGTCGTCTACGTCGAGGAGTTCTGTGAGGCGATCGCCTCGTTGGTCGGCGTCGACTCCTACGAACTGGGCTATCAGAACCACGAGAACCGCGACATCCCGTGGACCGAACCGGACGTCGAGGAGGTCATCGAGGGGGTAGACGCCGAACGCGTCGTCGTCGACCCGGTGAGTTTCATGCACGAACAGTCCGAGACGCTGTCGGAACTCGACGAGGAGTTGCGAGAGGACGCCCACGACGTCGGCCTCGAGTTCCACCGCGTGCCGATCCCCCACGACGATCCGCGCTTCGGTGACTTACTCGCCGACCTCCTCGAGCCGTTCGTCGCCGGCTTCGACGGCGAGTACTACGGCTTCAGGCAGTGTCAGTGTCGGGACGAGCCGGGTACGATGTGTCTGAACGCCCCCCAGAAACCCGCCGACGAATGAGAGTCGGCATCGTCGGTGGCGGACTGACCGGCCTCGCGCTGAGTTACTACCTAGAGCGTGCGGGCATCGACTCGGTGGCCTTCGAGGCCGACAGTTCGCCCGGTGGCGTCATAAACAGCGGGCGGCGCGAGGGCACCGTCGTCGAGTACGGTCCACAGCGACTGCGCCTGACCGGCCCCGTCGAGACACTCGTCGCGGAACTCGACCTCGAGGACGAACTCCGGGTGGCCGACGGCGACCTTCCGATCTACGTCTACGCCGACGGCGACTTCCGGGAGGTCCCGATGTCGGCGAGGGGCTTTCTCCGAACCGATGCCCTCTCCGTGCCCGGGAAGGTCCGTCTGCTCGGGGAACCGCTCACGGGCGACGGCAGGCCCGGGGAGACCGCCGCGGAGCTTTTCACCCGGAAGTTCGGGAAGGAGGCCTACGAGAACGTCATCGGGCCGCTGTTCGGCGGGGTCTTCGGCTCCGACCCGGCCGAGATGCCCGCGAAGTACGCCCTCTCCGGGCTGCTCGGACTCGAGGCCCGCGAGGGGAACCTGCTGGTCCCCGCGCTCAAACGGATGGGCCTCGAGGACGACCGCTCGCCCGCGATCGTCTTCGAGGACGGTAACGAACGGTTCCCAGAAGCGATCTACGAGGCCGTACGCGACCGAATCCACCTCGACACGCCCGTCGAGTCGATCCACGAGAACGGCGACGGCTACGTCATAACGGCCGACGGTGAACGCGAGGTCGTCGACGAGGTAGTCGTCACGACGCCCGCCGAGGTCAGCGCCGGGGTCCTCGAGACTGTCGCCCCCGACGCGGCCTCGAGGTTACGGCGGCTGCGGTACAACCCGATTGCCATGGTCTACGTGCGCGCGAAGACGCCCGCACGGGGGTTTGGGTACCAGATCCGCAAGGACGAGCCCTACCACACCCTCGGGGTCTCCTGGAACGGCGTCGCCTTCGGCCGGGACGACCTCGTGACCGCCTTCATCGGCGGGATGTGGGAACCCGAACTCGTCTCCGAGCCCGAGGGCAGACTCGCCGAAATCGTCTGTCGGGAGTACGAGGAAATTACCGGCTACGAGGCACAGTTCCTCGAGGTCGAGCGCTTCTACCCGGGCTTTCCCGCCCACGACCACAGCTGGGAGGCACTCGACGGGATGGAACTGCCCGAGGGAATCAGGCTGGCGACGAACTACACGAGCCGGATGGGGATCCCGAGCCGGATCAGAGAGGCCCGGAAGGTCGCCGGCGAGCTGGCCGACGGATGACCCCTCCGGCGTAAGCCACCGTTTCCTGGCAGGCCCCGTCCCTACGTTTATGTGGAGTTTCGTCGTAGCGCGCCCATGTCCGTTATTCGGATCGACGATCTCACCAAACGATACGGGGAGGTCGCCGCCAACGACGGCGTCAGTTTCGACGTCGAGGCCGGCGAGATCTTCGGCTACCTGGGTCCGAACGGGGCGGGCAAGACCACGACGATCCGGCTGTTGCTCGGGCTCATCGGGCCGACCTCGGGGACCGCGGAAGTGCTCGGTGCGGACATCCGTGATCGGCGAGCGCTCACCGAAGCCAAAGCGAACGTCGGCTACCTGCCGGACACCCTCGGGTTCGAGGAACGGCTGACCGGTCGGGACGCACTCGACTTTTTCGCCCGGATGCGCGGGGACGAACGCCGCGAGGAGGTACTGGAGCTGTTCGAACCGCCCCTCGACCGGCGCATCGAGACCTACTCGGCGGGGAACCGTCGGATGCTCGGGATCGTCCAGGCGTTTATGCACGATCCGGCCCTGGTGATCCTCGACGAGCCGACCTCCGGACTGGACCCGCTCAAACAAGAGCGCATGCACGCCTTCCTCGAGGACGAACGCGACGCCGGCAAGACGATCTTCTTCTCCTCGCACGTCCTCAGTGAGGTCCAGCGCGTCTGCGATCGCGTGGGGATCATCCGGGAAGGCGAACTCGTGGCCCTCGAGGACGTCGAAACGTTGCTCAAACGGGGCGGAAAGGACGTCCGGGTGCAACTGGCCGAGCCGTTCGACGAGGGGCGGTTCGTCACGAGCGAGATGATCGACGTCGAGACCGTCGACAGCACGGTTCATTTCACCTACGCCGGCGATCCCGCCGCGTTGCTCGAGCACCTCGTCGGCTTCGAGATCAAAGACGTCGGGATCGGGGATCCACGCCTCGAGGACGTCTTCAAACACTACTACGGGGACGAACGGGAGGGGGTTCCCGCGGAGGCACGATGACGGCCGTTCTCCGACTCGAGTCGGGCAAGCTCGTCCGCGGGTCGCTCCTCCTGACCGGCCTGCTCGTGATGCTCTCGGCGATGTTCTTCGTCGTCTTCCCGAGTATCCAGGCGGAAGCGGCGCTGTTCGAGGACGTGTACCCGGAGTACCTCCTCGTACTGCTCGGGATCGAAGAGCTCCACACGATCGAGGGCTTTCTCGGCGGCTACGTCTTCCCGTTCATCTGGATCCTGCTCGCTGGGGTCTACTTCGCGTACGTCAGCGCGGGGATGATCGTCCGTGACGTCCGGACGCGGCGGATGGACCTGACCCTCTCGAACCCCGTCTCCCGGGAGTCCGTCCTCGTCCAGAAGGTCGCCGCCCTGTGGGTTCCCCTGGCGGCGCTGAACCTCGGGATGGCGGCGATCGTGCTCGCCGGCGTGGCCGCCCTCGGGGAGTCCGTTTCCCCCGTCGCACTCGTCGTGGTCCACGCACTCGGCGTCCCCTACCTGCTCGTCTGTGCCGGCGTCGGGGTCGTCCTCTCGGTCGTCCTAGAGCGCGTCGAGACCGCCCAAGCGACTGCGCTGGGGGTCGTCTTCGTCCTCTGGCTGGTCGACGGCCTCTCGCAGATGAACCCCGACTTCGAACCCGTCGGCGCGTTCACGCCGAGTCGGTACTACGACCCGTCCGCGATCCTCGTCCACGAGGAGTACGCCCTCTTCGACGCCGGCGTCCTCCTCGCGGCGTTTCTCGTCTTGGTCGCTCTCGCCGTCTTCGTCTTCGTCCGGAGGGACATCCGATGACCGCTATCTTGCGCCTCGAGTCGGGGAAACGCGTTCGGGGCTCGGTCATCCTGGCCGTCGTCTTCGCCGTGCTCTCTGTGCTTTACTTCTCGATGTTCCCGGGAATCCAAGAGGAGATGGTCGTTTTCGAGGAGGCGTTCCCGGAGTTCATGTTCGATCTATTCAGTATCGAACAGCTCTACACGATCGAGGGGTTCATCGCCGCCGAGATCTACTCGTTTTTCTGGGTTCTGCTGGTCGCCATCTACTTCGCGTACGTCGCTGCCGGGCTGATCGCGGCCGACGTCTCCGATCGACGGATGGATCTCCTCCTCTCGACTCCCGTCTCACGGGAGTCCGTCCTCGTGCAGAAGGTCGCCGCCCTGTGGGTCCCCCTCGTCGTCTTGAACGTCGCCGTCCCGGTCATCGTCTACCTCGGCGCACTCGCCATCGGCGAGTCGTTCGACCCCGTTGCCCTGGCGATGACCCACCTGCTCTCGATCCCCTACCTGCTGGTCTGTGCCGGGATCGGGCTCGTCGCGTCGGTCCTCGTCGACCGGGTGCGAACCGCCCGTGGGACGGCACTGACCCTCGTCTTCGTCCTCTGGCTCGTCGAGGGGATCTCGAGTGTCGACCCCGACTACGAGTGGATCGGCGCGGCGACCCCGAGTCGGTACTACGACCAGACGGCGATCCTCGTCCACGAGGAGTACGCCCTCTTCGACGCCGGGGTTCTCACCGTCGCCTTCGCCGTCCTGGTGGGTATCGCCGTCCTCGTCTTCACTCGACGGGACATCTGAGGTCACCCCTTCGGATCCGGACAGTCAGGCGAACGCGACCGAGGACACCACCTATATGACGCCCGGTGGGGTTGCGTTCCTCATGACACCGGGACGACGGAAGTTCCTCGCGAGTGCGGGTGCGGCGGCGACGGCGGCCACGATCGGTATCCGGGGGTGGCCCACCGTCGCTGCCCGGGCCGAAGAGGGCGGGGACCTCCCGGCGTACAGCCGGTGGCTCACACTCGAGGACGGCCGACTCGAGTTCACCGTCGTCGACTGGGCGGCCCTCGAGGAGTACGTCGAAGACGAGTTCGAGGACGCAGATCCCGACGAGTCGGTCCCCGAGGAGTTCGAGGACGACCCCATGGTCGCGCCGGCTTCCGAGGGGCTGCTCTCGACGTACTTCTTCGTCGCCCTCTCTCTCGCCCCGTTCGGACTCGGCAGACTGCTCGAGGTCGAGGCGTTCGACTCGACCGTCGAACGGTCCCTCGAGGTCAACGAGGTGGTCGTCACGACCGGCGAATTCGTGCGAGAGGAGATCGACGAGCGACTCACCGCCGAACCTGTCGCCGAGTTCATGCGACAGCTAGAGGCGACCGACGCGATCGGCGGGTACGACGTCTACACGCCCGTAGAGGGGGAGGCGGACGCGGCCATCGCCGTCAGTGACGACGCGCTCGTTTTCGCCGTCGACGACGACGATCCGATAGCGACCCTCGAGACGGCCATCGATGTCGCCGCGGGCGACGTTCCCCGCGTGACCGACGACTCCGAACGCTTCGCGTGGCTCCTCGAGACGGCAGGTGACGGCGACGTCGTCGTCGGGGAGTACGGCGACCTCGCGGACCCGACGTTCGATTTCGCGGGCCTCGAGGACGCCGAGGGGGTCATCACCGCCTACACCGTCGAAGACGAGGAGACGCTCGCCGGAGACTTCGCGGCGATCGTCGACGCGCCCGACGAGGCCACACTCGAGGACGTCGTCGGGGCCTCAGCCGACGAGGTGGCCCTCGAGGTCGAGGACGATCGCGTGATCGCGACGGGCACGTGGCGGGACGTGGAGTGAACCTCCGGAGTGGCTGACAGTTCTTCGAGTGAGAGGCTCACGAGCGTGTCACCGGCGCTGGACTCGACCAGACACGCTTTTGTCCGTGAACCAGCTATCCCGGTGTATGGACTGGCAACCGGACTGGGGACTACGTGCCCGGATGGTCGGGACGCTGTGTCTGGCCGTGGTCCCGTATCTTCTGGCCGGGTACCTCGTGGTCACTTACACCTCGGGTGCCGGGACGGCCGTCTACGGGCTCCTGTTCGTCGGCTTCGCGGCGGTCCAGTACGTCGCCCTGGACACGCTGGTCCGCCAGGGGCTCGACGTCACGGACGTCTCCGCCGAGGAGTATCCACGGCTTCGCGGAACGGTCGATCGCCTCGCCCAGCAGGCGGACGTTCCGACACCCGCCGTCGGCCTCGTCGACTCGGACGTACCGAACGCCTTGGTCGTCGGCCGCAACAGGGTGTCTGCGACGGTCGTCCTCACGACCGGGCTGCTCGAGACGCTCGGAGACGCCGAACTCGAGGCCGTCCTCGCTCACGAACTCGCCCACGTGAAAAACCGGGACGTCTTCGTGATGACCGTCGCCTCCTTTCTCTCGACGATGCTCTCGATGGTCGCGGTGTGGGGCGGTGCCGGCACGCGAGCGACGACGGGCCACCGGACGGGAACGGATCACCGACCCCGTTCTAACACGATCGGCGCGACGGTGATCGCCGCCCTCCTCGCGCCGCTGTGGATCGTCAGCTACCTCCCGGTCGTCCTCCTCTCGCGACACCGTGAGTTCGCCGCCGACAGGGGCGCGGTGGCACTGACCGGCTCGCCCGGCGCACTCGCTTCTGCACTACGGACCGTCGAGGAAGGCCTCGAGGCACCCCCCGAGACCGACATGCGAGAAGCCGCGGAGCTCAACGCCTTCTTTATCGTCCCCGTCGGCGCGTCGCCCCTGCCAGTCGAGGCGGGCCCCCTAGAGCGGTTTTTCGCGACCCACCCCGACCTGGAGGACCGCCTCGAGTACCTGCGAGGGCTCGAGGGCGGGCGGTAGTCACAGTCGACGAAATTTTTATCCCCCGCTCCCGTCGGGTAGAGACGTGACAGAAATTCACCCGGGCCAGCGCGTCGCCGTGCTCGTCGACGCACAGAACCTCTACCATACGGCCCAGAGCATCTACAGCCGGAACATCGATTACTCCTCGTTGCTCGAGAAGGCCGTTCAGGACCGCCAACTCACCCGCGCGATCGCCTACGTCATCCGTGCGGATTCGCCCGAAGAGGAGAGTTTCTTCGAGGCACTCGTCGACATCGGGTTCGAGACGAAGATCAAGGACATAAAGACGTTCGCCGACGGGTCGAAAAAGGCCGACTGGGACGTCGGGATGAGTTTAGACGCCGTGACGCTCGCGAACCACATCGATACGCTGATCCTCTGTACGGGCGACGGGGACTTCTCGCGGCTGTGTTCACACCTCCGTCACGAGGGCGTCCGCGTCGAGGTGATGGCCTTCGAGTCCTCGACCGCCGAGGAACTCGTAGACGAGGCGGACGCCTTCCTCGACCTCGAGGACCGCCCCGAGACGTTCTTACTCTAGGGACCATGGCCGGCCTCGAGGAGGAACGCGTCGCCACCGGCCTCGAGCGCCGTGAGCGTGAAAAGCGAGGGCTCTTGGCTGAGCTGGTGACCGGAGG
>LFCJ01004504.1_pt1 | contig 10217 bp, 12 predicted proteins | sample 643141 | NCBI WGS metagenome assembly LFCJ01 (sample SAMN03766243, study PRJNA286221) | soda lake metagenome | biome: soda lake; feature: Kulunda steppe; material: water; isolation source: sample B1-Br-g2 brine of Lake Bitter-1 | place: Russia: Kulunda steppe | collected 2010-07 | reverse complement strand
TGACGCCAGTGTGGGCGCGTTAGAGTGGCGACTTCGCCGGTCGATTCAGCGCAACGACCTCTTCGATCCTGCGGATAACGTTCCATTAGACGAGATTGTCGATCCTGGGCAATGCACGGTTCTTCAAATGGATACGTTGAACCGACGAGACCAACAGCTCATCACAACGGTTCTGCTTCGTCGACTGTACCGTGAGCGGCTTGACGATGTGCGGGGTCGAGAGTCAGACATCGAACACCCAATCTTCGCGTTGTTCGAGGAAGGCCACCGGTTCGCACCCGCATCTGGTGACGTACCATCGCTAGAGATTATGGGGACCATCACCTCTGAAGGTCGTAAATTCGGGTTCGGACTTGGGATCATCAGCCAACGCCCATCCAAAATTGACCAGGACGTGCTGTCACAGTGCGGGACGCAGATCTCAATGAAGATTCAGAATCCGAATGACCAAGATGCTATCAAAAATTCCGTTGAAGCTGCCGGTGAAGACGTACTCCGCGAATTACCTGGACTGACACCAGGACAAGCTGTCGTGTCTGGTGACGCGATGAACACGCCTGCGTTGATTCAGGTTCGGAAACGAATTACGGAGCACGGTGCTGAGAGTCGTGATGTCATCCAAGAATGGGCCGAAGCATACGAACAACGACAGCGTGAACCGACGCAATCGGAAGGCGCTGATTTTGGGGAAGGCGATTCCACTGGGGTTCAGAGTTTAGATTAACCACACATCACGGCAATCGCTCCCCGGCGCAGCGATCCCGTTTTCCAAACCTGTTTCTAAGTACATATGTGGTCTATGTTTAAAATCAACAACCAAATATGAATGCGATAAGATGACTATGCAACGAGAACCCGCTGAAAAAGTCCTACAGCGAATAAAAACGTGTGAAAAAGCTAGCATGAAGAGATCTCCGAAGACACGACACATGGATGGCCAAGAGAACTCCGTCGTCAGATCACGACTCAATTTGGAACCCACTGCTATCGGCCAGACTCTCACTACCAAAGTACCCACGAGTGCACGTTAGCACCGACTGTGCCTGTATCCCCGCCGCGGTTGACTGCCATAACGATTGCTTCCTCAGCTGTCCCAGTGTAGCTCCGCCCCTCAATTTTGAGGGTTGCGGTAACTTTCACTGTAAAATGGTTTCGCCTGCCTTGTCTACTCGTTCATTCAAGAGTTGAACAACCTCTCGTATGGTGATTTTATTCTATTGGACTAATGTTGTCTATCGCCAGTATACTGGATCGCTTCAGCGTAGCTGGAGCAATTATACCGCGCTATGATTCAAGCCAGCTTCGTAGCCAAGTTGTCGCTGGTTGTGATCGTTGCATAACCTTCTGGAGGCGTAAACAACTAATCGAGTTTATTTAGCGTATGGCTCACGGTAAGAGAGGTCCTTCACTCTTGAAGCTACACTGAACAAGGCCAATTAATTACTGTAAGTCCATTATATTTGGATTCGTACCGAATAATGCGTCTCCGATTGTAGTCGCCCCCTCAGCATCTTCCAAACTGAAATGTGCTCTAAACTCTTCAGCAGCGAGCATATAGTATGGGCTCCCACTATATTGTCCACTTCCGGGAGATGCCCGCCGGAAGCCAAGTACACGGTGGTTTCCATTTCGGGTTTGTGAGATTTGTAGACGTTTTCTCCCTTCCTCTTGGTTACCAATTTCTGCAATCTCTTTCGTACCACCTTGGGTAATATTATGTTTGTTCGCAAACTCATCTAATGGTTCGAAGTTCCCTTTCTGTAGCGCGCTTCGAAGTTCCGGATGAGAATTCTCCAAATGTTCAAGAAGAGCCTCTAACTCCCCCTGTGAAATATAGAAATCGCTGATTCCGTCTTTCTTCGGCAAGCTATGAAAATGAACGGCGTATTCCGGACTTGATGATTCTGCTGCCGGTGTCACAACGTTCATATTCGGTTGGAAGCGCAGAGAAATAAATTTCTGGCCGCTGCTGTATTGTGACTCTGATTCACTCAACTTTAGACCATGTATTTCGAGATACCGTTTGAATTGAGAGGCAAGGAAATTAGACCGATTAGATGGTTCATTTCTGCTGGTATCCTGACCTCCGAGAATCGATTCAATATTGTTATGAACTCTTTTCCAAGAGACGGTTGCATAGTTCTCGTCCTGCACCTGAAGCAGCGACTTGTAATCCCCCATTTCACTTGTACCAAGCTCTTCTCCCTGGAATTTACTCTCCTGGATGATGGCATATTTGTCATCGACGTAGATGACGCCATCTACTCTTTTTTTACTCTCTTCCACGTCCTCGTTTGTCGGCTCATAATCTTCATTTTCGAGCGGGTCGTGGCCTGTTCCGGAAACCCCCACTAGTGCCAGAGTTCGTCCTCCAGTATTGATGTCAGAAATCTGTACCTGTGTATTTGTAGTAACATTATCAGCAGTCACTGTGTCAAGTACATCAGAGCGAATCTCTAGGTTCTTTGTTGTGGCATCGAGAATCGCCTGGATTAGTTCGTTGTCGCCAAAATCAACCAGATGGAGGTGGGCCTTTGTTGTGTTGTCTTCAAGCTGTTTACCAGGGTCAGCAGCGTTATTCCGTTCACTCGGTCCTCTGAATGAGACAAATATGTTAGCTCGCCGTCCTTCCATGCTCATTCGTATTAACTACTATACGATAAATTCACTTCAAATATACATCTTTTCAGTAGTTTTATTTAGCCATAGCACCAATTTTTGTTATACATAGACTTAGATAAATCTAGTTATAATTATGTGTTGTGAGATACGAACGAGTGACGAAGAGTCACAGCACACCAAGTGGGAGAACGAGGTGTACTTGTCCAAGGATACAACCCAGGCTACGCTGTAATCCCACCGATCACGACTTGGCCACTTCATCCGATGGTGCAATAAGAAAGAAATTGAGAACCTGAACGAGCTGAGCGGACGGCAACTTCACGAGTTTCGGATCTGGCGACGCGTCGAAGGTGACCTTGCACCAGCCACAGAAAAAACCCAGATGGACACGTTGCGCGTGTTCATCAAATGTCTAGAGTCAATCGACGGCGTCGAACAGGATTTGCATGCCAAAGTGTTGTCGCCGACACTGACCGGAAACGACAACATCCGAGACGATGCTGGATCCTGAGCGAGCGGAACAGATATTGGAATATCTACGGAAATACGAGTACGCGTCGCGGTCGCACGTGGCGCTGGAGGTAATGTGGCATACAATGCTGCGAGTTGGAGCAATCCACGCACTGGATTGTGAGAACTACGATCCTGCAAAACAAGCTCTTGAAGTAATCCATCGGCCAGAAACTGGGGCACCATTGAAGAACGGTTAGACAAAAGAGCGTTTCGTCGCGCTTTCAGAAGGCGTTTGTGAGGTGCTGGATGACTGTATCGAGCACCAACGGCCAACAGTTACCGACGAGCACGGCCGAGAACCACTCGCGACAACGCCAGGAGGGCGTGCTCACACAATAACCCTTCGTGGCGACTGCTATCGATACACTCGGCCGTGTATACTGACAAAAGAGTGTCCCCATGGACGTGATACCGATGAGTGTTCAGCGACTGACTACGACGGTGCTTCGGAGTGCCCTTCCTCTGTGAGCACTCATGCTCTCCGACGGGGCGGCATCACACACGCGCTCTCGGAAGATTGACCGATGAAGGCGGTTGGGGACTGGGCGAATGTCTCTGAGACGGTGCTGGAGATGCACTACGATCCTCGCTCGGAAGAAGAAAAAATGGAACAACGGAGGGAACACTTGGATAACTTCTGAAGGTCGTGAGTTGTTACGATCGCTGGATCAGCAGTATCGGATGCTGTGGCTTTCAGTAGGACGTGGTCAGGTTGGACGCGGTTACGGTCAGGGGTGGTTCGCCCCGGTGTGATCAAGTTTTTGAACACTACTGGTGCCATAAGAGTCTTCTATATCTACAGGAGATTATACATATCATGTCCGACAGTCTGAGTGACTCACGAACTATCTATACGGTTGGTTTCACCAAAAAGGACGCAGAAAGTTTTTTTGGTTTGCTTGAAGAGGCCGGTATCCAGCGTTTGCTCGATGTCCGTATCAATAACCGTTCCCAGCTGTCTGGTTTCGCTAAGCGAGATGATCTAAAGTTCTTCCTCGGTGAGTTGCTTGACGCTGAGTACGAGCATCGAGAAGCGCTGGCTCCAACAAAGGAGTTACTTAATTTATGGCGTGATGACGCTATCACTTGGTCTGAATATGAACGGCGTTTCAGACAGATTTTAATTGATCGCGAGGTAGAGAAATCAATCGACCCAGGCCTGTTCGAAGAACCTACCGTGCTACTCTGCAGTGAACACAAGCCTGGGCAATGTCACCGCCGGCTTGTCGTCGAATACCTTGACGAACACTGGGGGAATGTGGAGGGCGTTCACCTGATGGAGTAGTCCTATGAAAGACGCCATCGAAATAATTTGTCTCGCAAATTCCGAGAAGCACGGGGACCGTTGTGTAGCCGGAGTGCGACTTGATACGGGCGGGTGGCTACGTCCGGTTTCGGACGACACTGGCGCAGGACTCTTAGAGATCCAATACGAGACTGCTTCCGGTCACCATCCTGAACCGCTTGATATCATTCGAATAAAACTTGATCACCAACGGCCCAAATACCACCAACCCGAAAACTGGGTCATTTCAGGTGAGAAATGGACGCTTGTTGACACTGAGTTGCATGAACTATCAATATTAGCAATCAACGCTGCTCTGCAGCGAGAAGGTTATATTTTGCATGATGACCGCCACGCCATTGCAAAACGCGAACTGAAAGAGATGCCTGTTTTTCGATCTCTCACGCTTGTTTCTCCGACAGACCCTGAATTCTTTATTCGTGAGAAAGACGGAGGCACTTTTCAACCACGAACAACTTTTGAATTCGATGGTCGCGAGTACGACTTACCAATTACTGATCCGAAGTGGCGTGAGCAAGCCAGAATAGGAGGAATTGGATCACTCCCGTCCGCAGAAATCGTGAACGACGACGAGGAGATCCTATTTACGATTAGCCTGGGAGAAGCGGTCGAGAACAAGATGTGTTACAAAATTGTGGCTGCGATTTTTACTATGGACTCAAACCACCTTATCGGGCTTTAATCAGCGTCCAGTTCGACTTCGAGGTTCCCCCGGAGGTATCCTAATATAACATCCCCGTGACAGGCCTTAGGCTTGCACCAACAGCCAAGCGTTTCTCCACGCAGATCCTCAACGGCCTCACGGAACTCGGGATCTGACTGGATTTTATTCTTAAACCATTTTTCATATTGGGCGACACTCTCTTCTCTCGTATAGTCACCGCCGTGGTTTTCCAGTCGAAACGGGTTTCCAAATTGGGTGTTTCGATCAACCATCCGGACGCCTTCTTTTCCATGTCGACTCACATTCACGAGTTCGGTCTTTGGTTCACCCGTTAGTGTAGATTGATAGCACATAGCTGGAGATCCTCTGTGTTTGTCTGATCCATAGATGGGGTCCTAATACTAAATATTTTCAGTATCGTCAAGAGGATGGCAGTTACTGCCCTCTGAAATCACTCATCTGCAAAGCCGATAAAAGAACGTTGTTAGCACTTGAAATGGAGTCCGAGTCATTGTTCGATGAACTCGGTATTATTGCTGATGACAACCTGAACTTCGGTCTTTCTCGGCACTGTCTAGTTGAGTCAGTTTGAGAAGCAATCAGACCGTTGAGTTGATTTGGACTAATGTTCGCAGACCTGCTCAGCGAGAAGTACGACGCGAATTTAGAAGAAGCTTGGTATCAATGAGGCGCTTCGGGAGAAACTTGAGGTAGGTCTTGGCAACTTAGGTGCGACTGAGTGAGCCAGGTCCCGAAATAGTCTCTTCGTATTCTGAACGTCACCGACTCACTGATATCTCGTCACTGTCAGCATCATCGACGCCGACGGCTCCCAGCGATACGATTGAGACAGCAAGCACGGCCAGTTTGGATAGTGTGCCCTTCATCGAAATAGCAGGTGACGCCTGCTTTCACGGCGATATCGTAGACGCCGATGATGGCCAGCACGGTTCCTAGCATCATGCCGAGTTCGGTCCCGAGCGCGTCGAACAGCGCGAAGTCCAAAATCACGTACGGCAACCAAAGGGTGGTCGTTATTGCGGTCAGCACACCGACTGCAAGTTTCAGTGTCATTGCGTCCAGCCATTTGGTTGATAAGTTTATTTAATTCCGTAATCCGATTGCAATACCTTGGTGTTCCGGGTAGTCACACAACTTTATAACAAAGCGGGTTGCCCGACAGCTATGGCACTAAACAAACTCAGACAGCTCGATCAAGATTCGGCCGGGATCACGCTGCCGAAAGACGAACTTCGTTTCTTGGGGCTACTGAATGAAAACGGACAGGTCGACGGTGAATACATCTGTCATATCCAGCACAATCCGGATGACTTAGAGTGGCGAGTCCGGTTAGTAGACGAACTCGAGTTCAGCGTCGTTTCCAACAAGCCACTGCTGGAACGGCTAAGACTGTGCACCGTTATCAGCTAGTCCCATCACGTGCTGATCCGGTCAGCGTTGTTTCTCGATCCCGTATTCGGCGCTTTCGACGATCGTCCCCAACTCGTCAATGAGACTGGTAGACACGATTGCCCGAAAATCTACGGCAGTCCGGGCTGGGGAGCTATCAAAAGAATTGATCGTCCCCGGACCAATATCAAAGGCATCTAGGTTCATCTGATTTAGAGTACGGTCTCAAGGACTGCAATTCTGCTGATCGCCGGTTTAGAAGAATTGTAGGGTGTATTTCGGGCGGGTAATTCTTTTCGTTGCCGATTTAGAAGAATTGTCCACATCTGTGTGAAATCTGCTTTCCTAATTCGATTCATATGATTTTAAAAATCAGTCCGAATAGACGAACAGCACTCACTGTAAGCGAACTAATAATTGTTGGTGATGACGACTGGATCAGTTCACTCAGCTTCGCATGGAACCAGCTTATCTGAACACTACCGGTCAGCGGTCAGCACGGAAGCGAACCAGCACCTCGGTGATCTTCCAAGAATGAATATTCGGTGAGGTGGCTTACGAGTGGATTTCGGAGGCAACATACAAACGACGGCCGAATGATCTATTATTGATCCAGAAAATGTCTGTTCCAAGTCAGTAAATTATGATTCTTTCTGGTAAAAATAGAGTGGCGGAAAGCGATTCAATTAGAGTACGAGTTCTTTATAAGGGAAATGAGATGATCAAGATTGATCGGCCATTTCGGCAACAGCCTCTCAAAATTAACCTTCCGGACACCACATTAGACTCAGTCTTTGATCATGAAGGAACGTATGAGCTCGTCGGAACAGTTAGGAAGATGATTTATGCGGAACTCCAGGGGCCAGACTATCTGTTTCTGGAATCCGATTTCCAAGTAAACTGTATATCTAATTCTTTCCTTCAAATCGAATCATCGAATGGACCTGATGATAGCCAATCAATTGGCTATACCCAAACTAATGTTGATTTCGATGTAGAATCGCTATCAGATGTCGTTATTGAAGAAAAAAGCCGATAAAATATCTTGGGCTTATGGGTAGAATACTCTCTGAGAAGACATTAAAATCGCCGAGACTTGCAGGCCCTTCCGAAGAGAGTTCCATACCCGATCGACTTCGAATTGATGGACGAATCCCGACTTGGAAGGAGGCCACACGTCGGTTCAGAGATTTTGTAGATTATCTTGAACAAGATGATGTTGATGCTTATCGCGCTCTGGATTTCGAGACATTCACAAGTGGGTGGGCAAGTGCTGCATGGAGCGAACTGTATCGGATTGATCGAAAGGCATGTCATTGGGCAAAATCAACCGTTTTGATTACATTCAGTGGCTCATACTGGCTCGATAAGGAATCAGAAACGTTTCTGCCCCCTATCACATACTTGGCACGGCTTCAGTCCTCGAGACAGGCACGGCAAAAGGCACTTAGCCGCGCTTTAGAAGATGTCGACCGGTGGCAGTCTGTTCGTGTTATCGGGGGGAACGGGTACAATGGCTACCCTCGCGTCTTTTTAGGACTCTATCTTTCAGATGTCGTCCAGAATGACACATTTTCTCAGGTACTTGAATCGCACGTCAATAATTGCCCGATTGCTGAAAATAATGCTCACGATTTTCACAACGTACTGAATGTTAACGTTGTACCAAAGCACAAATCTCGGCTCATTCATACGCTTGGACAGAAGGTTCCGGCGCTCAATTCTAAGAAGAATATCACCTATGAAAACTGGGAGAAACAAAAAATAGCCACAGTATTGCACGGAGGTGGATGGCGTCCCTATTCCTTCGGTATCAGTATATAAATAAAAGTTGAAAATCGAAGGACTGCAACAAGGTGAATATTATCGGTCATGACTCTAGTACTTTCAAGCAATTGCTTTTTATCTCCCGATTTGATTGAAGATGTTGTTAATAGAAGCACTGGGTCGACCGTTACGTTCTCACAATCAAACCAATGACGCCTCTATAAATCAAAAAGTGCAGGCTGACTATGCTGTAAGAGAGACTTGGTCAGACTATTTAAAGAGAACTTTATATCGCACGGTTAAACTGAGCGCTCATATTAGTGATAGTTCGTATAAATCACTAGTGTTCTTCGTGTTCAGAAGTGAAAAAGAGCATGAACTAGCGTGGAAAGAAGTCCCGTTCACAGCGGGTGAATTTGTATGATACGATTTGAGTGATCATCTTATTGAGGTGATCATGACGGTAATATTGACAAATCAATATGAGTGCTCGTGGTAACGAGTAGACCAATTAATTAAACCAAACACATGATCCAAGACATTCAGACAGAGTGGCAACACTGTGCAGAAGCATCAACGTATAACCATCATCGGACGACGGAGGTACCTTCAAAATGAGCGTTTCACTCAAAGAACTTCACTCCAAACTAGAAGTATTGGAGGATGCGGGTATAGGGACTCTAGAACCGATTGAGGCTGGGGAAGCTATTGACCGGTATCTGGAGTACAAGAAGCAAGAAATTCGGACACAAACAGTCTCAGAGTACCGAAGAAAGCTAGCGCATTTCCAGCAGTTCTGCGAGAACCGAGAAATCAAGAATCTAAACGCCCTGAATGGACGGCTAATACACGACTTTCGCCAGTATCGCCGTGTTGATTCAGCTCCACAGTCAGAACCGCTCTCAACTAAAACAATGAGAGACGAGATGTACTTACTTCGAGATTTCATTTCGTTCTTGGAAGAAATTGAAGGAGTCTCTAGGAATCTTAGTGAAAAAGTCCGTATACCAGAGCTTGGTGCCGAAGACGGTATTCGAAATATCAATATTGAGTCAGAACGGGTCAATGCAATCCTTGACCATCTCGAAAAATATGAATACGCAAGTCGAGCTCACGTCGTCTGGACCTTCCACGCTCACACCGGTCAACGCCCAGGGGGTCTATACGCATTAGACCTTGATGATCTCCACCTTGATCAAGAAAATCCGTACATCAAATTGTGTCATCGCCAAGGAGAGACTGAATTGAAGAACGGTGACGCCGGTGAAACTGAAATTTACATTTCGAAGAGTGTGGCTCGAGTATTCGAGGATTACATTAAAAAGAACCGAGTCGAGGTTGTGACCGTTAACAGTCGAGATCCGTTCTTAACTACAACTCATGGACGGTTGTCAAAAACCACAATGCGAAAATATATTTACAAGTTTAGTCGGCCTTGCGTCGTCACTGGTGAGTGTCCCCATGATCGTAATATAAATTCTTGCGAAGCCGCGAAGTCAGACGATGCTGCGTCAAAGTGCCCATCAAGTCGACCCCCATACGCTCTTCGACATGGCTACATAACTTCGAAGCTACGCGATGGCGTTCCAGCTGAAGTCATAAGTGGCCGATGTGACGTCAGCGAGAAAGTTATCGAAAGGCACTACGACGAACGTAATGAGCAAGAGAAACGGGAGCTTCGCCAGAAAGTCTTTGAACAAATTAGCAAGGAACAGAATGGGGGTGGATACCTATGATCATGAGCTCACAATCAAAGCCCCGGACTCTACGATCTATTGTATCTAAGCTCCCATTTTGTGCCAAGTTTAATATAAAACGTAGGATACGCCAACTCAAGGACCACCGCATCTTACGTTTTATATCAAATTTGGACCAACACTTAAAACGTAAGTCGTCTATCCCAAAGATCGCTACCTCGCCATTGCTACTCGTTTC
>LFCJ01004503.1_pt1 | contig 10217 bp, 12 predicted proteins | sample 643141 | NCBI WGS metagenome assembly LFCJ01 (sample SAMN03766243, study PRJNA286221) | soda lake metagenome | biome: soda lake; feature: Kulunda steppe; material: water; isolation source: sample B1-Br-g2 brine of Lake Bitter-1 | place: Russia: Kulunda steppe | collected 2010-07 | reverse complement strand
TTTGGGGCGGGGAGAATAGCAAAAGGGTGCACGCTTACTCTTTGTCGAAAGAGCGCTCGGATGGTAGAGAAAATATATAATGAATAGTCGTTACGTTACGTATAATGTGCCATAGTTCGTTATATTTGTATGGAGTCACCGGAGTTCGTAAACGAGAATACGGTGTTTACACATCAACAAGACGAAACGATCGACCAGTTTCACCGCTCGTATGATGCGGCAATCGAGACAGTCAGAAGCGAACTGGGAGAGACACACCCGTTGGTGATCGGTGGCAAGGCAGCGGGGACCGAGACCAGTTTCACCGTCAGAAACCCCGGCAATCTCGAGCAGCGTATCGGAACGTTCGCCGCCGGAGACGGTGCCGACGTCGATCGCGCCGTCAGCGCTGCTATGGATGCCTTCAAGAGCTGGCGGCGAAGCTCCGTGAGCGACCGCGTCGAAATCTTTCGACGTGCCGCCGAACGCATGACCGACCGGAAGTACGAACTCGCAGCGACGTTGACGCTCGAAGCTGGGAAGAATCGGACGGAAGCCATGGCAGAGGTCGACGAAGGAATCGACTTCCTCCGATTTTACAGTCGCGAACTCGAGGCCCAGGAGGGGTACCGACGTGAGACGGGCGAACCGACGCCGGGGCAACACTGTACGAATCGGCTCGAGCCCTGGGGGGTCTTTGGCGTTATCGGCCCGTTCAACTTCCCATTCGCCATCTTCACTGGAATGACGGCCGGTGCAGCGATCACCGGGAACACCGTCGTGGCAAAGCCCGCGAGCACGACGCCGCTCATTGCGCACAAAGTGGTGCAGATACTTGCGGAAGCCGGCCTACCCGACGGCGTCATCAACCTCGTCACCGGCGGTGGGAGCGCTGTCGGGCAGCCACTGGTCGAACACGAGGGCGTCGACGGGATGGTCTTCACCGGCTCTCGAGCGGTTGGACGCAGCATTCAGGAAACTTTTTTCGAACAGCGAAAAGCCGGCCCGGTTATTGCGGAACTCGGCGGGAAGAACCCCGTGATCGTCACCGAGAACGCGGACCTCGAGAAGGCGGTCTCGGGTGTCGCGAACGGCGCATTTGGGTTCGCCGGCCAGAAGTGTTCTGCGACGTCACGGGTGTACGTTCACGAAGAGGTGCTCGAGATATTCACCCGCGAGCTGGTTAACAAAACGGAGGATTTGGGGGTTCTCCCGCCCGAACGCGAGGACGCATTCGTCTCACCCGTGATCGACGAGGCCGCCCTAGAGCGGTATCGGGAAATCTGTGAGGCTGCTCGTGAGGACGGGACGGTCCTCACGGGAGGTGCGGTCGCTGACGCTGAGGGGCTCCCAGACGGCCGCTACGTCCAGCCGACAGTTGTGACCGATATTCCACACGACCACGAACTGGCACGCGAAGAGCACTTCCTTCCGTTCGTGACGCTTCATCCGGTGTCGGATCTCGAGGAGGCGATTGCGAAGGCAAATGATAGCCAGTATGGGCTCTGTGCCGGGCTGTTCTCCGAAGACGAGACGGAAGTCGAAACCTGGCTCGAGCAAATCGAAGCTGGAATGTGTTACGTCAATCGCCATCAGAGCGCGACGACCGGGGCACTCGTTCAGGCACAACCGTTCGGTGGTTGGAAGGCGTCGGGAACGACGAGCAAGTTCGCCGGCGGGTATTGGTACCTCCCGCAGTTCATGCGTGAACAGACCCAAACCGTCGTTGGTGATGTCGGTCGATAGTAAGCAGAAAAGTTCGACACAGCCACGACTCCGGCCAATTTGTCCGGGCGAAACATTGAGATAGTCCGAACGTAGTTGTAGGGTATGACTGTCCGGGAGCACAAGTCCCAACACGAGCACGTGCAATCTCTCCCGCTTATTGCGAAGTCAGCGACGGTAACCGAAGTTGAGGCCATGGACAAAGACAGACGGGGAGCGGTTCGACAGCGGTTGCTCGAACTCGGAGGAAAACACGGATTCGCCGACGTAATCCCAACTGACGGTCCGATCGATTGGGATCGCACGTTCGATGAGGCGACCCAAGTGAGCCGACAACTGGCTCCACAGATCGGCGCGCTCCGCGACCGGTTCGAGCGGGCCCATCCGGCGCTGGTTCGGATTGTCTTCGAGACGGACGAGCCGTTTGATTTTGCGGCCGGTCAGTATCTCTCAATCCGATACGGCGACAGGACGCGAGCGTACTCCATCGCCAGTTCACCAACCCGCGAGGAGACCGAACTGTGCATCCGTCGCGTCCCCGATGGGCGGCTCTCACCTCGTCTCTGTGAGGAACTGTCTGTCGGCGACCGACTCGCTGTTCGTGGTCCAAACGGTCACCTTCTCCTCGGGGACCCATCAAGACGTGATATGGCGTTTCTCGCCACGGGAACCGGGGTCGCGCCGATGAAGAGTATGCTCGAGTATGTTTTCGAGACGGGACGCGACGAGTACAAGGGCACGAAGCGCGACGTGTGGCTGTTCCTCGGTGCAGCCTGGGAGGACGACCTCCCGTATCACGGGGCGTTCAACGAGTTTGAAGCCGAACACGAGAATTTTCACTATATTCCTTGTCTATCCCGGGAACCGTGGCTCTCTGAGTGGACTGGTGAAACTGAGTACATCCAGGACGCATTACTCAAGTACGTCGACGAACGTGCGCTTGAAGATGCTGCGTTCGGCCGACACATGGCCACGATGCTTGCGAACCCTCCGACTACCACGGTCGATGCACGGATCGATCCACACGAGCTCGAGGTCTATGCCTGCGGGATTAATGCGATGGTGTACAGCCTCGAGACAGCGATCAAACGGCTTGGTGTTCCCGAACGGCAAATCCACTGTGAAGGATATGGATAGTACTGACCGTGCTTCTGGGTGATGAAGTCCCTCGCACTCACTCGAGTCGGTCGTCTGTCGAGTCGGTCAATGGCCAACGAGTGTTCCCGTGCCCGTCGATCCTAATACTGGAATAGATGGCATGGTTGAAAGTTCCGATATCGTTCGGTATCTCGAGGCGACCTACGACTATCCGGATGGCGTTGATCCGAATCCGGGACTGCCTGCTCGAGTACGGGCGCTTTTTTTTTGATGAAGTCGATTGTAGGTGGTCAAATCCCGTCACAAAGTTCTCTGAGACTCGGTACGTTGACGAACAGAGAATCACACATATATGAGAAAATCGAAGATATATTGCGAGGGAGTCCGCGTATCTCAGTATGAGCGAGTTCGACCCGGTTCCTGACTCTGAGACGTCCCAACCACGGTGGCAGGAAGGGACAGACACGTTCGGTCGTGTCTACGAATGTCGTTCTTGGAATTACGTCGCCGGCTGCGTACACTGAAATAGCAACGCTCGCCGACTGCTCTCCGAACGCAGCAAAAAAGCACTTAGATCGCTTAGCAGCAATGGGTATTGTCTGGTCGGACCAGGATAGTCGACCTGCGACGTACGAACGGAACGAGGGGTATCTCGAATGGCAAGAGGCAAGCCGGATTGCTGCTGCCCTCTCTGTCGAAGAGATTATTGACCGTGTTGCAGAACTCGAAGACGAACAGTCCGACTACGAGGCGCAGTTCGGGACCACCGATCCAACGACTGTTGCGGTGTTTGAAAACGCTGACCACGACACAATTCACGAACGAATGAATACCATCAGTGAGTGGCAGGGTGTTGTTCGGGATATTCGTCTCTACGAATTGGCCCGCCAACTCTCACAAAATGATGGTCACTTGATTCCTGCCTGAATGAGTCCACCTTCAGCGGATTCGACTGGCCCTCCTGATCGACAGACATTGCGCCTTCTGGAGCGACAGCTAGCGTCGGACCCATTAGTTTCTGAGACCGTGTTTGAGCCGGACCCGTAGGAACCACGAGTGCTCCAGGGATTGCTTGATGCCGAACGATATCCGAACCCGGTGACCGCCGCTCGAGTCGATATTCGGTGGTTCACAACGGGCGATTTCTCACTGCATTACATTGAAAATTGGCTGGATGAAGACAGTTGGGAGTGTCGGTGGGATCGACACCCAAACACGCACAACACCCGGTTGCACTTCCACGAGCCACAACATATAATTACTTGATAGGAGGAGAGAGTTCATGACTGGAAAAACCACCGACTGGAGCGTCCCTCGTGGAAACAAAAACCAATGGATTGAGCACCGAAGCGGCCGCGAAGTCACCGTTACTGACCACCCCGTTCGCGGTGAGCGGGTCGAATTTCTTAACGAACCTGACGATCCGGCGACGGGCCCGCTCACACTCAAATTCTACCTCGAGGCGGGCCACACCGTCGACGATCACAGCCACCCGGAGCAAACTGAAACGCTCACGGTAAACAGCGGGCGACTCCGTGCAACGGTCGACGGCGAGAGACACGAACTTGCGGCGGGTGACAACGTGCGGATACCGCCGACAGTTCCCCACGGATACGAGGTAAGAGGCGAGGAGCCGGCCGTGCTCTCAGTGAGTATCACTCCGGGACTCATGTTCAAGGAGTTCGTCGTCGCAGAACACGCGCTTGATGCCGACGCATATCCCGAAAGCGGACTCAACCTTCCCTACATCGCGCTCGTCTCGAAACAGTACGGTCCGATGATCGCCGCACCGAAGCCCTCAACTGTTGGGCGACTGCTCGGAGCGGTGTTCGCTCGAGTGGCCCACTTGCGTGGTCATCGGATTCCGGATGAGCCGTTGCCGGTTCGGGACGGGTCAGAACCATCCTCCACCGATTCCGAAGCCCCCTCATAGCGGTGTTCGTCGGCGAAACCGTAAGCAAGCGCTCGAATATGCCGAGAAGAGAAATGTTATCATGGATGACCCCAGAAATATAGGGGACGACATTTAAAATTCATGTGTAGAGAACAGAATAGAGAGCCAATCTGGATCGCCGCGATACGACTTGCGTATCTCAACGGTGTCGTTGACAAAGATGGCATCGTCGAAGAGGCGAACCTGGTTCCGGGGCGTGACCGAACGATCTACGACGTTCTTTCGACGATGGCTGACCGTGGCCTCCTCAAAACGACACCGGGAGACCCAAAGCGCTACGTTGCCGGTCCGTCGTTGTTGGAGTCAGACCGCCTGAAGCTCGCCTTTGATCGGGCATCGGATGGCGGCATCCACCGCCGGCCGACGTATGATGACCTCGAGAGTTCTGCCTGAACACGTTTACACCTAGTTGTAGCCATAGTTACTCATAGCGTAAGCTATGTAATACTGATGGACGTAGAGAAGAGTAATGTCGACTATTGCCGACACGAAGATCTCGGAAAAAAACCTGACTACAGTGCCAAAACCGGTTCGCAGCTTTCTCAATATTGGGGCTGGCGACCGCGTCGATTGGCACGTCGAGGACGGGCGAATCTTTGTCTCAAAGCGCGAAGCCGAAAACGAGTAGTCTTAGAGCTAGCTGAACAACCGCAGTCAGTCCAACCGTTGTAGTGCGTCGCGGGTATCGATATCCCGGCGGACACCCGAATCTGGCACCTCGAGCAGTCGGCTCCATTCGTCTTCGAGGAGGATCTGTCGGCCGCCGATGTCCCCGTCGATCGCCGTGAGCGCATCGAAATGGCGCTCATCGAAGAGGACGGGGTTGCCACGGACACCCTCGTGTGCGGCCGCGATTGCGTCACCGACACCTGCTCGGTGGGCGACCACGAGCGCCTCGATGGTGGCCACCTGGACGAACGGCATATCACCGAGGGCGATGAGGACGGCGTCGACACGGTCGTCTTCGCGGGCGGCCAGCACTCCCGCTCGGACCGAAGCGGCCTGCCCGGTTGCATAGGCCTCGTTGGTGACGAACTCGAGGTCAAGGTCGGGGCGGAGGTTGGGTTCAGGGTTGGGGTCGCCCTCGAGCGGCCGGTCACCACCCGAGAGAGCCGCTCGCACACGGTCGGGTTCGTGGCCAAGGACGACGATCACCGGCTCGAGCGACGAGTCGACCAGCGTCCGGGCGGCGTGGCGAACAATCGGTTCGCCGTCGACTCGAGCGAGGAGTTTGTTCGCCTCGCCAAAGCGTGTGCTTGTGCCGGCGGCCAGTAATACACCGGCGACGGTGTGGTCAGCCGGCTCGGTTGGCAGGTCGATATCGGCTGCGTCAACGGTTTTGAGGGGTGTAGATTTCGGGTTGGTGTTCGTCATGGTTCCTGTTACCGTACTCTATGTCGTTGGACGGTAAATGGTGGCCTCGAGTCGAGTTACCGCTCGACAGCGCTGTACGGAATCACTGCCACATCTGAGCCGGCCTCGAGGAGGCCGTCAGTGAGTACGAACCCGTCGGCTCGAGTCGCTCGCGTACTTGAGGAGAGGACGCTCGGGTCGAAGGTGCGGTCGTAGAGTTTGAGTGGAGAGTCGGTGTGCCCGAGGGGCATGGCCTGGGCCTGTGCCTTGGTCTTGGTATCGTTGTTGTCGTCCTCGAGCAGGACTGGAATCGCATAGATGAATCCCGCCCGGGAGATATCGACAGTTCTGGCCATCGTCGCTGAACTCGAGGGGCGGTCGCTGTCGCCGGTAAAAAACGGTCGGGCGACCAGCGAGGTTACGGCGTGTGCGCCGACGGGCTTCCCTGGAATCGCAAAGACAACGGCCTCCTGTTGTTCGAGGTGGGCGACGGCGATTGGTTTGCCGGGTCGGAGACGAACGGCGTGGAACAGAATCTCCCCGAGGTCGTCCAGCGCGTTGATCACGTAGTCTTTTTTGCCGACGCTGGTTCCGCCGGTCGTGAGGACGACATCGGCAGTTCGAGCCAGTTCGTCGATCCGTGAGACGACCTGGTCATACTCGTCGGGGACAGTCCCCTCATACGTCGGCTTGTGGCCCCACGAGGTGACCAGGTTGGCAAGCATCGGCGAGTCGAGATCCCGCTGGCGACCTTCGTGAATCTCGGAGCCGGTTGCGAGGATGGCCACCTCGAGTGGGGTCCAGACAGAAACTTCTTCGAAGCCGAGGTCGGCAAGCAGGAGGGCGTCTCTCGGTGCAAGGCGCTCGCCGGCGTCGAACAGGCGCTCGCCCTCGGTGACGTTGCTCCCCCGCTCGGTGACGTAGGTGCCCGGTGACAGTGATGGCCCCTCGAGTCGTCCGTTCTCAATCGTCGCGTCCTCGCGCTTGCAGACAACGTTTGCCGAGGCGGGCAGCGGTGCGCCGGTCGCGATTCGGATTGCCTCCCCGGAGCCAAGGCTCGGTGGCTCGTCTTCGGGAAAGACCGTCTCGTCGATGAGCGTGTAGGGGTAGCCCTCGGTCGCGTCGAACGCGAAGCCGTCCATTGTCGCGCGACTCTCCGCCGGGAGGTCAAACGGTGCATCGATCGGTTCGGCGAGAACCCGTCCGGCGACCGCCTCGAGCGAAACCCGTTCGCTCTCACGGTGAAAATTGACGGTCGATCGCAGCGCTGTCACGCGATCGATGGCGTCCTGGAGATCGATAAACTGGTCGTACAGTTGCTCACTCATGAGTGCCCTCGGAGTGTGAGTACGTTCGAAGCATGTCGTTCATCACGAATAACACTTAAGATACTGGACTTGCACATGATAAATGTTGATCATAGTATGGTAATAGTGAGGCGTTTATAAATGGTGGCACAACTGTTCAAACTGACTGACCGATCGCGAGGTGGCGTATGATGGAGTTCAGCGGCGAGTTCGAACTCGAAGACGTGCCGGCGGAGAAAGCGTGGGTCGTTCTTTCGGATCCGATTGCGGTACGCAACTCGTTGAAGGGGTGTCGGTACATTACCCCGAAAAACGAGGACTTCAGCTTCGACACCTACGAGCCCGAAGAGGACGTTGAGACCCTTCCTGAGGCAGACCCCGATGTGGTCGCTGCACGCGCGTTCAAAGAGGGGACAGAGTACGCCGCCTTGATGCAAGTCGGCGTCGGCAGCGTCAAGCCGAAGTTCGAGACAACGGTGACGATTGACGAACGCGACGACGAGCAGTTCATCATGACCGCAAGCGGCAGCGGAAACGCGAGTTCCTCAACGTTCACTATGGACTCGGGGATGCAGATTTACCCCTCAGAAGATGGTGAGGGATCCCGCATCGAGTGGTGGACCGAAGCCGATGTCTCGGGTCGGATCGCCCAACTTGGCGCACGTGTCATGAACCCCGTCGCCAACAAAATCGTCGGCAACTTCTTCAGTAGTATCGAAACGCAGATGACTGACGTTGAGGACACAGACAGCAGCGTCACAGACCGTATTCGAGGACTCCTGTGATTCCATGAAATCAGCCCCCTTCGAACATCATGAACCCACGACGGTCGAGGAGGCAGTCAGCCTGCTCGAGGGACTCGATGAGCCCGTAATTCTCTCGGGTGGCCAGAGTCTCGTCCCAATGCTTCGGTTCCGGCTCGCCAATCCCGACGCCGTCATCGATATCAATGGTATCGACTCGCTTGCTTACCTCGAGGAAGACGAGGAGTACCTCCGGGTTGGTGCACTGGCGAGACACCGCGAGGTCGAACAGTCCGACCTGATCAGCGAGGCGTACGGCAGCTTTGCCGACGCCGCGCCGTTAGTCGCAGATCCCCAGATTCGAAACCGTGGCACAATCGTTGGCTCGGTCGCCCAGGCCGATCCGAAAGGCGACTGGGGAAGCGTCCTGTTGGCCCACGACGGGGATGTCCTCGTTCGTGGTCCCGACGGCGAGCGGGTAATTCCAGCTGAGGAGTTCTTCCTGTTGCCGTACGATACGACCCTCGGCGAGGACGAACTCATTACCGAGGTCCGCGTGCCGAAACCGGCCCCCCGCGAGGGAAGTGCCTATCACAAGCTCAAGCGTAAGACCGGCGACTATGCGATGGTCGGCTCGGCTGCCCGGCTCGTACTCGCGGACGATGGCACGATTGAGACTGCCGGCATCGGGCTCACGGCCGTCGATATCACGAATGTCAGTGCGACCGACGCCGAAGCCCACTTAGAGGGCGAACGGCCGACCCCGGCGCTGTTTAAAGAGGCCGGCGAACTCGCTGCAGAACAGTCCCATCCGGAGTCCGACGAGCACGGTGATGCGTCGTACAAAGAGCGGATGGTAAACGTCCTCACCCAGCGCGCGCTGGCGGATGCAGCCGAGCGCGCCGGATTGGTCGTACGGAGGGTTACTGCATGACAACCAAAGAGATCACGCTAACAGTAAACGGCGAGGAGCATAGTCTCGAAGTCGAAACACGTACCCTGCTCGTCCACGCCCTTCGTGAACACCTCGACCTGACGGGGACCCACATCGGGTGTGACACCGGTAACTGTGGGGCCTGTACGGTCGTCAAAGACGGCGAGGCAGTCAAGTCCTGTCTGGCCTTTGCGGTACAAGCCGACGGGAGCGAGATTATGACCGTCGAAGGAATGGAGGAGTTGCCTGAATCCCACGGCGAACTCCACCCCCTCCAGGAGGGTTTCGAACAGGAACACGGGCTGCAGTGTGGCTACTGCACACCAGGGATGATTATGGCCGGCAAGGCCTTACTCGACGAGAATCCGAACCCAACCGAAGCGGAGATTCGAGATGGGATCAGCGGCAACCTGTGTCGCTGCACCGGCTATCAGAACATCGTCAAATCGATCGAGTACGCTGCCGACAAACTCGAGGAAGAGCCGGCGGCTGCGACTGACGGTGGGCAGCGGTCGACTGACACGGGGTTAGATACCGACGCAGACACCGGCAGCTTCGATTGCGGTATCGAGGGCTGCTGTGGTGGCACTGGTGTCGACCACGGAGGTGAGGTAAATGAGTAGTGATAACGAATACAAGGCGAGCGAACGGGAGGAGTTCGTCCACGACGATGACGGCGGGCCCGACCCCGAGACCTATTGCGGTCACGGTCGCGGCGGGATGGGCGAGGAGGTAACGCGCAAGGAGGACAAACGGTTTATCACCGGGCGCGGGAATTACGTCGACGATATCAAGCGACCGGACATGCTGTTCTGTGATATCGTTCGCAGTCCGCACGCCCACGCGAGGATCAAAGATATCGATAAATCGCGTGCACTGGCGGTCGACGGCGTGGTCGCAGTCCTCACCGCCGAGGATCTCCTGGCCCATGACTTGGCGACGATGCCGACGCTGATGGACGACACCCAGGACGTGCTCGTCAACGACAAAGTGAAGTTCCAGTCCCAGGAGGTCGCCGCGGTGATCGCCGAAGACCGCTACGCTGCCCGCGACGGTGCGGAGAAGGTTGTCGTCGATTACGAGGTGCTCGATGCGGTGACGGATGCCAAAAAGTCACTCGAGGA
>LFCJ01004502.1_pt1 | contig 10218 bp, 9 predicted proteins | sample 643141 | NCBI WGS metagenome assembly LFCJ01 (sample SAMN03766243, study PRJNA286221) | soda lake metagenome | biome: soda lake; feature: Kulunda steppe; material: water; isolation source: sample B1-Br-g2 brine of Lake Bitter-1 | place: Russia: Kulunda steppe | collected 2010-07 | reverse complement strand
TCCGAGTGAACGGCCGGTCTGAGCGCAGCGACCGCGTCGGAGGTTCCGATCGTCGCCAGCGCGGTGGCCGCCTCGCGTCGGACCTGGTCGTGAGTGTCGTCCAGACGTCCGGCCAGTTCGTCGATCGCCCGGGGATCGGCGATCGATCCACACGCCGACACCGCCCGCGTTCGGACGCGAACGTCCGGGTCGGTGAAGACGTCGACGAGAGCGGGCGTGGCACGCTCGTCGCCGATCCGACCGACTGCGGCGGCCGCGACCAGCCGGAACTCCGCGTAGTCGGCCTCGAGCCAGTCCGTCAGTCGATCGATCCGCATCCACGCCGGTGGCTCCTCGAGGCCGCCCGCGGCGGCATCGTCGATCAGTTCCTCGAGAGCGTCCTCGTCGCGGAGGTAGAGTGCGTCGATGGCGGCTGCACGGACGGCGTCGTGCTCGTCGCGCATCGCCGTCCGTCGGAGGACGTCCGCGACGCGCTCGCGGGCCGCCGGGTTCGATCCCGAAGCCAGCCCACCGATGAGTTCTGCCGCTCGGTACCGAACGATCGGTTTCTTGGATTCGGTCACGTACTCGAGGAGCTTCAACTCCTCCGAGTCGCGTGCAAGTTCGTACAGGAACGTCGTCGCGTCGTCTCTCATGCTATCGGTCGATGCCCGTTCGGGTGGGCTAACCCGTCCTCCTGTGGTGGAACGAGCCCGCAACCGTACGGGCGAAACGATTCCGCATGGTCACGATGGTGTGTTGTCGGTAACCACGATCTTATGAAACAGTTCAATTTTCGGTTACATAACGATTCGGGTCGGAGGGGATTCGCGTGGGTCATCGACAAGCCGGCGGTGCTGTCGCACTGCCCGAACGGCCTCAGCACCGGCCGCAGAGCTGACGTACGATCAGTGGGTGTACCGACTGCCAGTGGTTCCCGGTCGACTCTCTCACAGGAGCACGTGGCTCTCGGTCGACCCTCTCACAAGAATGCCTCGAGTACCTCACCGCCACCACCTCGTCGACCAGCGACCCTGTTCAGTTCTTCGGGCGAGCGACCCTGAGTGAGCAGCCAGCTCCGACACGACGCTCGAGTGACCGTCCAACCGTTAGCCGGTCTCGGCCGTCCGGGCCGACGGCTTGGCCTCGACGTCGGCGGATCGACCGGTTCGGGAAACGAGCTCACCGGCGTCCGTCATCGTGCCGGTCCACCCACACTCGCCGCAGGCGTACAGCCCCTGCCCGTCGACGATCGAGTCGCCACACTCGGGACACTCGGTCGACGACCCAGCGAGCGTCGGCGACTGGCCGAGCGGCGTCGGGAGCTCCTCAGTCCGTAGCTGGGCGATGACCTCGTTGGTCGTGTAGGTTTCGTCACCGTCCGAGTGGGGGAAGACCCCGACCAGCTGGTCGTCGGCGTACACCTCGAGACACAGCAACGGCGTCACCAGCAACTCGCGGCTCTCGCCGGTCACCTGTGACGTGCTCGTTCGCGTGTTGAACGGCGGTTCGATGCTCACGCCGCGCCGGACAGCCCACTGACTGAACCGATCGTAGGTCTCGAGGACTTCGTGGTGGGGGCTCGACTCCGTACGTGACACTTCCTTGGGCCAGCTGCGGAGCAACAGATCGTCGACCGATCCCTCCGCCTCACAGGCCTGCAGGGTTTCGATCTGACGGTCGATCGGTTCGAGCAACAGCGGCGCTCGAACGTGGCAGACGACGGTGATGTCGGTAGACTCGGCGATCATGAGTCGTTCAACCGCCCAACGGCTCCGTTATTAAACCTTCCTCACTGCCACTGAGTGGCACTGTAAGGGCTAGCAGGGACGTGGTGCGGTCGCTGGTCGCGTTCGACGAGAACCCGCTGTCCCCGCACCGTTGGCTTGCCGTTCAGACGTCGCCTCCCCGTCGCACCCAGGGAGGACTAATCGGATGAGGTCGGCCGCGACTCGCTTCGCTCCGACTCGAGATCGGTTCCACCGTCGGTTCGGGCCGCGACCGGGTCGCGAGCGGCGGAACGACGTTCCTCCGTCGGCGGCCAGGACGACCGCAGAAACCGTCGAATCGTCCGCCGTTTGATGACGACAAACCCGACAGTGATCGTCACCAGTCCGATGACTGTCAACGAGTCCACGACTGCGCCGAGAACGAGCCAACTCACCGCGATAGCGACCGCAGGTTCGGCGTACCCGACGAGGTTGACCTGGACCGCACCGGTGTGCTCGAGTAGATAGAAGTACAGCAGGAACGCGAAGACACCGGAAACGAAGGTCAGATACAGGTACGAAAAGAGCGCCGTCGTCGTGAGTTCGATGGCCGCCAGCGACTCTCCGCGCAGACCAGCCCACCCGAACAACATGCCGGCACCGAGCAGCATCGCCCACGCCTCTAGCGCCTCGAGCGGCAGGTTCGATTCGATCGGCCGGATGAGCACGCTGCCGAGCGCGAACGCGACCGCGGAGGCGAACACGAGCGCGGCGCCGAGCGTCGCGCCATCCCCGAGCGCCGCGGGCGAGGGGCGGACAACGAGGACGACGCCGAGCAAGCCGAGCACGAACCCGACGATTCCGACGGCGCTCAGCCGCTCGTTCGGCAGCAACACGCCGGCGAACGCCACGGTTAGGATCGGCGCCGTGCTGACGATAGTCGCGGCGACAGCCCCGGAGACGTATAGTTCGCCGATATAGAGCAATCCGTGGTAGAGCGCGATGACGAACGTGCCAGCGACACCGACCGCGAGCCACTCTCCTCCTCCGACTGGTCGGATCCGGTCGGCGACGGCGAACGCGTATCCGAGGACGATTACGCCCGCGAGCGCGTACCGCAGGCCGGCGAAGAGCAACGGCGGGACGTACTCGAGTCCAATCTCGATCACCACGAACGAGCTTCCCCAACAGAGCGCGAGCATCGAAAAGAGAGCGATATCTCGATACTTCGAGTTCAGAAAACCGGATAGGATCATATTTTGTTCGAAACCATTTCTAACACTTAGAGCCTTCTACAAGGAAGGCTGCGGTATTGTATGTGTATGCACATATATGAATGTAGTTCAATTTGGACTCGACAAACAGCACATCTATTGAAGAAATATACAATTATCTCGGACGAAGGACACTTGATCTGGCACCGCGAACACCCGAGTATGGACGAGCGCGACGTGCGACTCCTCAAGGCGATCGCTGAACTCGGAACAGGGAGTCCCGAACGACTCCACGAGGAAACCGGCATCCCCGTATCGACGATCCACTACCGACTCTCGAACCTCCGGGAGGAGGGAGTGATCACGAACGACCGGTACGACCTCGATCTCGACAAACTCGGCCTCGGCGTCACCGTCATCGTCGAGGTGCACGCCGATTACCGGGGCTCCTACGAGGAGTTTGCCGATCGACTCCTGACCGTCGAGGGCGTGACGAACGTCTACTTCACGATGGGCGAGACGGACTTCATCGTCGTCGCCCGCCTGAGCGGCAGCGAGATGGTCGAGCGACTGATCGCCGAGTTCGAGCAACTCGAGGGCGTCGAGCGAACCGACTCGACGTTCGTTATTTCGGCGATCGAAGAACGGGAGGCGCTCAAGAGTTACGAGCTGGAGACGCTACTCGATGAGCTAGTTGGCGAGTAGAACTCACCCACGAGCGCTGTGTGTAGGGAAGGGGCGAAACGGCCTCGTCAGCGAGAGGAGACGTGGCGCAGTCGGAGGAGGCTCAGGCCCGTTTCTGAATCTCCTCGCGGAGTAGCTGGCTCACGAGGTCTCCGTCGGCCTTCCCGCGGAGCGCACCCATACACTCGCCCATGAGCCCCGAAAACGCCTGCATGCCTTCTTCTTCGACCTGTGCCTCGTTTCGCTCGACGACCTCGACGACGGCCTCACGGACCTCTTCTTCCTCGGCTCCGCCGAGGCCTTCCGCTTCGGCCGCTTCTTCAGGGGATCGGTCGGGATCGTCCGCGAGCGCCGCGAGCAGGTCGCCGACACCCTCGTTAGGCAGGTCGCCGTCGTCGACCATCTCGAGCACTTCGGCGAGGTGATCGTCGGTCAGGTTCTCGACGGCCACGTCGTCACGCCGGAGTTCGGTCAGCGTCGACTCGAGCGTGGAGGCGGCAAGCGTCGGATCGATCCCGTCGGCCACTACGTCCTCGAACAGCGGCATGTGCGTGCCGTAGGCGACCTGTTCGGCGAGGCCAGCGTCGAGGTCGTACTCCGCCTGGTAGCGTTCGACCTTCTCGGTCAGCAACTCCGGCGTCGGAACTTCGCTCGGATCCGGTTCGACCGGCGGCACGTCGGTCTCGGGATACATCCGTGCCGCGCCGGGGAGTGGACGCAGGTACCGTGTCGTTCCGTCGTCGTTCGCGCCACGGGTCTCCTCGGGGACGCCCTCGAGTGCCGTCTTCGCCCGCTCCGCGACGGCGCCGATCGCGCTCTCGGCGACGTCGGTGTCGTCGGCGACGATGGCGACGGCGTCGTCGGGCTCGGCACCGACGGCCGCACGCAGCGACGCCACCTCCTCGTCAGTGACGCCGTACGCTGGCAGTTCGTCGGTGTGGAAGATGCCGCCGGCGCCGTGGCGCTTCGCGTGATCGGAGAATTCGGTGCCGAGCCGTCGATCCGGTGCGATCTCGCGGCCGACGAGCCCGTCGAAGCCGACCAGTCTGACGGCCATCACGGATCCACCGTCGTTCAGCGCCCCGCGAATAACGCCGCTGTCGGTCTCTGCGAACACGTCAGTTACGTCCTGGGCCTCGCCGACGGCGGCCTCTCGTTCGGCCAGTTCGGCGGCGATATCGACGAGTTCGACCTGTCGACCGACCTCGTTGCGAACGATCTCGTCGATGTCGTCTAAGCTCTGGACGCCCTTGATCTCGACGCGAGCTCCCTCCGCGATGGAGACGTTGACGTCCTGGCGGATCGTCCCGAGACCGCGTTTGACTTTCCCCGTCGAGCGGAGCAGCATACCGATGCGTTCGGCGGCCTCGAGCGCCTGTTCGGGGCTCGAGATGTCCGGACTGGTGCCGATCTCGACCAGCGGGATCCCGAGTCGGTCGAGGCTGAACCGGACCCCGTCGTCGGTTGCTTCGACGCGCTGGGCGCTCTCCTCTTCGAGCAACAGATCTTCGATGCCGACGGCTCCCTCGCTGGTTTCGATCTCGCCGTCGGTCGCGACGAGCGTCGAGCGCTGGAACCCGGTCGTGTTCGAGCCGTCGACGACGATCTTTCGCATGACGTTGGCCTGATCGACCGGTGCCATCTCCATCAGCTGTGCGACCTCGAGGGCGGTCTCGAGGGCCTCTTCGTCGAGTTCGTGGGGCGGTTCGTCGTCCTCTTCGACGAGACAGGTCGAGTCGTACGCGAGGTACTCGAACTCGCGATCGACCTTGCTCTCCTCGACGGCGGCCGCGTCGAGTTCGCCCAGTTCGCTACGCGTGGGGTGGAGATACCGGGTGAACGTCCGGCTCGCCTCCTCGGGTTCGCGGAGCTCGGTCGGACACTGACAGAACAGCTTCGTCGCCGTATCGAGTTGCTGGTGGATCTCCAGCCCGGCGACGAGTCCGAGTTCCTCGTAGTCGTACTCGGTCATTGGCGGGCACTCGGAGCCGGAGGGGTAAAAAACCGTCCAGTTCCGCCGCTCGAGGCGGCGACGAGTCACGGACCCCCGGTCGTCACCGACGACAGCCCTGCACCAGCCACTCAATCGTCGTCGGCAGTCGACTCCGCCCGCCCGTCGAATTCGGATGGAGGTCGGTCGGCGAACGCGACCCGGACTTCTTCGAGAACGGACGACGATGTCGTTTCGACCGCGCGTCGTCGACAGGCCTCGTACTGTCGCCGGGCACGGTCACCCGCGTAATTTCGCTCCGCGAACGGCCGTTGTTTGATGACGGCCAGCGGTCCCGACTCGAGCACCGTCTCGAGGACGAACCGGTTGCCCGGTCCGACCGTTACGTCCGCGAGGACCGTCACGTCGGCGTCCTCGATGGCTCGCTCGAGACGGGCCCGCGCCTCGGCTCCGGGCGGGGAGAAGGGGGGACTCTCGATCGGCTCGACCTCGAGATTGCGTGCGGTTTCGGCGACCGGGCTGTCGCTCGCGACCGGCCCGATCGTACACGCGATCCCCGCGCTCGTGAGCCTCGAGAGGACGGTCAGCGCCGGGGTCCCGGTTCCGACGACGTGGACGCGGCCTGGAAGCGGCGAGCGAGCTCCGGCGCCGTTCTCCGATTCCGAGGCCGTGTCGGGGAGTGCCGTCACCGTGGGAGTTCCGGTCACGGGGTTCGGGGTCACCGTCGCCGAGACGTCGAACGCCGACGCGAGCGTCTCGGACGTGAGGACCTCGTCGGGCTCGCCGTCGGCGACGACCGATCCGTTGGCGACGACGACCAGTCGGTCGCAGTAGCGAGCCGCGAGGGTCAGATCGTGGATCGCGGCCACGGCCGTTCGACCGTCGTCAACCAACTCACGAACGAGGTCGAGCGTCTCGATCGCGTGGTTGACGTCGAGGCTCGCGGTCGGCTCGTCCAGAAGCAGGATGGGGGTGTCCTGGGCGATCGCCCTCGCGAGGACGACCCGCTGGCGCTCGCCGCCGCTGACGTCGTCGATCGGCCGGTCGGCGAAGCGGGCCGTTCGAGTCCGCTCGAGCGCACGATCGACTAACTCGCGGTCGCTCGTGTTCGGCGGCGAGAACCGAGAGCGGTGTGGGTATCGCCCCATCTCGACGACGGTCCGGACGTCGAACGAGAAGGAGACCGCCGTATCCTGCGGGACGACGGCGACCAGCCGGCTGGCGGCTCGAGAAGAGAGGTCGTGGACGTCGGTCCCGTCGACGGTCACGGTTCCGTCGGTCGGCTCGAGAGTACCCGAGAGGACTCGCAGTAGCGAGGTCTTTCCGGCGCCGTTCGGGCCGACGAGGCCGACGAGTTCGCCCGGCTCGACGGCGAACGAGACGTCCGAGACGACCTCGACGTCGCCGAACGAGATGCCAACGTTCGCCACGTCGATGGAGTCGCTGGGCTCGTCGTCGCTCATAGCGAGTGCACCTCCCGTCGCTTGAGCAGGAAGAGGAAAAACGGCGCGCCGAGGGCGGCCGTCACGATACCGACGGGCACTTCCGCGGGGCCGGCTCGCGAGAGCGTGTCGGTCAGGACGAGAAACGAGGCGCCCGCGAGCGCGCTCGTCGGGAGGAGGATCCGGTGGTCGGGGCCGACGACCAGCCGCATCATGTGCGGGACGACCAGCCCGACGAAGCCGATGACGCCGGCAACGGCGACGCCGGCGGCCGTCACGACGGTCGCGAGCACGAGCAGTACCACCTTGGTGCGTTCGACGTTCACGCCGAGGGCCTGGGCGTCCTCCTCGCCGAGTAAGAGGACGTTCATCTCGCGGGTGTACGCCGCGAGGACCAGGACGCCGAGGAGGGCGATCGGCAGTGCGAACTCGATGTCGCTCCAGCTGCTGCGATGGAGCCGGCCCATCATCCAGTACACCGCTTCCCGGAGGTTCTCGCCGCTGTGGACCATCATGTACGAGATCATTGCACCGAGAAACGCCTGTAGCGCGACGCCAGCCAGGAGCAAGGTCGCGACCGGGGTCCGCCCACCCTCGGTCGCGATCGCGTAGACCAGAAACGCCGTCACGAGGGCGCCGATGAACGCCGGAACGTGAACGCTCGCGAGGACGGCGGGAAACAACGCGGGAAACGCGATCGCCGCCACGGCGCCGGCGGCTGCGCCGGAGGAGACGCCGATAATCGACGGGTCGGCGAGCGGATTCCTGAAAAAGCCCTGCATGACGGTCCCCGCCGCGGCGAGCGAGAAGCCGACCGTCGCGGCGAGCAGTATCCGGGGCAGTCGAACGTCCGCGACGATCGTCTGTTCGACACCCGAGACGTCGTAGGCGAACAGCCCGGTCAGGTTCAACACCACCTTCGAAACCGTCACTGGATCGATGCGGACCGGTCCGAGCATCGCGCTCGAGACGACGACCGCGGCGAGAGTCGCGGTGAGTGCGACCGTCCACCCGAGCGTCCGGTACAGGGTCGACACGGCTGAAACCTCGCTTGCAGTAGTGAAATATTTGTTGACGTGGGTCGTGTGATCTACCCAATGCGCACGCTCCTGGTCCTGTGTGTCGCCGTGTTGCTCGCCGTCGCCACGTTCACCCCCGTCGCAGCGGGCGGGTCGGCGGCCGTCTCGCAAGAATCGCCGACGTGTGAGTTCCCACTCGAGCTCGAGGACGGAACGGGCGAAACCGTCACCCTCGAGGAGGAGCCGGAGTCGGTCGTCGCGCTCCAGCCGAGTGACGCCCAGACGGTCGTCGAAATCGGTGCCGACGACAAACTCGTCGGCATGCCCGTCGGGGAGTTCACCGCGTACCTCGACGCCGACGAGGAGCTCGACATCTCCGAAGACGACGGCGTGACGCCGGTCGCCGAACAGGTCATCGACCGGGATCCCGACGTCGTCCTCGCAGCGAACGCACTCGCCGGAGACGACATCGTCGACCAGCTCCGCGACGCGGGCCTCGAGGTGTACGTCTATCCGACCGAGGAGTCACTCGACGGCGTCGCCGAGAACGTCCGACTCACCGGGGAGCTCCTCGGCGAGTGTGACGGCGCCGACGATTCGCTCGAGTGGATGGACGACCGCCTCTCCGAGATCGAAGCGGCCGTCCCGGCGGACGACCGTCCGCTCGCGTACTACGAGATGGGCGACGGCTTCACTGCCGGACAGGGAACCTTCCAGGACGAGATTCTGACGACCGCCGGCGTGGACAACCTCGGCGCCGAGGCCGGACTCGAGGGCTGGGAGACGCTGAGCGAAGAGGTCGTCGTCGAAGAGGACCCCGAGTGGATCGTCTACGGCGACGATTTCGACGAGCCGCCGGTGGCCGAGTCGGTGATGGGGACGACGGCCTATCAGAACGACCAGGTCGTCGCCGTCGACAGCCAGCACATGAGTCAGCCCGGTCCGCTCGTCGTCGAAGCGATCGACGAAATTGCTCGGGCGGTCCACGGTGACGAGTTCGACGACGATGCAGCAACTGCAGATGGCAGTGACGGCGAACCCGACGCTGACGACGCTGACAATGCCGAAGACACTGACGACACCGATGATACCGATGGCACCGATGGCACCGATGACGCCGAGTCGATCCCTGGCTTCGGCGTCGCTGCGGCTGTCCTCGCTTTGATCGGTGCAATCGGCCTCCTCGGCCGTCGATAGCGTCAGGAACGGACGGCGGACGGACCGACCGCCTATCGACTCGTTCTCGCCCTGCTCGAGCCGAGTGGCTCCCGCGTCGAACCCGTCACGTTTGAAAAGTGTTTACACGACGGCGACCACACTGCGTGGTATGGTCGAGAACGTCATCTGGCCCGCCTATCTCGATGCCGACCGGACGCGCTCGGACGGTCGTCGCGTCCCACAGGAGCTGGCCGTCGAGGAGCCGACGGTCGACGAGATCGCGAAGGCAGTCCAGCAGATCGGATACGACGCCGTCGTCGAACGGGACAAGAGCTACTCGCGCGAGCCGTGGGCCGAACGCGGCCGCGTCGTCGTCCGGGGCGCCGACGACTCCTCGAAAAACGACCTCGTCCAGGCCGTCGCGGCGTACGTCGTCGCGATGCGCGAGTGAGATGCGCCGGGTTGGCTCCGTCGTCCGGACCGCACAGGGGCTCGCGATCCTCCGGGCGGACGCGACTGACGACGACGACGCGGACGGCGACGTCCATCGCGACGAGATCGGGACGACCGTCCTCGACGACTCGCTCGAGGAGGTCGGTCGCGTCGTCGACGTCTTCGGCCCCGTCGATCGACCGTACCTCGCGGTGACGCAGTACGACGTGCACCTCCCGTCGCTGGTCAGTTCGACCCTGTATGCCCGATAGCGGGGCCGACTGCCCTGGCGCTGCCAACGAACTGCGTTTTCGACGACCAATCGTCCGTCGAACCCGCTCCGCTCAGGGGAGCCCGTCATCCGGACGGTAACAGTTGAACTCGTAGCTGGCCGACTGGACGACCTCCCCCTCGGGATCGACGACCGCTACGTCCACCACCCCGTGTTGCGGTGGTTGACCGAGCACGACGGCGTAGAGTTCGCCGTCGTCCCCGAAGCCAGGATCGACGTCCGGCTCGAGGTCGCTCATGTTCCGGTTGTCGTTGATTGGCACGTCCGCGAGGACGTCGCCGTCGCGGTCCCGAACGGTGACGGCGGCGATCGAGTCGTCCGTCGGCGCGTCCTCGTCG
>LFCJ01004501.1_pt1 | contig 10221 bp, 8 predicted proteins | sample 643141 | NCBI WGS metagenome assembly LFCJ01 (sample SAMN03766243, study PRJNA286221) | soda lake metagenome | biome: soda lake; feature: Kulunda steppe; material: water; isolation source: sample B1-Br-g2 brine of Lake Bitter-1 | place: Russia: Kulunda steppe | collected 2010-07 | reverse complement strand
TGGATCTCCTTGAGCATGAAGTGGCGGTACTCGCCCTTGCTGGCCGCCCCGTCGCCGTGCTCGAAGGTCTGCACCTCGCGCTCCACCGGTTTACTACCGGCATCGAAGACCTCTATCTGCCCACCGGCCGAGAGGCGCACCAGATCCCCCTCTTCCAGATAGATGAAGCGGTCGGTGACCTGCAGCAGTGCCAGGGGATCGGAGCCCAGGAAGGCCTCGCCGATGCCCACCCCCACCACCAGCGGGCTGCCCTTGCGAGCGCCGATGATCACATCGGGCTCGTCCGCGCTGACCACCCCCAGCGCATAGGCGCCATCCAGCCGGGAGAGCACGCGACGTACCGCTGCCAGCAGGTCTCCCGCCTCGCGGCTCTCGCGCTCCAGCAGATGGGCTACCACCTCGGTATCCGTCTCGGAGGTGAAGTCATAGCCCCCCGCCTCGAGCTCGCGGCGCAGGCTCTCGTGGTTCTCGATGATGCCGTTGTGAACCACTGCCAGTCGTTCGCCGGACTGGTGGGGATGGGCGTTGGCCTCGCTGGGGCGGCCGTGGGTGGCCCAGCGGGTATGAGCGATGCCGCAGTGCCCGGGCAGCGGTTCTGCCGCCAGGCGTTCGGCCAGGGCAACCACCTTGCCCACCGCCCGTCGGCGCTGCAGCTGCCCTTCCGGCGCCAGCACCGCCATGCCGGCGGAATCATAGCCGCGATATTCGAGCCGCTTCAGCCCCTCGAGCAGAATACCTTCCACATTGCGCTCGGCAACGGCCCCGACGATTCCACACATGGTGACTCTCCTTACTTGTCCTTGCAGGGGCGCGGCCAGTCGGCCTTGCTGATCTGGCGGCCCCGGGAGACGGCCAGGGCATTGTCCGGCACATCCTTGCTGATGGTGGAACCGGCGCCCACGGTAGCATGGCGGCCCACGCTGACCGGGGCCACCAGCGCCGTGTTGGAGCCGATGAAGGCGCCATCGCCGATCTCGGTACGATGCTTGTGGGCCCCGTCATAGTTGCAGGTGATGGTGCCGGCGCCGACGTTGACCTCGCGCCCCAGGCGGGCATCGCCCACATAGCTCAGATGGTTGATCTTGCTGCCCTCGCCCACCTCCACGTTCTTGGTCTCGACGAAGTTACCCACCTTGGCGCCCACTGCCAGGCGGGTGCCGGGCCTCAGCCGGGCGAAGGGGCCGACCTGGCCTCGCCCGGCAATGACCGCGCCCTCGATCACGCTATGTGGCTCGACCCGCGTGCCGGCACCGATATGACTGTCGCGAATCACGCAGTGGGGGCCGATACGCACCCCCTCACCGAGCTCCACCTCGCCCTCGAAGACGCAGCCCACGTCGATCTCCACATCATGGCCGCAGGTCAGGGTACCCCGCACATCGAGGCGCACCGGATCGAGCAGGGCCACGCCATCGGCCATCAGCCGTTCGGCCTGGGAGCGCTGATAGGCGCGCTCCAGGCGAGCCATCTGCAAACGGTTGTTGACGCCTTCCACCTCCACCGCTTCGGCCGGCTGGGCAGTGACGATCTTCACTCCCTCGGCGGCCGCCATGGCGATGATATCGGTCAGATAATACTCTCCCTGGGCATTTTCGGCGGAGAGGCTCGGCAGCCAGCGGCGCAGCTGGGCGGCGGTCATGGCCATGATGCCGGTGTTGCACTCGTCGATCGTCCGCTCGCTCTCCGAGGCATCCTTGTGCTCGACGATGGCCACCGCCTCGCCGTCGGCGTTGCGCAGGATGCGCCCGTAGCCGGTGGGATCATCGAGGGTCACGGTGAGCAGTCCCAGATGATCGTCATCGACGTTCGCGAGCAGCGCCGCCAGGGTCTCGCGGCGGATCAACGGCACGTCGCCGTAGAGCACCAGCACCTTGCCCTCGCCGAGGTGATCCAGGGCCTGGGCCACGGCGTGGCCGGTGCCCTTCTGTTCGGCCTGCAGCGCGAAGTGCACCGCGCAGTCGGCCAGTGCCTCGCGCACCCTATCGGCGCCGTGCCCCACCACCACATGGGTGCGCTCGGCGCGCAAGCCTGTGGCGGTATCGATCACGTGGCGCACCATGGGTTTGCCGGCCAGGCGGTGCAGGACCTTGGGGAGGGTCGAGCGCATGCGGGTACCCTGACCCGCCGCAAGAATTACCACGTCCAGCGTCATCATGACTCCTTGTCCAGGTTCGTCTCGTCCAGGTTCATCGATCTCATCATTCTAGGACTCAGTGGACCTCCAGGCCCAGCTCCGCCACCCGCTCCTCGCCGAAGGCATCGACGAAGGCGGGACTGACGCGGCTCTGCCAGTCGTCGCCGTCGCGCACGATCATCAGCACCTTGAGGTCCTGCTCCCGGGCCAGGGCCATGCCGGCCTCATCGCCCAGCACCATCAGCGCCGTGGCCCAGGCATCGGCCCAGGCGTTGGAGGGATGCAGAACGCTCACCGAGGCCAGCGAGTGGCTGATGGGACGGCCGCTGCGTGGATCAATCGTGTGGGAGAAGCGCTGCCCCTCCTCCGCGAAGTAGTTGCGGTAGTCGCCAGAGGTCGCCAGCGACACGTCCCGAATGGGCAGCACGTACTGGGCCTCCTGACGATCATCCAGCGGCGCCTCGATGCCGATGCGCCAGGGCTCTGCCTCGTCGTCACCCGCTTCCCTGGCGTTGCGATGGCCCCGAGCGATCAGGTCACCGCCCAGATTGACCAGATAGTGCTCGATGCCCTCGCGGTCGAGGTAGGCCGCCACCCGGTCCACGGCATGGCCCTTGGCCACCCCCCCCAGATCGACGAAGACGTCCCGGGTGCGGCGCGCCTGCAGCCCCGACGGGTCGAGCTCCACCGCATCGAAGCCGACCAGTTCCAGGCGCTCGTCCAGCTCGGACGCGTCCGGCACCTCGCGGGGGCGCGCTTCGCTGCCGAAGCTCCACAGGTTGACCAGTCCCCCCATGGTGACGTCGAAGGCACCGTCGCTCTTCTCGGCCACCGCCTGGCTGATCGCCAGCACCTCCATGAGCTCATCGGAGAGCGGCTGCCATTCGTCCAGCGGCGCCTGATTGAGCGCCATCAGCTCGGAGTCCTCGATATAGATCGACATGGAGACATCCACTTCATCGAGCACCTCGAGGATACCCTCCTCCAGCGCCCGGGCCTCGCCCTGGGTCAGGGCGTCGGCGATGGTCACCTGATAGAAGCTGCCGAAGATACCGCCCTCGAAGCGCACCGGGGAGTCGAGGGGACGATCGCTCTCCGAGCAGCCGGCCAGCACCAGCAGGAGGCAGAGAAACAGCAGGGAAGCCGGGGCTTTCATGATACGAGCACTCTCCATGACAAAAGGGGAAGCGAGGCTACCGGAATAGCCATGTCTGCCAGCCGCCGAGCAGCAGGCGGTCGACGAGGAAGGGTGGCATCCCGAGCCGCTTGATGAAGGCCGGGAAGTCGTGGATGCAGAAACAGACGCTGATACCGGACAGGATGGCACCGCCCCCCGCCGCCGGCCAGTCCACCTCGCGAGATTCGCGAACCAGATCGCCGACCGGTGCGATGACTGGAATCGAGAGCGGGGAGGCAAGGCTTCAAGGCCGGCGACGAGTGGCGACCGTCAGGCCCGGGGTAGCCCGGGCCTGACAATGAGGTCAGCCTGAGCTCGCTAGGCGCCGGGCAGCCCCAGGATGGCGGTGGCCAGGGCGAAGTAGATCAGCACCCCGGAGGCATCGGCGATGGAGGTCACCAGCGGCGCCGAGGCGGTGGCCGGATCCCAGCCCAGCTTGTTGAGGATGAAGGGCAGGATCATGCCGATCAGGCTGCCCACGATCACGATCAGCACCATGCTCATGGCGACCACCATGGCGATCTCCGTGCCGGCACGGAACACCCCCACCACCGAGACGGCCAGGGCCATGGTCAGGCCCAGCCCAATGGCGACGAATACCTCTCGGCCGAGTAGCCGGGCCCAGTCGCGGCTGCGCACGTCGCCGGTGGCCATGCCGCGCACCATCAGGGTGGCAGCCTGGGAGCCGGCGTTGCCGCCGGAGTCGACCAGCAGCGGCAGGAAGAAGACCAGGGCGATATAGGCCTCGATGGTCTCCTCGAAGTAGGCGATGCCGGCGCCGGAAAAGATATTGGCGAAGACCAGCAGCACCAGCCAGACGATACGCTTGCGATAGAGCTCGAAGAGGCTGGCGGAGCGCAGGCTTTCGATCTTGCCCACCGACACGCCCTTGTGCATGTCCTCGGTGGCCTCCTCCTCGGCCACGTCCATGGCGTCATCATGGGTGATGATGCCCACCAGCCGCTCGTCGCCATCGAGCACCGGTACCGCCAGCATGTCGTAGCGGGCGATCAGCTTGGCCACATCTTCCTGGGGCGCCTCCACCTGGGTGCTGATCACGTCCTTGATCATCAGCTCATCGACCTGGGCCCCGGGGCGCGCCACCATCAGCTGGCGCAGCGACAGGGTCCCGGCCAGGCCACCGTCAGGCTCGATGATATAGAGCTGGTAGACCGTCTCGGCGTCGGGGGCGGTCTGGCGCACCCGCATCATCGCCTGGGAGACGGTCATGCCGCTGGGGATGGCCACATAGTCCGAGGTCATGATCGCCCCGGCGGTGCCCTCCTCGTAGCTGGCCAGGCGCTTGAGATCCTCACGCTCCTGGCGCGCCATGCGGCGCAGCAGCCCCTCGCGGCGATCCTCGTCGAGCAGGTTGAAGAGGTCCGCCCGCTCGTCGGCACTCATCTCCTCCATGACCGACAGCAGGGTGTCGTCGCTCATCTCACCGGCCAGCTCTTCCTGAAGCTCCTCGGGCAGATAGCCGATGATGTGCGCCCGGCGCTCGAGGGAGAGGCTGGCCAGCAGGGCAAAGACCGTCTCGCGGTGCTCCTCCTCCTCGGCAATGTACTCAAGGATCTCGGCAATATCGGCGGCACGCACCTCCTGGAGCAGCTCCTCCAGCTGTCCCTCATCCTCCGCCTTCAGGGCGGTCATCAGGGCGTCATGCTGCTCGATCAAGGTCTCGTTCAGGGACATGGCATCCTCCTGACACCTGGCGGGTTGGTCATCGGGTCGCAGGGGGGCCGACCGCGATAGCTGATAAAAAGTATATCAGAGACGCAAACGCCCCCCGACCCCGGTGTTTCACGGGATCGGGGGGCGCCGTCACGGCTCGGGCAGCAGGATCAGCCCTTGCCGGCCTTCTTGCGCAGCTGCTGAATGGTACGCAGCTGGGCCACGGCCTCGGCGAGCTCGGCGGCGGCGCGGGTATAATCCAGCTCCGCCGACTTGTCGCTGAACGCCTTCAGCGCATGCTGACGGGCTTCCTCGGCAGAGGCTTCGTCGAGGTCGCCGGCACGGGACGCCGCATCGGCCAGGATGGTCACCACGTTCGGCTGCACTTCGAGAAAGCCACCGGAAACGTAGAAGTTCTCCTCCTCGCCTCCCTCGTGGATGACGCGAATCGGGCCCGGCTTGAGCTCGGTGAGCAGCGGCCGGTGGCCCGCGAGGATGCCGATATCCCCCATCATGCCCGAGGCTACCAGCTGCTCGATCTCGCCCGAGAAGATGGCCGCTTCGGCGCTGACGATGTTGCAAGTGAAGCTGTTCGCCATAGCGAATCCCCCTGATGGACGGGATTACTTCATCTGGTTGGCTTTCTCGACGGCCTCGTCGATGGTGCCGACCATGTAGAAGGCCTGCTCCGGCAGCTCATCGTACTCGCCGTTGAGAATGCCCTGGAAGCCACTGATGGTGTCCTTCAGGGACACGTACTTGCCGGGCGCCCCGGTGAATACCTCGGCCACAAAGAACGGCTGCGACAGGAAGCGCTGGATCTTGCGCGCTCGGGATACGGCCAGCTTGTCCTCGTCGGACAGCTCGTCCATACCCAGGATCGCGATGATATCCTTGAGCTCCTTGTAGCGCTGCAGCACGTTCTGGACGCCGCGAGCGGTGTCGTAGTGCTCTTCGCCGACGACCAGCGGATCCAGCTGACGCGAGGTGGAATCCAGCGGGTCGATGGCCGGGTAGATGCCCAGCTCGGCGATGGAGCGCGCCAGAACCACGGTCGCATCCAGGTGCGAGAACGTCGTCGCCGGAGAGGGGTCGGTCAGGTCATCCGCGGGCACGTAGACGGCCTGCACGGAGGTGATCGAGCCGGTCTTGGTCGAGGTGATGCGCTCCTGGAGCACACCCATCTCCTCGGCCAGGGTCGGCTGGTAGCCCACCGCGGAGGGCATGCGGCCCAGCAGTGCAGACACCTCGGTACCGGCCAGGGTGTAGCGGTAGATGTTGTCGACGAACAGCAGCACGTCGCGGCCTTCATCGCGGAACTTCTCGGCGATGGTCAGGCCGGTCAGGGCCACGCGCAGGCGGTTGCCGGGCGGCTCGTTCATCTGACCGTAGACCAGCGATACCTTGTCGATAACGTTGGATTCGGTCATCTCGTGGTAGAAGTCGTTACCCTCACGGGTCCGCTCACCCACGCCCGCAAAGACCGAGTAACCGCTGTGCTCGGTAGCGATGTTGCGGATCAGTTCCATCATGTTGACGGTCTTGCCCACACCGGCGCCGCCGAACAGGCCGACCTTGCCGCCCTTGGCAAACGGGCAGACCAGATCGATGACCTTGATGCCGGTCTCGAGCAGCTCTTCGGAAGCCGCCTGATCCGCATAGCTCGGCGCCTTGCGGTGGATCGGCATCCGCTCCTGCTCGCCGATGTCGCCAGCCTCATCGATCGGCTCGCCGAGCACGTTCATGATGCGACCCAGCGTCTCCTTGCCCACGGGCACGGAGATGGCGGCACCGGTGTTGGCGACCTCCATGCCGCGCTTCAGGCCCTCGGTGGAGCCCATGGCGATGGTGCGCACCACGCCGTCGCCCAGCTGTTGCTGAGTTTCAAGCACGGTCTCGACAGTCGAGACCTTCAGCGCGTCGTAGACCTTGGGAACATCGTCCCGCGGAAACTCTACGTCAATCACCGCGCCGATGATTTGTACGATACGTCCGCTCATCTTGCGATCCTCTAAAAAACCTGCCTATGAAGCCTGTATGCCGGGAGGGGGTCGCCCTCCCCGGCGCTATACGGCGGCGGCGCCCCCGACGATCTCGGAGATCTCCTGGGTGATGGCGGCCTGACGGGCCTTGTTGTACACCATCTCCAGATCATCGATCAGGCCACCGGCGTTGTCAGTGGCACTCTTCATGGCGATCATCCGCGCGGCCTGCTCGCAGGCGCCATTCTCGACCACCGACTGATAGACCTGAGATTCAATGAAACGAACCAGCAGACTGTCCAGCAGCGCCTTGGCATCCGGCTCATACAGGTAGTCCCAGGTGTATACGGGACCGGATTGTTCGTGGGAGTCATCCGTGCCCATGTCCGGAGACAGGGGCAGAAGCTGACGGACCACCGGCTTCTGGGTCATGGTGTTGACGAACTCGTTGTACACCACGAAGAGGCGATCCAGGCGCCCCTCGTCATACGCATCCAGCATGACCTTGACACTACCGATCAGGTCCTCGACCTCGGGCGACTCGCCCAGGCCGCTCTTCGCCGCTACCAGGTTGCCCCCGTAGTTCTTGAAGAAGCCGCCGGCCTTGGAGCCCAGGGCGCAGAAATCCAGCTCCGCGCCCTCGTCGCGCCACGCCTTGGCATCCCTGAGGACGGCCTTGAACAGGTTGTGGTTCAGACCCCCGCAGAGGCCGCGGTCGGTAGAAACCACAATATAGCCGACCCGCTTCGCGTCACGCTCGATCATGTATTCGTGACGGTACTCGGGGTTGGCGTCGGCGATATGCCCGACGACATTGCGGATCTGACGCGCATAGGGCTGACTGGCCCTCATCAGGTCCTGAGCCTTGCGCATCTTCGACGCAGCGACCATTTCCATGGCGCTGGTGATCTTCTGCGTGTTCTTGATGCTCCCGATCTGGGTGCGTATCTCTTTTGCAGCTGCCATAGCGATCTACTCCGTTCGTGGCCCTCAGAAAGCTCCTGGGCCCGCCCCGCGGACGGGACGGGCCAGCGGGATTACCAGCTCTGAGTGGCCTTGAACTTCTCGAGACCCGCTTTCAAGCCGCTCTTGATCTCATCGCTGTAGTCGCCGGTCTGGTTGATCTTGTCAAGCAGCTCGGCGTTTTCAGCCTTCATGAAGTCACGCAGGGAGCGCTCGAAGTCCAGCACCTTTTTCACATCGACGTCGTCGAGGAAGCCTTCGTTGGCGGCGTACAGGGAGAGGGCCATCTCGGCCACGGACATCGGCGAGTACTGGTTCTGCTTCATCAGCTCGGTGACGCGCTGACCGTGCTCCAGCTGCTTGCGGGTCGCCTCGTCCAGATCGGAAGCGAACTGGGAGAAGGCCGCCAGCTCGCGGTACTGGGCCAGGGCCAGACGCACGCTACCACCGAGCTTCTTGATGATCTTGGTCTGGGCCGAACCACCCACACGGGACACCGAGAGACCGGCGTTGATGGCCGGACGGATACCCGAGTTGAAGAGATCGGTCTCCAGGAAGATCTGACCGTCGGTGATGGAGATCACGTTGGTCGGGACGAAGGCAGACACGTCGCCGCCCTGGGTCTCGATGATCGGCAGCGCGGTCAGCGAGCCGGTCTTGCCCTTCACTTCACCGTTGGTGAACTTCTCGACGTACTCGGCGTTGACGCGAGCGGCACGCTCCAGCAGGCGGGAGTGCAGGTAGAAGACATCGCCGGGGTAGGCTTCGCGGCCCGGCGGGCGACGCAGCAGCAGGGAAACCTGACGATAGGCGACGGCCTGCTTGGACAGGTCATCGTAGACGATCAGGGCGTCTTCGCCGCGGTCACGGAAGTACTCACCCATGGTGCAGCCCGAATAGGCCGCCAGGAACTGCATCGGAGCCGGGTCGGCGGCGCCGGCGGCAACCACGATGGTATGTTCCATGGCGCCATGCTCTTCGAGCTTGCGCACCACGTTGGCAATGGTGGACTGCTTCTGGCCGATGGCGACGTAGACGCAGGTGATGCCCTTGCCTTTCTGGTTGATGATGGCGTCGATGGCAATGGCGGACTTGCCGATCTGACGGTCGCCGATGATCAGCTCACGCTGGCCGCGGCCGATCGGCACCATGGCATCGATGGACTTCAGACCGGTCTGAACCGGCTCGTCCACCGACTGGCGGGTGATAACGCCGGGCGCCACCTTCTCGACGGCATCGGTCAGCTTGGCGTCGATCTCGCCCTTGCCGTCGATGGGGTTGCCCAGCGGGTCGACCACGCGGCCGACCAGCTCGGGGCCCACCGGCACCTCGAGGATACGACCGGTACAGCTGGCGGTCATGCCCTCTTCCAGCTGCAGGTAGTCGCCCAGCACCACGACGCCCACGGAGTCGCGCTCGAGGTTGAGCACCATGCCGAAGATGCTGGCGGGAAATTCGATCATCTCACCGAACATCGCGTCCTCGAGCCCGTGAATCTTCACGATGCCGTCGGAAACGCTGACGATGGTGCCCTGGTTGCGGGCTTCGGATGCGACGTCAAGCTTCTCGATACGCTGCTTGATGATGTCGCTGATCTCGGAAGGATTCAGTTGCTGCATGCCATGTCCCTCAGACTCAGGCGGAAAGGGCTTCGGTGAGACGATTCAGTCGACCGCGCACCGACCCGTCGATGACGGTGTCGCCGGCACGCAGGATCACGCCACCGAGAAGCTTGGAGTCCACCTGAGTGGTAATGGAGATTTCGCGATTCAGGCGCTTCTTGAGCGCACCGGCGAGCTTCTGCTGCTGCTTAGCGTCGAGCTCATAGGCCGTGACCACGGTAACGTCAACGCGCTTTTCATGTTCAGCCCGCAGACGTTCGAACTGCTCCGCGATGGAAGGCAGAGCCAGCAGGCGTTCCTGCTCGCCCAGCGCCTGGAGGTAGCGACCCACGCCCTCATCGATATCCTTGAGGTCGGCGAGCTCGAGCAGCAGCTCGACCTTGCGCTCCGCGGACAGCTTGGGGCTGGCCAGCAGCTTCTGGACGTCACGCTCGGCCACGACCTGGCCCAGGGTGCCCAGAAGCTCGGACCAGGCGGCTAGAGCCTTGTGATCACGCGCATACTCGAACGCCGCCTTGGCATAGGGCCGTGCGACGGTAGATGTTTCCGCCATGGATCACCTCCTCACAGTTCGGCAGCAAGCTTGTCGACCAGCTTGCGGTGTGCCTTTTCGTCGATGGAGGCTTCCAGGACACGCTCGGCACCGATGATCGCGAGATGCGACACCTG
>LFCJ01004500.1_pt1 | contig 10222 bp, 12 predicted proteins | sample 643141 | NCBI WGS metagenome assembly LFCJ01 (sample SAMN03766243, study PRJNA286221) | soda lake metagenome | biome: soda lake; feature: Kulunda steppe; material: water; isolation source: sample B1-Br-g2 brine of Lake Bitter-1 | place: Russia: Kulunda steppe | collected 2010-07 | reverse complement strand
GCTATCTGGCTGAAAACAATTTCCGAAGACAAGCCATTGTCTTTCTTGGACCATCATATTAAGACAGGAAACTCATTGATCGGAGCCGATATCCATGATATTAATCGGCATCCCGAGGAAGACGAAGACAGCGAAAGACAGGTCACAATAGGAGAAGAATTTGGGGAAGAAAACGCAGGAGTAGTCAGAGCCAATGTCCAAGAAATGCTGAAGAAATTCAAGGAAATCCAGGAAAAACAGGCCGACAGCCCGGAAGACATCAAACAACAAGAAGAACTATACCAAGACTTCCTTGACTTCCCTTTCAGAAAAAGATTCGATGTACTTGCAGATGTCTACACAAGCCACTACTTCGACAACGACTACAAAGTAGACGACTACAACAGATTACTACAAGCCTTCAAACTACAAGAACAGAAAGAAGAAGGAGATGAGGAATGGAATGAAGTAATCAAAAAAGACTTTGTACAAAAAGCAACAGACAGCCTAGACGATTCTTATGAAGAAGACAACACCTCATCACAGAAAGGATTCTTCCACTGGAAACTCGAATTCCCAGAAGTATTCTTCGACATAGAAGAAGGAACAGAACAAGAGGATGCTGGATTCGACGCAGTAGTCGGTAATCCTCCTTATATAAGGAGTAGAAATCTTCCGGATATACAGAAGGAATTTTTCTCAGATAATTTTGATGTAGCCAAAGGTTCCTACGACATCTACGGGTTATTTATAGAACTTTCTAAGATGTTGGGAGGAAGGATGGGTTTCATTGTTCCCAACAAATGGACGACTACAAATTACGGCGAATCTCTGAGGAATTTACTTGATCAAGAATTTAATATTCAGGAAATGATAGATGTTTCCCATATAGAAGTTTTCCCAGATGCAGATATTTATCCAATTTTGATTTTCTGTGAGAACCCTATGGAGGATGAATTTACAATTAGAAGGATGTCCGATCAAAATATGGATCCTGAAGAGGAATTTGAAGTAGACGAAGAATTCCGGGAGAAAATTGGGGGTATTATTCCCATGTCGCTTCATAAGGAGTTTCTCCCGTTAGCTAAAAAATTAAAAGAGGAAAATAAAGATCTAGAATCTTACATAACAATGGATGAGGCAATTCATACAGGAAATGTAAGAAATAAAGTTTTGCATGATGAAAAGAAAAATTCTTCGTGCAAAAAGATAGTCGGAGGAAAAGAAATTGATAGATATGAGATTAATTGGAATGGTCGATGGATTGAATATGATGAGTCGATAATAGATGAGAAGGATAGCTATTACGGTGATTTAAGAGATGAGGAGCTTTTTGAACAAGATAAGATCTTTATCAGGGATATAAGCTATGATCCCGTAGCTGTTCATGATTCTGAAGACTATTACGCTCTTAATACATTATATAGTGTTAGAACGGAAGATGACCTCTCATTGAGAAATCTTTTAGCTCAATACAATTCTTCTATAATGAATGCTTATTACAGACAGGTTTATGGAGGCACTCATGTGAGCGGAGGCTATCTGAGATTTAAGCCAATGTTTGTTTTCCAGTTGCCTATTAATCTTGATTCAGGTATTCCATCAGCTTATCAGAATAAAATAACTGATCTAACGAAACAAATACAAGATAAGAAATCGGAATTGGAAAAAATCAATCTCGATCTTGTAGACTATATAGATAAAGGGAGTAGCCAAGAAGGAAGAACCTTAGGTGAGATGTATATGCCTGTTGAAGGCCTTTCTGATAGTATTTTGACTGATACGAAGGAGGATAGGGATAATATCAAGATCGGTAGCGTAGAATTTGAAGAACAGAATAATTCTTTGATTTTGAATGTGTCTGTGAAGTATAAGCCTGAGGATGATGAAGGGTTTGATGATGAGGAATTGGATCGTTGGGGTTATGTTGAGACTGAGTTAATCCCTGCGATGAACTTTACTGTAGGTGATAAGATGAAGGCCTTGATTAAGGAGTTTGTGCCGGTTGCTGTCGATGAAGCAGGCGGATTCGCTAACTTCAGGGAGAAGGCGACGAAGACTAACTCAGTTGTTGACAGGCTGGAGGACTTGACTTTGCCTAAGTTGGATGATGTTGAGCAAGGCTTAGAGAAGTTTATCGAGAATAAGGAAGAGGCTGAAGAGCTTGAAAGAGAGATTCAGGAGACTGATGAGCAGATTGATGCGATCGTCTTTGATCTCTATGATTTGGCTGAGGAAGAGGTTGAGACTGTCTTGGACAGTTTGGATACTCCCGGGGATGAGAAGGCCTCTATAATGGAGAAGTTTGACGAGGTTCAGTCGTAGCTTTTAGCTCTTTTCTATGTCAGGGGGATATAGTAGATTGTTTTTCCGAATAGGAGTAGTGTTAGGCCTATTCCATGTATTAATATTGATTTAATGTCGAAGTGCTTCCATTGGTTTACGCTTTCGTTTACCACGATTATTCCGAGAATTAACGTGATTCCTAGTAGCTGTAGCCCGCTTATTATTGATAGTGTATCTATCCAGAAGTTCTGAATATAGGGTGTTAGAAGTCCTGTAATAGAGATAGTTCCTAGAGTGATAATTAGAGCTTCTTCTTTTCCTCGAAATTTTCCTCCGCTCTGAAATGTTCTATTTGTCGTTGTGTAAACTAGAAACGCTATTAGCGCGGTTGTTGCTCCGGTTGCGATTAGGACTAGATTGTTGATTATAAACTGTAGCATTTTTTGTCACCTATTCTAACATTTTCAGTATATGTATAACGATGAGTAGGATAAGTCCAATGAATCCTACTATTGTTACGAGGTTTGCTATAAAACCAATAAAACCCAGTGATATTTCGAAAAACTGCCCTGATAGACTGATAGCTAGAGCTGTCAAGAATATGACAGAGAATAAGGATAATACAGGACCTTCATTTGAATTTGCGGAAGCAAGCGCCATTTCTATCACTTTAACAGTGGAAGGCTTTTTGGTGTGGTTGAGTCTGCTGCAAGGTGTGAAATGTATGCTGCAGAGATAGATTTTATTGCGATTTTTTGTTTTTCTGTTAGATTTAGGTTTTCGAGCTCTGTGTTTGCCTTTGTTAAGGCTGCTCCTGTCGTTACGCTGTGGAAGAATGATCTGTGGTTAGGGTTTGTTGCTGGTTCTATTTGGTCTGGCATTACTCCTGATATTCCTCCGCCTGCTGCGGCAACTAGTATTTCTTCCAAATTGTAGTTCTGGTTTTTGCGCTCGCATTCTACTGCGTAACACAGTGCCGAAGTTGCTGCTCCAAGTCCGAAGTGGGTATTTGATCCTGGCATATATTACATGTAACCCTTAACCTTTAAATTAATGTTCGTATTAGCGAACAATAGATTGTATATTGTTTCTTGATAGATGCATTATAATGGAAAAGTTCTTATAAGAGTTTGTCGTAATGTTATAGTATGGAGGTTTTCCATGGGGCGTAAGTCCACTCGTGAGCTTATCGGAGCTGTAGCCGGTGCTTTGAGCAATAATCCGAAATCTATCAGTGAGATCAGTAAGGAAGTTGAAGGTGATAGGAAAGGTGTCGCTAAGTATCTTGAGGAGTTAAAAGATGCTGGTGTAGCTAAGGAGACGCAGGATGGCCGTAGTAGGAAATTCTATATTTCTAAGTATGAGGAAGATGATACTTACTTCGATCTTCCATTGAGTGAAGAGCAGAGAAATATTTTAGAAACTATTTTCGCTGAAATTGAAGACAGATATGTTGATAGGAAAGGTAAGATTCCGTCTAAGGCTAAAGGCCAGAAGATTGCAGTCCAGGTTTTGGAGAAATGTGAAGGCCTTGGTGTTCCTTACGGAGCCTATCGTTATGGTTCGCTGACTATGAAGAGTTATACGCCAGGAACCAGTTATGAGAAAAACACTAATTCTATTCCTAACTGGTCTGAGGTAGAGGAATGTATTGATGAGGCCTTAGACACTTACGGCGATCTTGAGAATATGGACGAGGTTAAGGATGAACAGTACCGGCGTGAGGACATGCTTCTTTACCAGTCGAAAGAGAGAATTATGGAGCTATTAACCGGTGAAGTGAGTGGTAATGAGCTGGAGAAAGAGCTTTACAACTTTGTTTCACATATCCCCAACCTTGATTCTGAAGCCCATGATCTTTTGATGGATTTCGTTGCTATGGCTCCAGAAACTGTAGGCACTCAGAAGAGTCGTTCAAAGACTTTCGAGGCCTTCAGTGAGGTCTGGAATATGATTGCCGTTTACAGGCTTTACAGTGATTTGAAAGATTTCTATCCTGAGGATCTTCTTAACGATCGTCTTGAACCTGAGAAGTTCGACCATAAGGAAGGTGCTAGAGAAGCGCTTTCTGAGATGGAGAAGTTCTATGAAATTGAGGAACCAACTGAGGAATTCAAAGAAATCCAGGGCTCGGCCTCAGAGATTAGTGATGAAGAGAAGGAGAAGCGTAGAGAAGAGTTAGAGGATATGGATTCTTCAGATGTGGCCAGGGCGTTTGACCTTGAGTCCTGAAAGATCTCTTAAATCTCTTACATTCTGTGTTATTATGCAGTCAGCATCTTCTGCCTTAGCAATTAATCCATGTAGATAGTCTTGCCAGTGCTTTGCATCCTGCTTAGCCTTCTTTTTCTGCTCTTGTGTGTATCCACATCTGATCATTTGATCTCCAAGCTTTGAGAGAAGTTCTTTCACTTCTTCGCGGTCAGCATATTCATATAACTCTTTCAGAGTCCAATCTGATACTATTATTTTAAATCTGCCATGTGCTGCTTGAGAAAATATACTCATTGCAGGTGTTCCTAGATCTCTTGTTCCTCCGTCCCTATCTTCGATTGCGTCCAGAAAGATATTGGTATCTGCATAGATTTTTTCCACGCTTCAATCTATATTAAGATTTTAATCATACCTTTACAACCCTTATGTAGATGAGCGGGTATGATAGGTTCTAGAGATTATTAAGAAAGTTGATAAGATTTGACCAGAACTATTTATTATGTCAACGATTTCTGTTGGTGATAGGGATCGAGCGATGTACAAAGTTCTATACGAAGCTGGTCTACGAGCTGGAGAATTAATGTCTCTCAAAGTAGAAGATGTGAAATTTGTCTCAAAAGGTGTCAAAATACATGTGGACGGTAAAACCGGGGAACGAAACCCTCTAATGGTGGAATCAGAACGATACCTAAGAACATGGCTAAGTAAACATCCTTTTCCGGACAGACCCAAAGCTCCTCTATGGACTAAAATACGTCAGATAGACGGTAAAACTCCGGAAGAAGTAGCCTTAGGTTATGATCATATGAGGTTAAATCTCAAAGAAATAGCGATACGAGCAGGAGTAAGAACGTATCAAAAAGGTTGGAAGAAGGATAAGGATGGCAACTACAAGAACTTATTAGCAGACTGGAGAACAATTTCCAAAAAGAACGTGTCTTCCAGAAAAAGTTAGAGGTCCTTGGGAGTGGTCAATTTTACGATATGGAACATAGAGGAAATAGAATAAATGTGATTATAAATCAAGGTCATATGTTCTACAAGAAGCTTTACGAGAAAACCTCTCAGGATCCGGAGCTTAGAGTTTATCTGGATTTATTCCTGTTCACTCTTGCTCAAGCAGAGGACGAGTACTTTGATAATGAAGAGGTTAGAGAGTTCTATTCTGACCAGAAGAGAGAATGGTCTTCTATAATGACCACTTTCTTAGAAAAGGCAGAAAAAGAAATGGAAGAATGATTGGGAAATATTCTACAGGCTTCTATAGTTCTTAAACGTAGTTCTCTATCTTACGGAGTTCTGCTTTCTCTTTGGATTTTTCTCTAAGGTCTTCTATCCTTACATACTGATATCCGCTTTTTTCTACAAGTTCTATGCCTGCAGACTCTGCAATCATTTTGACTAAAAATCGGGTTGGAATCCTCCAACTTCGTCTTTCCGGCTTATCTAACTTAGGATGACCACTATTAACTACGTACGAACCTCGTTCCCTGTTTGCAAAGTCATAATTATGTTTTGGACATGTTTGGAGTATGTCATTACCTGCTTTTTCTTGACTAAGGTGCTCCCCCTCAAGAATTTGTCTACGAATTTCTTCATACTCTTCCTGTATGTCATCTTCGAATTCTTTCAAGTCTACACCTATCTGCCACCATATGAACTCGGAGTTATCTAAGTCCTCCTCGTCATGAACAAACCAGACTATCATCAGGTTAAGAAGTTTCACTCTTAGTTTCTTGATATCTCTCCAGTTTTCAGTATTGGCAACTTCCTCATAGTCAATCATCCCTATACTTAGAGGCTCTTTCGGACGGAAGTAGTCACCCCAAGATATCTTTAGTGGTTTACATTTTAGCTCTAATCTTGCTTTGCGAAAATCTGGTTCACCATAATTATCATTTTCCATTCCAAAATATTCTTCCAATATTTCGCCGGGCTTTCCTTTGATTTTTGTTGAATTAATATCGGAAAGATTAGCCCCTATATCCTTTAGTTTATGACCCATTAAAGCGTTGGCTGCTTTTTGAATCTCCTCTTTAGAAGCGTCTCTACCTAATTCTTTTACCATAAGAACAGGTCTTGTTTATTCGTTTAAACTTGTTCCGGAGGCGAGTTTTCTCTAAAACTATTATTAATGAGCCCGAAAAAAGTAAAGCCATGACTTTGGAAAACTCAGAAATATCTGAACGTCTTTCTCACCAAATCTTTGACTTTAACCTATCAAAATTTGATAAGAGCAATATAAACTATTATAGGCGTAAAAGAGCGGAAGAAGCTAAAAGTTGGGGGTTAGGAGAGACTTGTGATTATCATAAAATAGAGGTCTCTGGTTCAAAAACCGATATAACCTTCTTTCCGGGAGAAAAATCTGAGAACGACATGCTTCCAACAGTAGGATTTGTACATACTGATGAAGAGTTCAAGGACATGTGGACAATGATTTCAAGTTGTTCTGCTAAAGATTTTGAAAGATTTAAGTTCCTATTAGTTATAATCTACAGAAACGCTTTCTATATAGACCATAAGGAAGTTCAAGGAGGCAAAATAAGATACTCTCCTGAAGAAAATATCAAAGAGTGTATAGAGGAGTTAAATCACTCCTTCGAGGACATTCTCCCGGGAAACCTATGGGACCTACTTAATTACTTGGACGCTTTAGGTTGGAACGAAGATATGAAATATCAGGTTGATGATTCTTATGATTGGAGAGATAACTTTTGGAACGGCAGGATGAATAATATGCTAACGGCAATTAAAGTACCTTATAAACTTTCCATCTTCGTAAAACATATACTGGAGAATTCGAATCAACCAGAATATATAGATTTCTCAGAAGGTTTGAACACTCTACAGAGTTTTACTGTCAGTAGAGGTGTATCAAAGCCAACATGGGGGGAGTTAGAAAAGTGGTTCGAACATACTTTGTATAAGTAGCTTAAGTTTTATACTCTCATAAACGGATTATGGAAAAAGAAAAATTCCGTAAAAAAATAATAAACTACTACGAAAACAAAGGACGAGATTTTCCATGGAGAAACACAGGAAATGACCTCCATGCATTGACAGCAGAAATTATGCTACAGCAGACCTCCTATTATCAAGTAGAACCCGTATACAGAGAATTTTGCCGAAGGTTTGAAACACCTGAGGAGGTATTAAATGAGGGCAGGGATGAAATCCGAGAACTGTTTTCTACTCTTGGTCTACAAAACAGATCAAACTATATAATCAACGTATCAAAGTTTCTGATATCTGACAAGAAAATTACGCAGGAAAACTTATTGGAGGTCAAGGGCATAGGTAAGTACACGGCCAATGCTTACCTCTCCATCCATAAAGGAAAAAGATATCCTATAGTCGATGGAAATGTTATGAGAGTGTTCAAGAAGTATTTTAGTATAGAAGATAACTCTCCGGCAAGCACTAATGATGAGGCTTGGGATTTGGCTCAGGAGTTATTACCTGAGAAGAAGTATCGGGAATACAACCTTGGGCTTTTAGATTATGGATCCGAGTTGTATGGCAAAAACCCTAAGGAAAAATAAGAGATAAAGTAAGAATGGCTTTAGCTACTCTGTTAATACTACCTCTTTTACTGGTTTTTCTTTGTTGACTACTTGGGAGATGAACTCACATCCGTAGAAACCTGCTGCAATCCTAACAGGTATATCGTCATCAGGTACATCTATCACTCTATCGGAGTTGTCCAGATGTACTTCTTCAAACTCCTCTTTAGGGAAGTACTCATCAATCAAGGTTTTCACTTTGTTCAAAGCATCGTGAGGACCAAACTTATCTGAGTCGCTCCTTCGGGTGTAAATCTCTTGGAACTCCTCCGAGTCGGGTAGTTGATTTTCAAACTCGTCCCTTATTGATTTTTTGAACTGATTCATACGACTTTCTATATCATATGACTTATTTGCTGAACCGAGTTTTACTTGTCCAGACTTTCCTCTTCTGATAACTTTTTCTATCGTTTCAAGAGTTGAACCAGTTTTTGTTGCGTTCTTTCCTACCCCTTTGTGAAGTACAGCATCCCATCTTATCTTGTCACTATCAAAGTCAGAGTTTTGATTCGTTAGTGAAGGTCGGAATGCTTTCGTTTTCAAGTAAGGTACATGCCTATCAAACTTGGAGTCTTCTCTCCTTTTTCTTGGAGACCGGAATTCTCTTTCTTTACCTGTCAAATCGTTCTCCAACTCTGCATTTGGAAGTTCAGGGAACTCTTGAGGTATATCCATGCCTTCTTCTTTAGCTATCGCTTCAGCTATCGCTGATGCAAGCTTAACAGGTACGGCATTACCTACTAACCTAAATTTCTTAGTTTCAGTACTTGCTTCAAACTGGTAGGTCAAGGGAAATGAGGAGAAACAAGCTATCTCTCTAACTGTCGGAAGTCTATAATTCTTGTAATCTCCGTTCTCATCTTTCTCCCCTCCGAAAATCATCGCCTCTCTTGTAGATGCCGATCTTGTAGCCATAACTGTCCTGCTCGGTCTATCTTCGTCTTCAGGGAATGACATCTTACCCATAAAGCCATGATCTTCTTTTTTCCGTCTTGCTGCCTTCCAGCGATACTCTTCAACCCTTGTATCATAGAAATGATCTGTAAGTTCATCTTTGGGAATCTCAAGGTCATGATTAGGGTCTTTTATCACTTCATCAGCTTCTTCGGGCTTTCTTGGGTTCCCCAGATGTTCAAACACTTCTCCTACGGTCATCCACTCATCTTCATCTCTTCTCTTTTCAAGATCAGGATAGTTCCCAGCTATCATCCTTCTTCTGGATTGCGGTGCGCCATAGTCTACTGCGTGATGAACAGGCTTCTTTTCGATTATCAAGTCTGAACCTTCGCCGGGCAGCTGTAGTTCTTCCCAAGTGTATTTGTCTTTAAGATGTTTAGCTGTTGGAGGAACATTCTCCATAGCCCAGTATTTTAATCCTCCGTGCTCCATTTTCCAAGCAACAATTCTCAGAAAATGTTCTATTAAGTGTAAACCTTCGCTTTTATCGGCTTTACCTGCTTTATTACTCCTTGAAAAATTCTGACATGGCGGACCTCCCACAATGACATCAACATCTGGTATGTATTCGTCTATTTCGTCCGCATCCATGTTTTTGATATCCATTAGCTCATGCTGTGCTTCAGGATGATTCTTCTGATGTGTTTCGATTGCAGGCTCCCAATAATCCATAGCGAATACGACTTCGAAACCTTTTTGTCGAAAGCCTTCAGATAGTCCTCCTGCACCACAGAAAAAGTCTGCAACGGTTAGTTTCTTACTCATCTTTCATTTCCTCTTTGACTGTTGTACTTATAAATGATTTTTCTGCCAACCACGAAATAACTATATTTCTAACAGCGTCAGCGTCAGATTTTCCCATGTTTCCTTTCAGGTTTTCGATTAACTCCCATTGCTCTTGGGTAAAGGACACTTGCACACGTTTTGTTTCGTCATTGTGTTCCATAAGTGTTTTGTATAACACAATAGGCTTATATAATGCGTGTTTAATTAGAACTGTACTTACTATTTTATGTAGATTTATACCCAAACGAAATCATAATTATAAGAACAGCCGTCATTGAACTTTTAATTATAGACTACTATTTCTACATAGAGTCTCTCGTAAACCGAAGGAATACCCTTAGTATGGTGTGTCCCCCGCAAACTTAACTTTTTAACCTGACAGAAATTCTGGAATGTGCTTGTGTTAAAATCTTAATATTGAAGGAGCGCAAGTT
>LFCJ01004499.1_pt1 | contig 10223 bp, 12 predicted proteins | sample 643141 | NCBI WGS metagenome assembly LFCJ01 (sample SAMN03766243, study PRJNA286221) | soda lake metagenome | biome: soda lake; feature: Kulunda steppe; material: water; isolation source: sample B1-Br-g2 brine of Lake Bitter-1 | place: Russia: Kulunda steppe | collected 2010-07 | reverse complement strand
TCGCACAGGGCCACACTTGGGAGTGCTGCTGGTCAACTCGCACAGGGCCACACTTGAGTGGCTGTCGGCTCGCTCTCCTCCCTTCCTTTTACACAGCGAGCCAGGTACCTCGCACCGGTGCCGGGAAAGTGCACCGGGTGGGCCACCTAATTAGAAGACACCACCAGCGGCTTCCCATGTTGCAATGCCTGGAAGTGCCTGTGGCTGCACCCGCGTGCATTCCAGGCGCGCGTCGGCTCAGGCCATGCTTTGCAGAGCACATGGCAGAAGGCAGGCAGGGCGAGCGCATGCTTGGCTGGGCCTGCTTACCTCCCAGACCTCCGTCGGCTCAAACCACACGTCGCAGCGCTCGCTGGTGTCATAGTAGGTCTTTGGCCCTGGAATGGCCTGCGCGCCCAACCGCTCAGTGGCAGCAACGTAGAAGGCGTCCGTGAAGCCTGCGCAGAAGCAAAGGCTTATCATTTTGTGGCTGCTGTGCAGTCCTACGGCAGTCATCAAGGCAAGAACATCTTACAGTGGCTGCTATACTGAGGGTGTTTGCAAAGGCTGCGCAAAGGCAGGGGCACCAGCAGCAGCAGCAGCAGAAGGCTGGGCCACCTCAAGAATGGCGGGTGGCGGGTGGCGTTTTGCTGTATGCCATGCAGCACGCAAGCTGGCCAAGCATATCAGGGGTGGAGGTGGCAGTTTGCTTGAGGTCATGCGGCGCGCGTGCGGGGTGGCTTTGCACAGCAGGGATGACAGCTAGCATGGGTGATGCGCTGGCACAATCTGGGTTGCGCAGGTCACATAGTATCAGCAGCAGCATAGACTGTCCTGCAGCGTGGAGCGGTGCCGTAGCAGGCCTAAGCATGTGTTTTGTTCTGATGCCTTGTTGGGGGTGCCTTACGTGAACCATTTGAAGCATTAGAAGCAATTGAAGTATTTGACCACTTGGACCATTTGGACCAGGCAATTCCGCCATTTCTGTAACACTGCATTGAAGGCGGGTGCGTGAGTCCAGTTCATAAGACTTGTAAATTTGAGACTGCCAGTTCACGCGCATCCGGGCGGTGGTTCTGGCTTGGCAAACAATGCATTCGAGTGTACTGTTCCCGATCTGGAGCTTTTGCGCTGTGCCTGTTTCTGCGCCCCCGCATGATATTTGGTGTGATTGTCTGGGGTGGTGTTTTGGTACCTGATTTCTCTGGGGTGGTGTTTTGGTGACGAAGACAAGCGCTGAAAGAGGCAGGAATGATGCTCTGACGCATGCTTGCACGGAGTACATGCGTACTTCAGGCCCGTCCTCCCCTCTGCGTAATTGCCCCTCATTGCACAACGCACCCCCCATTGCGAGCGTGTAATACACACTTAAAATAGAAATGGTGTGCTAGGGAGGGGACGGGGCAGCGGCGCTGGCGGAGACCGACTTGAAAACCCTGTCGAGCTGGTTGGTTGGGGCAGTTGTGCTGCTGAGCACTGCTAGCGTTGCAAAGGTCTCAATAATACTATTTCGACGTTACCGTTTAATGGTAAACATATTCTTACCAGCGCACCTCCCCGTAAAGTTATGTTCCTACGAATGTGAGGAGCTGGCGTGTAGAGCCAGGAACGGCCAACGGTGCAGTGATGGGTCAGGAGCAAATAAGTGACGCGTTCATACCAATTTTGCAGCACTGAGTTCCTGGCGATGCGAACGAGCCGTGGATGATGGCCAAGGGGGACGGTGGCCAGAAGTAAAGGAATGCAAGCGCGGGGGAGCAATTGCACACTCCTTCCCCCGCAATCGCGGCGCTGGCCATTGCGCTGGCGTCAACACAGATGTATATGAGTATAAATGTTGTGAATGCGTGACACCATCGCAGCAAAGAGGGGGTGTGCATTTGGGCGTGTGTGGAGGCGCGAAAGCGCTGGCACGACGAAGCGACCTTTGTGCCATGCGAGCACATCCCGGCTCCCCTGAAATTAAGCCAAGCTGCTTGTGTGTGTGTGTGTGTGTGTGTGTGTCCCACGAGGCATCGAGTTGGTGTCTGCTGGCGGGTGAGGGCGTGGTCAAGACGCATGCATGCGCGGCTACGCTCCGGCAATGCACCGTGCTTGCATCTCGAGGGAAGGGGTGCACCCCTTTCCATTCCCCGTGTGCAAAATACCACAGCCCTGCGCTTTCATTGTAACACACTTTTTCAATGGGACGCAAGCGGGTGAGTGCACTGATTCTTGTTAGATCAGTGGTGGATGCCCTGTGGGAGCCAGCAAGGTTTACAGCTGATTACAAGGAGCACAGTGGCACATTGACACAGTGGCACATTGACACAGTGGCACATTGACACAGAGGCACATTGACACAGTGGCACAGTGGCACTGAAGGTTGCCCCACAGCTGTCCCCTGGAAGCACAGGGATATACAGGGCTTTGCGCACACGGACCACACACTCGCTGAGGGTACCCACCGCTCATGCAGCGGCACACTGATTGGAAGGTCTCGGTCACTGGGTCGAAGCAGGCAAGGAGGAATGGGCTGAACCAGCCCACCTGTGCAGTGGGAGCAGGCACGGTTGCGGGCGTACAAGCATGCGCCTGGTGGTCACAGCTGAGCATCCATGTCTGGGTGTGAACTGTGGATGGATGCAACTTGCGCAGGCTGCGCTGAAAGGCAGCGTGCTGCCTCCATGCACAGGGGTGGACATGATGGGTGCGGGTATAAGCGCCATTCACTGAGGGCCCAGAAAGGCGACTCATGCGGTCGCAACATGCAGGGGGGGTAACAAATATGAGAAATGGGACATCTCCCTATCTGCAAGCTTGGGATACGAAACAGCTGTGCCTCTCCTCCCTCCGGTGCATCCCTGCCCCCTCTGATCCCCCAACAACCACCATTTTGTCCCCTCTCCCTCCCCCCACTTCCCTCCCTTTTCTCCCTAGCCCAGCTGCCCATCCATCCAGACACACACAGTCACACCCACATGGAACCCCACAGCACCCACTCACCTTTCTGCCGTTGCCAAACCATGCGCCAATGGGCACCAGGTCCAGCGTGTCCTGCAGTCCTTTGATGTAGTCCTTCTTCAGCTTGACCCACAGGTCGCTGCGCTTGGAGGGCTCGTACGCCCCATCCATGCGTTTCAGCATGAGGCCTGAGTGGGTGGGCGCACAGTTAAAGCATGGGCTTTAGCACGGGTCCTCCCGCGTGGCCGGGCGCACACTTTGTGTGCGCAGACCTGAGGAATTGGGCGCACATCCTGCACCCACCACCAGTCCGCTTGGGGCGCACGGGTGGTGCAGTGCTTGGCTCCTAGAGGACCGTGCAGAGAGCCCAGGTGCTGCGACACTGCTCAAAGTTGCCAAGGCGCAAGTCACACCCAAGAAGTGCCGAGGGGGCGTGCAAGCCAGCCTGTATGCAGCAGCACAGATCATGTGCTCTCTGCCTGAGCACATGTCGGTGCGCGGCACAGCTGACACCAGCGCTTTTGTTCACATGGAGCAATCATGGACACGTATATGGTGGGGCTGTGGCCTCAGGTCTCTTACTCTTGGCTTGAGTTTGCCCGGCTTGCCCCACACAGAACGCAGGGGCAAGCACAGAGCCATGGTACAGGCACAAGGGCAGAAACAGCGAGGGAGCACCCTCAGTGCCTGCACCCACCTTTACCGCTCAGCCATGAGCGTTATGCTCATTCAGGCGGTTTTTCTGCATATCTCTGTTGCGCACCCGCCCTTGGTGCACTCACACCCGCCCTTGGTACACTCGCGCCGCCCTTGGTGTTCCATTATGAGCGTACTTGGTTGTTTGTTCAAGTTGGTTCCGAGCGGCTGCAGCGCACCCACCTTCGGTGCCTGCATCGATGGCTTCCATCATCAGCTGCGTCACAAGCGTGTCCGCCTCCTCCCCCACGTGCACAGAGCCCACGCCGCCCACACCACTCGCGTGCTCAACGCACCCACCCACATAGCGCGCATCCTGCGCATGTGCACTGCACCCGGCCAATTCGCCCGACTGCGCCTCGTCCCCCCCGTCATCACCCCCAGCCGCAGCCGCCGCCGCCGCCTCCATCAGAGACTGGCACAGGGGCTGCGTGGACGCAGACAGCGAAGGCTTCACGAGTGCCACAGGGGCAGCAGCAGGTTTTGGCGGGGGGCATGCCACACACGCGTTGGCTGCATGCCCGGGTGCGGCTTTGCCCGCTTGAATTGAGTGGGGCACAGGTGCGCCCGCCGAAACGGCTGGCCGGACTGAGGCACCTTTTCCTGGCGAGCCTGGGGTGGGGATAGGTGCGCCCCTTGCTCCTGACGCGGCCGCCCCCGACTCTCCATGCACCTGCCCCTGCTGCCGCGCCCTGCCCCTGCTGCGGCTGCGGTTGTGGGGCACAGCAGGGTTAGGGCCGTATTCTGCTGCTGCTGCTGTTGCAGGTGCAGCTGGTACTCCTGCGTGTGGCAGCCCTCCCTCGCTTGCTTCTTCGTCGTCATCCTCAGAGGCACTGCTTCCTGCCCCGCTGCCTTCCTCCCTGTCACCAACCCCACCCGCGCCCCCACTGTCCTCAGACACAACTTCCTGGCTTGGTGCTGCAGTGCTGCCGCTACTTGCCCTGGTCTTGCATGCAGACGCAGAGGCGGCGGGCCCCCCAAAGCCCTGTTCCTTGTCGGAGGGACTAGGCAGCACCAGGACCTCGGTGCTGTGCGCGAGCTGCATGCATACAGGTGGAGGTGTCCGCATTGCTGCTTGTTGTTGTCCGCTTGCGTGGGCAGCATGGGCGGGGCACACGCGGAAACGTGCGCGCTTTTGTTGTGTGCGTGCATGCACACACACGTGCATGCCTTTGTCAACCAGCTGTTCAGCACACCTGCAGCTCCGCATGTGTATCCTGTGGAAAGCCATGCCCTCCTTGGATTCCTGACCCACTTGAATGCGGCCCTCGTGCATGGAAGGTAGGGCCTCCAGCCCCAGCTCGCGCTCCCCTTCCTCACCTGTACGTGGCTTTTGTGAAGGCAGGCCGGGGCCACCAGCAGCAAAGTACGCCCCCCTACCTGGATGTGGCCCTTTTGCAGGAAAGGCAGGGCCTTCAGCATCAGCTTCCCGGCTGCTAACCTCATGCATGGAAGGCAGGAACAAGGCCTCCAGCACCGGCTCGCGCCCCACTTTCTTACCTGGATGTGGCCCTCTCGCAGGAAGGGCAGGGCCTCCAGCATCAGCTCGCGTCGCCTCCGCAGGGTCTCCCCCATGACAGTCTTCCCATCCAAGCACAGCAGGTCGAACAGGTACACACACACGCTGAGTGTCACCTGCACACAGGGTCAAACAGGTACACGCACACGCCAAGCGTCAACCGGAGGCAGGCACACACACGCAACTGAACAAACACAGAGCATCCCAGGCATTGGCAAAGCTGGCCTGGGAGTATTGCATGTGCACCCTTTTTGCAAGAGGCTTGGTGTGACCTGCGCGTGCTGGGTGGGTGTTGGACGGGGTGGCTAGAGCGGACCTGGCCCAATGCGGGCACGCGGCTATGCTCTTGGGAAGGAGTGTGTACGCACCTAAGGGGTGAGCTGTGTGTGTGCGTGCGTGCGTGTGTGTGTGTGTTTGTTTGTGTGCGCTTTTGAGAGGAGAGGAAAGAGTGTGCGCTGTTGAGGGCGCGAGGTGTGTGTGGGCTGTTTATAAGAGAGGAGGCACCTGCACTGTTTTTGAAGAGGTGAAGGAGTGTGCACGCTGTTGTGGGGTGCAGGATGATGGTGTGTGCACGGCTGTGCTGCCGGTGAGAAGGCGCGGCAGGAGCTGCGTGTCTATTTGCGGAGCGCGGACCCAGAAAGTCAGCAGTGGCTCAGGCACTGCGTAGGGCAGAATAAACACACGCCCGCACGCACACAAGCACTCTGGAGGTACTGACCAGCAGGGGCTCAGGCGCTGCGCAGGGCAGGACACACACACACACGCTCGCACCCACACAAGCACTGTACAGGTAGAGACCAGCAGTGGCTCAGGCGCTGCGCAGGGCAGGACACACACAAACGCACGCACACAAGCACTTTGTAGGTAGAGACCAGCAGGGGCTCAGGCGCTGCACAGGGGAGGACAGCTGCAGCAGGGCGCGGTCCATGCCAGGGGCAGGTGGGTGCCTTGAGATGTGGGCTTGGGAGCCACGCAGGGCGCGGAGGCTTGGTGGCGCAGCCCATGGGACTCCCCTACCCCCCCCACAAATCCTCTGCAGGCTGCGCAAGGACACTACCCCGGTCCTGCCCCCGCCCACCTGGCTGGCTTCAACGCTGCCTCGTGCGCGTGTGGCCAACTCCTGGAATGCGCGCATCCGCACTACGCGCCCGCTGCAAGGGTCCCGCTCCACGCCCACAATCTCTGCGTCACACACCAGCGAGCGGCGTGCCACCCTCCGCCCACAGGCCAGCCCCTCTGTTCCCATCTCTTCCCCGCTCCCCGCACCGGCCACTGTGCTGGGAGCACCTGCGCCAGGCGGGGTTCCGCTCGGCTCAACAGCAGGAGCCGCAGTGCGCCCCCCTGCAACACCAGCGGACTCCTCGGCCCACTCTCCAGCTGCAGTTGCTGGCCTCGCGCCTGGCAGGCTGCACGCCATAGCCTCATCCTGCAGCGCAGGCACAGGTCCGGGCCGGGCCGCGCCTGCTCCTGCTGCGCCTGTCAAGGCGGCGCTTGCCCCTTCTGCTGTGCCAAGCAGGACTGTGTCTGAGACTGAGCCCGGCGCTTCCTCAACAGGTGTGTCTGCCCGCCCGTGCCCAGAGCTGCGGCCCACTAGCTCGCCGTTCCTGGAGCACTCTTCCCCTAGCAGCTGCAAAGGGGCCTGCTGCTGCTGCAGCTGCTGGGGTGGCTGCTGCTGCTGTTGGGTAAGCTGTTCCTGTCCATCTTGCCCCACCTGCTGCTGTTTGCCTGCCTGCCGCATGCGCTGCTGCAGCTGCTGCGGCTGCTGCTGCGGCTGCTCCACGCCCGCAGCTTGCTTGATGAGGCTGCACACGTCTGGGTAGGCACCCGTGCAATCTTCCATGTTGCGCGAGAACAGCTTGACCTGCCGCCAGCAAGAAAGGGAGATGAAGTGGCAAAGGGGTGCATATGGGTTCTTGCTGCACCCAGAGCTGTAGCTGTAGCTCAAGGCAAGGAGAGATAAAATTAAGTGACGGGAAAGTTATGTCTGAGCTGCAATGTTTGAGCTGCGGCAAGGTGAAGTGACGCGTAAGCAATGATCACATTTGAGGGACGTACAGTAGCTCCCTCAAGCCTGTCTTATCGTCTGGCTGCAGGGCTGAACGAGAGCGCCATAGGCAGCTGCATGGCCTGCCAGCCAGCCAGAATGTTGGGTTTGGAGCGATGCATGCTTCCAGGACGGGACGTACACTCAAACAGAACAGAATGAAAATGGATCCTTTGATTGATTTGACTGACCAAGGCAATAGACAAAGACTCCATACCTCGGGCCAAGCACGGGCCTGCACGCTCTATCTCTCTTCATGTGCATTTCCACATCACCAGAAAGCCCCCATCACTCCCTGCTCACCATTGCTGGGCAACAGCACACGTATTTGGGAAGTCAGCAATCCCGTGCTTCACACACTTCACAAGTGCTCCATGTGCAACACAGGCCCCGTGCGACACCATATCCTCACAGCACCCACCTGCCCGTTTGGCAGCAGGTGGATTTGCGCCCGCCTGCCATCATACTTGTGCTCGCACAAAATGCTGCCATTACCACCGAGTACCTGCAAGCCCAAAGCACACTAGGCACATTGAGCGGCCACTCGAGCAAAAGTCAGCGCTGTCTGAGCAGGCACACGGAATGCTCACAGGCACAAGATGAACACGCAGCACAAGATGGACACAGGCACAAGATGAGCACACAGCACAAGATGAACACACAGCACAAGATAAATACAGGCACAAGATGAGCACACAGCACAAGATGAACACACAACACAAGATGAACACAGGCACAAGATGAACACAGCACAAGATGAGCACACAGCACAAGATGAACACACAGCACAAGATAAATACAGGCACAAGATGAACACACAGCACAAGATGAACACACAGCACAAGATGAACACACAGCACAAGATGAACACACAGCACAAGCTAAACACACAGGCACAAGATGAGCACACAGCACAAGATGAACACACAGCACAAGATGAACACAGGCACAAGATGAACACACAGCACAAGATGAACACACAGCACAAGATGAACACACAGGCACAAGATGAACACACAGCACAAGATGAACACACAGCAAAAGATGAACACAAGGCACAAGCTAAACACACAGGCACAAGATGAGCACACAGCACAAGATGAACACACAGCACAAGATGAATACAGGTACAAGATGAACACACAGCACAAGATGAACACACAGCACAAGATGAACACACAGCACAAGATGAATACAGGCATGTGCCTGTGTGTAATTCCTGCCCATCAGGTGTCAGCCATCAAGGGGATGGGTCGCTGGGGTAATGTCTTACATGCTCTTTGTTTCCCTTCTGCTTTGCTGCCTATACAATTCAAGATAAAGACGACACTCAGTGAGCCAACTGAAACCCAGCTGATGGGGTCCACAAGCGGAGGTCAAAACAAGTCAAAGCTAGTCGTTTCAAACTGCTAGCGGCAATCAGCGAGTGCCTACTTGTATGAGCGAGCGCCTGGAGCGTGCCATTGTTGTTAGTGGCCTACAGGCCAGTCCCAGGTATCACGGGACAGAGCTATAGGGCTGCATATGGTGTGCTGCACACCTATTCATGCCGCCTTAACCATTGCTGTCAGCCTGCGCACATGCACAATGGCCCCTACCCCCAGCCCTGCTTGTGCTTGATAAGAAGGCAAGCCCCGCAATCATAAGCTGTTTAGAAACCTTGGCCAAACTGCTGAACCAGCAGCTCCTCTTATGGTCTCTGTGCAGACCTGTGATCTACACACACACACACATGAAAACAGGCACACACGCACGCACGCACGCACGCGCCTTCAATGCGGCTTCCACGCTCTCGGCCACTCGCGCCAGCATGGGCTGCGCAGGTACTCCCTCTACAAGCATCACCCTGCCAATGATGCAAGCACAGCAACATGAGCCCCTCTACTAGCATTACCCTATGTATTAATGCAAGCACGGCAACATGAACGCCTGTTGGGTAAAAGCATCAGCATGGGGATAAGCTGGCTCAGACCCTGCACGAATTGCTGCCGCTTGCATGAACAGACTGTGCCTGCACAAGTCTTGACTAATAAGGCGGTAATCAGAAGCTCTTCTTTGGTAAATCTGCAACTCCAAGCACTGCTGGAATCATGTGTGCACATCAACGCATTGCATCTATGCATGTGCAGTGAGCAAGCATGCTGGGCTGTGTATTTGACATCATATCTGTGGCCCAAACATGACAAAGCAGCCCATTCCAGGTACAGAGGTGAATGTGCACAGGCGAAAGCCGATGCCTTGTCAACGCACGCACTTTTCCTGGAGCTCTTCTGGACCGTACTGCAGCAGCGCCTTGACGAGGACTTCATAGTTTGGACATACATGGAATGCAGTGGCGGCGGCTGCAGCGGCTGCGTCTAGCTTGGCCTGTGTCAGTAGAGAGACAGGTCCGGGAGGGAGCACTGATATTAGATCATCCATAAACCTACGCATCGAAGCATATCGTAACATCAGCTCAAGCTTAAGCCAGTGAGTGAACTACTGCACCAGTCCCTAGCACACATGCCAAGTCTCTGCAATGTCTTGTCCCTTACTTGGCTCAGCACCCTAATGAGATAACAAGCACCCTGAGAAAGCCTCCTAGTCATCTGGTTGGTGTGAGCTCTACTTAATGTTGGGCCTTTGCCTAGGAATGTTTGCGCGGCAGGTAACCAAATTTTTTTTAAATGCACTTCCTCCAACGAGCACACACACACACACACACACACACACACGCGCACACACACACACACACACAAGCACACACGCACAAGCACACACACACACACTCACCTTGAGGGTCCGTGGCCCATCCCTTTGAGCAACCACTGCGCGTGCCAAGGGGCCTATGACAGAGCGCCAGTTGGCTCCCACGCGCAGATTCTGCACAAGGGTCCTGACCTGTGTGTGCATGAGACACGTGTGTGGGTGCGTCTATGTGTGAGAGTTCATGTGCGTGCTTGTGTGTGTGTGTGCGTGCGTGTGTGTGTGTGTGCGTGCGTGTGTGTGTGTGTGTGTGTGCGTGCGTGTGTGTGTGCATGTGTGTGTGCGCATGTGTGCATG
>LFCJ01004497.1_pt1 | contig 10224 bp, 11 predicted proteins | sample 643141 | NCBI WGS metagenome assembly LFCJ01 (sample SAMN03766243, study PRJNA286221) | soda lake metagenome | biome: soda lake; feature: Kulunda steppe; material: water; isolation source: sample B1-Br-g2 brine of Lake Bitter-1 | place: Russia: Kulunda steppe | collected 2010-07 | reverse complement strand
TGCCAGCACAGGCGCGCTTTGCTACTGCGTGCAACCTGCGGGGGGGCACGTGCTGGCATGCTTGCCCATGTCCACGCACGTGTGCCAGCACAGGCGTGCTTTGCTGTTGCGTGCAATCTGCAGGGGGCACATGCTGGCATGCTTGCCCATGTCCACGCGCGTGTGCCAGCACAGGCGCGCTTTGCTACTGCATGCAACTTGCAGATACAAAAGCGAGCACGCAAGCTGAAGCCCATGCCCCAGCCCACACACGTGGCCTGAGTAAGCATGTACAAAAAGTGCTACATGAGCATGTACACAGAGTGCTACAGACACATACTTGCATACGCACACATTTAAACCCACACCCACACCCACACCCACACCCACACCCACACCCACACACACACACACCTACGCGCGCGTGCACATGTGCGCATGCACACCTTGGCGACGTGCCGCTCCTGCAGCTGCAGGGTAGACAGGTTGTCCTTGCAAGTAGGCATGCCGTCTGCAGTCGATGAGTCTCGATGTGGCGGCGCGGCCGCGGTGGCGCGCAGGTGCTGCAGGAAGGCCTCGTCTGTTGCGTCCTCTTCCCCGTAGCTGAAGGTACTGCGGAAAGGCAGGAAGCCTTCACAGGGACGAGGGGCGAGCACATGAACGTGTGTCACCTTCACACTGAAAAACAGCACAGCACCACAAATCAAATGCATCAGCTGCGCAACACATCGGTGTGGGCCCTGCACTTGCGCAACATGCCCAGGGGCAGCAGGAATGAGTTGGCGGCGCGACAGAAGGCGGCAACATCAGGTGGCCGACTTGATGGGAGGGTCCCTTGTCGCGCTCGGCGCACCTGAGGGGTGCCTCCCTTGAGCTGTTGGCTCATCGTCTGACATGTCGGCACTCCCTGACTTGAGGACGATCTGCAGGGCAGGCCCGGCAGCAAGTGCAGCAAGACCGACGCATGACCTGATGAGTGAGCCACGTCAAGTCACCTGGCAGATTGGCACGCCCTGACTTGACTGGGGACCATCTGCAGGGCAGGTCGGCAGCAAGTGCCGCAAGACCAACGCATGACCTCATGAGCCACGTCAAGGCACCTGGCAGAGCGGCTTGCCCGGACTTGACTGGGGATGATGCGCAAGGAAGGCTCAACAAGACTGCAGCATGGAGAGCACCATGACTCACAACGAATGGGTCACACTGTGCCAGGCACCGTAGGTTTGGCACTCGACTCACGACTCGCACTCAACTCACAACTCACCCCGCATGGGTCACTGTATCAGGCACCGTAGATTTGGCACACAACTCACGACTCACACTCGAATCACAGCTCACCCCAAATGGCTTGTGCAGTACAAGGCACAGTAGGCCTGGCACAGTAGGCCTGGCAAGGTCTTGGATCAAGTCAGACCAAGGATTGGGCCAACTAGAATGGATTGGGTCAAAGCAGTAGAGCACCAAACCATGACTCGGAGAGGCCACGTCTGAGCAGAGTTTATCCATCCCCAAGGCCGCGTTTGAGCAGAGTGCATCTGGGACCCAAGGCCACGTCCGAGCAGAGTGCATGTGGCCCCTAGGGCAAGTCCCGAGCAGAGTGCACCTAGCCCCAGCACAACCTGTGCTCAAACTTCCCTGCTTCGGGGGTGCACTCATTGCTGACCCCAGAGCCCATCCACGCCTTGATCTCTGGTGTGAGCATGCCCTGCGTGCGCCGGCATTCTTTGCCCTTCTTGTGTCTGGCATGGGAGCACAACGACCGTCCACCACAAAGCTCTCACCATCGCGTGTAGACACTCTTGTGCCACCCTTGTGCAGCATCTTCACAACAGCTGTCCGCCAAAAAAAGCTCCCACCATTCTTTGCCCATGGCACCCAACATCTGCCATGCACCGTGATGGTGACAATGAGCAGCGCACACACAAAACAAGACGCGCGCGCGCCCTCTGCCGCACCTGCCCACCCCGCAGCTCATCCTCAACGCCCAGCGCATGCTTGCCCTCCGCCTTGATGCCCTGCACACGCAGCGAGGTGCGGCGTGGGAGAGCCGCACGCGCCTCGCGCTCAGCCTTGCGGGCCCTGCAAGCACACACAGCGTGGGGCGCAGGCGGTGGTACCGCTCACATGCACTCTGTCAGGGACCGCCAAACTCAGCCTCGTATCGTTCGCATGCACACGCATCGTGGGGCACAGCTGCTGGCAATGTTCTCAGGGGCGCCACGCCTCAGGCCATACAGCAGCAACTCGAGGGTTACACTGAGGCCAGCAGCAACTCGAGGGTTACACTGAAGGGTTATTCTGAAGGGTTGCACTGAAGGGTTACACTGAGGCCAGCAGCAACTCGAGGGTTACACTGAAGGGTCACACTGAGGCCAAGCGAGGGCTGCACAAAGATTATTTTCAAGGCAACATGGGGGACTGAGGGTGATGAAGACCCGGCGCTTGCACGTGCATGCACACTGCGGCACCGACACAAGGAGCCAGGCAAAATGCTCAGGGCTCACAGCCGCACACTCAAAGGCCGCTAAGGACGCACTGGCATGTGCTGTTATCGTGGGGGACTGTTCTTGACCCGCAGGCACACACCCATGATTTGGTTGGGACACCAAACTGGGAAAGCAGAGGATCCCCATATGCACATGAATCTCATAGGGGTCAGCGGTGGAAAGGTGTGAGCACCATCGCACTTACCAGGAAAAGGTGTGAGCACCATCACAATTACTAATAATAATAAATAATAAATTTTTTTGCTGCTGTCTGTACGCGTGTACTATTGCCACCACACTCATGCCATGAGCCATGGCTGCTGTCCGTGCCTGTGCACTAGCGCCACCACACTTGTGGCATGAGCCATGGCTGCCGTCTGTGCCTGTGCACTAGCGCCACCACACTCATGCCATGAGCTACGGCTGCTGTCTGCGCCTGTCCACTAGCGCAACTGCACTTATGGCTGCTGTCTGTGCGCAAGCATGCATGTGCACGTAAGGGGCACACACCTTTTATTTGCCGCCCCCTTCTCCTCTGCACGCTGGTAGTGAGTGCTGCCCTGCCCCGCAGGAGGAACTGCAAGGGCGGCAGCTAGGTCAGGAAGCTCCAACTCCATCATGCGCTGCCTGTGGATGGCCCACACAAGTGTGTGTGTGTGTTGTGTGTGTGTGCGCGCGCGCGTGTGTGTGCGCGCGCTCTCAAGGCCACACCTTCAGTGAATATATGTGAATGCTTGTATTCTATCTTTTGAACAGCTGGATTCAACTCGTGTTGGCAACGTGAACCATTGCTCCTGCTTGCACAGCCTATGTGTGGTCCAGATAGCCTGTGTGTGGTCCAAATAGCCTGTGTGTGGTCCTATGTGTGGTCTGCCTCCTTTTCTCCTCAATTGTGGTCTGCCTCCTTTTTCTACTCGAAGTGACCCTGCAGCATTAGGCACCTTTGCTTGCGCTGCGACATTGCACCACAAGGGTTTGCTCAAGATGCTTTGCTTCATCATAAGGGTGCGCTCAAGAATCTTGTAGGATGCGCTCAAGAATCTCGAGTTGAAATGCTTCACTGCATCACTGCAAGGGTGTGCTTAACAGCACCGAAAGGGCTTGCCTCACTGCATCATAAGATGTGCTCAAAATGCTCCACAGAGGCCCTGGACTGAATAGTCACACCTAATAGTCACACCTAACAGTCACACCTAACAGTCACACTTAAAAGTCATACCTAAAAGTCACACCTACAGTCACACCTTAAAGTTACACCTGGCGCAGCACCCTGACCTTGCTGTCAACCCTTCCCCACAATGCAGGTGCTTGCAACCCCCCCCCACCTATTGCGTGCTATCTGCGCAGCCCGCTCCCTCTCATACTCTGTGAGATGCTCGTCTGGGGCAGGGGCAGGCACCGGCTCTCCTGCATGGGGTAATTGTAGACCACTGAATAGCCCATAACATTGAAACGCGCACAGGCCCGCAGCTGAGCGCATCAAGCACAGAGCGCACCGGCATGCAGCGCAGCGCTTGCTTATGTACGGGCAGGGGGCGCAGCGCTTGCCTGTGTGCTGCCTGTGCTGTCCGGGGTCCCATGTATGGGAGGGGGTGTGCCACTGCAATGCGCGAAGGCACGCAGGGCACCGCTTGCTCGCGCGCTGGCAAGTGTGGCCCCGCAACTACAGCCCCCCTGGGCGAGCCTGTCAGACTCCCCGTATGGTAAGCACTTGCATGACACATAGTCCTTGCATGATACACAGTCCTTGCATGATGCGCAGTGCTTGCATGATGCGCAGTGCTTGCATGCTCACGCACAGGGCCTTATGCGGGAGCACCAGATCCTGTGCTCATGCATAACCTTGCAGCTGCCCTCTATCGAGTCCATTGCGGCATGTGTCCCCCGAGCCTAGACATGCAGGCAACTCGGCAAGGCTGCGTGGCTCAGCAGCAGCAGCAGCAGCAGCAGCAGCTGGCATGCCCTGGGCAGGGCACCGTTGCGTGAGTGAGGCTGAAAGCGGGAATCAGTGGGCCAGTGCGCCCACGCAGGCCACCACCCGTGATGTAGATGGGCTACATCGTGATTGGTAAGCACGGGAAGGGGCGGGGTAGGGGTGGTATATGTAGCTACCCCACCTGAGGCGGGACTCGTGGCTGGAGGAGCTAGCGGGGTGGCCTTTGGGGGGGGGTCCAGCAAGGGAGCATCAGTGCCTGCACATCCAGCAGGTGCCACCGTAGGTAATGACTGAACTAGGCAGCAAGGCAGCAGGAGGCACAGCTTCTGGAGGAGGTCGATCAAGGACAGCTTTTTGAAAGCTGTCAGACAGACAAGATTCCGTACAAGGCAACATGTTTATGAGGCTGCCACCACTATGGTAGAGCATTCATCTACAAAAACTATACAAATGTTTGACATTGTGTGGCCAGCCACACAGTGCGCGCACAGTCCAAATATGAGAAAGCACACCCCAGCACCACAAGTGCAGAATCCCATCTGTCATGAAGCTTAAGCCTAGGGAAGCCTCAAGTCACCCGTGCATTTAAGTCAACTCACCTGCATCTAAGCCTGTGACCTTGGCCAGTCTCCTGCTTTTTCTGCCAGGCTGCTCTTCTTTCCAGGCCTCCTGAGCAGCTGGCTCAGACCTCTTCATACCTTTGCCCATATTTAATCTTTAAAATCAATTTATCTTCAAAATTAAAACTTGCTTCAAAATTAAAACTTGCAAGTTGGTACGGGTATGCATACATCTTGTTGATTGATGTTATAATTTGAAATCTGTATTGTCCTGGATGTCTACATGCCGCTATCCCGACGAATGACCCTTGATGTCCAAATGCCGCTATTCTGACACATGACTCCGGGAGGGCCTGGCCTTCTACTGATAGTCTAAGCCTGATGAGCAGGTGCGCATCAAACAGCGATACTGCGTGAAACATAGGAGGTCCACCAACCTATTACCTCCCACAAGAGGAGGTTTCTTACGAGCCTGAGTGTATGACTGGAGGTGCTGTGTTTTGGGACCATTTTTGAACATGTTTTGGTGCTACACTTGGTGCCCTACTCCAACCAAGTGCAGGACGAGCCGGCCTGTGTGAAGGGTAACGGCCTACACAGCAGACACAAGCACACATGGATGCAAGAGCTGGGCCCCTGAAATTGTCTAAAGTCTTATCAGCCACAGGCAGCCGGCATAATGTGCAGCCAGCGGAGATCACAGCGCAGTGGCAAGGCAGCCCAAATGCTGTTCCGTTTCCGAGCCCATGTGCACCTGGTTCAGAGAGCATACTGCTCCATGCAGCCACTTGCCCTGAACTGGGAGAGAGACCGCCCAGCCCCCTGCATAGTCCACCCGTAAAGGAAGCAGACCTGAGGGAGCCCAGCGTCTTCACGGTGAGCACTTGAGCCCGACCGTTGATGTTGGCAGCAAGTTAAACGAACTGTGATTCTCCATTGCACACCCTTTGTGCAGCTGTGCTCATATTTTTTGCATACTTGTGCTCAAGAAGTGTATCATGCTTTCATCTACTTTTTAGTGAGCTGGATGTGCAAACACACTCGCTTGCATGCACACAGGCGCTGCACGCAGGCACAAGTACGCACGCACACACGCACGCAGGCACACACGTACAAACACGCGCGTGCATAATTGCGCATGTACACACATGTACACACATGCATACACGCACAAATGCACGCACACGCATGCTTGCAGTGCGAGGCCATGCGCTCTGTGCTTGGTCGAGCGTCAGTCAACAATGACCGAGGTCGCACATCCTCTCAGTCAGAGGATGGTGAAGAGCAGGCTTCCTTCCACCATACTGTGGTACTTGGTGCCTTGGAAACAACTGGAAAGGTAAAGGCCGGATTGGCTGTTTCTGGGCTTCACAGATGTCCCATCAGAGCTGCATTCAGTCCTGCACGAGAATTGTTCAGGCAGAAGAGCTTACTGATCCATGTTCTACCGTATTGTACTTCCAGCTGGCATATTCGCAGGCCATGCCTTCAAAGCAGCAAAAAGTCGAGATGTACCATGCTGTGATGCACGCTGTATTTCCCATGCAACATTTATCTTTGCCATTGCCCTCTGTGCACCATTCCATGAAAGCGCACAGCTGTGCGCCCTGCCAGGCAATTTTCCTTGCGCACACTCGCGCCCAAACACACACACACACACGCACACACACACACATGCGCGCACACACACACACACACGTGCGCAGTTCACACCACGGTTTGGCTCATGCTTGCTGCTGCTGCCACATGGTGCTCCTGCATATATGCCTGCCTGCAGTCACACCTGGCGCCCATGGCGCTGCTGGTGCTGACCCCAGAGGGAATCTCTGGAATCCAGCTGCCATTAAAGGAAGAGGACGAAGATGAGGATAGGGGTGAGCGCTCGTCGCAGCATGAGCGCACATTGCTGCAAGGCGAGCCGAAGGAGCTGGGGCTCACGGGTAGGTGGGGGAGGCTGTGCGTGCGTGGGTGTGCAGGTTTGCAGGCAGCTTGGTGCGTGTGCGCTTATACGTGGGTTGCATGCGTGTGCATGGGTGTGCGTTTATAGATGGGTATGAAGGGAGTGAGCCTCGCAAGTGCGGGCGTGCAGGAAGGCAGGCGGGCGCAGGCGTGCGTGCGTGCATGCGTATGTATGTGTTTGCATGTGTGTGTGCATGTGATTCTTCCAAAAGAAACAGGAAGAAGAAATGAATTCAGGGTCTTGGATGAGTTTTAGGGGATTCCGCTGTGCGTGTACGCGCACAGGGACGCCGTGGAGTGCGTGCGTGCATGTGTGTGTGCGTGTCTGTACGTGTACCGAATGGACATGGTGTGGGTAGCGCATGTGGGCGTGCAGGCAGGCAGGTGAGCGTGAGCGTATGTGCATGTGTGCATGCGTGTCTGTGTGGGAGGGATGGGGCATTGTGAGATGTTTTTGGGGGTGTGCGAGCATGAGTGCAGGCATGGATGAAGGTTTGGAGGGGCGCGGGCATGCACCAGAATCCTTGCAATTTGCTGAAATGGATGCCAACGACTGTCATTCAATGAAATGCGTGATGTGTGATGCGTGATGTGTGATGCGTGATGTTGTTCTGCGCATGGTTGGGTGGCTGCAGGCACCCCCCTGCTGCCACTGCCCTACTCCCTTCTGCCTCTGCCCCTAGCTGACTGCCCCCATGCCCAAGTGTACAAGGCTGCAACAATCGAGGTGAGCTGGCCTTTTGCAGACAAGTAGGGCTGTGAAACGCTGCGACAATTGGGTTGGGTTGGTCTTCTGCAGACAAGAAGGAGGGTTGTGTCACGCCAAGGCTGTTGGAGTGAGTTGGTCCTCTATCGATAAGTCGGGCTGCGTCAGGATGCGGCTATCAAGTTGAGTTGGTCTTTTGCAGAATTCCAAGCATGTGCGCGTCTGAACCAAACTGGCACCCATATGCTGCGGCTTGCAGCAGCATTCACATGCGCGTTATCTTATTTTGACTTCGTTCACCGATGCTCACAGCACCATCCACAAATGTGTGCATGTGTCATGCTGTGCGCGCTGTGGCTCGCAGGCACAGTGCATGTGGCTCAACGATGCCTTCATGCTGCGAATGGGGGCTACCAGCAAGCAGGCTGCCATAAGGGCCACCAACGCCACCATCAACAGCAACCTCACCCTCCAGCGCAATGTGTGTGTGTGTGCGTATGTGTGTGCGCGCACAGGGGGTTGTGCATCTTTATGTGCACCTCGCCTTCCAGCCCCTCACGAAGTGCCTGCTGCTCAGGTGGCATATGCCAGAGCTGTGCTCCCCATCACAGCTTGACTCAAGCATTGCGTGTGCACGAGCACATGCGCCTAAGGATGCGTGCAGATGCAAGCACGAGCACACGCCCACGCATGTGCACATGTGCACAAACACGCACGTGCGCACGCATGCGCTCACACACACATTTGTTCTCACATGGACAAATTCTGTATGCATGCGTGTGCATGCTCACCCCCCTCCAAACATACTCACGTACAAAACATATTCACACTCGCTCTGTGGACCCTTGCATGATGCACCCTACACCCGCTTTGTGGACCCTTGCATGATGCACCCTACATCCGCTCTGTGGACCCTTGCATGATGCACCCTACACCCGCTCTGTGGACCCTTGCATGACGCACCCTACACTTGTTCTGTGGACCCTTGCATGATGCACCCTTGCATGATGCACCCTTCACTTGTTCTGTGGACCCTTGCATGCTGCGCCCTTCATCGGGCCCTGCTCAGTACCGGCCAACAACACAGAAGCCAAGGACGGCTGCACCCAGCTGCTGCTATCTGCTGGCTTGCCGCAGCTGAGCTCCCACACAGCAACAAGCTGGCGATCTGCAAGTACCCAGCGTTTCCCTCTCACATGCATATCTCGGGCTTTACCATGAACAGCTCACACACAGATCTTGGGCTTGCTCACACGCAGGTCTTGGGCTTCATCAAGAACATGGAGCTGGGCAAGCACCAGCCCATCTGCTTCTGGAGTGTTCTGTTCCCATCTGTCGGCCCTGCCGAGGTAAAACACCATCTGCCTCTGGAGTGGATGTTCCACCTGCCAGCCCTGCTAGGGTAAAATATCATTTGCTTCTGGAGTGTTCTGATCCCACCGGTTGGCCCTGCTGAGGTAATAGAGATGTCTGCGCTTGATCCCCTTATGTGGCATGCTTGACCCCCTTTGGTGGCATCACATTCACTTCTTGTGACCCTCTTGTGGCTCTCCCTTATTGCACGCATGTGTGCTTGCTTCCTTGACGGCTTGCATAAGCGTGTTTGTGCGAGCGTGCATGCTTGCATGTGCGTGTGTGTATGTGTGTATGTGTGTGTTTGCTGTTTGTTCACGACAAGTTCACAAAGTTTCTTTGCAGTTTGGTTCAGGCTGCGGTCACACTGGCCGACAACCTTACCCGGAATACCAGTAACTGGGCATTTCTCTAAGTGTGCGTTTTAAAGCCTTAAGGATGCAGCATTTTGCAGGACCTCAACGCTTTTTTCCGTGGGCGCAAATTTGATGTTTGAATATCTATGGATTTCTGACTGGAAAGCCCCTATTTCCCTAGGGATAGAAATGTGGCAGGCGGTCACACGGGATGTCGAGTTTGCATCCCTCAGACCGATTTAGAAAAGTCATTTCTGTGTATTCTGTCATAAACATATGTTTGCTTTTGAAAGCTCAGTAGTAGCAGCAATAGATTGATTGACCTGAGAAGATAAATGCTGCAAGGGGTGCACCTCATCATTGGATTCACCAGCTTCCCGTTATCTTTGGAGGACTACAAAGCTTGAAAGCTCGTAGACTTGGTATTTATCCAGATTAATGCAAATCAAGCATGGATGATGCGCGCATGTCGTGTGCGCACGCACGCAGCGTTTGCACACCCACGCAGGAGCGCCTGGGCACACTTATGCGCAGTATGCCCAGGGCATGTTGTGCACGCACGCACCCAGCAGCACATTTGGCAAGCTGCATTGTGCATTCCATGTGCAACAGTTGAGCTGAGGAGGTGCGAGCAGGGCAGCATCAAGCACCCAGGGGGAGCATTCCAGGCCTGGGGGGCTGACCTGACTCTACTGTACCTTTCACATGGCCCCACTCCTCCTTTGACCTCTCCTCTTGACCCTGCTTGTGGTGCTGCAATCATTTAATGGTTGACCTGAGAAAAATGTCTCAGCTCAGCGGATAAAAATCCCCGGGTAAATTCCCATGATGGACACCGTCCGCGGAGGCCTCAGGGCCTTCCCGGCGATTCTTGGAACCTTCAGGAGGG
>LFCJ01004496.1_pt1 | contig 10224 bp, 10 predicted proteins | sample 643141 | NCBI WGS metagenome assembly LFCJ01 (sample SAMN03766243, study PRJNA286221) | soda lake metagenome | biome: soda lake; feature: Kulunda steppe; material: water; isolation source: sample B1-Br-g2 brine of Lake Bitter-1 | place: Russia: Kulunda steppe | collected 2010-07 | reverse complement strand
CGAACAGCCGATTCGCGTTGACAGCTTTGGAACTTACGCCCGGTTGCGTGAGCGATTGCGAACGCCCATCGCGATCAACGAGGACGCCTATTTCCAGCACAATCTATCGGAGATGACACGCGAAGACGCCATCGACGCCGCAGTGATCGACATTGTCCCCGCCGGAGGAATTAATGAACTCAAAAAGCTTGCTGCCGTTGGGGCTGAGGCCGGTATCTCCATGGCCCATCACAGCAATTTCGACCTCGGGATTAAGATGAGCGCGAAGCTCCACGTTGCTGCGAGTACACCCGCGCTGAACCTGGCTCTGGACTCGGTTTACTATGCCTATGACGACTGCCTGCTCGAAACGCCACTAAAATACAATTCCGGTTCAATCGCTGTACCTGATCGACCAGGCTTAGCTGGCCCGATTGATGAAGATGCGGTCATGCGCTACCGAATCGATTGAAGAGCGCTCGGTGATAGTATTTCGACCTCCGTACTGTCGAGCCACGCCGTTATCTGGTGTTATCTATGCTCGCTTACCCAGGAGAGATTGTAGGTTTGTTGTATTAACTCAGCAACATCTATGTCGACGCCGGTAAGCACTCTAGTCATTATCACACTATATGCCCAAGTGTGATTTTAGTTCCCGTAATCTATTCATCTAATAAGGTGTTACCCTATAATTTAGCCCATGAGTAAAAAGGTTACAGGGATTGACCAAATCGTATTTTTCATAGTCGATTTGATCAGTAAATCTCTCATAGAAACCGTTCAAAAAGCTGACGATCGTGAAGCCTGGGTCAGCGAGTCACTCCAATCTCTCTAGAACCCAGAACGTGCCAAAAGAAAAGCCCTCATGTTGAGTAAACCGTCTTGATAAGGGTATTCCTTGATGCTACGGTAGAGATAGGTCCATGCAAAGGGGGCCAGGGATTCAAAGATCTTTGCCAATAATATGAATTATACCGTTCTTGAGGGGCCAAATCATGGGCAATAAATTCAAATGTTCCGTATAGAAGAACGATTGTTGGGGACTTTTTGTTCTAACCCTTGCCCACCGGTCAATAAGATTTCACTTGCCATCCCCTCAGACAGCCGATCTTGAGTACATTTAGAGGCCGAATATCTCATAGCCTGAATTAGAGGAATCTGCTCGGACGGCTTTGGACCCCGGTTTAACCATCGAATGCGGCTTTGGAGGTTAGTTTTTTGGTCAATGTATGTCGCTGGCTAATACCCATCTCTTACAACCATGCCCTTGTAATGTATACAAGGATTGCATCTTTGTGCAGATATTATGTGGTTGGACTTAAATTAGCAACTAATCTAAGCAGCAGTGGCGAATTTGTGGCCAGGTTTACTTTAAATTCCAACATTAAGGGCGGAAATGATGCATTTGGCTCGTCTCAAGGTTCCCGATAACACAAATATTGGCCTCTTGTGTTCTCTCTTGAGGAACGTTGCACTCGTCGTTAGCCCCCTAGCTTCGAATTAAGTTCAATCACGTTCGCCGCGTGTAGAACGTCCCTCGGTAAAATCTCCTGAAAGAGTTCGTTATCGATGCGACTCGAAGGGCCTGTCACACTCACCGCACCGAAGACACTACCTTCGTCTAGAACTGGAGCTGCTATACACCTGAGCCCGGTTACGTTCTCCTCGTCATCAAGGGCGAAACCTCGCTGTCGGACGCTCTCCAAATCCTCAAACAGTTCGTCGCGATCATGGATTGTTTTCTCGGTTTTGGCGGGAAGCCCATGTTGGTCGATAATTGAATCGATTTCCTCAGGCGTAAGATTAGCGAGTATAGCCTTCCCGAGTGACGTCGAGTGCATCGGTTGCCAAGATCCGGCCTTCGACGCGGTCGAGACGGCCTGGTTTCCCACCGATTTGTAGAGGTAAGCGACCAATCCGTGTTCTTCTATACCGAAATGTGCCACTTCCCCAGTCTCCTCAGCTAGTTTATCAACTTCTCTTTTGATCACGCCATAGTTTGGAAACTGGTTACCGACGTTCTCCGCTATGTTGAGGAATTTTAGACTCAACCGGTAATTCCCCTCCTCGTTTACGACGAACTGATTCTCCTCCAATGTACTGAGGTGGCGGTGAATCGTACTTTTTGAATATCCAAGGTGTGTCGCCAGTTCAGTGACGCCCATCCTTTCGACTTCTTTTAAACTGGATATGATGCTACAGGTAATTTCAACCGACTTGATTGTGCTATCAGCGGATTCGGCCATATGACAACTATTAGCTCGAGTGATAATAAGCGTTCCTCCTTGAGGAACGACATACTCGAACGGATGGATCTGTCGGCGTTATAGACCAACTGAGCAAAATACCCGTTCCAAGCTAGGAATCATCATCTTCCACCGCGACATCTAGTGCTGCTTCCCCCCAACAACTGTCATTTAGCTTCGGAAAATGTTCAGGTGTGGGACTCACGAAATTCTCACGACCGTTATGTTCGATGGTTCTGATTGGCACCACAATCTGGTACGTAGTGCTCTAGTTACCATGACCAATGTTTCGGGAAAAGGCGACAATCGACTGAACTCGGATTTGTATGCGTTTGAGTTTCTCATCCCCCTCTATATTTGGGCTCCGTACGACGGTTACGTCGATACCATCGAATTCGCCAAATTGATTAGAACAACAACCATAAACTATTTTATTATCCTCTAATGATCTTCTAATAGAGTTCAATGAGCCACGAGCACCTAACTGAACACCTTAGCGGCGTTCTATTTACGACGACAACCCCGTTTAGCGAGAATGGGGCGGAGATTCTACATGATGAGATCAACCGAAACGTGCAGGCCGTATTGGACGCTGGCGGACGCTCGTTCATTCCTTGTGGTAACACCGGTGAGTTTCACTCCCTAACGCGTGAAGAACGACGGGCGGTTGTCGAGACGACGATTGACACTGTTGGCGACGAAGGTGCTGTTATCGCGGGAGTAGGTGGTCCCAGTAGGGCCGCGATCAAACAGATCGACTTGTACGAAGAACTGGGCGTTGACGGCGTGATGGTCCACGGTCTCGACCATACATATCGGCACCAGCGGGGAATCGTCGAGTACTACCGAAAACTTGCTGACTCCACGGATCTTGGAATCGTGCTGTACAAACGCACAAGGGCTATATCGCGATCAGTTCTTGAGGACCTCGCTTCGGTTGAAAACGTCATCGGTGTGAAATTTGCGGTTAATGACGTCGCGGAGTTTCCAAAGACCGTGGCGGAACTTTCTGGAGACCTCGTCTTCTGTACCGGCAATGCCGAGCGATTCGCGCCATCGTTCGCATTGGAGGGTGCTAGAGGGTTCACTACCGGTATTGGATCGTTCGTTCCAGAAGCCACCCTCGCGCTGCAGCAAGCCTTGGAGCACGAGGAGTGGCATCGTGCACGAGAAATACGTGATCTCCTTAGACCATTGGAAGACTTAAGGGAAGAAACCGGTGCAAACAACTCGATCAAATCGGCGAACAACGTCCCAGTCGTGAAATACGGACTTGAACTTGCCGGCCTCTATGGTGGACCGGTCCGAGAACCTCTCGTGGAACTTTCGAAGCAGGATAAAGAACGGGTTGAGCGCCAGTACCACCGTGTTGTCGAGGCAACGTCGATTTCCGGACTCGAGAGTTAAGATGATAGCTATCGAATCGTAAACGATGGTTGTCGGAATGTTCCGTCAAAAAGTGAGATGGATGTGGTTGATGAAACCCGCCCGAAAATAACACACCTATTATCAGCTGCCCGGTGGACTACACGCCTCGATTGGTACCAGATCACACGGGTGGCGGACCATCAGCGGTTCTGGTTATGAATTGCCATCAGCAGATTCGCCATTTCCTCACTGAGCCGCTCGTACAATATCTCACCTTTTTCGGCTGTCGCGAGAGCAGGATCACCGATTGCTCCCGAATCCGAGTATTCCTCAAAAGAACGGTATACGGTGAGCGACCCGCCCTCGAAGAGATCTTCTCCCCGGAGTTCGTATGCGTCATCGAGGTAGGTCGCCTCCGCACGACCCTCATGCACGAGATCTGGTCGAAGGTGCAACATGATCGATGTCTCGAACTCACCACCGTGTGCCATCCCCCCTGCCTCGCTCTCGCGCACCTCATCGATGAATGGCGCAGCGAGTTGGAAGTACGTGATCGTCAGTATCTGGGCATCGGGGAACTCCCGTCCAATCTTCGTAACAGCCGTTGAGAGGATAGCTTGATTGCCGCCATGACCATTCACAAAGATGAGTGCGTCGAAGCCGTTGTCCAGTATCGATGCCGCAACGTCTCGCAACACGGCGATCATCGTCTCGACTTCAAGTGAGATGGTGCCGCCGAAGTCGAGGTGATGTGGTGAGAGACCACTCCATACGGGCGGGGTGACTAGTACAGGGAGGTTGTCGGCGACGATACCCGCTCCGTTCCGGGAGACAGCATCGGCGAGAATAGTGTCAGTACCGACCGGCAGGTGGTAACCATGCTGTTCGACGCTCCCGACAGGTACGACAGCGACAGACCCGGATCGTTCACCAACCTGACCTATATCTGAGTACGTTTGGGTGCCCCATGTTGGAGAGTCTACAGCTGAGTTATCGAATACCATGGGGAAAGAAGGAGTATGCAGTATAAAAAGTCGTTCGGAACCACACGCAGTACCAAGACTGATCAGACCACTTGGTTCGTCAGGTCAACGTACTCTCCGTTTTCATCGACGCTATCCAAATTCCTCGCAAGTAATTCCGCCACACGGCCCCAGTGAGAGATACTGCTGCCGGCATTGTGGGGCGTGATCACCACGTTATCGAATCCCCAAAGCGGATGGTCTTCTGGAAGCGGCTCCGGGTCAGTCACGTCGAGTGCAGCCCCGCCGATGAATTCTGATTGGATTGCTGATATGAGTGCATTCGTCATCACAACTTTTCCCCTGGCAACATTGATCACTACTGCGTCATTCGGGAGCGTGTCGAACTCCGAGTCCCCGATCAATCCCCGTGTCAGGTCAGTAAGGGGACACGTTAGGACGAGGTAGTCCGCCCGCTTGAGCGCTGGGTGTAGGCGGTCATAGCCGACGACCTCGTCGGAGGGGCCTCCCTTCTCTGGCGAGTGTCTAATACCGATCGTCGAAACACCGAAACCCGAGAGGCGGTCAAGGACCTGCGTCCCGATGGCCCCTAGTCCGACCACGACGACTACACTCCCGTTCAACTCTCCGGGTCGATAGTGGCGCCACTCTCGATGACGCTGTCGGTTCAGGCCAGTTTGAAAATCGCGTGCAAAATGCAGGAGGTATCCAATTACCTGCTCGGCAACACACGGCATCAACCCGGCCGCGTTCGTAACGGCTACCCCGCGACGTTCCATCGCCTCCAGCGGAAGTGCACCGGTGCCGGTAGAGACGTGGGCATAGAGTTGGAGACGGTCTGCCAACCTGAGTAGGTCTTGATCAAAAGTGTTCCCAACAACGATCTCTGCTTTAGATACAAGGTTTCGTTCTTCCTCAGCCGTCTCCGCGAGCCGAACAATCCGGTCGGGGAGGAACTGTTCGATGGTATCACGAAGGTCGATCGCCGATAGCCCTGGTGCTCCGGAGCGTAGGACTAGAATGTCGATCGCCCCGTTTGCCTTGGTTGTCTCGGTTGTCAAGATTTCGTCAGTCATGTGATTCCGTTCAGTCACAGGGAGTCCTTTGCAATAATGGTTCGCTGAATCTCGAAAGTACACATAAAGATTGTGAACGGCAAGGTGTCTAAGAAGTTCCTTCGGGTCGGGAATTCAAATACGCACCCTGTTAATTCGTGAGTCTAAATGACACAAACCGATATCCCGACCGTGAAGTCGTTGACGAATAGCTTTGGCACTCTACTTCATATGCCTATACTCGTGACCACAGCAATAGCCATTTCCGGAGTGGTAGGAAAGAGAGCGATTGACAACCAATTTCGCCATTACCATCAGTATATGACTAATCGGTAGAAGATTGGCAATGGTTCGCCGAGTCTTAGAAGTGTTGCCGACATACTCTCCCAATGATTATCCTTACGCCAATCGGCAATCTCTCAAATTGGATCAGACTTTCGCGACAACCTCAATCTCAACACTGATATCGATAGGGAGATCCGAAACCTCGACAGCACAGCGCGCCGGAAACGGTTCGGACATATACTCCGCGTACACCTCGTTAACCGCCTCGTAGTTTCCCATATCTGTGACGTAGACGTTAGCCTTGAGAACGTTATCCAATGAAGTTCCAGCAGCCCGAAGGATCGCGTCGATATTCTCGAGTGTCTGGGCAGTTTGGTCCTTGACAGTCTCGACTTCAACCTCCCTCGAGTCGGGATCGGCCGGCCCCTGTCCGGAGACGTAGACGGTTTCACCGTGTATGACTGCTTGCGAATACGGGCCTATACTCTCAGGTGCGTTGTCTGTGTTGATAGTTTCCATGCAGTTGAGAAATTATCGCGAGTGACGTATAAATTCTCTTGTTGATGCCGATTGTTGGGGTGATATTCGTGCAGGCGAGATACATCGATGCCGGAGAGCAGGATTGCCGATGGCGTCATCGACTTGTCTCGCTGATTCCTCTCGCGGTTATGGGTCCGCTTCAGTAGGGATATCCAACACAATTTTAGTTCAGCCCAATAACCCAGGTCTATCAGGATTTTTGCGAGAATCATATTTTAAAAATAAGTGTGACGAAATAACCAAGAGCACAATATTTAACACCTCTGACTTAAACATTACAATAGATACCTGTTGCGTGAGTGGTTCCTCACTGGCAGCATAACACACCAATTATGTACGATACGTTACTTAAGCGCGGGAGAATTGTCGATGGTTCTGGATCACCGTGGTTTCGAGGGTCGGTTGCCATAGAAGACGGGCGAATTGAACAGATAGACCGGGGCAGAAATTCGGTAATAACGGCCGATAAGACATGTGTCGTCGACGATATGGTGATCGCGCCCGGATTCATTGACAGCCACTCGAAGTCCGATGCAGAGCCGTTTCGTGACGGACTTCTTGAGCCGAAAATCAGACAGGGGATAACAACTGAAATCGTCGGGCACGATGGGTATTCGATGGCACCGTTCTATCGTCAAGATGAGTTTGAAGAGTGGTCCTCGATCCTCGGGGGGTTAAAACGCGGTATAGACGATGACCAGTGGACCTGGGGAAGCGTCGGTGAGTATCTTGAGGCCCTCGACTCGCTTCAGCTTGGACCCAACATCGGCACGCTTGTTGGACATGGAACGGTTCGGTTCTCGGCGATGGGAGGTGGAGACGGCACGCCTACAAATGAAGAACTCGAATCGATGAGAAACTTGGTTGCTGATTCGATCGATGAAGGTGCTTTAGGGGTATCAACCGGGCTTGTATACACGCCTCAAGTCCACGCCACCGCCGAGGAATTAAGGGTATTGACCCAGCCGCTGGCAGCTGCAGGTTTGCCATTTGTTTCTCACGTTCGGAGCCAGGGCCGAGGAATCTGGGATGCAATCGATGAACTCTATCGAATCGGTGCTAGCCACGATATTCAGGTCGTTCACACTCACATTCAACTTTCAGGATCTCGGCAGCACGGCAAGGCTGATAGGGTACTTACACTCATGGATAATGCTCGAGAGTGCGGAGTAGAGGTGTCTGCTAATCAACACCCATATCGGGCAGGGAGTACTAAACTTTCAGCATTGTTACCACCGCGGTTACTTGCTTATACTATCCAAGGGCTTGAGTCGAAACTTCGTGATACAAAAGTGCGAGAACAGATCTCTCATGACATCAATTCATGGCGTCTCAATGACTGGGAAAATCTCGCTGGGCTGACCGGGTGGGACGACGTTGTCGTCTCAAGCGTTTCGACATCGGCTAATCGCGACCTCCAGGGGAAGTCAATTGCCGAATTGGCAGCGCGACGCGGTGAAGAACCCATTGACGTCGTTTGCGACCTCCTCCTTGAGGAATCGTTCGAGGTCGAAGTTCTTCTGCATAAACTTCACGAAGACGATATTGCCACGTTCTTCGCGGACCCGCGAATCAGCATCTGTACGGATGGACTGTTTGGTGATCACCCTCATCCACGCACCTACGGGACCTACCCTCGCATCTTTGAGGAATTTGTGCGCGAGCGAAACCTTCTGTCACTGGAAGAAGCCGTACGAAAGATGACTTCACTCCCGGCCCAGACATATGGGCTTGAGAACCGGGGGCTAATTAAAGAGGGATTTGTCGCAGATCTCGTCGTCTTTGATCCCGACACAATTCGGGCCCGAGCGACGTATGACAATCCAAAACAGTACCCAGTTGGTATCGAACACGTTTTTGTCAATGGTGATCAAGTTATCGCCGATGGTGAACCAACGGACACTCGGCCGGGGAGTGTGATTTACGGAAACTAAACTCCTTATGGATCGGTTTATCGTCATATCAACCGGTATCGAGTTTTACAAAGTATAGACGGCCCGGTTGCCAGTGGCATTCTTGTTGTAAATGGCTACTCGTGGCGAGTCTCAAACGCCTTCACGCCGGCCTCGACGACCGTTGCAAGGATCTCTACACGTTCTTCGAAGGAACCCCACATTCCGGTTTCCGTCCCAATCGAAGGGCCATACTCTTGAGCCTCGTGGTGCGTCGCGTTGATTCCCTCTGCACCCGCTGTTGGATTTGGGTAGATATAGCAACCCTCCTCGAGTAACTCGACCTCCTTTGGACGCTCGGGTGGGCTCTCGTCGGGATCAGCGATGGTGATGTTGCTCACACGGGCGACATCGGCATCCGTGGCGAACTCTGCACCAGCTTTAGCCGTGGCTTCCTGGATTTTCCGTCCCAGTTCGCGTTCCCACGCGGTGTCGGCACCGTGCCGATTGACGCCGAAGTAGAACCGGTCGCCAATTAGTTGTGTCTCGTGAAGGTCGAAGCTCAGTGCGGGTTCAATTTCGGTAGCAACCTGGCGAGTGCATTCGACCTCTGCAGGTGCCCATGCGGTGTCGAAAAAGCGGTTTAGGTGGAGTAATCGCCCGTCTGGTCCGACAACGAGTGTGTACGCACGGTTGAATGTACCACTACCAGGAACACCAGGTTGGCCTGCAGGTAGCATAATACGTCGTCCTTTGAATGGCTCAAGAATTTCGGGCGCCTCGTGTTGGATTTGTTTCAAATATTTCAGTAGGAACAACTGCGAGGAGTCCCCATCCTGTTCAGGACGCTTCGTCGCAAACCCCAAGTCACCGATGAGAGCGAGGATGATGTCATCCTCACGGTGAATAACGTGGCCTTCACGCTCAAGTAGCCCCTCAAGCTCATCGAACGAATTCAGGTTGATATCCCGGCCGAGAACGTTCGACAGTGCCGATGGATATCCGTCGAGTCCGATTGGATCTCGGGATGGAATTACGTGGACCTCATGATTTGTTTCAAGCCGGTTCAACAACGCGACGGCTGCGCTGACACCGGCCTGCTCAGTAGCGTGGGCTCCAGCAGTAATGAAGATGGCCGGACCTTTGTCCCCGCCAGCCCTGACATCCAGAATTGGATGGCCCGCTGGTGTACGGTTGAGTATCTTATAGGACGACCCTGTCTTTTCGACAGCCTCGATGAGTTCGTCGTATGTCTCGAACGGGGTCATAGTCAACATACTCCTAGCGGCCTACATAGCTTTGGTCCATCCGGTAATATCACCAAGGCGGATCACCTGCCAATTTCAGTAGAACCCGCGATGATGCTAATCTTGATCAGAGGTATGTCGCCGTGTCCCAGTCGTTGATAATAGTTTTAAATCCCATCGGTCCCTCGCGAGCGACGTTTCGCAATTCGTCGCCATCAAATTCGGTGTGACGCTCGACCCATGTGTCCATAGCGGCCTCTAAGTCTCCAACTCGATCGGTTTCGTCCGACGATACGTCGGTCTGCTCCCACGGGTCCTCTCTCACTCGGAATAGCTGTTTATCCGGGATATCCCAGACGCCCTCATGGTACGTTCGAACGAGTTTATACTCTTTCGTCCTGATCGCACGCTGTGCAGTCCAAAGACCATGATCTAATACGACGTAGTCGCGCCACTGCTCCTCTGGGAGACCTCCCTCAACTATCGGTCGAAGCGATCGGCCTTGCCATCCTTCCGGAATGTCTATGTCAGCATAGTCAGCGAACGTCGGGGCGAAGTCGACGTTCGTAACGAGCTCGGACCGAACGGTATCAGCGATGTCTGGCCTGTTTGGCGGTTTCATGACGAGT
>LFCJ01004495.1_pt1 | contig 10226 bp, 7 predicted proteins | sample 643141 | NCBI WGS metagenome assembly LFCJ01 (sample SAMN03766243, study PRJNA286221) | soda lake metagenome | biome: soda lake; feature: Kulunda steppe; material: water; isolation source: sample B1-Br-g2 brine of Lake Bitter-1 | place: Russia: Kulunda steppe | collected 2010-07 | reverse complement strand
GGGGGGGGGCTGTTGCCTAGTGGGTGTGGCAAAAAAGCGACCAGGCATGCGCTGCCGCAGGCGGGCGTGGAGGGCGGTGCACAGCAGCAGGTTGGGAGTGCGGGGGGCTTGCAAGCAACCATACAGGCGCCGTTGCAGGCGGGTGCAGCGGGCGGCGCGCAGCAGCAGGCTGGGAGCATGGGGCGCTCGCTAGCAGCCATGCAGGCGCCGCTGCAGGCGGGCGTGGAGGGCGGCGTGCAGCAGCAGGGCGCAGTGAGGTGGCCGGAGGAGGGCGGGCCGCGGCCAATGGAAGGTAGGGATGTGGAGGGGGAGAAGGAGGAGGAGGAGGAGGAGGAGGAGGAGGACGACGACGGGCAGCTGCTCTCGCTGCCGCAGTTTGATGTGCTGGGCGTAGCTGCGCCCACGGCAGGGCAGCCACCGCAGCCGAGGCGTGTGCATCAGTCACAGCTGCACCCCCCTGCCGGCCCCCTCGGGCCGCAGCAGTCAATGTTAAAGGCCCAGGGGCAGCAGCCCGCCAAGCGGCTGTGCACAGGCCTGCCCGCCTTCCACGCCCCCTCTCACAGGAGCCGGCCTGGCCAGATCGTGGCCAGCAGCATGGGGGCCCCCCTTCCCTCCTTGGGGCTCCACGCAGGGCCCACGCAGGGCGCCTCTGCGGGAGCCCCTGACCTTCAGGGTGGGGGGATTGCCGGGGGCTTTGCCACCATGCCACCCCCTGCACCGCGGCGGCCACTAGCAGAGCTTGCTGGCCAGCAGCAGCTGCGGCGCCAGTGCCAACCCTGCCCGCACCCGCAGCAGCAGCAGCAGCAGCAGCACCAGCACCAGCAACACCAGCACCAGCCACAGCTGCAGCAGGGGCTGCTGAGGAAGGAGCCTGCTGCAAGGCTGCTGGTGGGCAGGGGAGGCATGGGTATACACCCGGCGGGCCGCGTGCTGCAGCGGGGGCAGCAGCTGCGCATGTCGCAGCTGAGCGCGCAGATGATGCCAGAGGATGACGACGATGACCTGGAGCTGTGATCTGGTGTCCAGATGTGCGCGCGCCTGATGTGCGATTGTTTTGCACTGATGCATTGTGGGACAGTAAAGATGGTCTATTTGGTCCCACGCTGCAACAATCAGCTGTATTTGGTGTGCAGGTGTGCTGCTGGCACTTCTGGTGAGCCTTACGGGTCTGTTGTGTGTCATCACCTGACGCTTCCTAAGAACCAGGAAAGGCGTTTGCCTGGGATGAAAGGGCACACACACACACACACACACACACACATATCTCTACAGTACAGTTCCACACAGCAGCTTGCGTACACATGCACTGTTGTAAGAATTACAATGGTTGGCTACAGCTGGAGAAATAATTTTGTGTCAGGCCCCCTGCACCATGCATCAGTCATCCCCGACAGTCTTTGTCCATCCTGATGCCAGGCTCCAGGTGTTTACCCTTCCCAGCCCACCTTTCACTATGTGATTGTCTTGTAGATCTGTTTTTGATCGGTGGTTCCTCACTTTTTCATAATGTTTTGTCTGGACAATGTCGAACACATTTACTACCCAACTAATTAAGCTTCTTATGTATTGGCTGCTCAACTGCTCATGAAAACCAGACAACAATGTACGGTTGACAAGCTGACCAGAGCACATTGCCATGAGGGTTGGTGCCTAGCATTGTACACCGCTCTTGGTGTTTTCTAAAAATGCACGTACAGGATTGGTGCTTAGTACCTTCCAAGATAGGAGCTCCAGTACTTAATGAAACTAGTTTGAGAGGAGCATAAAGGTGACAACGGCATTTCCAGTGGTAAGAGATGAACAGAGGTAAGGTAAGGTTTTCAAGGCCGTATCCGCCGAACAAGGGCAGCTTAGCCGGTTGTGAGCCTCCAGTGAGGTTTGAACCCCAAACCCACAGGTTGCAAGGGTGGATAATCGACTTTCCATCGCAGGTGCCCCGCCGCCTGCCAGGAGTGCAGTACTCGGATGAACAGAGTGCATGGCGTGTGAATGCTAAGGCACGACGCAATCGTCGAAGGAGGAACCTGTGGATATTGTTGCCCCAGGATTAAGTGGGACCAGAATATAGCATAAATCTTATTCTAGATTAAAGTGGGACCAGAATATAGCATAAATCTCTAGAAAAAAGCCATGAAGTTAGATGTATGGGGGGCTGATGGTGTCTGCCATGCTCCTAGCTCATCCACTGTGTGCGGCGCACGAACTCTCTTGCACCAGCTCCGGCCTTTGAACCATTAGGTGCAACCTTCTTCTTCCCAGCCCACTCATTCAACGAATATTTTCCCTGAATTTGTGTGCTTTAAGGTTGGGTACTAACCACTATACTTCCTTCGGGACATTTGCTTTTAAGGTTGAAATGTCACTGCTTGTTAAGCGAAATGCGAAAATTGTCTGCTTGTTAAGCAAAAATGCAAAAATGCCTACTGCTTGCTAAGCTATCTTGCAATGCCAACACTCCCTGTTGGTGGAGCATTCAATGCAAAGTTTGCCCTTGATTGATTTCAGTTATAGCTATCCTGGCAATGCCTTAACTGATTTTGATGCTGCACTCAGCGTGACAGGATCGACATGTCCAGTCCAGTCATAAGCTTGCCCTTGCACACAAAGGATCCAAATAGCATCTGGTTGGCTTTGGTGTTAAGGATGCAAAAAAACCTCCGTGAAGGGCTGAACAATCCAATTCAATATTGGAGACACAAACATTATAATTTGTAAAGAGGATTTTTGAGCATGGGGTACCTGAATGAAAGTCTAAATGTCAGGAAGTATGGCGTCCTTATGCTGTTGTTGTAGAAACCTTTGTCACGGTCTGCCTATTCTAACATTGCAACACCCAAGTAATTGAGGTGCCCCTAATAAACTTCTGCTTTCAGTTGGTGTTAAGAGTCCAATTGATGTACCGTAATATTACCATTGCCAGCTTGCAATAGTGCAATATTAATGCTAATTGTAAAGCCCTCAATAGTGCTCCTGTCACACGTACTAAAAAAAGTAGATTTCTAGTGGTTATATATGCACTGATGCCTTATGCTGCCTGACTTGCCGCAGTGAAAACCTGCAGTTCACAAACAAAATGGTAAGCATAGGTGAGCAGGGGTAGCACACCAGGCAGAATTGCACTATCTTGTTCTCTTGGCATTGTGCAGCACAGTATGAGGCTAGAACTTGCATAAAAAGCTCTGGCACGCAAAGGGGGCCACAAGGCAAACTTCCACTTCAAAGAGCATACCGTATGCCTGTGACGGACACGCACCCGTACATGGACGCTTGCACATTCGCCCTCGCAGCTTTGGCTGACCCACCCACCTCCTACAAATGTTTGCGCAGCCGGCGATGGCGATGGCGGCTCATCCTTTCTGCCACCTGCCTGGCTAGCTCTGCTTCCTCATCCACATCCAAGCTGGCAGGAAGGGCGTCCCTGTGCTCACTTGATGACGAAGGAGCAAGCTCCCCAGGGGCCTCCCCGCACCCTAGCGGAGGAACACCTGTGAGCAGCAGCACAATGCAGTCAGCCTCAGCTGTGATTGAAGCACAGAGAAAATTGCCTTGACTGCTGCACAGAACCGTGGGGGCAGCCATGACTGTTAAACAGGGAACTTAGTTCAGTCCCAGCTCTCCACAAGCACTTGTTTGCGTTGCCAATGTCATGTCCAGAATTGGGGCAAAAGCCACCAGCCGGCGGCTGGTGCATCAGAGGAGCGCAGGCGGAGTTGAGCGCATGCTGTGCGTCGCGCACACTGCACACGCTGTGCATGCTTGCATGGATGTGCTGACCACTCAACCGTGCTGCAGCGCTGGCAACCCTAGAGCAGCCTGGCCCCATTGCGCAGCGTGTGTGTCCCAAGCATCAGTGCAGCCTCAAGCAGGGTTGATGATGTTGGCAGCGGGTGCCAAGGTTGGGTGAGTGTTGTTGCTGTGTCTGCACAGTGCACAGCATATGTTGGACTGCCGCACGGGGCTCGGTGCATTGCCAAAATAAGGTGCATCAGCAGGCCTGCTTACGAGCGGTTTGTGTTTTTCAGGAGGCGTGTTGGACTGGCAGAGCTCCCGCCAAGTGTGCTTGCACCACGGCTTTCATAGCGCAAAACCCTTGGGCTTGCGCAGAAGGCCTTAACTTTGGTGCTGCAGGCTCCCGATTGCGCGTGCCCGCGCTGTGATGGAGCATTTGTGCCTATTGTTTTTGTGTACGCCAGCTCGGACGCGCACAGAGCAAGCGAGCAAGGGGGTGCAGGGCCGGCAAGCAAGCCAATGCAAGCCAGAGCAAGGCCGGCTATTTACCACTCCGCAGTACTGTCCCACAATGCATAGGGTCAGGTCAGTGCATGCCAGCATATCCCCCTCCTCACCTGATGTCAATGATGCTGCAAGCCTACCTGCATTGTGGGGAACAGGTTCCGGCCCCAGTGCTCTGGCTGCCCTGCCAGCTTGGCAGTGATGGTGCCCTGGAGGCAGCAGCCGCGCGCTGGGCCCACGTCTTGCAGCAAATGGCTGCTGCCCAGGTGCACTTGCCACGGCGTTGGCACGACCATGGGCTGGAGGTAGATCAGGACCAGCCAGCAGGCTTGCAGCCGACAGGCGCAGCCTCTTGCCAGGCACCGCTGCAGCAAAGGCAGCGGACCCAGCCTGGAGGGCTGGCGGCTGCTGTGCCCGGCCAGCAACGCCAGAACCAGGAGGGATGGCCTGGTGAATCAGCGGGACGCGGTTGTGTGGTGCGGCACCGGCAGCCGGGGTGCCGGCACCTGCCTGGCTGGGTGCTGTGGGCGTAAAAGACTGGGCGTGGCTGTGGCTGCTGGCCCCCTGCTTGCCACTCATGCGCGCAATGACACCGCAGGATGTGCGCCTCTTTGCTGGGGGCAAGGTAAGGGTGGGCTTGGAGGTGCTCCTCTTCCGATCGATCCAGCCCCCCTCTGCTGCTACGCCCCACACATCAGCTTTGTTTTGCTGCTGCTGCACCTTGGCAGACGGCCGGCCTACCACGGCTTTGCTTGGTGCGGTAGGTGCCACTTCCTTGGGTGCCGCTTCCTTGCGTCTCGCTTCCTCACCCTGTATGCTGCCGGGACGCATGACCTGCAGCAGCCGCGGCTGCTGTCGAGGCTGCTGCTGCTGCTGCTGCTGCTGCTGCTGCTGCTGCTGCTGCTGTTGAAGGGGCTTGGTGGGGGCACACATGGGGGCCATCCGGCTTCCCCGTGCTCCTGCCTCATAGCTCTCCTCGTACTCCTCTTCCACCTGCTCAGCAATCAAGCGCACGTGTTGTATCCAGGCAGGGACAGTCATGGCTCAGTGTGTCCAGGAAGTCGAGGCAATGCTGCATTGAAAAAGAAAGTAAAAAAAGTGCCTGCAACCAGGTGCCTGCAAGCAGGTGCCTGCGACCAGGTGCCTGCAACCAGGTGCCTGCGACCAGGTGCCTGCAACCAGGTGCCTGCAACCAGGTGCCTGCAAGCAGTTACACCCGATGCCCTCCTGCATTGAAGCTCAAATACCCTGTAGTCACCTGATCCTAGACAGCTTTTCTAGGGCGTTTCAACTGGCAAGGCAAGGCATCGGTGTTTTACCCCCAGGCACCCCCTCTCATCTCAACGCATCATCAGCAATAAGCAAGCCAATGCACCTCACCTGGACACTGTGGCGCACCACCAGGGACCTGCGGTGCCTAAAGGAAGCGCCTGAAGGACGGCCATAGGCGTCTGGGAAAATAGGCGCGCCTCCATCTGGACCTGCACAAATGAGGCGTGGCAGCAGAGCACCAGATGTGGTGTGCTTCCTTCTACCTGTCCCTGTTCCGTCCATGATCATGATGCGCAAGTATAGATCAGCAGAGGGGGGAGAGAGGGGGGGGGCGGCTTAAGGCATTCCCGCTGTTGTCCATGGTGCCACATGTATAAAACCAGAGCCCTGCCTCTCAGCAAGAGGGACCAGTGGTGTGCTCAGTGCTTGAAAGCCATGGCAGTAAGTTCCAGATCAGGCATCTTTTGACAGCATTTTATTACATTGACTAATACCAAAGTAGGCAGGATTTTAAGGCATGGTCCTACATTACTGATGAGGAAATTTTACAATGCTGAGAATGCTTTGCTGATTTGTTTTCATGGGCGGCTTGACTCATTTGAAATCCTTGTTGCGAATTGCGAGCGCCCACAGGAACATATTCACAGGGCAATGTAAGCAGACAAGCTTGACACATGCAAATCAATAAACGCACTCTGAGCTGCAGGGAAGGGGCTATTTTTAGGACCTCCTTGAAGTTCAGGCCTCACAGGCCCCCACAGTGCATCTGTCTGAACCACTGCATCCTGCACAGCTGGTCCTTGCTTTGCTGTGGTAGCTGCACTTGCCACGATTGCCAGAGCCTCCTGCTGCTGCGCTGCCATACTATGCTGCTCTACCACCATACCACGCACCCCCTCAACTGAGCACACCAGCTGCTGTTGAAGCTGGGCCAGATCTGCCAGCTTTGCTGCGCTTTCGGTGATCGTGGTCCCTAGCAAGCTGATGCTGCGGCAGCTTGCCTCGAGATCTGACAAACGGGCCTGCAGCCAGGTGGCGTTCCCGTATGTCAAGACAAGCGGTTTTGTGACTTGATTCTATCTAGAATGAGCCTGGGATCAGCACACAAATGGCAACCACCAGACAAGGCAGCCTCAACGATGACCAGATGCTCTTGATGACACGGCAAGCAGAGTTGGCTGTCTGACTTCCTTTGCACTCAGACAGGCACAAAAAACACAGTGTGCAGAATTATGCAAGCACCTGCACGGCTTCGACCGCCTCTAAGACCCTCCTGCCTTCTAGCTCTTGGCCAAGGGCCCTGCCCAGGCTGGTGCTGCTGTACGGGGCATGCTTCTGGAGTGCTGCTGATGCAGGAAAGTTGCCAGGCTTGGCAGGCACTGGCAGTTCACCAAATGAGTTGCTGCTTCCAGGCCTCAGTCCTAGCGGTTGCTGCTGAAGGAAAGGCCTGCCTGCTGCGGCCGATGGGATTGTGGGCTGCGGCTGCTGGGTACCACCTCCGAGCACCAAGTGCTCTGACTCAAGAATCTGGCTTGGCTGAGAACAGTATACATGGTTCTGAGATGGAGGAGTTGTAGACATTTGTCGCAGTCCATGTGCTTGCTGCTGCTGCACTGCTTGGCCAGCTGTCGCTACTTGCATACTGGAGCTCCCGGGCCGCACAACCTGAGAAAAGGGCTTACTGACCCCACCATGATTGGACTGGTATGCCTGATATTGCTGTGATTGGGACAGCGTGAGGCTGGAGGAGTGCATGAGTGTCGAAAATGGACGTAGGGGCTGTGCAGGCTGCGTGTTCAACGGCCTGGCGCCACCTGGCTGCAGCTGGCTAAGTGGAGGATAGCTATTTTGACTATTGTTTTGTATATGCTGCATCGTCAGGGGCCCTGGCTGTCGACCATAGCTACTCATCGTCGCAAAATATACGACGCGCCGCCCGTCTCTCAAAAATAAACGTGCAATAAATTTACAGGAGGAAAATGCGTTCAATGATAAAAAACGCTTCGAGTACCAGGCGAAAATTTTAAATCGCTTAGCATACGAGAGCAAGCAAGTAGCTACATCTACATACATCTATATACACCTATAGATGTAACAGTGAAAGAGGCTATCTCAAGAGATCTTCCTTATCCCAGATAAGTGCCTTGCTGAATGCCTTGCTATCCATCTCCCGAGAGGCACGTACGGCCATGGTTATCCCATGGTGCTATCCTTGTAAATCTTTGTTCTACTTATACCTGTGCAATTCAGGCAGCCAGTCATGAATTTTGATGAATTACTTTCACTGTTATAGATAAATTCTGAGTGGCGGATACAGCTATGTAACCTAACCTAACCTAAATTCTGAGTGCTAATGTTCATGCCTGTATTAGAAATGTTTGAGCAAATCTGGACGAAACTTAATGATAACAAACCATCAACCAGGAAGTAACCAGGAAATGATTAAGCAACTGTGGGGTCAATGTCAGGCCGAGAGTCTGCTGCATGCAGAATAGCCTCTAGGCACATCCATTACATAAATACCGCGATAGCTGTATTTCCAACTGGTCAAGTACTCAGCCAACCAACTCCACCCGACTGAATACGCAGTGCCGCAAACTTCTGGCTGCAGCACTCATCTGGTGTGACATCAACCCAGTGATCAAATCTACCAGCATTAAGGAGAAAGACTGGATTACATTTGAGAGCTCGCCACTAGTCATGTAGCAACTATCCACTGACATGTGTTCTGGCATCAAGTTGGAGAGCTTTAAAAAAGTTATGCCCACACCTTTTTTTAAGATTCTAAAGTAGCACTGTCAGCCTGTTTAATATGCACTCACAGGTGTCAGAATACCATGGCGTGCTGGACAAAGGTGCTCAATCGTGTGATAACAGGAATGAGCTAATTCTTATGGATTGGAAAATGAGAAATTCATCATGACACACACAAGGTTGCACTCATGATAGAATCACAATGCAGTTACTAACTTAATAAGCTCTGAGCTTTGTCATGCGAAATCATAATCACCGTTGAACAGACGTCTTACAGCGCAGCAGACTTTCTAAAGGTTCCTGACAGCATTCAGGTCCTGGTGCATCTGGTACCCACGACGTAGTTGTAGCATGCCTGAACTCCCAGCACCAGTCCCATCTGCCATGGACCCCTCCTGCTGCACTTGCTCACAGCGCCTCTTGCACTGTGAGCACTCGTGCAGCATCCTGGACGACTGCTGCACCTTGGTCTCCCTGTCCCAGACCGTGGGTGCCTCTGTGGCCGCCCCGCCCTACACTTGCTGCAGCACATGGTGATCATGTGCTCATTGACCGGCAGGACCATAACAGCACGCCCTTCAGACCCCAGCCGCAAAAAAGTGTGGGCCCCCCAGGGTCCATGCCATACACTGCAGGCAGTTCCCCTTCCTTGCCCTGCCCCCAGCAATTCCGCCACTAGCCCTTCATGTTCTCTCAAAACCCTTTCCCAACACACGCTCCCACCTCCCCCTTCGTCCTGAGCTACCTTTGGGCTGAAGAGCTCCGTTAGAAGGAAGCAGAGGGGTGACACAACGACTGGACCAAATAGGGCGAAGAAGAGAGCCCCCGTGTGGGGATGCAGAGGTGTGCCCCAACGTACAAGAGAGGCATTAGAAACATATCCCTACTGGAGCCGACCTAAACAAAGAGCTAAGTATGGTGTTGTACTCATAGGAACTAAAAGGAAAAACCCATGATGATTGAATAAAACAACGAATCCCGGTAGTCAGTATATACATTGTACACAGACCTTGCAAGTACAAGCATGAATGCGAGTCAATGCAGATCATATGCGCCACGTGTGCCCCACGCATACAACTCCAGCGCCCAGCCTCCGATTCACAGCACTGGCCTGTGCAGCATAGAGCTGGCTAACGCACGGTTGAGCTCATCACGGTTGAGCACAGATTGCTGCCCCAGCACGTCTGCGAGAGAAGTAAAGTACTTAAATCAATTCCAAAACACAGGCATTGCAGCATTTGAGGCCATGCTTTGCTGGGCTAAACCACGCTGGACATGGTGCCGGAGGTGCAAAGAGAGTAGCAGCAACCTGGAAAATGTTTGCACCCTTACCTGATCCACTTGCAGCCACACACTGTGAATCCCATTCTTGTAGGGCTTGTTGAAATGCGCCGTGGACTTCACTGTCATCAGGAGCTGCCATGCCACTGATTGCGCAGAGTCTGTGCAGCCGCTGGCGATTCGTGCTCAGCTGCTGCTTGGCAGCATCTATCAAATCCTGAGTATCAGAGATGCATGGCACATTTAACAATTCGCTCATCAATCCGTGCTGCAGCAGGTGGGTATGCTTGCTCACTGGAGTGCTCAGGGACCACAGGGAAAGGAACAATGAACAGCCAGGCCATTCTTTCAATTGCTGAAGGTGAAGCAGCTGGAGCACTCACCTAGTCTTTTACCATGCCCAGGGACAGCAAGCATGCTTCAAACTAACACGTCAAAATGCCTATTAGTGCTCATGCATATACACATGTAACTTAGAATCCATGCATGCGCATCCACACACACCTGTGTGTATGTGTGTATGTGTGTATGTATGTATGTATGTATGTGTGTGTGTGTATGTATGTATGTATGTATGTATGTATGTATGTATGTATGTATGTATGTATGTATGTGTGTATGTATGTGTGTATATATATGTATGTATTAATGTGTGTATGTATGTGTGTGTATATATATGTATGTAT
>LFCJ01004494.1_pt1 | contig 10227 bp, 19 predicted proteins | sample 643141 | NCBI WGS metagenome assembly LFCJ01 (sample SAMN03766243, study PRJNA286221) | soda lake metagenome | biome: soda lake; feature: Kulunda steppe; material: water; isolation source: sample B1-Br-g2 brine of Lake Bitter-1 | place: Russia: Kulunda steppe | collected 2010-07 | reverse complement strand
CCCCCCTCCCTCCTGCTGCTCACCCCTCTGCTGCTTGTCCCCCTCCTTGTAGCGCTGTCATCACTTCAGCCACCTGCTGTCACATCTTGCGCAGAGGTGCTGAACAGGAACTTGCACAAGCTGGGGTTGAGCAGATAGTTCTTAAGCCGCGTTGCGTTCAGCCCAGTGAGCGTCCTCTGGCAGTGCAGGCAGCTCTACTCCTCAGTTGTTTAACCATCTTGCTGCGTCTCCTTTCTCTTAAGTTCTGCCTTTACCCAGCTGTTCTTGACCCTCCTGCCACCCCTCCACCTCTGCCCACCCACAACCAGGCCTGCGGGAGCAGGTGTTTGCAGCAGCTGGCCAGGCCAGGCCAGGCTAGATTGACCCCACACGAGCCCTCTTGGCCTGATTGCCGGAGGATGTGTTTCATCACAAATTTTGTTTGAGGGCAGTCAGGGTGCTGAGTGCACCCCTTGAGCTTAAGCTCGCTGACCTCTGAGCCACTAGGTTCCTGAAGCCGCATCGAAAGTAACAATTTCCCACCGTTTGTACGACCTTGACTGTGATTAACGGTAATGTGACGCAGACGTCATTAAAGCACCATCACTAGCAGTGCCGTTTCTGATTGACGCTGTATGTGCACAACACTGGCACCGATGCTTTAGGCGTATATAAGTTACGCTTCATCCAGTGCCTTCTGCGCGAGCCCTGTCATCAGATCCCGCGCTGCCGCTGCCCTTTTGCCGCTGATGCCGCTGATGCCATGCTTGCCCCCCCCCTCCCCTGCAGAGCAATTCGGGCCGGAGCAGCAACAAAGTCAGCCCTGAGGGCTCAATGTGCGCAGCAAACGACATCCACTATGAGGACGCGGCCATGCCGCCCAGCGCGTTTGCGGCGGCACACGACTTCGCGCTGGACATGGAAGAGCTGGAGGACACCACCCTGCCAGGAGGAGAGGGCGTGCAGGTGACGCGGCAAACCCGCGTATGAGTGTGGGACATGTGAGGCCCCCACGGCAGGACCCTTGCGCAGACAGCAGGGGGTGTGTGCATGCAACAAGGCATGCAGGTGGTGCGGTAGGCGCCTGGCGTGGCTGCTAAGGCGAGTGCCCCTGCACGATCTCATTGGTCACCCGTGCTGCTCTCCATCATCACCATCAGCACCATCACCACCATTGCCACCGTCCACACGAGCCTGCGTTGTGCGCGCGGTGCGCCCACGCAGGGCGGCAAAGCCGCAGAGGCGCTCCTGGACGGGGAGGAGTCTGTGCCAATGCTGGCCTGTCACAGCGCGAAGGGCGCGGGACAGCCGGCAGGGACGGCCAGGGGCACGCAGCCTGGCGCGCGGAGCACTCGGGAGGTGGTGCTGGCTTGGCGAGAGGCAGAGGCGGAGGCAGCGTCCGCGCCACATAACGCCGTGGTTGGCAAGCTGATGCGGGACAGGCTGCGGCAGAGGATGTCCAGCGGGCCCTCAGACCCTGCAGCCAAGCTGGTAGAGGAGGAGGGGGAGCAGGGGGGGGGGCTTGTTCTGCAGGGCACATCCATGTTCTGCTTGGGCCCAACCAACCGCTTCCGAGTTGTTGCGGCAAAGGTGAGCGCGGGGGGCGCAAGCGACTACTTCCGCGTCGTTGCTGCACAGCTGGGTGCTGAAACTGCATGGCGCTGCGGGAGTAAGGACCAACCACACAGGTGTGCGCTAGCGCTGTGCGCTGGGAGCTGGATGCTGGGTGGAGCCTGAGCCTGCAAGTCCTTAGGTGGTCAAGAATGTGGGCGCACACGAGTGCGTCTGTTCGTACACATGTGTAGGATAGGTGTACGCCAGGACACGAGCCCCACTCTCAAGGTGGGAACCCTCTTCAGGGCATGCTTGTGCACAGAACACACACATGCGCACACACGCACAGACACACCCGCATATACACGCACACATGTGCGCGCACGCGCACACACACAAACACGCACATGGCCCATGGCTCAGCAGAGGGGCGCCCCTGGTGCCTGTGCACGCGCGCTTTGTACGGTCCTGAGCCCCCCCCTGCGCCAGCTGCGCTGCCGCAGGCGGTCAACCGCACCGTGTGCACGTACTTCATGAATTCCATGGTGGTGCGCTGCCGCAGGTGGTCAACCACACCGTGTGCACGTACTTCGTGAATGCCATGGTGGTGCTCTCGTGTGTGATACTCATGCTGGATGTGGTGAGCTTGGACCCCAAATCCACCAGGGGCATAGTCCTGCGCAACCTGGACGCCGCCACCACCGCTGTCTTTGGGATGGAGGTGAGGAGGTCAAGGGCAGGAGTGCCTGCTGCGGCACTGGAATGGAGGGGTCTTTGGGATGGAGGTGAGGGAATCCTGGGGCGGGGATGCCTGCTGCGGCGCTGACAGCCCTGCGTGGCTGCCCATGTGTGTTGAGCGTTTTTTTAATCTCTGGCCAGGCTGATCTACAGTGACAGCCCTGTGTCCTGGTCGGCTGCATTATGCGTGAGGAGGGGGGAGGGGGGATGCGTGTGCATGTGTACATCTGTGTGTGCGTCCCTGGTGTGGTGTAAATATCCATTATATGCATGCTCGTGGCTAGCTCCATCAGCTCTTTATTGCTGCGAGTGCTTCAGTGCTGAAGACCCTGCCATTGCTCCCCCCCACCAATGGCCCACACCCAAAAATGACCCGCTCCTCCTTTTCACACCAAGCATATGGTGCTGAGAGCTGTGCTTCATGTTGGCCTCATTACGCTGCTGCCGTCTTTTGCTGCTCCACAGGTGCTGCTGAAGTGTGTCCATCTGGGCGTGCTGTTCAACGGGCCCAACTCCTACCTGCGCAAGTGGGTGTACCCTGCATACACATGCGGAGTGAGGCTGTGCATGCAACTTGCATCTCAGCATGCTCTTTGACGGGCCCAAGTCCTCCTGCCTGCGCAGTGAGTGGTCCTTGCACGCACATGTGCAAACTATGCTGCGCCCATGGATGCTTGCGTTTTCCGCAAAAACATGCGCACAACCTCCAAAGAAGCCCAAACATGCCCACAAATTGGAGATTGGACAGAATGGAGGATGTTCAGGAAGTTGTTAGGACTTGTGTTTGTGCACGCAAGTGTGTGCGCATGCCTTTTGAGGACCATACGTTGTACATTCAGAGGTGCTGCCCATCATGACATAACACTACCCTCGCGCACCTTCTCTCATGCAATCGCATCCTTGCACGCCTTCCTGCTGCATTGGCGTGCCTACCCTCGGATGCACCCATGCGCCTGCTCTAACACGCCCACACTCCCGCGCGCTTGAGCCGCCCTCCTGACCCCCCTCTCTCCTCGCGCGATGCAGTGGTTGGAATTGGTGGGATGTGTTTGTGGTCGCCATCAGCCTTGTGGTGCTGAGCATCGATGCATCCAAGGTGGAGACGTTCACGTGGCTGCGTGCGCTCAGGGCGCTCCGGTGAGTGCTGAAGCGGGGCAGCCAGTGCGGTGAGAATTGGGGGGCGCTCTGGGTGCTGCATGGATAGGTCACAGTCTCCTCTGCGTGGATGTCTCCAGGCACTGCGCGTGCGGGGCTAAAACATAAGGTCCTCAAGCCTTTTGCCTCTAAGGCTTGGGCTCCGAGGCTTCTCACGGCTCTAATCTGATCCTGTGAGCCCCAGAGGGAGCTCGTTGAGCTACACAGAAAGCCAGCTGAAGGTGGTGCGCGCGCACAAACGTATATTCACACATGAAGGAACTCACATTCACACATACATAGGCACACATTCGAAATCTCACACACACGCATGTACACACACATTCAAACACATTAACAAACACACCTGGCTGCAGCGGGCTGTGCGTCTTTCTGATTGCTGCCTCTGTCCATTGCTGCTGCCGCCTGCAGCGGGCTGCGTGTCTTTTTGATTGCTGCCTCATTGGTGTCCACTGCTGCTGCCGCCTGCAGTGGGCTGCGTGTCTTGCATGCGGCGTCCCAAATTGAGGGCATAAACATTGTGTTGGAGGCGCTGGGCGCGCTGCTGCCTGCGCTGGTCAACGTGCTGTGGGTGGGGCTCTTGTTCTATTACATCTTCGCGGTGAGTGTAAGCGCGCTAGGCGGAGAGTTTGTCCTGCTGTTTGCGGCTCGTGAGTTTGCGTCTGTGCTAAGATTTTGGGTATGCGGCTGTGTGTGTGCCGCTAGTAGAAAGAGCACGCTCTTCTGCTCTTTGCTGCGTTAATGAGGATGGTTGCCTGATGTGGCTTGTGCCTTATGAGTGTGCATGTACAAGCATGCTCGTATGTGTGTTTGCATGCTCACATGCGCCTGTAAGCGAGAGGGCACAAACATGCTAGGGTAAAATTGTTATATAATTCATGTAAGATAATACATGCGGCGCTTTCAAGTTTGCTTTACATCTATGTGCCACGGATGGGTGCTAGATCAGTCACCCTGCCACCTGCTCAGCTGCCAATTTCCCTTTCCTGCTCTTGGCTGCCCAGCTGCTTTGATACCTTTCCACCTGCTCATCTGGGATCTCCCCACTGTGTACTTCTGGTTGCTGAATTGCTGACCCTCCCTGGTTGATTTTCTCGCTACGCACTCCTCATAGCTACTCTCAGCTGCTCAGCCTCTGACTCACCCTAGTTGCTCCTCCGCTGTGTGCTCCTCTCAGCTGCTCTTGTCTGCCCAGCTGTGCACTCGCTTGCGGCTTTTGCCCGTGCGCCCGTTGCACAAGTGTTGGCAGTTGCACAAGTGTTGGCTGTTGGCGTGCGCCCGGTGCACAGGTGTTGGCTGTTGCCCTGCTGTCGGGCCGGATGCACTACTGCGCAGACGAGGACGGGGACTACATAGATCCCTACAATGTGCTGCCCAAGGGCGAGACCATCTCCAAATCCTGGTGCGCGCCAATGCGCGTCCTTGGTGTGCACGAGGGCGGCATATGCTGCAACGAGTGCCTTAGGGAGCCAGGACCGCCCAAAATATCATGAGGCTGCTCTACTATTTTGTTCGGGGTGCCTCTTTTTTTGTGAAGGTTGTTCTAGTTTTCATTAAGGGCAGCTCTCATCATTTGCTAGGGCTGCTCAACCTCTGTTGTGAGGGCTGCCTGATTCTGTCACAAGAGCTGCTCGGTCTTTGGAGAGGGCTTGGGGGTATCTGAGCTGGCTTGAGCACGTTGCTACTCGCAAGAGGTGCATGCCAGTGCTGGTGGATGGCGCAAAGAGCTCTGCCAGATCCGGTGGCTAGGCAGGTGCTGCTAGATAGGATGGTTGAGGGTGCGCTGCTAGATGAGAGAGCTTTGAGGTGGCGCACGATAAGAGGATGCCAGATCAGACGGCGTGTCAAGGACCAGGGCGTGCACAAGAGGGGCATGCCAGAGCCATTGGCAAAGGCAGCGCTGCCAGGTCTGATGGCAGCGATTTTGCCTCGCCTCATGGGTGCTAAGCTCGCACTTCTCACAGCAATAATGCGCCTGTCCACTCTTTTGTGTGCACCATCGGCCACCCATGTACAGGCCTCCACCTCCACACCTCCCTGCACCCAATCCCTGGGCTGTGTGCTTGCGCGCACGTACTGGCACATACCAGTGCACACAAACTCGGCACCACACCACCAACTCCGACGCCTTCTGCACATAAATCACCCCTTGCTGCGTGCATGCACTTGTCCTCCCGCCCACCAACATGTGACGCACACAAACCCATAAACACACATTTCCTCACCAAGCAGCGTCACCAGCAGGTGTGACTTTACTTAATTACAGGTCCACTTTCGCCGCCACAGACGTGGGCACATGCTCTCTTACATGCGCGCATGCCCCAACAAATGCACAGGTGCGAGGAGTCGGACCACCACCGCAACAGCCCACGCATCATCAACACCTCCCACTACCACTCGCAAATCGGCGTGGAGGTGCCGCCCTACGAGCTCACCACCAGCTGGACCCGAGACCTGCGTCGCTTTGACAATGTCGTGACTGCGATGTGGGTTCTGTACCAGGTGCGCTCCCTGAACGTTGGTGGCAATGGTGTGATCCCGCATCAGCCAGTGGTCCTCTGCGCCGCTTCAGCGAGATCCTCCTCTCGGCACACAGCGTGGCGCCAAGAATGCAAGGTGCCACCGCACTGGGTGTGCGCAGCTGTGGCGCAATGCAATGGCTGGTGATGCAAAAAATCTTCTTGAGTCCAGGCCCTGAATCGTGCGGTAGAGGGCGTCCTTCCGCCTCCTGGAGGGCAACTCCTGACATACTCTACCTTCCCTGGAGCAAGTCCTGACATGCTCTGCAATGCTGCCGCCTTAGATGGCATCCGAGGGGCTGTGGAGGGATGCCATACGTCCATCAGCCCTGTGCATGCATGCCTTCCCCGGAGCAAGTCCTGACATGCTCTGCAATGCTGCCGCCGCAGATGGCATCCGTGGAGCTGTGGAGTGAAGTCATGTTCAGGGCCCAGGACGCGGTGGACAGGGAGACGCAGCCCCTGCGCTCTGCAAACGAGCACATCGGCCTGTTCTTTGTGCTGTTCATGGTGCGGCCGGCCTCCATGCTGCATAGTGCTGCATAGTGCTGCTGAGGGTGCACAGGGCATATGAGCTTGCGGCAGATGCTGCGCGAGCGACTCGGCTGCTTAAAGCAGATTGTTTTGCTAAAAAATAATGATACTGTGCGAATGAGCCGCCTGTTCCATGCACACATGTGGTGCAGAAACGTAGGGTAGGTTGCAGAGCATGGCAGCGTGCAAAGAGTGCAAGCGTAAGATGTGCGCCCCAGCAAACCCCACGTGTGGTGTGCTCACCCTGCATCTGCGTCCACGCCTGCAACACGTCCTTCTGTGGCTCACAACAAGATGCACACATACACACATTGACACACACACACACATGCACACATACACACATACGCACGCAATTACAGACACACTCAGGTGCACATACACACGCATACACAAACGCAAACACAATCTGGCACATTTATGCATGAGCTATCGCACACAAGAGCGCACACTGCCTTTTGCTGTGCGCAGTTCGTGGGCTGTCTGACGGTGCTCAACCTGATTGTGGGCTTCTCCATCAACGCGGTGCGGCCTCGCGGGTGCTGTGGGATGGCTGTGATGGGCTTGATGTGCCTGTGATGGGCTGTAGCGCGTGCTTTGCCTACTTGCCAAAATTCAGCTGAGAGCTGCCGTTGGTCCCAACCTGCATGTTGTTCCAATGGCCGCCATGGACGCGGCCACCCCCTTGCTGGTCACGAGGAGGTCTGGGTGGGCAGGGTGGCGCAGCACTTTGGCGAGGAGATGCTCCCGGCTCATAAAACCGCCCCTTGGAGGTTCTCCTGCCCCCTGCTTGACGTTTGGTCCGCCCTCCTCCTCCAACCCTGGGTGCAAGAGTCACCAGGGCATTACGACCGCAGCATCCAATGACCCCACTGTTACAATGGGTGAGGATTTGCAGCTGTGCATGCGGATAGTCCCATGCGGTTCAGTCCCATGCGGTCAGTCTCATGGAGTACCCACTGCCAGCAGACACACACACACACACGCACCATCATCACCACCACCACTACAACACACACACACACATGCATCTCTGAAATGCGGACGTTCCCAACTGCTGTGAATGCGCAGTTCCATAAGATGAGGGAGGCAAGCAACGGCCAGAACCCGCTGCTGACGCAGGAGCAGCAGAATTGGCTGAAGATGCAGAACCTCATCGCTGCAACATCTCTAGAGGTGAGCCTGGGGCAGCACTGCAGCCTTTGCTAGGCGCCAGCCTCTGTGCGGTGCCCAATGCCCCGTGCTACCATGCTTTTTGATGTCCTGTGTGCTTTGGTCAACTATGCTTATCTTTTGTGCCAACATTCCCCTTGAAGCGCCCACTTTGTGTCAACCCTCTTCTGGCATTGATTGTATTGCAGGACATCAGCATCCCGTCAGACAATAAGCTCCGCCACTTCGTGCACAAGCTGGTGTACAACAAGTACACAGAGAACTTCATGATCTTTGTCATCTTGGCCAATATGGTCGTCATGTTTTGCGTAAGTTGCAGGGGCTGCAGGTCATAGGTTAAACGTACGTTCGCTCGCAGTGACCGCTGAGCTGCTGAGCTACTTGATGGAATTGCCCTCCCTCATCCCCCCACCACGCTTGCAAACGCTGCCACCTCTTTGCCTCCCTCTGACTTACTCGTGCTTGCCATGAGAACACTGCATACTTGTTGCTGTGCATGGCTGCCCTTAGCACTTTGTACAGATCCTGCTGTGGCAGTGCCCACCATAGCGAAGCTTGACACGTTTCAATGGCACTGATGTGACCGCATTGCAGGCACATTACAACATGTCAAGCAAATTTGAGCAAGCCATCACTCTGACCAACCTGATAGTGACAATCATCTTCTTCGTTGAGATGGTCGCCAAGTGGGTAGCATTGCGCAGCAGTGCTGCTGTATAGGCTTGCACGCCTGCATGTCCTTGGCAGTATATCCTGTTGGTTGTGCAGTGTACACCACACTGCTTTTAGGTGCAATGGCTTGCTGGCATTCCCTCTCTGATTTGCTGTTACGCATGAATGTGTTGCATGCCCATAGCCTCTTCTACTCCCCTGTGCCTGCCACCACTGATGCACAGTTTCATGCCACCCATGTGTATCACCACAGTCAATGCTCACCTTCACCAGCACAAGCTACCCGACTTCAATCCTCTCCAGCATGCGCCCAAACTAGTGCTTCATGTCCCCTCATCAAAGCGAGTCCCAGGTTACTTGGCACCCCCCAGGCAGCACAGGCACCTTGCCTACTTCGCCAAGCATGCATGCAAGTCAGCAGACAGACAAGCCCGCAAGAAGACAAGCCAGCACTGCCACACATACACTCCACAGGCTGGTCGCCATCGGCTTCCGCACATACTGCAAAAGCGGGTGGAATGTGTTTGACGCCGTCATCACCATTCTGTCCATAGTCAGCGTCCTCATTGTCAACCTCAGCGAGAGCAACGTCTCCTTCCTGCCGGTGCTGCGCGTGCTGCGCGTTGTGCGCATCTTCCGCCTCATCCCCCGGGCCAAGGGCCTGCGCAGGATGCTGCGCACCCTGTACATGTGAGTAGCGCCCTACTGCTTGTGGGCACACTTGCACTTGCAAGGGCGCCCCTGTGCCCGCAGGAGCTACGCTGCTTAAGCGCTCTCTCGCCCTTAAGGGTAGCCATTTACGCATGTCTACTTTTGCCCTTCCAATCAATGAGTGCCGCACTTGCAAACGAGGGCCAGCGCAAGATGACGCTGCCCTCCTTCACTCACGCAAGGAGCAAGACACCTCCTTCACACATGCAAGGAGCTGCCCTCCTTCACTCACGCAAGGAACTGCCCTCCTTCAATCACGCAAGGAGCACAACACCTGAAGAGGGCCCTCATCCCATTCTCACCTGCCATTTGGTAGCTTTATTGCTTGTGATCCACCATGAGCTGCCTGCACGCCCATGCTGCTGGGAAGCGGATGTCACCTAAGGAGGTGTGGGGTCTTGGGCTTGGAGAGATAGGCCTGCGAGTTCCTCAGATCCCTCAGATCTTGCACCACAGCCTCTGTGCTGCTGTCACGAACACGATCAATAGAGCAGACCTCACCGCTATAGCTACCGCACCGAAACATGACTACACTCACATCGCCAAAGGCGGCGTCTGTGCCGTGTCCAAACTCGATAATCTTGGGTCACAAACTGCCACACTGCACAAAGCCAAATCCAGGTGTAAGGAAAAGACTCACGCTGCCGCGCTCATACCGACCCACGTGCACTGCACCACAGGCCATGACCGACCATCTGCCCCACTGCACATTCTTCCTTGCCTTCTCCAATCTGGCCTGTCTGCTGATGGTGCTTACTGGCCTAGGGGTTCATGCACCTGCTCTTTTGCCTGTATGACCCTCCTGTTAGGACGTTGTCGGTCGTCATCAACGCGCCCTTGCCCCAGTCATGCTCCCTCAACTCACCTTGCATTTGCACCTGGTTATGCACCTCCCGTGACCGCCCTGCAGGTCCATCCCTGCCGTCTCCAATGTGGCCTTTGTGCTGGTGGTGTTCATGTACCTGTGGGCTATCGTGGGCATGAACCTGTGGGGCAACGTCAAGCTCACTGAAAACGAGGCCGGCAACAACAGGCACAGGAACTTCAGGCACTTCCCCATCACTATGATCTCCCTGTTCACGTGAGTGGGTGCACAAAACGTGCGCATGCGTGGTGCACACGCATCACACCATGGCCTCCCTGTTCACGTGAGTGGGTGCACAAAACGTGCGCATGCGTGGTGCACACGCAT
>LFCJ01004493.1_pt1 | contig 10229 bp, 11 predicted proteins | sample 643141 | NCBI WGS metagenome assembly LFCJ01 (sample SAMN03766243, study PRJNA286221) | soda lake metagenome | biome: soda lake; feature: Kulunda steppe; material: water; isolation source: sample B1-Br-g2 brine of Lake Bitter-1 | place: Russia: Kulunda steppe | collected 2010-07 | reverse complement strand
GAAGCCGACCTGCTGGTCGCCGATACGCAGACGATGGTCACCGAGGCCGGCCTCCTCGGGACGCCCGCGATCCGCTCGAACTCGTGGGTCGGTGACGACGACATGGGCAACTTCGTCGAACTCGAGACCCAGGGGTTGATCCACAACGTCACCTCGGCCGACGAGATCCTCGAGCACGCGACGACGTTGCTCGACGACGACGGCGTCGACGAGACCTGGCACCGACGCCGCGAGGCGTTCCTCGCGGACAAAGCGAACCTCACCGACGTGATCGTCGACGTCGCACTCGCCGACGGGCACGTCGGCGAGCTCGAGTCGGTTCGTCAGTTCGACCAGTCCGCGAGGCGCTCGTCGGTCGAGTCCGTCGGCGTTCGCAGCGACTGACCGCCTCGCAGTCGGCCGCTCGTCGGTGGCCCTCCTCGAGTCTCGTTTTTCCCGGTCTTCCGGTCTCGAGGTCGTCCGGGTGGCCCGTTCGGGGAGCAGGTCGGCTATCAGGTTCAGTCCCGTGTCCGAAGCCGCGGTAGCCACCGCGGGACGCGCTCGCGATACCGTTCGTAGGCCGCGCCGTGCGTTTCGGCCAGATGTGGCTCTTCGTACTGGAGCACCCGGTTGTGAAAGCCGATCCAGCAGCCGACTGCCCACCAGCACACCGAGAGCGAGCGGTGACGGAGCGCCTGTCCGACCACGACCAGCAACACGGCGATGTACATCGGGTTTCGAGTGTACGCGTACGCGCCGCCGGTGACGAGCTCGGCGGGTTCGTCAGTCGGCGACGGCGTCCCCTCCCCGTCCGTGGCGAACCGGACGGCGGTGTGCACGTAGAGTACCACTCCCGAACCGATCGACAGGGCGGCTCCCACGTTCGCAGCCGTTTTGCCGATCGGGAGTCGGGGGTATGGTCGCCAGGTGGCCAACAACCGGGGAATCGCCACGGCGACCGTCCCGGGAACGAGAATCGTAAACAGCAGCGTCTTGAGGCCCGTACGGATCGTGCTCATGAGTCGATATAGCACCCTGCTCACCAAGAGCCTGTGGTGCCGGCTGTCGACGTGTGCGGCGCTCTGGAACGTGGCGCTCGAGGTGGGACCGAAACCACCGCACCGACCTGCCACGACGAGCCACGGGCGACGCCACCCCGGTGCGTTTTGATTTGAGGGACGCGGTTCGATTCGTCCCGTCGGCGTGTCCGCACCGGGTTGGCAGCCGACGCTGATCGCGTCGTTCCCACCATCGCCGGCGGGTGCCGTTGCCGAGAGTCCGATCAGCACAGAACGCAGGCGGCCTCCGCCCCGAGGCTCACGGATCGAGAGTGGACGGAACAGCTGCCCTCTAAACACGCTATTAATTCTGCTCGAGGAGATAAACACGCTGTTAAGAGAATTAATTCAGATTGACTATCTCTAATTATGGCTGATTTGGCTTATTCGTCCCCGGGTGTTACTTTCCTCAGGTAGTCGGGTCACATGCAGTATGGCAAAACGAACCCTGACGCGACGACGATACACCGCCGTCATCGGTGCAGGAATAGCCGCTGGATTGGCCGGCTGCGCGGATGAAGAAGAACCCGATGACGGAATGGAAGACGGTGACGACGAGATGGACGATGACGGGTTAGGAGATGACGACGACGGGCTGGACGAAGACGACGGTGAGATGGACGACGAAGACGATGAGATGGACGACGAAGACGACGGTGAGATGGACGACGAAGACGACGAGATGGATGACGACGGACTGGACGACGAAGACGACGATACCGACGTGTAATCGCTAACGGGTAGCCAACCCTCGGCCCTTTCGAGCGACTTCCGGGCTTTTTTCTAACCGAGCTGTGAGACGGCCCGCATCTCGAGGAGCGCGGAAACTCGAGCCACCGGCCTCGAGCAGACGAGTGCGCCGGCCCGGTGGATCCGTGTTGCGGTCGGCCGGTTCCAATCACCGAGAACGAACAGACGGCGATGGCGAGCGACGAAACGGGGACACACCCACTCCTCGAGCAACGGCCCCGGGTACCGGTCACGACGAGACGGCAGCGACGCCGCAGGCAGGCGGCGAGGGATAACCTGCCAGAACCACTAAGTAATGCGAACAGTCAGTGACGAATACCCAGTCAGAGCCGCCATGAGGAACGACGGCAACTGCTGACGTCGGTCCATACTCGCACGACGGCTGTGCGATCGGTGTCGAGACTCGTTCAGACTGGACCACAGATACCGAAGTTCTGATCCGATACCTGGAGGATCCCCCTATGCCCGATTCCAGCACCGTCACCGATTCGTTCGAACGTGGCAAGGTAGGCATTGGAACGCTCATCGTCTTCGCCGTGGTCGTGCTCGTCGCAGTGATCGCCGCCGGCGTCATCGTCTACTCGGCCGGACTGTTAGAAGACCAGGCGACCGACATCGTCTCTCCCGACGAACCGCTGTTCTGGATCGAAATCCTTCCCTACTAACCCTCGGACGGAGCGGGTTCGAGTTCGGATCCCGTCGGCGTCACCGACGCCAGATCGCTGCCACCCACAGCATCGACAGCAGGAGGAACGAGCCAACGGCGACGCCGCCGGCGAAGCCGACGTCGGAGACCCAGCTTCGCTCGTCGGGGCCGGCGTCGGGGTGGAGGGCGACGGCGTAGCCCTCGAGCGAGGACACCTCGGCCTCGAGCTGGTAGCTGCCGCCGCGGTCGACACGGACCTCGGTGGTCGTCTCGTTCCACTCGCCGCCGACCGCCTCGTAGAGCACCACGTCGTCCGGGCCGATTCCGGGTTCGTCGAGTTCGTCGGCGTCGACGGTGAACGTGACCGTCCCCGACGCGTCCGTGCTCGCGTCCCCGTCGACGGCTAGCTGTGACATGGCGTCCGTGCCGGCCGGCGACTCGGGGAGGCCGTCCGGCTCGTCGCTCGCGAACTCGAGGGTCGCGTCGTCCTCGAGGCCGGTCACGTCGAACCGCTCGAACTGGACGCCGTCGCCGGTTCCGGCCGTCGGCTGCAGGGGGACGCGGTCGTCGACCGACGGGTCGGAGACGGACGCGGCGATCCCGTCGTCCGTTCGGTCGTAGGCGACACCGGGGTCGTCACAGCTGCCGGTGCGGACGGTGACCGGCTCGGAGAGCGACAGCGAGTGTCTGTCCGGATCGTCGACGTCGCCGGAGAGGGCCTCCCAGTCGTCGATCTCGCCACCGTCCCACCAGTCGCCGCCGGTGCCGGTCACGTTCTCGTCGTCGAACTCCTCGGCGACGTCCGGGTCGTACAGGTCGGCGTCCTCGTTGAACGCGGGGTGGACCGTCACCGAGAACGGCCCGCCGAAGCCGCCGTTCAGCGCGCCGCCGCCGGTCCGATCCTCGATGTACGCCCAGGAGGCGCCAGCGTAGCCGTCGCCCCGGACGAACTCGTCGCGGTTCGTCTCGCCGTCGTAGTCGTCGTTCCGGACGTCCCACGTTGCGTCGTGTGGGGCGCCGACGATGTCGAACGTGACGACGCCGCCTGCAGTACCGCCATCGAGTTCGTCGTGGACCATCACGAGGCTCGTGCCGTCGGTTCCCTCGTGGAGGAACAGGAGACTCGTGTTGGAGTCCTGCAAGTGGCTCGTGCCGTAGGAGCTGTACATCCGATCGACGTCGTCGGGATGGGTGTCGTGATCGCGGTAGTCGTAGAACGCTTCGATCGACTGGTCGGTCGACAGCGCCTCGACCTCGTAACACGAGTCGTCCTGTTCGACAACGTACGTGTCGCTCGGCGGCGGCTGTGTGGTGGCCGCCGGGTCAGCGACAGCCGGACCCGCGACCCCGCCAACCGTGCCGAGGACGAACAGTCCGACGACCAGCAACGTCGCCAGCCTCGCGTTCATGGCTCGCTCCCCGGACTCGAGGCCCGTACCTGGGGGTCGCCTCCACGGGTCGGCTCGGACGTGGCCGACTCCGCGCTCGCGACCGAATCCAGCGGCACCTGTGAGTCGCGCTCGGCCTCGGCAAGGAACGCCCGGGGGGACCCGACCCAGGCGCCGAGCGACTGGGCCCGTTCGATCAGCCAGCGATACAGCTCCCGGTGGCCGGGGAACTCGCGCTCGTTGAAGTACCGGGGATGCCAGAGGACGGACATCACCGCGTCGTTCGCCGTGGCCGCTTCCAGTAATCGGTCACAGGTCCGCCGGGCCTCGTCGGGGTCGGTCCCCGGGTCCGGAAGCGCCTGGTCCATGATCGTCAGCGGGAAGACGACGAACTCGTCGTCGAACGGTCGAAGCGGCCGGTAGCCGTGGTGGAAGCCACACACCGTCGTCGACCCGAGGCTTGCGTCGTACTCGAGGCCGATCTCTCGGTGGTGTCGCCACGTCTCGGGCACCGAGAGCCGGAGGTGATGCTGGCGGCCGCCGACGACTGGCCGCCCGAGCACCGCCTCGAGCACCCGTTTCTCCTCGCTCAGCCGGGCTGGATCCTCCGGCGAGTGATAGGAGCCGTGGAGGCCAATCTCCCAGCCACCGTCGTCGAGTCGCTCGACGACAGTCGCGATGTCCTCGCTCGTGACGTCGTACCGACCCAGGTGCTGGACCCAGTTCGCCGGCGAGAGCCACTCCCGCGGCGGCCGGTCGAGCAGCAGGTGCTGCTCGTTGAGGAAGTAAAACGCCGATCGAACCCCGAGGTCGGCCTCGAGGGTCATGATATCCTCGAACTGCCAGTACGGGTTCGACGACGAGAGGGCGGTGCGGAGGTGGTAGCCCGGTCGCTCACGGGTCGCGTAGTACAGCGATCGAGCCCCCTTGTACGGGCGATCCACGTCGTGGGTCAGACAGAGCGCGAACTCGGCGTCCGGCGGGAGGGCGTCGACGCGGCTCCCGGACGGTCTGTCTGTCGCGCTCATGGGGTCACCCGCGTTCTGCGAGGGCCGTGGACTGGCGGGCGGGACGTGTCGGTCATCTCATCTCCACTGTCACCGGCAGCGATAGGATAGTAAATGACGACATTACGCGCCGATACCGCGTGAGCCAGCCTGGTCCGCCGGTCTCCCTCGTTACTCGCCGGGCGGTGGCGACGACGCGGCGACCGTCGCTCAGGTCGGGCCCCGGCCGCCGACGAGGGCGATCGCCAGGCGCTTGCAGCCGACGAGACACTCCCGGAGGACGGGGGCGCCGTCGGCGAGCCACACCAGCGCCGCGAGTCCTGCGAGTCCGAGCTGGACCCACATGTACGTCGAGAGGTCGCCCGCGAGGAGGTCCTGGTGGTAGCGGCCGAAGAGCCGAAGGAACTCGTCGGCGAACCCCTCGTGTTCGTGGACCGATTCGACCGTCGCGACCGGCCAGAGCATCAGCTCCGGTGCGTACTGGCCGCCACGCAGGTAGGTGTCGAGCACGTCGGCGGGGGGATGCAACAGGTAGCCGACGCCGAAGGCGACGCCGGCGGGCCCCCGGCCGACGCGTCTCGCGGCCAGCCCGACCGCGATCGAGAGCGGAACCGCGAAGAAGATCGAGTGCCCGAGCGCGTAGCCCGACTCGAAGACGCCGAACTCCCACGCCAGCGGTTTGTCGATCAGATCCGGCAACACGGAGGCGAAGACGACCGCGAACGCCTCGAGCCCGTCCGGTGAATCGCGGTAGTAGAGACGCGCGAACAGCGAGTACGCGAGATAGCCGACGATCGCGTGTTCCCATGGCCACATTGGTGGTGGCTCGCGGGTTGACGGGGTTAGTTATGCCACGGATACTGGCCGCCGTGGGCTCGAACCCCGCACGGCGACGCGGGAAACGGTTACGGTCGTCCGTTCCCCAGCGATCGTATGAGCGAGCGACACGAGATCCCGGTCGGCGACGGCCAGACGGTGTCCGCGGTCCACCACGAGGCGTCGGGCGACCGCTGGTTCGTCTGCTGTCACGGCTTTCGAAGCGACAAGTCCGGGAGTTACGAACGCCGCTGTCGGCGCGCGGTCGAGGACGGCTTCGACGCCGTCAGGTTCGACTTTCGGGGGTGTGGGGAGTCGGATGGCCACTTCGCGGAGTCGACGCTGCGGTCCAGGCTGGCCGACCTCGAGGCGGTCCTCGAATACTTCGATCCTCGATCCTGTGTCCTGTTCGGCTCGAGTTTCGGGGGCACCGTCGCGTTCCACGCCGCGGGGACGTTCGCGGCTGAGCGCGTCGACGCAATCATCACGCGTGCGCCCGTGACCGATACGGCGGCGTTCGACGGCTACCGCGAGACGATCGAAACGGCTGGCCGGCTCGCGTTCGACGACGACGAGTGGATCGACGAGCGGTTTGTCGCCGACCTCGATCGATACGCGTTCGCCGACCTCGAGTCGACCCTCGACGTTCCCGTCGCCATCTTCCACGGTGCGGACGACGACTCCGTCCCCGTCGGCGACAGCCTGCAGGCGGCGGACCGCCTCGAGACGGACGTGCTCGTCCACGTCCTCGAGGGCGAAGGCCACCTGTTCTCGGCGACCGCCGAGCGACGACAGCTCGCGATCGCGTTTGCCTGGCTCGACGCGTACGACGTCGGCTGACGGACACGTGCCGGCTCCGGGGGCGTTCTCTCGATCAGAAAAACCGGATCGCTTTTCATATCCTTCCCGGAACGAAGGCCTACGAGTGAGTGAGGAAATCGAGCTGTCGACGATCCTTTCGGTTCTCGACGACGAGTACGCCCGGGAGATCCTCACCCACACGAGCGTCGAATCCATGTCAGCCAGCACCCTGAGCGAACGATGTGACGCCTCCCTGCCGACGATCTACCGACGCCTCGAGCGGCTCGAGGCGTGTCGGCTCGTCACCGAGGAGACGGAACTCGCTCCGGACGGGAACCACTACAGCGTCTACACCGCAAATCTCGATCGGCTCGAGTTGAGCCTCGAGGACGGCGCGTTCGACCTCGAACTCACCTACCAGGAAGAAGACGTCGCCGACAAGTTCACGCGCATGTGGGAGGGGTTACGATGACCGGCGACGTCGTTCGACTCGGCGATGCCTCGCTGTTCGAACTCCTGACGGTGGCGAGTCTCTTCCTCGTGGCGCTCATCGGGACGCTCATCGCCTACCAGGCCTACCGGGGCTACCGACGAAACGACGCCACGTCGATGCTCTATCTCGCACTTGGGCTCCTCTTGCTCACGCTGTGTCCGTTTTTGATCAACGTGGCCGTCAACTCGTTTACGGGGGCCGAACAGATCGTCACCGTCTTCCTCGAGAACGTGAGCCGTCTGGCGGGACTGGTCGCGATCACCTACTCGCTGTACGGGAGACACTGACGCTGGTTCGCCCGTGATTCACAGATTGCGTAGAACGATCGGTGCCATCCGTGTAGAACGATCGGCAGGGTCCATCGGACCGCTCGAGCGCGACCGACCCGAGGACCGGGTCGACGCCGTCGACCGGCGAAGCGGTGGGCCGAAGCGAGAGACGTGGTGGAAGGCAATGGGGACCAGCCAGGGGTGGGTGGGACCGACCGACTGGGGTGGATGAGGGCGGGAGCCACCGAGGGCGGTGTCGGCCGGCATGATCGGACGGGGGGACCACTCGGGGTGGGGCCGCTGTCGTCCCCCGGCGATCCGTACAGCCTCTCTGGTATTAGTCGTACGAGCGAATTTTCTGACCTGGAAAATCCGGTCCCGTCTCCGCCCGACACGCTCTCGAGCCCGATCAGCCAACCTTCGCGGGTTCGATCGTCGCCTCGATCGCCCGCGCGGTGTCCTCTTGCCCGTCTACCGAGCCCTTGATTGCGTGGGACGTCCGCTCGCCTCGTCACTCCGACCATGAGCCTCAAGACGGTTCCTCGCGTTGTGTGGACCGAACTGTGAAGATCCACGCGTTCTCGGTCGGCCGGGTGTCGCTCCCGAACCGCCACGTCAGCGCTCGCCGCCGGACGCTCCCGGGCCGGTACCTCGACGTCTGGCGCGACGACAGTCGCCTCGAGCCCGCGCCCATCTACTGTTTCGCGATCGAGCACCCCGAGGGTGTGATCGTCGTCGACGTCGGCGAGACGACCGACGTCTTCGAGCCGCGGGCCGTCGACCTCGGCGCGCGGCTGCTCGTCGACCGCAGCGGGCTGGACCTCGAGCCGGCGGACGAACTCGCCACCCAACTCGAGCGCGTCGGCATCGATCCTGAGGAGGTGTCGACCGTGGTCCTGACACACCTGCACTTCGATCACGCGGGAGCCGTCGGAGCGTTCCCGAACGCAGACGTCCTCGTCTCTCGCCGGGAGTATCTGGCACACCGGCTGTTGCCGCTGGGGTCGTCGATTCACCGCTGGCCGGACGCCCTCAGGCCGACGCTACTCTCTTACGACGACGGACCCATCGGTCCGTTCGCAGCCAGCCATCGGGTAACCGACGCCGGTGACGTGATCGTCGTCCCGACGCCGGGACACACGCCGGGCCACCAGTCGGTGCTCGTCCGTACGGAGGACGCCCTGCTCTGTCTCGCCGGCGACGTCACGTTCACCGAGTCACAGCTGCTCGACGACGACGTCGTCGGCATCGCCCTCGACGGCCGAACGAGCCGACGGAGCGCCGCGAGGGTCCGACGGTTGCTCGAGCGCGAGCGGGTCGTCTACCTGCCGGCACACGACCCCGGGACGAACCGCCGGCTCGAGGAGCGAATTCCGACGACGATCGACGAGTCTGACTGAGGTGGAAAAGGGGGCTGCGTGAGCCTCACTCCGCGAGCGTCGCGGTTGCCGTCCCGGAGAGCAGCGTCTCGCCGCGGTCGGTTCGGGCCTCGAGGTCGAGGGTGACGGTGTCGCCCTCGACCGCGGCGACCTCGCCGTCGGCGATCACGGCATCGCCGGGGAAGACCCGCGACTGGAATCGGACGTCGAACGAGTCGACGGCCTCGAGGCCGACCCAGTCGGTGACCACGCGCGAGGCGATGCCGGCGGTCAACATCCCCTGGCCGAAGACGCTCGGGTTCCCCGCGGCGCGGGCGTAGGGCTCGTCGTAATGGATCGGGTTGAAGTCGCCGCTCGCGCCGGCGTACTGGACGAAGTCGCGGCGCTCGAGGTCCTCGACGACCACTCTCGGGCCCGACTCACCCGGGGCGACCTCGGCTGACGAGCGGACGGGATCGACGGCCCTCGGCTCCGGCGTCGAATCGCCATCGCTCGTGTCGCCCTCAGTGGAGTCGTCTGTTGTCGCCCCGTCGTCACTGCCGACGGCGCCCTCGGTCTCGATCACGGTGGCCCGGTCGGTGAGCACGAGGTCGTCGTCCCGATCTCGGTACTCCGTCTCGAGGACGGCGAACGTCATCGTGCCTGCACGGCCGCCGTCGCGCTCGAAGACGTCCACGAGCGTCGTCGTCCCCGACAGGACGTCGCCGGCGTACAGCGGCCGTTCGTACTCGTAGGTCTGTTCGCCGTGGAGGACGTACTCGAGGCGAAACCCCAGGTCGAAGCCGTAGAGGTCGCCCCCGGTCACCTGGTAGCGCGGGAATCGACTCACGCGGACGTACGTGAGTGGCGCAGGAATCCCCTCGTATCCGGCCTCGCGGGCGGCATCCTCATCGTAATAGATCGGGTTCGAGTCGGTGATCGCGCGGGCGAACTCCGCGACTTTCCCGCGCTCAACGTGAAACTCCGCGACGGTCTCGCGGGAGTCGCCCACCAGCGCCTCGAGTTCGGACAGCGATTTGTTCGGCACGTCGATCACCGCTCGAGGGCGTCGATTCGGAGGTCCTCGTCGAACTCGAGGGCGTTTTCGACCTCGGTCGTGTCGACGTCGTCGAACGCCCAGCGAGCGATCGTCCGGCGGTGGACCTCGTCTGCGCCGTCGACAAGCCGGAACGCGCGGACGTGCTCGTAGAAGTGGGCGATCGGGAGGTCCTTTCCGATGCCGTTGCCGCCACAACACTGGAGTGCGAGATCGATCGCGTCGTTGGTGACGTTCGCGGTGTACATCTTCGCCATCGCGACCTCGATGCGCGCGTCGCTCTCGTCGAGTTCCCGGGCGGCGTGGCGAACCATACAGCGGGCGGCGTGCAGCCGCGTCTCCGCATCGGCGATCCGATGCCGGAGTGCCTGCTTCTCGGCGAGCGACTCGCCGAAGCCCTCACGTTCCGTGAGGTAGGCTTTCGCGACCTCGAGCGATCGCTGGGCCATCCCCGAATAGCGCATGCAGTGGGTGAGCCGGCCGCCGCCGAGGCGAAGCTGGGCGATGCGAAAGCCCTCGTTTTCCTCGCCGATCGTGTTCTCGACGGGGACGCGGACGTTCTCGAACTTGACCTCGGCGTGGCCGCCACTCCGTTCGGTGATGCCGT